>Ga0325405_1000055_pt1 | contig 95351 bp, 45 predicted proteins | sample PopdelMetagenome_21_FD_205663 | JGI IMG/M metagenome (GOLD analysis project Ga0325405, IMG submission 205663) | Populus deltoides microbial communities from Bellville, Georgia, United States - Xylem-Control-R2 | ecosystem: Host-associated > Plants > Phyllosphere > Stem > Wood/Secondary xylem...
ATCAAGCGATTCGAAAGCCCACATTCATCTATGCGTCCAGGACTACAATTTTAATGAAGGATTCGAAGTGAGATAAAATTATTTTAAAGAACAGAAACTGGCAGCAATCTGGTTGGTAAAAAAAAAAAAAAGGGTCTCCATTAGCACGTATGACTTAAAAATGGGTAACAACACTCCTAAAGGTGGTTGAAGGCTACTTGGTTTTCCTTTTTTGCAGCCGCAACCCTCCTCACATATATCCTTTTGATCGCCCAACGCATCCAGGAATTGGCATACATCATAAAAGCTTGCCAATTAAGAATGTTAAAAGAAGAAATCGCTTAACCAAAACTGAAAAACAAGAGGTTTTGTCCCTATATTGAAAGCCATTTGGCTAGTGATGAAGTCCAATTTTATCCTACGGGCTTGAAAATCAAGCCTATTCCCGGGATAAAGTCATTAATATCTTGGTTCTCGCAATCTAACTCAACCTTCTATGGTGAAAACACAGGTACATTATCATTGTTACCTATAAAAGATCCCCTTTTATTTATTTGACGACTCTTCGATTATTAAATTAGTGTTGGTTCAAGGAGATATTGATTATACTTTTAAGAAAAAAGACTTTAAAGATTGATCAATCCTTGTAACCAAAGAGAAAAAACTAAACTTGAAGGGATCATCTTCGTTTCCTCCATTTATAGCATCAGATCCTTTTATTCCTTGCAAAGGAAAGGTTGGCTTGTCCTATCAAAATAAAATATCTCTGATTTACGATCACATCTAGATAAATATCTATGATCCATCAGGGGGCATATGGGGCTGCACCCAAGAATAATGGTTTTGATAACTCATAAGACCCACAAGCATCTAGGCTCAGCATCTGGCTGAGCCTGGGATTGACGGGTTTGGCAACTCGCCATACCCATAAGCATCTAGGATTTTTTACGTTTGGTATGTGTTCGGGTGACCTACATGTGGTTTATGATTCGTTGACCTACTTGTTATTTGTGATTGAGTAACTTGTTAGTGGTCCATGATCGAGTGACATGCCCATGGTTTATGATTGGGTAACATGCTCATGGTCCGTAATCGGGTAACCTGCCTATAGTTTATGATCGAATAACTTGCTCGTAGTTCGTGATAAGGTGACTTGCCCATGGTTTTTTATTAGGTAACCTGCTTGTGGTTGCGATCGGGTGACTTGTCTATAGTTTGAAAAATATCTACGATTTTTCATGAATAGTTTGTGTTCGAGTAACTTGCCCATGATGTGAGAAATATTTAGGATTTTTCATGAATGATTGATGATGATTGATTGTGTTTTGGATTTTTCCCAATAGATGTTTTGCCTTTATTTTTTGAGATGATTCATCTTCTGATTTTCTTTAGATTGTCCATCGACTTTTAGTCATCTCTAAACTGGATTTCTGATGGTTCATATTTGTTAAACCTTTTTAGCTGCTTTCGAGAAATATTCCTTAAAAATTCAAGAAAATATCTTTATGATATTTATACGTCCATTTTACCTGCTTTGAAATATAGCCCCCTTTCTTTGTGATCTCTTTGTTGCTTGACGGATAAGGTTTGTAATTTTTTAGATAAGTTCTCTTGGCTTTTGACTCTTCAGCCTACTTAGGTTTTGCCCATGTGATTAATATGTTTGATTGTCTCTTTAACACGTAACTTAGACCTTTAAATAATAAATAAAACTTTGCTCATCAAACCATTCTTTGAAAATTGGCGAACTCTCTTAGCCATGATATTGCCCTCTTGGTTAAACAATGCCCTTTAATTTTAGTATTCGTACACCATTGCCTATTTTTTATTTATTTTGATGGAGAAACGTGCTCTATTACTCTCATTTTCTAAAGAAATTTATCAAATCATTTATTATTAATGATTGTTGTAAATTGTCCCCAGTTCATCAAGTTGTGTTCATCTTTTAAACATTTATCAAAATTCACTCACGTTATAACATTTTAAAGGTATCATGGCCATCCTTTAAAGGGTAAATTGAAACTTTAGCCATGAAAATGCCCTCCAAATATAGCGTTACTCTAATTGTTGATGGAGTTCATCAAGTAGTCCATTATCATATATTGTATTTGAGAAACATTACCTTCATCTAATATGGATATTATACATTATAAGGTCCATAACGTTGCCATTTGGCTGCTTATTTTCTCCAATGACATCTCATAAGTAGTGTCAATCATCATTTTCATTAAGGATTTTACAAACTCGATAAATGCCCTTTTCATTTGAAAATCACTTTCTTGTTTTGGAATCAAATCACAAATTTCAATGATCGTATCCATTCAAGTCTAATTGTTGCAAAGAAATCATGAAGATGTAATTTTGAGAGTGTTTCTTCTATTGTGACCCAAGACATATCTTTCAACACTAAAAAACAACTTTCATGCGTATTTGGTTGAAATTGACAAGATAAAAAGGAAATATCAGCTCAAAATCAGGTTATCCATGGCTTAAATAAATATCCTAAAAATTTTTACTCTTGTATTTTGAAAGCAGAAATTTATTCGATGTTAGCTATTTTGTTTTTTGGCAACTCCCTAAAGGTTTATTTTTAAGAAAAAGATAATTTGATCTTTTTACGTAGGCAAGATTGGAATTAGTGAAGGTATATGGTAAGGTAACTTTTTATTTTTATGGGTTCCAAAGCATGAGGCTCGAGTAAAAGTTCAAGGTTTTGTTTGGGAAAAATTTATCTTTTATTTTAGCACTCATTTTATCAGCATATATAATAACGAGTAGCTTGTTCGTGATGTTATGATTCTTATGAAAAAATTCTTTTTATTTTGAGAGTGTTATTTATCGATTTTGGTTGTTTGCTTGCTTGATCATAAAGGACTTTTAAAGGCATGCAAAACAGTATGTGGCTCTTGGCTATGAAAAAAGAGATGCATAGGCTTAAAATATGTTTTAAGGTTTTAAAGACTTAAGATCACTATCATTATGTGTTTATCTTTTTTTCATAATATTTCTTTGATTTTCCTTTTTTGATTGCTTTGGCAGGGCATACTTATTTTTTTTACCTTGATTTGGTATCTTTTTTTTTTCCTTTAGGCATGCCCCCCTAGTATTTGAGTTTTTTTAGGTTTTCTAGCTTTTTATTTTTGAATTTTTTTACCCTCTAGTATAGGGTGTGATCCTAGTCGTGATTGACCCTTGATTTTTGAAATTTTTAATTTTTTTCAATGTGAGTTGTGATCCTAGCTAGAGTTTTTTTTTATGAAAGACTCCTTCAGACTCAACTAGGGACCACAAGGAGATATATTTTTAGAACTTGATAAGATAATAAAGATGACCTTTCAATCATTTTGATTAGAACTGATAAATTTTATCCTTATTCAGTGTAATGATTTAAGACTTTTTTATAAGACTATGTTTTTATGAATCGATGACTAGCAGATCCAACTACATGCGATTATACACACAACTAAGATATAGCTTAAGAGATATGTGATTATGCATCCAACTACATGTTTTCATTTTTCATGCCTGAGGTTCAAGTTTGTTTGGTTAATTTAGAGAGTGAGTTGCGTTGCCAGATTAACCCATTTGTTATCATTTGAACAAGATGCCTGAAACACTATTTTGAACAAACATCGTATTTTTTCCAAAATCAAAAAGCCAATTCACTTTTTAAGGATTATTTTGGAAAAAAAGGTATTTACAAAACTGAATCGGTCATAATGTTTTGAATAGAGCCACGAGACGAATTATGAGGGCCAATAGGTTTCAAAAGAATAAGGATTGCCTCTTTGCATTTTGCATGACATACCTTGAAGTTTGATCATTTTTTCTTTCTCGGTATCTAGTTTTTTTTTTTCTAAAATTGTCCCTTTCTTTCTTCGAGGAATATATTATTTTCTTATAATTACCCATTTTATCTTTAGCTAACCTCTTGAGTTTGGCCAATTCTTTTTCTATTAGCATATATTTGTTGATCAGTTCATCATGCTTAGCTATTCAAACTCCCAAATCATCCTGGATACCTTTGCTTATTTTTTCGACTACCTCAGTCTTTTTCTACCATTCCTTTATTGTCCTCGAATCTTTCATCAAAGTCATTAATTGTTCTTCCATTTCTTTTAACTATTGGTTCAGGTAATTTCTCATTTTATCCTTTTCTTCTAGTTGCTTTTCCAAGTTCTGTTAATACTCTTTGTTATTACAAAGTTCAATTTTTCACTTCTCTAATTGTTTTCTTACAATCCTTTTTTTTTCCTTTTCAGTCCTTCTTTAATTGCTTGCGAAGGCTATATTTTTTATTTTGAGTTTCTAGGATTCTTGGATTTAATCACCCTAGAAAGTCCTTTGTTTCTCCAAATAGTGCATTTTTTATTGAATGAAGATCCATCCCTGCTTTTTTTTTTTAATTTTTTACATAAAAAAACCTTCCTCAATCTTGTCTAATAAGGCTAGCTCTTTTAGAGATGATTGATTTCTGAATAATCCAGTGAAATATGTTAAACCCATAGTTTTAGGTACATATTGTATTCCACCAAGCTATCTTGTTACTAATACCAGTGCATCATCAATGTATCTAGTTATTCCGATCAAGGGGGCCATTCTTTACTACCATAAATCATTATGCAAGATATGTTGTTCATCTATAGTACTTTTCATTTGAAGTTACTTTATGGTAATGCAGTATATTTCTCCACCCATGCTTTCTCATATAAATTATTCCAAGCTTCATTTATAATAATCTTTAATGGTCAAAGATTGAACAACCAAAAGTTATTGAAAATATCTCTTGGTGTTTCAATGTGACTAATGACCTATAAATGCAATATTGAAACACATCATCCCATATCTCCTCTCTCATACGTCCTATAATGATTGAGTGATAGCATGATTTCAACCAAAATTGTAGCAAAAAGGTTAATTTTAGTATGCTCATACTATACAAAATACATTTGCAGCTTTTAAACTAGTGACTCTAGTTTCGAATGGGAACAACACTAGCCTAGATATAGCAAAGACCACTATCTTATACCATTTATTTCCTAGTTTTCCCTTTTTTATATTTTTCTTTATTCTAGCTTCAATGCTTTTCCATTTGAATCCCTTATCAGTTATCTTACATTGACCTACCTTTTCCAAGCACAATAATCTAGTTACCTTAGAAACGGTGTTTTTGAACCTCTGTTTAAAGTAGATCTTATAGCTGCTACTTAGAAAATGTAGAATCATGTTGTACTCTTCTAATGTGGGTGTCAAATCAATTTTTTCAAAGGTAAAACACCTATAATTAGGATCCTAAAAATTCAATAATGTTTTTATAGTTGTTGTTTGTCTTGAGAGTCTCATCAACTATACAATCCTCTCATATTGTCTTTCAAATAGGGTCTCATCCACATATCCCACGATAAGTAGCAGTTTCTCCATGTCATTCACAGTATGGTTTATCTTGGTAATTTTTGTTATTCCTCTAACATCGATTATTGGATAATTTCCATCAATTAATTGTGCTAGTTTAGATTCTTGCCTAAATTCTTGAAAAGATGAGTATTTTATAGAAGTCATAATTTCAATCCAAAGTCCTACAATACATGATTTTATATGGTCAGGCTTGCCTTTTAATGCAATATGAGTATTTGGGAACATTTACATATAGGTAGGTTTTAGTCGTTAAATGAAACTTGGGTACGTTTTATATTTAGTCTCAAAAAGGTCTCATATCTGCCTAATGATGGTCATTGTAAGGAACAATACGGGAGTGTTGCAATAAATGGTTAAGACACATATACTTACCATTACCAATCATGCACTCAAATTTGATTTGAATGTTTCACGAGCCTGAACTCTTACTGATAGTTATAGGGCAAACCATTAATCTCTTACCTAACCTAAAAGCTTACGTGTGCTTTAAAAAATTAAAACGTGTGATATGTGATGCATAATTTCATATATAATATACAAATACATGAGCAATATGTATAAAAATACATGTCGATGATAAATGTACAGACTAACAAAAATAAAACACAATAATCAAACAAAAAACAAAGCTTAGTGGAGTCATCGTTTTATTGCAAGTGTGTGACATCACGATAATCATTTTCCTGGATCGGGATTTTTGGTTTGGAGTGGAAAGAATAAGAAATTCTTGTTCTTTATCAGTTAAAAATGTTTGGGGTCACCAGTAGTATTTTGATCACTATGAATCTTAATTGATTTTCAGAGTCTCACCTAGGTTCATTTATTTTTTTTCTTTTTTTAAGATAATATCTTCTTTTTTTAATTTCATCATTCAGAATTTGATAGAGATTAGACTTTATTATTTTTTTTATTAGTTTTCTATAGGATTTTTCAATAATTTTAAAATGACTCGTGTTATCTTAAGTCTTTTTTCTGTTGCTCTTTTTTAAATTTATCTTATTTTTTTAAAAAAATTGGTTTTGAATTAAATTAAATCAATTGCTTAAATATAAACATGTTATGCCCTACTGCATGAATATTTGTTTTTACTTAAATATAGATTTTCTTTTTTTTAATTGAATGTTTTTTTTTTCATTTTCAGCCTTTAATATTTTATTTATTAGAATTGAACTCCCTATTATGTTTTGTTTTGGGTTTCATGAGATCATCACGGACTCATGTCTCGAATCACGAATTTCACAGGTTAACCATAGTTAGTCTAAGTTGAGTTAATGTGTCACTGTTTTAATATTTTTTTTGAAGAAATTTATCATTCAATATACTGTCTTCTTAATATTTTAAAAAGAGTTTCACCCAGTATGTATTTAATTTCTTACTTCCTAATGTTTTTATAATTTTTTTAAAATTAAAAAAAATAAGTTGAGTTATAGTGTAGCACAGGTCAAGTGTGTAGTCATCTCTAATATATGTATAACAACTTTTTTACATTTTATTTTGATTATCATAGGATGAAATGATAGAGTGCTTCATAAGAAATTATTATATGGACCTATCCATCAACTAAGATTATAAATCAAATTATTAGAATTATTATAAATAATTAAAATTTTTCAAATCATTAAATCATATTTAAAATGTGATTTTTTTAATAGAAGAATCATAATTATAAAATAAAATAATTAACAACACATCAATGTGAAGAAACCTAATTATGTGTTTAAGTATATTATCTTAAATGATGAACTAATTTCAAGTAATCCTCCACCTTAATGAAAGCGTGGATGGGAAGTTATAGCAGTGAATTTTTATTTTATTTTATTAAGATAGTGTTTGATATTGTGGTCGTATTTATTTTTTAAATAATTTTTATTAAAAAATACTTGAAAATAATATATTTTTAAAAATTTATTTTTTATATCAAAACAATTAAAAAATATAAAATAAAATTAATTTAAAACAAAAAAAAATCAATTTTTTTTAAAACCACGGAAACAATCAGCTAGCCTGACCGATTAGAATTGTTGTGTACCTATGCTTTTATAAGTGTGCCGAACCTAATCTTTAATTTCTATATAAAAAAAAAAAATCATTTTTCATAACCTTAAAGGGAATCCGGAAAATAATTTAGGATCCGATCCCAGATGACACTAAAAATATTGATATCCGTTCACCTATTTTCTACACCGAATATATACATTTTTTTTTTCGGATAATATTAAAACTGTTGGTAGGATTTAGTTTTTAAAATAAGAAACCTCTGCAATATTGAAAAACTTCAACATTAATAAAATCGTATTACTGAATTTAATGGTTGCATTATTGATTTAGTTTATGAATAGAAGAGGCTTCGGATCAAGAAGACATAAATTTGGAACAACGAAAATGCAAAGCTGCCATTTGGGACTTTAAAATAAGAACATGAAATATATATTTTAAAAAAAAATAGATAGAACATGAAAATTAAAATTTGTAATCAAATGCATTATTTTTACAAATTAAAAAAAATTCATTTTTTCCATAATAAAGCTTGGGGCTAATCTAAGTACTAAGGAGTGCTTGATTAAGTTTTATTAATGTGTTTTTGAGATATAAAATCACTAATAGAACTGTGGTGTATTAATTTTTTCAATAAATATATTTAATTAATATTAATTGATTTATAACTTTTTTAATTTACATGACATTTGTCCATATTTTTCATAGGAGTAATTTTTAAATTTAAAAAACTAAAAAGGAAAAAAAATAGAATGATAATATACATGGACAAATCATTTAAATACAATAATAATAATTAAAAAAAAAAAAAACTGGATCCAACCAGTAACATAATCCCAGCCTCAACCGCAAATCAGTAGCCTCATGTCATTTTCAAACTTCCACTGCGAGGACCCACACAGAGAGTCAATAGAAAGCAGAGTGGCGCCATTGTTAACCATAAAAACGGCTGTGGACACCAAATTACAGACGCATCAAACTACTCAAATATCTTTCTTTGTAGTTAACAACATAAAAAATTACAACTCCAACCCAACAAGAAAGAAAGCAAGCCCTTGGAATTTTGTGTTGTTTCTCTCTCTCTTTCAATGGCTTCTGTGTCTCTGTCTTCTCTATCTTTGGCTCATACAAGGAGACCAGATGCTGCTGCTCTTACTTTCAGTTCAAGTGATTTGAGGTTTCGTTCAGGTTCTGTTGGGTTTGGTTTGGCAAAGAAGAATCAAAGAGTCTTTGGTTTGGCAAAGAAGAATCAAAGAGTCAGGGTCTCTGTTTGTAGAGCTTCTTCTCTTTTTATTCGTAATCTTGATGCTGATGATTTTAGACACCCTCTTGATAAACAGGTTTCTTTTTACTGGATTATTTATATTGGAAATCCCCTTCTCTTTTTTCTATTTGCAATCGTCTAATTCTTGGTTTTTTTCCCCTTCAGAATACACTGATTTTGAGGGCAATTCCAGGATTAAATGAACTGGGGAAGGTTCTGTTAGGTACTATTAGAATTTCTTTTTGTATGATTAGTGTATTTATTGACTTGTGCTTTTGTTTTTCCCCCTTTAATTTACTATCTACTGTTCATTTGACTTTGATTTTGCATTTAACACTCGCATTTCTGTAAATTTGGGGCTTGTATTTGGTTTTTGTATAGTGGAAAGTTGTGATAAATACAAGCTCTATTTCTCTGAAATGTTCATTTAATGGCTCAGCAGAAGTAAAGGGGATTGTGTTATATGCTATGCACAAGTTATTTGTCATCGATTCCATGATGTAAACCTAGCCTCTCTTTTTTTCTCTTCTTTAGATATAACCATGGTTTCTCGTGCGTGGAAAGATTTGGCTAATGTTTTCTTTGAGTTATATTCTAAGTTGTTTCTTGGAATGCATAATTGCAGGGTCTGTGACAGAGCAAATCATGCTTCTAGAAAATATTGGGACTTCAGTTCTTGTTTCTAAAAATCAGGTAATTGTATGACTCTAGCAAACATTAGAGTTTATGTAGGCTATCTTGTGTGGCTGTAGTTTCTCATGGTACTCCATTAAAAGTGTCATTTGCTGCAGGTTGATTATTTTCAAAATAGTTGTTGAAAGTCCTTTTTCCTATTTACCACATACGATCTTATAATACTATGCAAACACTGATTAGTAATCAAATAAGTAAAGAATATAGAAAACTTAAATGTACAAGGTATTTGGTTACGAAGTGAAAACCTTTTGAAGAACTCTTCAGAATATATATATATATATATATATATATATATATATACCTTCTAAGTCAAGCAAACCCAGTATAGGCAATGTTTTCACTAGTTTAAACAATTACAAGATGAGTATCTTTAAACACAACCCTTTGTGTCTATACTACCTTACTTGATGAGACAGTGATCCATGTTATGTCTCCTACCACAATAGCTTGATAGTACATCTGATGATCTTCATATTGTTGTCGTCCTAACTGGAACCTCCAGTTGCTAATAGTTCACACAGGAACTCTCCCTAAAAGTCTGCAGGCTCTTTAGGGACTAATTCTCCTCTAGAATTTCCTACACATTCCTCGTGTGTCAAAAGTACATGTTGTGAAACTCTATATAAACTTCTTAGCTGGTTGGCACACTTGCTTTAGTGTAATTGATATTTTTACGTTTTGAAACTCTCTTCTAAAGCACACGACGCTCTCTTTTCTTCAGACTTAACCTTCCTTATATACATGCCTTATGTGATAAGGATAAAGATAGTCTTCAAGTTTCCTAATCTGTTAAAATTGGTAACAAACTGCTAACGTGTTTTACAAAAACATTGATAAAGTTATCTTCAGATAACTTTTTCTACTTTATCTGAACTTATTTTTTAAATAATCTAAACTAATCAAATAATTAGAGAGAAGATAATGCTAACTAATTTTGATAAATTTTTATCTTAGCCGAATTATCTTTTTACCAGTCGTAAAAAGATCTTCAATAATCTAAGTCAACAAAATAACATTTACAGTTGTAAAGATTCATCTAAAGGGAATATTCACATTGAACATAGGTATAAAGCAGTCTGCTGGTATCTGATACATTTGGCATCTTGTGAACTTACTCTTTTGTCCAAGTTTTGTTCATTTGGAGCTCTTATAACATCTTTTCCCTTGTGTGTGTGTGTGTGTTTTTGTTTTTTGTATCGTAATGCACATCATTTGGGCGTTGACTGCTGTTTTCTTATTTACAGAAAAGAGAATCGTAGGTGATTAATACATCAATACATCTAAGATATGCATTGTAATTCACTTCATAACAATGTTAACATGTTGTCATTGCTGAATTGGCATAAAATATCACTATTTGAAATAGACTCTCTATACGCAGCATTTTCCTGTTATCTGCATATTGTAAAAGGATGTAGGATATATGTAGCAATTTATAGCCTTACATATGCTAATTTCTTTTGTATCAGCTTTCTGAACTTCATCAATTGATGACTGAGGCTGCGCAAATATTGAACATGGAGGCCCCTGATCTATATGTTCGGCAAAGTCCTGTACCAAATGCATATACTTTAGCCATAAGTGGGCAAAAGCCATTTGTTGTTGTGCATACCAGCCTCGTGGAGCTTCTAACAAGAAAGGAGTTGCAGGTCTGGATTTGTACATTTACCTTTAAAAGCATGTTGTGATTATCAGTTGACTTATTTTGAGTCCTTCCCTGTGAACGAATGGTTTGCTTGATTGGCTCTGCAAGTTTCACCAGCATCCATGAATGGCATAGTTTGTGGCTTTAGTTTTAGCTTCTTTTTTTTTTTTTTTGCCTGTCATTTATCTTATAACCTTTTTCTTTTCATTTACATCTGTATGCACAGATATATCTAGATATAAATTTTTTCTTGTATAATAGAACTATCTTTCAAATGATGAGATGCTATTAACTTTAGACTATTTAACTTAAAGTAGGCTGTCTTGGCTCACGAGTTGGGTCATCTGAAATGCGATCACGGAGTATGGCTCACGTTCGCAAATTTTCTTACACTTGGAGCCTATACTGTCCCTGGTAGGTGTTTTCTTTCCATGATGTTTGTTGAGGTAACATCTATAATTTCAATATATATCCTCTTTGATTAGAATCATTTCATGGATACTGAGAAAAATATTTGCGGCCTCTGAACTCACAACTTAACCAGTCTTTTTTAAAAACGGATCTTGCAGAAATTCAGGTAAACTGATTATGAATTACAAGACTCCGAGTTGTACAACAAATTAGTATACTGTCTATCGACCTTTTAAAAAATGGCATATATTTGATGAGTTATTTGAGCAAGTTGAGATAATTTCAATGGAGTATGGGGTTGGTCTTTATGATGGCTTCATCTAATTTTTGTTATATGAAAGTGCAACAACTACAGGGTTTTGACTGAAACATTTCTTCCATTTATTTTTGGAGTTTTATTTACTGGAAGTTAAAAGATCCATATATCGAAAATTAATATTTAAAATCCTTGCATATTGGTAATGATGGCTTATACCCGTATACCAGTTTCCTTGTTAATTTTACTGTCTGAAAGCAACAACTTTGTTTGGAACCTTCGGTTTATTGGGGTAAATCTTGTCCGTGACTGCACATATTAGCAATCAAGTTGTTTCATTCACGATAGTTCTCAGATTGTCTACTTCCTTAACAATATGCTTCATAGAGTTCTGAAACGCCTATTTTGTTCACAGGAATTGGTTGGTTGATAGCTCGGAATTTAGAAGAACAATTATTCCGTTGGCTCCGAGCAGCAGAGCTAACTTGTGACCGTGCTGCCCTTCTTGTTGCCCAAGACCCTAAGGTATATAAAACTGGAACCTTTTGATTGTATAAATTGATTACTGTGGTATATTTTTATAGATTTGATTATCTTATCCTGTTCTTATTATCCTACAAGAGGTGGTCATCTCTGTTTTGATGAAATTAGCTGGGGGAAGCCCATCAATTGCTGATCAGCTAAACGTTGATGCATTCTTGGAACAAGCGCGCTCTTATGATAGAGCTTCTTCAAGTTCAGTGGGATTGTACATAAGGTGAGCAGTATCATATATGAACTGAGTACCAAAAATTACGCCTACCAGTTTCCTGGCAGTTGTCTGATTTGCTAGTGCCACAGAAATGCTCAAACAAAACAACTCTCACATCCTCTGCCTGTTCTGCGAGCTCGTGAAATTGATGAATGGTCGAGAAGTCTAGACTACCAGCAGCTTCTGAAACGTGCAATACAGATAACCACTCCACAGAATGTTTAGAAGATGGTCAAAATGTGAACAACTTGATGAGGTAGGTTTATATGACCGCTGTGCAATGTATTTTTGCTTTAGTCACCTGAACATCTTACTTGTAGGAACTTGGATTTCACATGGGATTCAAATTGAATCCTTTTTAGTTGGTCATGAACTTAAAGTTACTTATTGCGATGCTGTATGATGGGAGAAGTTAATGGAGTAACTAGACAATTAAGTCATTTCTGATTAATGGCACTTCAGGGTAGGATGTTAATGTTGTTGCTGTAATTAGGTCGTTTCTGTTTTATCTTGCCTGACACACTACACTCCATGCACAGTATTCAGGCTGCCTTCAGGTTGACTTGCTTTGTTTTGGGTGCTTGTTCAGGTTTCCTCTCTCTCATAGCTAACTCGTAATCTTTGGAAAAAACGACGGCTAAGCACAAGGGTGCAGGAGATGGAGGATCTGATGAGCATTAGCAATCTTCCTAAGAACCTTAATTTTTCGTGGCACTATAAATCGACAGTAACTAGAATCATATATATATATATATATATATATAGCCTTCGTTGTTTGTCAATCTTGTCTATGTATATAAAAGGGCTTTGAGATTTATCCTAGTTTGTTTTCTCATAGAACACACTAAGTAATACGGTCTTGTATTACAGATATTATCAACATGTGAAGTACTCAGATAGCATACACAACGCTTGTATCAATAAATATAATGCATTGCTTTGCTCATGTTTCATGGTATGAGAGCCTGTGCATAGCTTGGCTTCTGTTGCATTGTACAAGAACTCACTGTAAATGGTATGGAAATCAGCACTTAATCCATGTTAGGCTGCTGTTCTTTTGAGAAAACTAATCAACCTATCCTTTCTAGTTTAGGAGTGAGAAAAAGCATCAAACACATAGCTTTGATTTGAATTTTTGAAGGGTTCAAAAGAAATGATCCCAGTCACAAAAGCCTGTCAACTTCTAAATTAGAAAATTGCTTGATCATCATTAAGTAATCCTGGAATGGCCGAAAGGAACACATGAAAATCATAACATCCACTTCATTTCTAATTTCATCCCATCAGTAGATCATAAAATCACATTGTCAACCACAAGACCACATAAATGTTCACCACATATCCTTCATCGAATTTGTGGTAGCCGGAATATATATCAGATAGCAGCTGCATGATAGGGTTCTATGAAAAGGCTTTTTCGAAGAATTAAATGGAGGATGCTGGCCGGAGTTTGCAAGTTTTCTACAATTAGGATTTAAAGCTTCAAATATCTCTATTACTGTGAGCAGGACCTTTGTTGCTGGCTACCTGGAACGTTAAAAGAAAAGAGTGCATGCATTGGAATTCAGCAGGAAGCAATAAATCAACTCGTTTCTCAAGTTCCTTGTGTCTTCCTGCATGGAATGTTTTCCAACAAGAAAATATTAAGCACAGTAGGCTGGGCGGACAATCAATTCCAAAATACGAAAAGTTTTGATTTAATAATTTATGATATAAAAGGTTTTTCTACAACAAAAAATTTTTCTCTTCAAAAACTTTCAATAGTCCAATTAAGATTTCACTCCTCAAATCAAACTATTAATTTTTTTTAATTTATATCTATCTTAATTACTATCAAATTAAATCAAAATAAGTTTTTTAAAATGAAACTACAACAGAATAGGGGATGCAATATATTGCTTGAATGAAAAAGAAAAAGAAATTGAAATTTTCTGAAAAAAATATAGTTCAAAAATTTGATGAAAGAAATACTCACTAACTATTTATATAGAGATAAAAACTAACCTGCCCAAAAGAATATGTAACCAAGTAGAAAACATAATTAAAATTTAAAATTAACTAGTTTTGTATAACAATCTAGCAAAATTCAAGTCTAATTCAACGATAAAATATAAAGTTATGGTTGTTTTTATCAGACAATATATTTGATGAATCTATATTTCTTTGGAAGCTTTATTTTATCTATTTGGTCTATAAAAATATTTGTAATATGTTCCACATCAACAAGCCCTTTTCTAGTTTTATCTAATGTGATGGAATTAGTGAATTTTTAAAATTTTATTTTTTAAAAGGGTCAAATGCAAGATGATAATTCAATATATTTAGATTTGACAGAATGTCGAGCTCGGATGACATGAGTTTGACTTCCTTCAAGGCCCAACAATCTTAAGTTTAGCTACACGTTAAGCCCAAGTATATATGAGTTTGGTGAATTGCTATACCCAATATCTTTGGGTTCAGCAACGCGTTGAGTCCAAACAGACATTGATCTGACAAGCTACAGACTTATTACCATTGAACTTGACATCATAAGTATAGGCCTGACAATCATTACAGATCTCATATTAAGTCACAAGACTTTGTTTATTTATTCTTATAGATTTTAACATAAAATATTATAAGTCAAGAATAATTATTTATCTATATCCCTAAGTGTATAAAAGTTCTCTAAGAGCATATTATATTTCTATCAATATTAATATTGTATAAATGATATTTATCTCTTATTAATATTATGTAAGAGATATTTATCTCTCGTTAATGCTATCATAATAAAATGACACTTTAAACCCTCCATTCAAGCAACATGACAAGGTTCAGGAGCTATATATACTCACCGAACCACTCAAGTAAAGGGTTTATAATTTCTATTCTCTAAGTATTTGTACTTTATTTCTAAGAGCATTTATTATACAAAAACAAGAACAAACAATCTTTTTCTTACAATTTAAAGCTCACTCTCTTATTTATTATAATTTTTTATTAAAAGTCATTGACTTTATCATCAGAGAGTCCTTAAATTCTATAAAAAAAAAATTGCTTTATAAGTGTTAGGTCTTCCCCTACCAACCATTTACTTTGTGTGCTCTAGAGAAGGGAATTCAGGCATAAACATGTGATTACTCGATATCCAAACATTAAAAAAACATCATTCCTGAATGTATTGAACTTTGGAACATCATCATAAGGCTATTAGAGTTCAAACATTAAAAAAAAATCATTCCTGAATATATTGAACTTTGGAACATCATCATAAGGCTATTAGAGTTTAATGTGCATATAAAATAAATTTATGAATAATTTTAATAGAATTAGATGATTATGAATTAGAATTAAGAAAAAAGATTAATAATATAAGTATTACTGATAATTTTAGAAGATTAGAAAGATGGAGAGAGAGCTAGTTGATGGATAGAAGATGATTTTAATGTTAAATAAATAAGGATATTGAAATGAATATAACACAAAATGTAAAGGACAATAATCTTAGAAAAAAGAAAAATATTAAGTAGAACAATATCAAGCAGGAAAGGCTTCACAAGCTTCGTTATATATTCTATAAATTTCTTATCAGAGAGGACTAAAGAACATCAACTAGGCAAAGGTAATTTGTTTGCGTGATGATGGAATCCATGTATTGCTGATGCAAACCTTCTTGTCCTTATATAGTTTTGCCAAACACAAGCCTTGGTGAAGTGGGCCCACAATTTTTCGTTATCTTTTAAATTGGTGGCCCCGCCATGCTCCTCTTGTCTCTCTCGTAATCTAGTGGCGGAATCCACAGTTTCTGCTGAGACCCACCTTTTTCCAACAAGAACCTCACAAACCACCAACGCTAAAAGACATCAAGGAAAAAACAGAAACAAGTCACTTCCTGTTTTTTAAATTATTTTTTATTTAAAAATATATTAAAATAATATTTTTTTTATTTTAAAAAATTATTTTTAATATTAATATATCAAAATAATTTAAAAATACTAAAACAATATTAATTTAAAATAAAAAATTATTTAAATTTTTTTAAAAATATTTTTAAAATACAAAAACAAACGATTATTAATCACCAACAAAACTGAATATTTTTTATTTATTTACTTACTCGTTAAAACTAGATTTCAAGTACTGAGATTAATGTTTTCTGTTCTAAGCGTGTCATTGAAATTTTATTGTTTGGTAAACATTTTTCTAGCTCATTGAAAGCATAGTTTTCAGATTCAATTTTAATTAAAAAAAAAAGTTATTACGTTATTAAATTAATATGCGTGTCACTATGTTATGTCCATGATTTAAAAAGTTTTGATTTTAGTATAATTTTAACTTTAATTTCAACATAATTTTTAATTATTTCAAAAATTAAATAACAATTTAAAGACTTATAAGTTTGAATTAACAAAAATAATTCAAATATTCGAAGTACAAATTAAACACAAAACCACAATTCATGACTAAAAAATAATACAATTTCCTCACACTTAAAGTATAGAATTTGCTTGAATGTGTATATTAAGTTCTTAGTATCTAAATGAATTTTTTGTATATTTTAAAATTTTCAGATAAACCTATATTAAATTATTAATTAAATTTTACAACTAATTAAAAGATTTATTGAATTGGTAATCATACCTCATTATATATAATAATCAAAATAAATTGAAATTGATAAGATTTAAATTTGCTTCACCAAAAACAATTATTGCTAAACGAAGTTAAATATTGTATATTAAAAAACAAAAATTTAAAATTTAAATAAAGAATAATTATATTAATTATATATTTTAAATAAATATTATTTTATATAGTAGTATTTTTTCTGTTCATAATAAATTTTAAAACAAGAATAGAAAATATTTAAATGAAAGTTAATAATATTAATTATAAAATTGAGTATTTAATATAAATATATGATAATATTTTTATTTTAAAAAAATATTAACAATAAATTTTATTTAAAAAAAATGGAAATTGATGTGGAATATTAAAGTAGAAGAGATCGATTTGGAATATAAATGGTTTAAGCAGGTGGGATTGAGTAGTAACCAGTTAGCCGCCAAGGTTTAATAACTCAATGAAAAGTGTCAAGACCCTCCCTTGATAGCATCACCATCACCATCAGTGAGAAGGTATTATCACCGTCAGATAACTTAACTCACTTTAGTTCTATTATTCTATTCTATGGTGTCTTTTTATTTACCATTACCATATAAATATATATTGGTGGAACAGGACTACAGGAGGGTGTGTGTCTGTCTCTGTAAGATTGTGATTGTGAATAGAAGAGAAGAATGCCAGGAGTGAAAGGACCTTCAGATTACTTGCAAGAACCACCTCGTCACCCTTCCCTCCAAATCAATTCCAAGGCCTGCTATTTCTCTCTTTTTCACTGCCAAACAATCATGCATAGCTTATTGTTTTTCTTTGCTTATTTCTATCTCTTGTTCTTTTTAATTCAATAATTTTGGATTCTATTTGTCTGCTTTGTGCTTCTACTCCATTTCCTGATGTGGGTTTTTTTAATTTTCACATCTGAGACATTCTATGGAGCATTTGAGCTTAAACTTGTAGTAACTTAGAGGAAAATTTTGTGTTTATGTGTGATGATATGGGTGGTACAATAATATAGAGCTTTTGAAATCGTAAGTGATTGAAAGTTTGCTTCTTTCAATTGGGTTTACCTTCAAGATTTCTGGGGATTAGCTATTTTGCTTCAGGACGGCTTATTAGAAGAAATTTTCTTTTTATTTCTTTTGATCTTAATTGTAAAATTAAGCGAAATTTGAATGCTTTCTTGGGAATTTTCCTTACAATCTCATTGCATTACGTTTGTAATATGTTGTGGGCATGCTGTTACTGTATCTCCGAGTTTCTATTGCATCCAGTGATGGTATTTTTGTATTTTACACTGTTGCAGTATCCTTTCAATGCCGAACCACCTCGTTCGGCCTTGATTTCTTCTTATGTGACGCCTGTGGATTTGTTCTACAAGAGAAATCATGGTCCCATTCCAGTTGTTGATGACATAGAAAGGTTGTACTCGCTCATTTTAGTCTTACTTCCGTGTTTACACTTTGATATAGTTCAATGTCGGAATAATTAATCTGATTCTTCCGCGTACGTGGCTGAGCAGATACTCTGTTTTGATTCGTGGTTTGATCGACAACCCTAGAGAACTGTTCATGAGAGATATCAAGTGAGTTCTGGGTACACTCGTTTACGAGCTATTTACGCTATACATGCTTTAGATGTTCTTGGACTAGGAGTTAATGTCATTATTGCATAACAGGATGCTTCCAAAATATAATGTCACTGCCACCTTACAGGTATGTTTGGTAATGCGTTTTCAGTTAGCTTGTTTGTTGTTCCAATCCGATGTGATTTGTTGCCAAAATCTGTTTGTTGTCATAGAAGTCATCATTGGCTCTGTTGTTTGTGTGAGCTGAACAGTGTGCTGGAAACAGAAGGACTGCCATGAGCAAAGTCAAAACAGTGAAAGGGGTTGGCTGGGATGTTTCTGCTATTGGAAATGGTTTGTTCTCATTTTTAACCCTATTAGCTTTGGAATGCCATTGGATATATAGTGCATGTCGGGGGGTAGGGGTATGTTTGCCAGATTGTTAGATGGTGCTTTGAACATGCAATTATAGAATCTGAAAGATTTAGCATCTTTCAAGTAGATATGCTGGCACATTATGCGATGAATAGAAGTTTATTCAGAATTGTTTGAGATCTTTTAGTGATGGTTCAATCTGTGTATTATCAATGTGCAGATGGATGAGTTGTATTAAATGAAACAAGATATTTTTGCTCATCAGAGGGATCTCGGGGAGGGCCATCATTTTGTGCAATTAGTTTATACTGCTATTGTTTCTCTAAATTCCTTGGATTTCCTTTCAGGAGTCTGGGGCGGTGCCAAATTGGCTCATGTTCTTGAACTTGTTGGGATATCTAAGTTGACAAGTACCACTAAATCAGGTGGAAAACATGTTGAATTTGTAAGCATTGATAAGTGTAAGGTAACCTGCCATTCTGAATAGCAGTTGTGCAACTTTCCAATTGTTTAGTCACATTTGTGACTCTGCGGAACCCCTTGATATAATCCTGATTATAACAATATTAAAAAAGTGCAGGAGGAGAATGGAGGCCCATACAAGGCATCAATTCCGCTCAGTCAGGCTACAAACCCTGAAGCTGATGTTTTGGTTGCTTATGAGATGAATGGAGAGGTTAGTGGACTTGATAAAAGGCTTTGACCTGTTTAATTTACTTTATTGTCATCAAAAAGTGTGTTTCCACCACACCTTGTCAAAATCAGACTCTTGATGATGGTGATAATGTTGTTTCTTATGCTACATGAAGTGATTGCTTTCCAGTTTGCTTTCTGACATCGTTTTATTGATGAAACTAATATATCATTTCAGTTATGCATGTCAATTCTAAGGTAATCCCAGGATCCTACATCTGCATTTAGTGCCTTAGTGGTTGTTTAGTATAAACTCGTTAGCTAACCAATCTATAGTAATCAGCTTATTACTTGCTATGTGAATAATTACTGTCTAAAGATCACAGGTCAGAAAATTGTGTCATTCCACTTGTTCTGTGTATCAATACAGATTTCAATGGTGAATTTTCATCTTTAGGTCCAATTTGGTCACATTTTGTTTTTCCATTGAAAGGCTTGATAATTGTGCACTTAATAAGTGCGCAAACAAGTGTCATTTGAACACCAATGTGCTACAACGGTGATGAAAAGGTCCATTTAGGCAAAAGATACTTGCTTTTAGGATAGCTTTCTTTTTTTAAACTGATCCATGTAATTTGATAGAGCAATGAGTTGCATGCTGGCTGTATGCATCATTACATGATTTCAATGAACTTGATCTTGTGTTACTGTATAGATATGCACTTAGTTGTGGACTCTTCACTATTCCTTCAGCAATTTTGCCTTTCTTTCTATCATTTACTTTTCTCCTGCCATCATAATTTCTCAATTATACTGTTTTTGATATTAATATACATTATTGTTGTCTTTCTAAAGCCTCTAAACAGGGATCATGGTTATCCATTGCGAGTGGTTGTACCAGGTGTTATAGGTGCCCGATCTGTCAAATGGTTGGATTGTATCAACATCATTGCAGAAGAATCCCAGGTCACAAAAGTGTTATGTATGTTTTAACAAACTTAGTTCCTCTTTTATTCCAGTTGTCATATGACTGAACATACATTGCCACCTTACAGGGATTCTTTATGCAAAAGGACTATAAAATGTTTCCTCCTTCAGTGAATTGGGACAATATCAATTGGTCTACAAGGAGGCCTCAAATGGATTTTCCTGTTCAGGTTTTTACTTGAAATCTGTTTTTCTGTTTCTCGGGCAGATATTTGATGATGTTTATGCCTGACTATTGTGTCCACAATATAGAAGCTTCTTTAATGGCTTAAGCAATTTGAATCATCATTTGAGTTAGTCTTATTGATTGGACTGTGGTGTGGAAATGAATTGGGAAAGGTTTATGATTGTCATTTGCATCTAATTTTCCTTCTATAGGAAACATACAATTGAAACCCAACTTATCCTTTTAGCAGAATAATTGTTTGACTAAAACTTGCAAATTTTCTGATTGACAGAGTGCAATTTGTTCATTAGAGGATGTCACTGCAATGAAGCCTGGGAAGGTTAGTTTCTTGGTGGTATTACATTTCATTGTGCTCAAATGTGTACATATGAATATGTTTTTTCTTTATCTGTCAATCAAAGCACATTGCCTATAACAGAATTTTCTCCTGTTTCTTAATCTCTTCGATGTGGCATGCATAGATTAGAATTCTTTCTGAGTTTTCCATCTAGCAGTGTTACTCACAGTTTTGAAATTATTATGCTTTTAAAATTGTTCCCTTTGAATTTTAGTATGTTACTTCAAGAATTTGTATTTAAGTTAAAACTTTGAAGTTTTCTGGTCATAATATTTTTCACAGCTTCATTAATTCATTGCTTTTTTGTGTCAAGAAATAGTTCTGACTTTCTAGATTTCTTTTCACATGGGTTGCCTATTGAAGCAGGAGCTGCTCCTAGGCTCCTCGACAAGTTAAGTCATATTCAGGTGATCTTGATCTTTGTGTACCATTATATCTTACAGGTTAAAGTCAGTGGATATGCAGCATCTGGAGGTGGCCGTGGAATTGATAGAGTAGATGTGTCTGTTGATGGTGGCAAAACCTGGGTGGAAGCCTCCAGGTACCAGAAGCCAGGCGTCCAATACATCTCAGATGATATGAACAGTGACAAATGGGCCTGGGTTCTTTTTGATGTGACAGTTGATGCTCCACAGAGCACAGAGATAGTTGTTAAAGCAGTATGTTTTCCTCTCTTATAGCAAAGTATATTGTGATTCAGTGTTTTTTTTAACTTAAACACTTAAATATGCCAAATGTTTGGACTCATTCTCATAAATCTGCATGCTTATCCATCAATTACATATTCTGTGAAATACACTGAACATTCATAGATGAGTTCTGTATATAAAAATATTTCTAGTAGGCTCATGACGCTTTGTCATAATTGACCATGGCCTTGAGTCTGCAAAATCTTATCCGAATTCATTGAAGCTGAGAGCTTCGAACTCATGCTTGGCCATAAAAATATGTCCCCGCTTTCTGTCAACTTCCATTCATGTCACATCATAATTTAAAGAAGAAAAATGGTATTCTAAATGAACTACAGTCACATGTCCATTGTCTTAATTATTTTACAATCTTTTTATTCTTCTTATGTTCATCATGGACAGGTGGATTCGGCAGCAAATGTCCAGCCTGAAAATGTGCAGGAGATTTGGAATTTGAGAGGGATACTCAACACTTCATGGCACCGGGTTCAGGTCAGAGTTGGTCACTCAAATATGTAAAAACCAAAATGAATTGGTTTTGTTTCCTGGATGGTACGTGAAAGAATAATGCCCCCACGCTTAATGGCACTATTTACTGTGTTAAAACTTTCCATCGAGCAAGTGCTGTACAACATGTATGGTATTTCCAAAGTTCCTTGTAGTTAAGCTCCGTTTGGCTTTGTAGGGGCAATGAAACTGATTTCTGAGACGGGTTTCATTAGATTTTAAAATGTCAAACTAAATAAGATTTTGCACCCCTCCCTCCTCCGCTCACGCAAGTTCATGTGTTTCTCTAGTGAGCTAGCTAGTTTTGCTGGTTTGGAATCGGATTGAGGCGTGTCCAAAATTTTTCGTACCTGTTGAAAGACGGAACAAATATCCATACCTGTGATGTCATTTAAAATAATAGCTTGATTACATTTGATCCTACTTGATTATCTATAATTGTTTTTACATAGTTGTAAAACTCAATCCAGTTGACTTGGGTGAGAACTTGGGATGAGGTTGATAGTTGGGTTTTGACCAGGTTAAGTTTGGATCAATCAAGTTAGTAGTTTAATCTGAGTTTTTAATCAAGTTAATTGAACTTTTTCTTTCTTGAAATTTTTTTTCAACTCGAAGTCAATTTAAGTTAAGTTTTATAACTTTATTTTTTGAAATCTCGTTGCATATATATATATATATATATATATATATATATATATATATATATATATATATATATATATATATATGCTTTGCTTATTTTTTATATCATTAACTAAAACTTGTGGGGGATTCATTGTGGATCCCCTCAAATGGCATTGTGAAGAGATTGCTCAGTGTTTTTTGATATTTTTTTTTTAATTTGGTTCTTATTTGATCAAATTATAAGTCAATAAATTGAGAGATGATGAGATTAAAAGACAGGGGTAAAGTTAAAAACATGCAGGGAAGGAGTGGCTTTAAAAATTTTAGACAAAATATTTAGTGTAGTCCCTATACTTTATAAATTATAGATATTGGGTCCCTTTAGTTTCTAAAATTAAAGAGAAAAAACAATTTTATTCCCAACTTTATTTTTATTTTATTTTTTGACTCCTGTGTGAGAGATATAAGAGAAAGTCGCTAAAATCTAGCATTAAAAAGAGAAAATCTTTTCTGATATTGATTTCAGTCACCAAAATAGTTGAGATTGATTTCAAATTATTTATTTTGACAAAGGGAGCTCACATAGGTGGTTTTTTCCCCTTGAAATTGCCAAGAAAAGCATATCTAATCTTTGTAAGATTTTTGGTTTCGGGTTTTAGAATGGCTTTTTGAAATCATGAATGAGTTTATAAAGTTGCCTGTAATGTTTTGTGGGTGTTTTTGAAAAACAAAATGGGTTAAAATTTGGGTTTTTGGATTGAAAAAACCATTAACCATGTTTTTTCAACCGTTACAGTGGCCGGAAATTAAGCAATATATATGACGCGTCATCTGAATCTTTTTTTTTTAAGAAATGTTGAGGAGAACATTTGCCCCAACTACAAAAACAAAAAAAGGGTTTAGTCGTGCTGGCCTTACCAAAATGGGTCAGACCCAACAGCACCTAGCCTTTACTTTTCTCTTTTTTAAGAAAATAATGCTTTTATATTTTTTTTTAGAATTACTTTTTAATTTCTATTTAGATGAATCCCCCCCTTCTCGTTTTTATTTTGTTTAGAAGTCTCTTTTAAATTATGATTATTTTTTTATTTTGTATGCATTTAATTTTTAAAGAGGTTTTTCTTATTCATTTATAACTTTTTTTTATAGGTGAACTTTATTTTTAAAATAAGACATTTATTTTCACATAATATTTTCAATATATGCGGTCTTGCATAGTATTTTTTTATTTTATTTAATCAATTTAATGTGTGTGTATATTTTTATTATTGTTTGATTGAATAGAAAATATTTTAATAAATAAATTTAGCAAATAAAAGCGGGTAAATATCCCTTCTTGCGGATTTGAGCCCTCGTTTGGTATTGTGTTCATAACGGAGGTTGGGAAAATTTTGAATTTGTTTTGCTTAAAATTAATTTCTTTTATGTTTTTGAATCGTTTTGATGTGTTGATATCAAAAATATTTTTTTAAAAAAAAATATTATTTTGATATATTTTTGAGCGAAAAGCATTTTAAAAAGCAACCGCTACTACACTCCCAAACACCTTCTTAAATATCTTAATATACACTTGTCTCTTGATTTTTGCAGTTTTGTTTTTAGTTATCGTTTATAACTTTTTATTTATTTATTAACACACATAGTTATCGATTTATTTAATTACATGCATGCATGAAATTTTTTATTTTTACTTTGAATTTTTTAACTACAAAAACAAAGAATGGGCTAGACTATTAGCAGGAGTAGAAACTGTGACGGTTAAAAAGTTGCAACCTTTCAAATAGGAACTGGCGAATCCATTGGTATACCATGAGGTTACAAAGATTATACATGTGAACCAACCCCCTAAGACAAAATAGGCATAAGGAACTAGCAATAGACCAGACCAACCTACAAAAACAAAACAGTCCTTCCGTAACCAGTCATCCATAATATCAAATAAATCATTTTCATCTTTGGTAAATTTCATGTTGAAAAAGCATGTGTCAAAATCCTTTTTTGAAAATGGAAAGTCTTGATATGGTATTGATTATTTTGATTTGAAGTTAGGTGAGATTTATTTATAACCTTTCAAGTTTACATGCTATCGCTCTTAGATATAAAACCCGGCCTGGCTTGGCCCGGCAGGTTGATTCAGGATTCGGGGCTTTGGCTAGATTTTAAATGGTCTAAACTCGGGCTTACAATTAACCTAGTAAAACCCAGTTGACCAGCCGGGTCAACTCAAAACCCGAGTGATTCGACATAACCCGAGTGAGACCCAACCTTTTTTTATATATTTTTTTAGTAAACTCAAAAAATATAAAGTTAATTTATAAATACTTGGCTTCACATATATTTTATATAGCCTATATTTTCATGAAATGTTTCTTTAACTTTTCCTTGTGGGATAATTATATTTATAACCTACATTCCTATAAAATATTTCTTAACTTTTCCATGTATTATAGCTATATTTATAATATATATCTATATAAAATGTTTCTTAACATTTTCATGTGAGATAGTTATATATATAGTCTTAATTCACATGAAATATTTTTTAATTTTTTTTATGTGAGATAATTATATATATAGTGTTCATCCACATGAATTATTTTTTATTTTTTTATGAGATATATGTGAATTTTTTTTAATTTTTACACATTAAATAGTTATATATATAATTTATATTCATATTATATATTTATTAATTTTTTATATATAATATTAAAATTTTAAATATTTTTTTTAAAAAAATTAGATTAATCTGAATTGACCCGCACGAATGAAACTGATTTAATAAGCATGCTATCACTTCATGGATGCACAGTATTTAGCGGATATTGCGAGCTATGTCCATATATTGTGAGACATATAGCTGGGGAGGGGGCGGTGGTTTTTGGAAGTTTTTTCGTAGTCTAGCTGGAACAGCAAGGATTGACTTGAAAACTCCGGGATCCAAAACGTGACTTGTACAGAGTTAAACTGCAGAAAACATTAATCTAGTAAAATCTGATTAGGTTTCCAGTAATCTAGAGGAGGGTTGCGAACCCAATCTGCAGGGCCTCTCCATTGCCAAGCAACTGCAATATTGTCTGCGAACTCCAGGCCCGAAAGCAACGCTATATTGCTACGAACGCAACCCTAAACATGTTGTCTTTGTTTATTCATGTCAAGAAAGATGGAAAGAGAAAGAACAGAAAAAGCAGATGTACGAATGGTGCCTGCCCGCATCGAAGCACGTCTATCACATAAAAAAACCAAGCTTGCGAGTGGCTGTTTATGGCTGTACGTAAACATCAATCGGTTTCTTTCTTTCAAGATAAAAGTGACATGGGATGAAAGCATTTTTGTGTCCTCTGCAGAGGGATTGATTGATGTTTTCATAGCCATATCTTGCGTTAATAGTTCTTGAAGGTCTTTCTTTAATGCCTAAACCCATCGCTTTCACCTCTTCTCCTCACCACCTCATCATTAAAGTCCTCTCTTCTGTAGTAAATTTCATCAATGAGAAACCCTTTTTTGGATTTCACTTCATTTAATATATTTTTTTTAATCAAGAATTTGTTTACTCTTTCTCATTACATAATTCATTATTATAAAAAAAAAAACAAATTAATGCAAAAACAGGATCATATATATATAATGGGCCGAGTCTACTTTTATATTAAAAAGGGTATCTTACTCACATTTAAAAAAAAAAAAAAAACAAGAAATGGAATTATGCTTTACCAAAAAAGGAAAAAAAAAAAAACAAGGAGGAAATTATATCATATAGGCTTTCAAATAACAAAAACAGTGACGTTGCAACCGAGAAGAGTTTGTATAAATTAAGCTGATCTTCTGCCTTTAGGGTTAGAAGGAAGTTTCTGGTGTGTGTGAGGTGGTTGAAAGATTGTATGTTTTATTTATTAATTATCTATATCCAAAATCCTTAACGAGACTTGTACTGATCAAACAACTCTTGTCGCCATTACAGCACGCCTCTACGTTTGTCTGCTTTTGCCTTGGCATTAGTTATTTTAATGGAATATTATTGTAGCTGTTATTTTTTAAAATAGTTTTATTTAAAAATATATTAAAATAATATTTTTTTATATTTTTAATTTCAGCACATTAAAAAGATGTAAAAATATTAAAAATAAATTAATTTAAAGTAAAGAAAAAATAAAATATAATTTAATATAATTTAATTTTTCACAAAATACCCCTAAAAAACGAAAACAAACATGTTCCTAGAAGTAACATGCATCTTGATTTTAGTTTAATTAGTGTCTTCAAATAAAATATAGGAGATTAAAAAAAATATCATTTTGTTATTTGTATTATAAGATTATGAAGATTTATTTCAATTTTATATTTTTATTTGTCTCTATATTTTATAATTAAATATATTTTTATCTTTATATATTTCTTTTTCTATTCTAAGACATAGTCAAACGTAATGTAAACAATTCAAGCCATGCTTAAATTCATTCAACTACCGCAAGAGGGAAAAAGAAAAATCTTCAAGAGGGGTTTGTCTGCCTCAAATGTTCTGTTCTATTTTATTTATTTATTTATTTATTTATTACTCTTTCTCTCTCTGTTTTTTTTTTTTTTTGTCTTGGAGGTGATTATTTATTTATTAATGAACCAAAATTCATTCTACTACTAGCAGTACTCAATAATTCATGCTTGAAGACAAAAACATTTTTTTAATTGAATTATTAGTCTAGCGACCCATGCATTTAATACACGCAGAGGGACGAGTTCGTTGGATTCTATGGCACTGGATGTAATTTTAGGCACGTTTGTATACGTGCAGAGCCCATTTTCTGTCGGTGACTCCTCTCAGCTTGTTTTTGTTTTGTACTGGAATAATAATAGTTGATGTTTTACAGTATTTTTTATTTAAAAATATATAAAAAAATTATCTTTTATATCAATGTATTAAAATAATTTAAAAATCTAAAAAAAAACCATTTTAAATTTTTGACCTACCGCGTGTTGACTCAACCACGGTATAAGAAAGAAAAAGAAAATTTACACTTGAAATTCGTATCATATCATATTAGGTTTTGTAATGTTTTTTATTTTTCTAAAGCACTCAAATTTATTTGAATTTTTTTAAATTACTTTTTTATAAGAGAAAATTACTTTTTAGAGTCTTCAAGTTTCTTTGAATTGTATCTGAAGGCTATTTTCACTCAAAAATTGGCAAAACAATATATGAGAGAAAATATTAATATATGAAGTAAAAGAAGTCTTGAGAAGCATAAAAAATATATATATGAATATATAAAGTTAATTAATTTTTTATTCTTCATCTGTAACCTTTGTCTCTTTTGTTGGCTCATATCGTAAAATCACAGCCCCACTGGTTTTCCTGTAACCCCAGCCATTGGATTGGTTGATCAAAAACTGATGGACACGTTTTCCCATTATGGATTTGCAGCCCTTTTGTGGTATGCATTTATTTTATTTTTTTATGGACGTGGAAGGAAACGGAGAAGCATGTATGGCCACAGAAGATAGAGAAGAGAAACTTAATGATTTTTGGAAGATACCCAAAAAGCCTGTTCGGAGGAGAAAGACTGGCCCCCTCATTTCTTCATCCTCTTGCCGTTATAAATTGCGGGGAGGTGTCGCGGTTCGATACTCCGGTGCAAAAAGGAATGGATGGTTTTCAAGGAAGAAATTTAGGGGCTTGTCAACTGAATTAAAGGGGGGAAATCATGGTGTGTTTCTAAGAGCAGTAGACACAGTAAAAAACACTGAATGATAGGAAAAATCAGTAGTTCTATGGGCATAGTAGGCAATCTTCTGAACTATGTTAAACTGTGCTCTTGGTTTTGGGCATTGATCATATTCAAAATGTGAGGAAAACAATGTGTTCTTAAGATTCTACTGTGAAGAAGACATGACGGCAAGTATAACAGTGAAAACCATATTAAAAAATGAGATTAGAGCAAGAACTCAGTGGTCCAGTCAGCTTTCACATGTCTGCCATATCATCTCTACTTTGGGTGATATTCCAGTGCACTCAGGTGTACATGTAACTCATAATGTTATTGCTTAATACGAACATTAATCAAGTTAGATTTCTTCTGACCAGATCTAAGCTATCTGAAGTCCGATCTGGAAGATTTCAGACTTGTTTTCAACTAATTCTTCATTTTGGATACAAATCACGGAGTTCGATTATCTAGATTCATGCTCGAAGTTAGTGCGAAATGAAGCAATGTTTAGAGATAAATAAAGTTCGATGGAATTGAGAAATTTCATGGTATAGATTTTGTCTATTGAAGAATTCATATTGAAGACTATCTTTATGAAAATAAACTTCATCTCCCTCTTCTGGGGAAAAGGCCAGAAAAGATGGAGGAGGAAGAATGAACCCTTTTTGATAGATATATTTTAGGTATGATTAGATTAACCCTAATAGAAAAGGAAGACTATAATGTCATCAAAGAAAAGACTATATATTATGAATCTAATGACAGCCAGATAATGTATGAAAAGCCTTCAGCAAACAACAAGGTGTATTTAATTAAAAAATCTTTCAATATAAAGATGACAAAAGGAATTCTCATCACCCAACACCTTAATAATTTCAGCATCATTATAAATCAATTATTATCTATTAAAATTAAGTTTTATGATGAGATATAGGCATTGATCTTATTGGTTTCACTTTATGTGTCCGTTTGGTATTGTGATTTGAACTGTGTTTTGTTCCAATCACAATTTATAGTTGTTTGGTAAACATTTGAACGCAGATTTTAGAGATGAATCCCACTAAAAATTGAGTTGATACCGCCAGCTTTGGTGAAGCAAAAAATTTCTGCTTTTCACTTTTCATTGCCCGCCTGTTGCCATATGTGCAGAGTGAATTAATTCACTCCGCATAGTGTTCACTTCAAGAAGTGAACACTACCAAGTGGATTAATTCTCTTAGCACTGTTCACGTGAACAGTGCCAGGTGAATTAATTCACGGGTCACTGTTTACGTGAACAGTGACTCCATTGTTCATTGGACGGCGTCCGATCCAGAAAAAAAAATTCAATTTTTTTTAATTGTGTTTAACTCAAAAACTAGTATTTAATATTATTCAATAACACTACATAAATCAGAAGAAAATCACAAGATGACGTAGCATTTGCAGAATTTGATCACAATTCAATTTTTTTTTAATTGTGTTTAACTCAAAAACTAGTATTTAATATTATTCAATAACACTACATAAATCAGAAGAAGATCACAAGATGACGTAACATTTGCAGAATTTGATCACAATTCCAATTTTGTTTCTGATGATATTTTACCTGATTTTGTTGCACGCTCAAAAAACCATGAAAACCGTAGTCCTTATCAGATGAATTAATTTCATATGTGATGAAATTATAGATAAGTTAATCGAAAAATAAAAAATATTTGATATAAAATATTATTTATTTAATGATGTAATAGTGGTAGTTAAATCTACAATATTTAAATTAAAAACTATCAATATTAATATATATATCTTTTTTAGTTATTTTATAACCTCAATTTGAAAAGCATGTTTAACCAAACACATTAAACTACTTTTTATTCAACCTCAATTTCAACCACAGTTTTAACTAAACATATATAAATATTAAACCAACCTCAACCAAAAGTACTTTTTATAAAAACAACTTTTTTCAAATCACTACCACAAAAGCTACCACAAGTTTTATAAAACAGTTAGGAGGCCATGAGATCAGTTATAAGCAACTCTACTATGAAATCCAAGTTGAAATATGACAACATCTAAGCCTTAATTCTTGAAAAAAAAAAAGTCCATAAATAAAGGATGCATGTAAAAATTCAACTTTTAGTGTTATCATAAACCTTGATATAAAAAATAAAAGATCTTATAGAAACTCAAATAAGGGTGGGTCAAAATCTAAATTTAGGATTAGAAGGAAGTTAAAGCCTAGGAAGCAAGGTGTTTGTTCGAATTATAGAAAATATGGTCATCTAACGAGGAATTGGACAAATCCAAGAAAAACCAAGGCTAATTCTGTAAAATCTACTATTGAAAAGGTATATAAAGCTTTGATTCTTTTTGCTCATAGTTCACTATATAATTGGGTTCTTGACCTAGGCATTTCATTTCATACTATTTCACACCAAGAAATTTTATAGAATTATGATGTTGGTGATTATGGTATGGTGTACTTGGCTAATAGAGAAATATTAAATGTTGTGGGCATAAGAGATGTGAAATCAAATTATTAATTGATTTTATATGAAATTTGAAGCAGGTGAGACATGTTAAACTAAAAAATAACTTGATCTCTATAAGACAACTTGATAACCATCAATTATTCAAGAAAAAAGGCGTGGGTTTATTTTCTGAAAAATAAATCCTATGTAATTAATACTTTTAAGAAATAGGATTAAATCTAAAGTGTATGAGGTCAGACAATGAATGTAAATATATTAGTGAAGGCTTTAAGGAGAACTATTCTACTAAATAATATATGAATGGAGAAGAACATTTTAAGCACACCATAATAGAACCATCAATGAATGACCTAGAAGCATGAGATTGCATTCCAGGTTATCTCCAACATTCTAGTCTAAAATAGTTAACATCATAATGTATTTAATGAACTAAGGATCTTCTATTCTTTGAATTTGAAAAGAGGTCTAAATAGGAAAAGAGGTAAATCTTTTATAATTAGAAGTACTTGATTGTGTTGCTTATGTTTATCTAGATTCTAAAGCTATAAGCAAGCTTGATCTGAAGTCTATAAAATGTACCTATATTGGATATAACACCAATGAGTTTAGATATTGATTTTGGGATGAGAAAGATAAAAAAAATTTATCAGGAATAAAAATGTCATATTCAATGAGAAAGTGATATACAAGGACATTGATACAGTAGATTATAGTATATTTGTATAAAAAACAAAGACAGTCAACGTAGTTAATGTGGATGGTATTGCAGAGAGCATTGTGTATAAAAATGATCATGATAAAAAGAAAATATGTATCCATAAGTAAAGCCAAATATACCAGCAATAACTATTAGAAGATCTTAGAAGATTATCAGACCTCGATAGCATTTCTCACCATTACCGAATTATGTTTTGCTGATATTCAATAGTGAGCCAAAAAGTTTTGATAAAGCCTTGCAAGATAAAGAATCAGGTAAGTGGGAGTTGGTTATGAAAGATGAGATTGATTCCTTAATAAGAAATCAGACATGAGAGCTAACTAAATTACATGTAGGAAAAAAGGCTTTGTGTAACAAATGGTTTTATGGGGTAAATATTAAAGATGATAACAATAAAAGATTTAATGCAAGACTTGTTATGAAAGGATTTCAACAACAAAAAAAAGGTATTGATACGCATAGTAAAGTTCCTTATGCATCAACAATTGAAAGTCTCATTTATGTCATGGTTTGTACAAAATCATACATTATACATGCAGTGGAGTTGTGAGTAGATACATAAGTAATCTAACAAAACAAAACATTGGAAAGCGGTCAAGTGGATTTTGAGATATATAAATGGTTATTCATATATGTCACTTTGTTTTAGAAGTTTGGACTTAAAGATTCAAAGTTATGTAGATGTTGATTTAGCTGGTGAGGTTGATAATAGTAAAAACATTATTATGTTCATATATACTTTAGGCAATACAAATATGTGTTGGGCTTTAAAACTACAAAATATTATTGCTCAATCTATCATAGAAGTTGAATACAAGTGTAATCTTTCTTGCTAAAAATCCAGCATTTCATTCCATGATTAAGCATACTTAGATTGGATATCACTTTATCCAATGTATGTTTGATGCTAATCAATTAATACTAGAAAAGATTTGTGAAAGTAATAACCCAACATACATATTAACTAAGATTGTTACACTTGGTAAATTGATGTTGTGCAAAACTTTAATAGGTCATCAATGATACAGGATAAAATTGGAGTTATTTTTCTCTAAATGAGACATTTTTATGAACGAAGACAAATCAAGCTTAATACTAGTTGCAAATCAAGCTGAAAAGGAATTGATGATTTTTAATGAAGAAAATTGATGAATTTTAAAGAAGAGATTTTGGGTTTGTCCACTAAATCAAAAGGAAAGTGTGTTTTCTTATTTCAAGTATTAATAGAATGGTTTGTAAGAGCACTAGACACACAATAAGATATATTGAGTGATAGAAAGAATTGAGGTGAAAGTTACATAAGATTTGTGCATTAAATTTAGAATCTATGCTATGGGTATAATTTTATGTATTCTTTTATAAGCAAAATCAATACTGATGCAGGTAATTTTTCAAGTCGTGTTAAATTATATTTTATGTTTTTAATTATAGGTATTGATGACAAGTCCTAATAATAACTATAATAAAAAATGATATTGTTTTGATTGTTTGAGTAGGAGAGGATTTAAGGAAATTTTTGTCACGATGGGAAAGTAGTGTTTGGTATTGAGTAGGAAAGAATTGCATATTTGGACTCTCATTTGTTAATTATTAAATGTTTAATAATTGATTGACATGAAAGACAAAGCTTCAATTGCAAAGGAGTATTAACAAAACAAAAAAAAAACTAAATATCATAAGGAAATTATTGTTCACTACGACTCAGAGCACCATTCATTGTATTAGTATAATGACAATATTTCTCTTGAACCATAAAACCTTTGATCTAGGTATTGGGGGTAAGGTAATATTTTCATCTTACTACAGTTGTCTTTAACAATTTCTGCAAGGTTAAGTTGGTAATTTTATTTTCTGGACAAATCAAAACTATTGACATACCATTATAATAATTTAAAAAAATACAATGTCTTTCAGTTAGGGGTGTTATGGTATTTTCATTTTGTTTTTGAGATAGTTAAGTTACTTTGATAACCTTAAAGACAAAATCAACATAACTCTATCAAGGATTTTTTTATCCTTTTACATAAATTGTATTGTTAATCTGAAGGTTATTTAGAGTCATTATTGTAATTGACCACATATAAATATCATTAGAAAAACATATTGACACGTATGTATCACACGCCAGCGAGTGGACAACTTTCATGCCTTTTAGGCGGCACTTAAGAGGTTATCCGATCACCAACCCCGCTTTCTAGGTTGGTGTTTGGAAGATTTCAACACCTCCTACGCAATGGGGTAACGCATATCATTGGTTTGGCACCAGTGACCAATTTTTTTCTTCTTCTCTCTCTCTCCCTTCTCCTCAAATTCAGCACCAGCCCCTTTCAAATTTCAAACCAACCCCTTCAATTTCTTTTTCTTTCATATTTGGTCCATGTCATTTTTATTACTATTTTTTTTAATAATCTATAAAATTACAAATGTTTTTTAATTTCATCCCTTTCTATTTTTTTAATATTTCAAATATAGTCCATATTCTTTTTATTTTCATTTATTTTGTTTGGGATCATTTTCTAGATTGTTTTTTTTTCAAAATTTCATCCTTCGTGAGTTTTTTTATCAAATTTTATCATCATTTTTTTTATTGCCATATTTTTTTCAGATGGAAAGTTTTTTAAATTGATATTTTTTTTCACAATTTCATCATTTAAAATTAAATTTGTTGGGAATTAAATTTTTTTATTGAACTTAGATTCAAAATTTCACAGGTTGCGAGTTTTAGAGATTAGATTATGTTTAGAAGGTTTGCCTGGATTTGCTTGTTTGTTTTTCCTTTCTTAAAAGTAATTTCTTTTTTCATCTTTTTTTTAGAGTTTCCAAGATTAACACAAGTGGTTTTTTTGTTATTTTAGATTCTTTTATTAACTTATTTATTTCAATTTTATCATTCAAAATTTAATGTATTGAAGAATGATCTTCGTGCTTATTTTTTCCTTCCTTTCTATTTGATTATCTCAATATTGTGCTCATAATGATGAGGTTAGTGGTTTAACCCGGGTTGACTTTTTTTTATAGGTTTTTGTAATTATTTTTTTTTTCATTTGCATCTTTCAACATTAGGTTGTTCAATGATTGAGTTTCATGATTTTATTCAATTTGCTTTCAAACGTGGTTACCCTAATATCATGATTGGATAAGATATTTTACATCTTTATTGAGGTGGTCTCAGATCGAATTTTGTTAACCTTTTTTTATTTTTTTTAATTCTCATCCTTCAATATTTTATTTGTTAGAAATTAAGTTTTATTTTTTTTTCATTTTATTTTTATGAAGTTATCATATTCTCATTTAATTTATTAGAAATTAATCTTTAGACTTTTTTTCATGGTTTCATTTCATGGATTCAGATTAATTAAATTTTTTTAATGTTAAACAAACATACAAAAAATTTTAAAAGTAATTTTCAAAAAAAAAAAGGCTTATACAACTTTTTCTTGGCAAAAGAAGTATCTTAATGGGGTAAACGTAGACTTTGGATGGGAACCCCTTGGGACAAACAAGGAATCAAGTGCCCTTCTAGTTGTCCGTCGTATAGTGCTTTAAACAACGACGAGACGTGATTCTTGAAACGTGTGCGTTTTTTTAATCAACTGCAAGTTCACTAATTAAAGAATTAATTAATTCAATAAGAACCAAGGCACAGATATTACCGCAACATGTTCCTCCATGATTGAGGAATAACACCGACTACTATCTGCTGCTCCATAACCTCACCAAGAAAATAATAGTAATAATATTAATATATTAATTATAATGGTAGGGAAGCGTATCGATGCAAATATATGGCCATGTGGGCTTATATAACACGTTTGCCAAAAATTATCTCCAAACAAGGTTATGTAGTCATCATCCACCATTTTCATTTTCCCTGCATGCTCAGATGGCAAACCCCATGTCTCTCTTCGTCCTGCAGGTCCTATCATTCTTGTTGTTGTATATATTGCTTCTCTACCTTTTCAACGTAATTCTGAGCAGATTTCGGCGTGTTCAAGAGTTCTCCGGCCACAAGCCTCCGACGTATCCTATAATAGGATGTTTGATCTCATTCTACAAGAACCGGGGTCGTTTGTTGGATTGGTATACTGAACTGCTTGCAGAATCAGCTAGCAACACAATTGTAGTGCACCGCCTTGGTGCACGAAGAACCATCGTGACTGCTAACCCAAAAAATGTCGAGTATATGCTCAAAACCAACTTTAACAACTTCCCCAAAGGGCAGCCCTTCACTGAAATTCTTGGGGACTTTCTTGGTTATGGTATATTCAACGTGGACGGGGAGCTTTGGCGCGCACAACGCAAGTTCGCCAGCCATGAGTTTTCTGCGAAATCCTTACGAGAGTTCTTCATGATCACATTGGAGGAAGAAGTAGAGAAGGGGCTGCTACCAATTTTGGAATCATTGGCGGTGACAGCAGAGGTAGTGGATTTGCAGGAGTTGCTAAGACGGTTTGCGTTCAACATGGTCCTTAAGGTTTCACTAGGGATTGATCGATGCTGTTTAGATCCTTCTCAACCAGTTCCACCTCTTACAAGAGCTTTCGACGAGGCATCGGAGATATGCGCAAAACGAGGAGCTGCTCCCCTCTTCATAGTTTGGAAGATGAAGAAATGGCTCGGGATTGGATCTGAGCGACAGCTTAAGAGCGCGGTTGAAGAGGTTCATCGATATGTTTCTGAGATAATCATCAACAAGAAAAGGATGATTGAAGAGGGAGAGAGTCGCAGTGAAGACCTCCTCTCTCGGCTTATTTTGGCCGGCCATGAAGAGCAGGTCATAAGAGACATGGTGATAAGCTTCATCATGGCAGGCAGGGATACAACCTCAGCTGCAATGACATGGCTATTCTGGTTGCTCTCTTGTCATCCAGATATAGAGAAGGAAGTGGTGAAAGAGACAAGACTTTTAATGGAAAGAATGTTAGATTATGACTCATTGAAGGAGTTAAATCTGTTGAAGGCATGCCTATGCGAGTCAATGAGGCTCTACCCACCCATAGCCTGGGACTCGAAGCATGCCGTAGTCAGTGACTTGTTGCCAGACAACACTCCCGTCCGGGCAGGAGACAGGGTGACCTACTTCCCCTACGGGATGGGAAGAATGGAAGCGCTATGGGGCGAGGACTGTTTCAAGTTCAAACCAGACCGGTGGTTTGTTGAGGCAAATGAGAGGAGAGAACTCCAGGAGGTATGTCCTTGCAAATTCCCAATCTTTCAAGCTGGTCCCAGGGTGTGTCTTGGGAAAGAAATGGCCTTCATTCAGATGAAGTACGTGATGGCTTCCATTCTTGACCGGTTCAAGATTAAACCCCTCAGTTCAGCTAGGCCAGTCTTTGTCCCACTCTTGACCGCTCACATGGCCGGCGGACTAGAAGTTTTGGTCCAAAAGAGGACTCAGACGACGAGCATAAACAAGCAATTAAATTAGAGTCATAATTTGGAGCTTCTTTCTTTCCCTCTCAATTGTTAATCTGTATATATATATATAAATACTACATGATTATATGTACAGATAACATGTGGACATACACTGATCTGTACCCCTAATTATAAGAATCAACGTCATCAATCATGGATGTTAGATCAAGTTATAAATTTAGCTATGTGCCCGACAAATAAGACACAAGCACGCCTCATCTTTAAGTTTTGGTCAGAAAGGACATGCGTGATTAGAACGATTATTCACATGGAATAGATATTCTAATTAGAAATAGGTGCACGATTAGTTAATGAATAGGTGTCATAATTGCGGAGACCGCGGAGGTGTCGATCAACTTACCAGGTTCCACGTCATCAAACGGGCCCCAATACACAATTCTCAGCAAATAAGAAACTGCCACCTCTACGGTGTCTCTCCCTATCCTTTTCGTTAGTTAATTGTACTTTGAGCACCTGGCTTTTCCCAGTAACTACCATACTATAAATTTACAAAAAGAAAAGAAAATAAAAGAAAAGGGGAAACATCAAGCAACCTACCAACCACCGCCTACCCGTCGTCGTGCAAAAAGATAGTTAAAACAGATAATTACTTATTGTAAAGGGCAATTATTTGCTGGAAATTTTATGTGACATGACTCAAGAACACGTTAGCGGATGGAGGTGTTGATTATATTGGTCGTTAAAGTTGTGAGCTAATTGCTATCATCCATAGCGCCATCACATCAAAATTCCATTCACATTTAGGATGTGAAGGATTGCACACGGCAAATAACGCACCGTCTTCAGCTACAAGTGATTTACTTTCCGTCTTTTTCTTCCTACGTTGATCAAATTGATCCCTAGAGAGATAAACTTCCAAATTGTTTGTTCCATTCATCATACGTACCGAGTTCATTCGAAGAAACGGAGGGCCTCACTTCTTGCAATGCATCTTCAAAATCCTTTTTGCCAAAAAAGATATATTCAATTCAACGTAAACAACTGATAAAAACCACCAAATTTACTAGGAGAGCATGTAATTTTATCAATGTACGCTTTTTTACCTGAAGAGTAACTGATCGCATATCCTCCTTTTTCAGCTTGGTAATTTCTATGCCCTGTTTGAGAGCTTCTCTTAGCGGACCCATGGATGCATCCTTCACTAAGTTTTTCATGTCTGATCCTGAATATCCTGAGCAAAAAAAACACGCAAGGCAGGAAAAATTTCAGACACTAACCCCCTTCAGATCACCAATCAAAACATAACAGAGGAAGTATAGGGAGTTCTGAATCCAAAATGCTTGAACTAAGTACCTTCAGTCAAACTACATATGGTATCAATTTCATCCTTGGAAAGCTTGAATAGTCCATCCTTCTCTAAGAGATTACGTACAATCCAGGCTCTTGCTTCTTGATTCCCAATAAGCAATAGGTCCCAATAAGCAATAGGTTAGTCACTTCATTTATTTATTCATTCACAAACTTGAAAGACATACAAGAATTTGGATTGCACCTAACGAGGGTAAGGGGATGTAAAGCCTTTTAGTAAGGCGTCTACGTGCTGCTTCATCCAGTTCTTGGGGTCGATTTGTCGCTCCTGAAAAACACATATATTTACCAAATACTAATGGTGTTGGTGAAGAAGTTTGACTAGCAAAGAGCAAATCCCTTCGTAAAAGGGAAAAATGTTTGTTTCAATGAGTAAGAGTGAGACTATTGTTATGTTGTTGCCGTGGCATGCTGACCAGGAAGTACACTTACCCGGCACATGGTATGGACAGGCATAAGGATTGCTTGGTTGAAAATAAGATGTGGTGGAATAGGAAGTTGTGGGTGCAAAAGGGGCTTGCTTTTCCATTATATGGAACATGAAAAGGATTTGCACTGCACAGATTCTCTATTCACTACTAGGAAAATCCTAACGCAGAACTAGTGTCAAAGCATGAGAATCTTGTTTCCTCAATCAGTTTCTTTCCAAAGGAGCTCAAAACTTTAGGAGAGAAAAAGGCATGAGGGGGGAAAGAGAATGCAGGCAGACCTGAATGTCTCAAAACTTTGGGCATATATTGCAATGGAATCTGATATTCAGCACTAAAAATTTACCTATAAGTAGAATTTGCTCACTACCACTGTCAAAGCCTTCCATTTCAATGAGGAACTGTGTTTTCAGTCGTCTACTTGATTCATGTTCACCTTCTGACTTTCGCTGCAATCGATGTGAAAGTTTTAAGTGCAACATCTTATTTGAAATGAATACCATCTAATTGATATAAAGAGATATTAAAGGGGGTTATTGCATGTTTGCACGAAGTAACCCTGCCTGTAGATGGGAAGCACTCTGTGAAGGATCAAGAAAAAGGTATTTCATAGTAAAAAAAAATGCAAACAATCTGTGTCATTTACCTGCTTGATAGGTATAAATAGTCAGGAACCTAGTGTAGCAGCGAGGGTCAGAAAATACTATACCTGAGACAGAAGGGAGTCTATTTCATCAACAAAAATTACAGCAGGCTGACGACAACTGGCAACACCAAATAACGCCCTCACTAACTTTTCACCCTCCCCAATCTACAGTCACGAGTCAATTTTCAAAAGTTAAGCAGTATGTCCTACAATGTTTAGGCATCAATTCAATTGTAAGAAAGTAAAAGGTTCCTGTCTTTTGTTTTCTTTAGCACATTAATGAACAGTTCAGAAAAAATAGCAAGATGTTCAGGAGTATAATCTAATATAGCCCTTGCAACCTATCCCAATTGTTTTAAATGTGACCAATCATCAGATATTTTGTTGAATGAACAGAAAATTCAGTTAGGGAAACTCTGAAGAAGTAAGATGAACACATACCCACTTGCTAGTTAATGAACTGGCAGAAATGTAGAAAAAGGTTGCTTTAGCCTCCCCAGCTATTGCTTTCCCAATCATTGTTTTTCCTGTTCCCTGAAACATGAAAAGCATTAAATTTATAAAGTAGAGAGTATCTCCCTTGATATTACTTGGATTCAGTACCTACCGGTGGGCCAAAGAGAAGAAGACCTCTTCCAGGAGAACGACACCCTTTAAATATATCAGGACGTAACAAAGGCCATATAACCATCTCAGTCACACATTTTTTCGCATGATCCAGGCCAGCTACAACGTTGCCAGGAAAGCAGTTCAAATCAAAGTGGAATAGATGGGAACTAAAACAGGTTGTTGACTGAGGTAAGAAGTGTGAGGTAGTATATTGTACCTATATCATCCCACCGAACATTAGGATCTCGATCCATAATCTCATTACTAATATGCTCAATGAGACGGGGTTCCAAATTCCTCAACTTTTCAGGAAGTTCACCATCAGGACCGCATAGCATTTCCAAACTAAAACAAACAGCAACTTTAAACTTAGTGAATGTATGCCTCACTCTGATTACCAGTCAACATCTATACTGAAAAAAGGGGGACAGACTAGAGACACAGGCTGGCGTTGTAAACCAGACCATACAATATCAAACATTACTTCTGCCCACTGAGCAGAGAAAAGCGAAATTATTCTGTTAAATCAAAATGGGAGTGCATTATAAGTTTATTGACAGGTGAAAGGATATCACGTACAATTAGTTCGAAAAGGCATTATTAGATTGTCCTGTGACTTCCAAATGAGGTTCAGTAAGAGTATTTTTTGCAATAGAAACCTCCAAGTTTTAACTACTCCAGAGGACACATTCAGATGGTTAAACCATCTTATAAAGACTTTAATAAATTAGCAATTGTCAATTTACAGCGTTAAGAACTGATGAGTAATTTTAACTCACTTCTGATGCCATGAAATTATAACCACATAACTCACCATCTCTTTGCCGAGTCATCCGATGCATCATCGCTCTTTCCAGCAACTCGTGTAGTCACATTTCCAGTATTGCCCCCATTAGATTTTATGGGTGGAATAAAATTACCTCGAACACCACGGCGTGAAAACCCATATGATCTCGCACCATATCCTCTGTTTGTGCTATCACTTTGTGGGGAGACAGATGTACTTGGTGATCCTGCCAAGCCACGTTTTTGCTTTGCTTCCATTTCCTATACAAGAGCAGAGACGGTGATTACAATTGTCCCACAGGTCATGATAAGAAAGGAAAACGATGCTAAACTTTTAAAGCACTGAACCGAATATACTTCCAGCACAAGATCATTTTTTACAAGTACTCCCAACTCTAACTGACATTTGAGTTCTCTTTAAACAAACCTTGTGACAGGTATGAAATTTAGTTGGCATATTGAGATGTTTCTACTTTAGTAAGTAGTTCTCTAAATTAAGAATTCTAACTTACAGAATCTATGGCAGAAAAGATGCTTACCAATATTTTAGGTTGATTTTTCTTTTTCGGATTTCATAACCCATCTTGTGGTGTCAAACAAATTTTTCTACATGTTTAATGTAGGAGTTTGAGACAAAGAGATATTAAAGGCAAAATGATAAGAATTCGTTTTTTCTTCATACAAATAATATAAATTCCATTATGCTCATTTTGATTGCTTAAAGACATGGTACATTGAAGTCAACGATTTATACACGATGCTAGACCAGAAAATACTGCTACACAGGAAACAAGACAGAAAATAATAAGACTGCAATAAGGGTTATGATTCAAAGCATACTGCTTGTAATGGTAAATGGACAAGCCACATAATTGTGCCAGTGATTCTGACTTGGTATTTTCTGGATAGGTTTCAGTATATAGATGTTAGATCATGTGTATGTTGCAGGCATAAAATGAATGCATCCAAGAATTCTAGTTCAAGTATTAGCATGGAAATGACAGAAAAGGTGAGGACAGGTAGTTAGAAGTGAATGGATACCAGTTTTGCTCTTGCAGTAACAAATCCATTGCCAGAACCATCAGTCTTATTTTCTTCATTGTTTGTTGGTGAATTTGCGTTGTCATTTCTAGGGCTGCTGATTTCCACATGTGAACGTTTTGATCCCACAGGATTTCCATAACCTCTTTCTTCCTCTTGAAGTTTTATAAAACTAGAAAGACTGTATCCTTTAGGATGGTTGTTATGTGAGTGGGGCTTTTCTATAATCATGTGATCCTCAGAGATATTACTTTTCGGGTTCAACATACTCTTATGGAAGCTATTATTCGCTTTTGAGGTGTTGTTTCCATATAGGGATGCCAAATTTGCTTGTGGCATAACCTTTGATGTACTGCAGCTCAATTTTTCCTGCCTATCCTTTCTGTCATCCTGAAAAGAACATAGTAATTATGGACAAGGACCCAATAATTTGACAGTTTCACACCTTATTTGAATTTTAGAACAGAATATAAAGAGCTTATTCAGAAGAGGACTGCGGATCACAGTCTTGGACATTATGATTTAAAAAAAAAAAAAACAGTTAAACATATGAAGAAAATATGAGAAAAATAGAAGGAAATTTAAAAAAAAAAAAAAAGTCCAGCTCTTTGAAGTTATAACTGCCTCTTGGCAGTTGGAAAGCTAGGAATTGAAGTCATGAAAGCCAATTTATTGATTTATATTACATACCAATTTATTTGAAAGCTTTATATTATACTTCTGAAGAAGAGCACGAAAGTACTTTGACTGCTTGATCTTCTCAATGTCAATATCTCCTTTTCTGCTAAAAACCTGCCCAAGAGCTCTACCTGCTTGCTCAAATGCTCGACTGGCCATGCAAGGATCACAAGTCATTACACTCATAGAACCACAAAATATTTATGATGTTAAAACAAAACATCCAAGACATGAATTTTAGCTCCTAGCAAAGATACTGAAGTTCATGTATATAGTTAAAATCCAATTGCCTCGTTTTGTGCCGAAACTTGAGTCCGGAGATAAACAGTGAGCATTCCTCTTCAAAAGTATCTTTTTCAGAATTCAATTGCATTATCGCACTCCGTCAGTCCTATCACTTCTTGGTTTCTAATTTTAGTTTTATAATTAAATTAGCTTTCAACTAATTTAAATCAAAACTTCAACAATTAAATCATACCTTCACTTTAGGTTCCCAGTTACCAATTTTCAAGTGCAAATTAGCATTCAATTCATCTGAATTTAAAATTGAACAATTCAAACAAATCAATAAAAAAGAAGAAAAAACTAGAAACCTAGAAAATCCGGTTACTAACCATCTTCATTTCTATTTTTCATTTTTACCTATACTAATCACCATGATTAAATCAGTATTCAATATAACCAAAATAAGCTTAAAGATAAACCATGCCACATCTAAATACAGCTAATTTAGAACCAGGAAACCCTAACAATCACATACAAGCAATCAATCAAGAGCAAAAACATGGAGACCATATTTAACTAAATACACTACCGATCAGATTCAAGAGCGAGGGATCGGCGAGCCGAGTCGAGCTTGGAGACGGCGTCACGGCGTATAGTCCGAGTGAGGGCCTCATCGGCATCAGAAAGAGAATGTGAGTCGAGGAAGCCGAGAAGGCGAAGAGAGAGCAAATGAGCCGCCGAGAAATCGCGCTTCTCGAGAGCTAAATCGGCGCCGAATTGGAGCGAGTGGAGCCTCTTCAGGTTCTCGTCGACTTGTTTTCTCCAAAAAATCTGAGAGTCTGGAGGATCTTCCATTTTCGGTTTCAGAAGAGGAGAAGAAAATGGAACTGGCTCTTCTTTTCCCGCCATTTGTTTGGGGTTTAAATTGAGAAATGCTGTTGATTGTTGGCTCGCAAAATGAAATATTTCGAGTGAGGGTGTTTATAGTGTAAGTAGTGCCAAATGGGACTGTTTTTTAGAGTAAACTACGAAATGGCCACCCCCTCCCCACACAAAGTCAAAATAATGGGGTGAAAACTTCATTTTTGCCCCTAGAGATTCATTAATGTTCCATCTATACCCTTATAGTTTAAGATTTCCAAGTTTTACACTTCTAGATTTCAAAACGTTTCAATGATACCCTAGACATTAAATAGCTAACATTTTTTTTTTCTCATTGTTTAGGTTTATCTAAGGTTTTTAAGTGATTTTATGAGATATTATAACATTTATGAATATTTGAGAGAAAAATAAGAAAAACAATATAAAAAGATGAACAAAAGTAATTTTTTTCGCTTGTTGTTTAGTACATAGAGAAAAATTGAAAGTTTTAGAAAAATTAGAGGGATAACATTGAAAAAATTTAAATTGTGAGATAGAAATGAAACACTGATAAATCTATAAAAGCAAAATTAATAGTTTATCCAAAATTATATTAGAATTGATGATGGAATTTTCCTTTTTCTTGGATGTATAATGTGTTACGTAATGTGATGTCCATTTCAGAAAAAGGAAAGGAAGTTGTATTTATGGAGATTTCCAAAAGAAATTGGTTATGATGAGGCATTTTCTTCTTAGTTCAAAACACCATGTTGATTATTTGACTCAAATTCTACTGTATAATGATCAATCCAGATGTGAATGACCTTTATCAAGAAAAATAAAAAAAATTAACTGTTCATTTTATTAAAAAAAACAATCAATCCATAGGAATGAAACTCAATCTAAACAAGATTTGAATATCATGGATCGTATTTTAAATCCAACCACTAATTTTGAATATTATAAAGAAGAAGTTACATGGTGTGGAGTTTTCACCGTAACTCTAGACATAGATTATTGTTGATTGCAATAGTAAAATGAGTGTGGTGTGTAATTAAGAGGATCATGGAGGGTATTTTAGTATTTTTCACATTATCTTTTCTATTTTTTATTCGAAAAGCTGCCAGCGCGTGTTCCACACGCCCCAACGAGTGGGTGGCGCTCGTGCCATTAAAAAGGCACGTGAAACGCCTCCAGGTGACCAAATCTGGTCACCCGCCATATAGATAGATGCTCAAACGTGCTCTATTTCACATGATGCGGCGCGTGTAGACATATCATGATTGGATTGACACCAATGATTGATTGTTTGTGTTTTTTCTTTCTTTTCTCTTTTGACAACTAAAGTGCACAATTGTCATCTGTTTGTTTGTTGTTTGCTTAGGTCTTGGTACCACACCAGACCCAAAGACCTTAGGTCTTGCAACAATGTCAGGCCCAAGAGCTTTGAATTTAGCAACCATGTTTGGTGTCAGATCCAAGCATGGGTCTGGTATGGCGCCCGACCTAAGGTTAAAACATTATTTATACTCAATATGTTTTTTACATTAAAAAAAAAATGATATTGACCCGCCGCGGAGTGCGGATCAATATACTAGTGTTTATCTAGATCTAGCGAGAAAAGAAGTAAAATAATGAGTTAAGCTGTTAGCATTTATATCATAATCTAAACCTTATGGGACAACCATGTGCACAAGTCGTGAATTATTGTGGATTGTAGAAGTGAATTCACAGTTTTTTTGTTCAAAAAATCACAAAGGACTAGCTTTCAATGGTGAAATAGTCTTTTTACGGTGTTCATTTGTCATTCTATAATTATTTAGGAGTATCTTAGTCTTTTCATAATTTTTTTACACATTAATTGCCCTAAAAAAACACTTGACAATGCTCTAAAGGTTTTTTAAAATATTTTACTTTTTCAAACACAATGTAATGAGTCTAATGCCCTTAAAATCAAAATTCTCAAAGCTTGACTACATGGACTTATTCATAATTTCATAATGGTTTTCCTATAATAATTATTTGGTCCTAGGGGTAATGTGGTATTTTGATAAATAATAAAAACGAAAAAGTTATTGATATGTGCGTTGCATGCCTCAGTTGCTCTACTACTTTATGACAATGCATACGACTGACTTTAATGGTCGAAACCTCTATTTTGCTGTATCATTCGTCTCGTCCCGATGTCATCTTTCTTCTTGGGAGGCTTAACAGACCTTACGTTCAGTGCCAACAACCTTTTCATTATTTATTTTATCTCTCCTCATAGAAATTCATGCCTAACCCTCTAGATTTGCTTATCAGCCTTTTAAGTTTTTTTCTTTTAATTTAGTCCCTTCTTTTGTTATTCCTATTTGTTTTATTTCAATTAATTTCTAAAATTGGACTTGTTTTCAATTGATCATCCTTCAATTTTCTAGACTGTCAGATTTTGTCTCTATTCTTTTGATTGTTGTTTTTTTTACTTGATATAGTTTTTTAATTTGATATTTTTTTTCAATCTCACTCTCCTTCATTTATTTTTTTTTATTAGATTTGGTGTTCATTCTTTTTATTGATATTTTTTTACTTTGGTAAATTTTTTAAATTGAGAATTTATTTCTGATTTCATCATTAAATATTAAATTGATTAAGAATTGAGCTTATCGGTTGAACCCATGTCTACGATTTCACAAATTGTGAATTTGAAAGATTAATCCATGTTTAAAATATTCACCCGGGTCAATTAGTATGGATTGAAACTGTAAATTTACCGTTTTGTCCTTCAAAAAACTTCACACTTACTCACCGTCAATTACTATGAATTAGACGTTTTTGAATTGATTAAGTTACTACTATCCTTTTACATTTTTTTTTCGCACGATTAAATTACTATAATGCCTTTATAAGCAAAACAACACCTAACTTGAGTCTAGGTTTTTTTTTGAGATTTTACTTTTAAAAGCACAATATAATTATTTATTGCATTTAAAATAAAAAATAAAAATAAAACTTGACTTTAGGGGTTATTCACAATTTCATATTGGTTTTTATTGCTATAATCATTTAGTCTTAGCGATGACTTGGTTTTTTAATTAATTTTAATAATGATTAAATAAAAAGGTTGTTGGCAATTGTTTTTGGGTCTTTTTTTTATTTTTTTTTCTTTTGGCCTTCAATATTTGGTTCGTTGTAATTAAGTTTCCTAATTTATTTCGGTATGAGTTTTGTGATTTTATCATGATCTCACGCCTTATATTGTGAGCTTCGCAGATTAACTATAGTTGGACCAAATCGATTTAATGCGTCACCATCTTAATATTTTTTAATATAACATGAAACCAAACACACAGAAAAAAAAACTTAAAGCTCACTATCGAGACTCTTTTCGTTGTCTCGACCTGAACACAATACAAGCCACTATCTTTCACCAAAATGGATATTGATGAGTGTGACCACAAATAGAACTTTTACTAGTAAATGACATGCGCTACATTGCAGGTCAGGTTAATTTTTTTAATATAAAAATAAATATTTATGTGATATCAATGTTTTAGAAGGAATAATAAAAATCTAAGAATTTAGTAACTAAAAGAGATTGCATGTGTTGTCAGAGCAGTGGTCCAAAAAGCAAACAAAAAACAAAACATCATGAATCGAGTATCTCATGTTACTTTCATGCAATTAATTAATTTAATCAAAAAATAAAATTTCTTTTAAAGAAGCTAGATTCAACAATGGTATAAACAAAAATTTGAGTTAACCCATGTCGCTTTCAAAACCACCAAAAAATCCCATAGAAAACGAATAAAGAAATAATAAAATGTTGGTGAATGAAATTGAAAAAAAACTTAAAAAAGAAGAAAAAATCAAGCAAGCCCGGGTGAACTTTGTAAACCCAAGTTAATCTCTCAAACTCGTAACCCATAAAATTATAGATCTTGACTAAACTAAATAGCTTTACACATGCCAAATTAAATGCTAGAGGATGAAATCAATAAATTTAATTAAAAAAATTCTTTTAAAGAAGCTAAATTTAACAAAGACCAGGAAAAAAAACTAAGGCAGCCCTTGTTATTTAAAAAATAAAGATAAATCTCATAAAAAGATAATAAAAAAATGCTAGAAGATTAAATCTGAAAGAACAAATATATCTTAAAAAAAAGAAAAAAAAACCAAGCAAGCCCGAGTGAACTTTGTAAACCCGGGCTCAACACCTAAAAAATTAAATATTAAAGGATGAAATTAATTAATTTAATTTAATTTTAAAACAAAATTCCTTTAGAAAAGCTAAATTTAACAAAGACAAAAAAAAAAAAAACAAGGCAACCCGTGTTATTTCAAAATAACTAAAAAATACCATAGAAAGTGAATTAAAAATAACAAAATGCTGGAGGATGGGAAAAAAAGGAAAAAAGAAAACAAGAAAACCCGTGTCAAGTTTGTAAATCAGAGTTAATCTCTTAAACCCGTAAATTGTTAAATTCTAGACCCGAACTCAACTAAAAATCTAAACACTCAGTTAATTAAATGTTGGATGATATAATAATAAAAAATCAATCTAAAAAATCTTTCAAGTTAACAAAAATAAAATTATAAAAAAAAATTAGATTTGAAAGGAAAAAAAATTAAAGAATAATGAAATTGCAAAAAAAAAGAAAACAATTGCACAAACCATCTAAAAAAAATGTAATCAAAAGAATATAAACCAAATCTGATATATGAAAATATCAATTAGGGATGGAATTATAAAAAATTCTTAATTTAATAAATTATTCTAAATAAAAAAATTGCAATTAAGAGAACAAAGATGAAATTGAAAAAAAAAACCCTTAATTGCATAAATTATTCTAAATTTTTAAAATCATAATACAAAGAATAGGAAAAAAAATCTTAAGTACAACAAACCTTATGGTCAAATTTGATTTTTTTTGAGGTTAATATAAAAATCTTATAGGAGACAAGAAAAAATAAAAATAAAAAGCCACACGCACCATCTCGACGACCGTTGGGCTATGTGCACCACTTATTTGTGAGGGGGATACCAAGCCGCTTTGGTCACTGGACGACATCACATGTGTCGTTCAAAAGCGGCGGACATTGTTCACATGTTTTTGATTTTTTTATATAATTTTTTTATTTTTTTAATTATTCTACTGCCCCAATGACACTCAACAATTGTCAAATCACCACATCTAAATGACAAAAGAACTCCTATGTCGAAGGTAATTTTTTTAATTTCCAAAGGCAATGAAATAACTTACTTATTTAAAAATTAAATCAAAGACTAAAAAGCATGTAGATCAAGTTATTTTTTTCTTTTAAGGGTAATTAAGTAATCATATTATTCCAAAAAAAAATGTAAAAATATGGTCTAACTCCTCCCATTCTAATAATGATCAATGTGTCCCTTAAAAAAGACTTTTCCATCTCTAAACACCGTCTAACCGTGCTTTATTAGTTTGCCCATCAAAAGATAAAATTAACATTTCATAGTAAAAATTCACAATAAAATAATAATCTATTTTTAATATAGGGTATAATAATTATAGCCTCCATATGGTTTTTGGACCTAGCAGCAGGCAATCTTCACCATTAAGAGCTTACCACACATGATCTCGTTGCCAGAGAATTTAGCAAGTGAGCCAAGAACCGGTGGTCTCATCATAGATTCTCATCACCTAAATTATCATCCTTTCACCATTGCAAACTAATTTATGCAACCGAGTTTGATAAAACTAAAGTTTTTAAGCATATGGATGATAATTTGTTCTAGTTAGGTGAGAATATGCCATAAATAAATTACATGGATTATAATGTTTTATAAACTATTGAGACATATCTATACATGAGAAAATATTTAGTTACATCACATTAAGTTTTCTTATGAGGAATCGTTCTACTATTTATCCGGTTATTGGATCTTCTAAAATCAGACCTAGAAATTTCTGTTTAGACTAATTTTATTATTTTTTTCTAGATTTTTCTAGATTTATCATTTTATTTTGGATTGTGTTAATTTCTTTATGCTTTCATATGTTTATTTGTTTCCAGTAAAAATAATATTTTCTAATCTATTTAAAATTTTTATAAAAATGTAGATATTGTTAATCTTATTTTTATAGAATAAAATTATAAATTTAGAATTCATAACTGAATTTTGTTTATCATCAAATCTTCTATGTTTTATATATTGTTATCCTAATATCTTCCGCCTCTATCACTAATTAATATTGGAAATGTGGTTGCAGTTGTTTTTTAAAGTGTTTTTCACTCATAAATATATCAAAATAATATTTCTTTTATTTTTTAAAAATTATTTTTGACATCAGCATATAAAAATGATTTAAAAATACTAAAAAAATATTAATTTGAAGCAAAGAAAAAAATAAATAAAATTTAAATTTTTTCAAAAATATTTTTAAAATATAAAAACAAACAGGACGAGCAACGTATCATTCCAAACCCAACATTCTGACTTTTAAAACCTTCCTCACCCGATTCCATAAACAGCCACTTGGATCAGAAATGACCTTAGAGAGCTGCTTCATAGACAATGGCAAGCCAAAGTATTTAGTTTCACATGAACATAATTTAGACCTAGCATGCCCATGCATTTTAGCTATTCTACTTGATAGTAGCACATGAGAGGATTGCACATTATAAACCGGCTCTCCTCTATGTTTTTTGCACAAAATAACATTTCTCTAAATAGGAGGTTCAAAATTCAACTGAACATTATCAACAAAACAAGATTTTTAAACATGTTTGTATCAAGATAAGCTTCACCAAATCATTAACTACCATGCTGACAAAGTTTCCAGTCATCGATACAGATTTATCATCCAATTAAACAGTTTACTTGAAGAAAATTTAAACAGATACATGTTTTTTCGCCCATTTCTACAGTGACATGGTGCCAAACTGCAGGTTCCAGTGAGCATGTGCACCAGTTTCATTTGGTGAAACTGAAGGCCTTACTGCTTGCATTGAAGTCCAGAAGTCCTGAATAAAATGACCAAAACCAGCCTTTAGGTTCCTCTTGCGATTAAAATGAATTTAAGGAAATTAACCAGTGAGTAATTAGCATACACACAAAACGCAATTGGTTCTTACCTCAAGGGTCACTGCTCTCAGCTTCTCTGCTTCCAAGTTTTCTATATCCTTAAGACCGTCTTTCATAGCATCTCTTAGCGGACCCATGGCAGCGGTTTTCACTAAGATTGCCATATCAGAACCTGAATACCCTGAATAAATAAATAAATTCATAGTTTTAGACAAATCTCAGGGGATATATCATAGTCTTGAAGAGTAAATACCTTCAGTTAAGCAGCAAATAGTGTTCAAGTCTTTTTCAGATAAGGAAAATAATCCATCCTTCTTCAATAGATTGCTAATGATATATGATCTTGCTTCTACACATAGAGTAAACACCACAGGGTAATTAGTCCACATACTTCCAGCGTTAAAACTGCTGGTTCAGAAATTATATGACAGCTTAAGCTGCACCTGGTGAAGGCAAGGGCATATGCAGTCTTCTGGTTAGGTGTTTTAGGGCAACCTCGTCGAGATCATGAGGTCTACTTGTTGCACCTGCATGATGTATTGATGTATCAAATCCAATTCTGATGGTGCAGCCCAAGTTATGTTTGATATATAGTAGGAATATGAAAGCATATGTATGGTTCAGAAAGAGAATAGAAACAAGATAATCTTGAATGCGAAGAGTGAGTTGCTGCAAAGTAAGAATTAACCAGGCTTTTGATACAAAATACTGTTAGTCAAAGACTTTCGTTCTATATCCTCCTTGTATGCATGGACATTGAAAACTATCGAGTACCTATAAGCAAGATCCGAGCAGTCTTGTTGTCCATGCTTTCCATCTCAGTTAGGAACTGCATCTTGAGACGCCTGCTGTATTGGTGTGCATACGTTGTACTCTACATTAACCATATAAAAATTAAAAAGAAAGCATCTTCTTCGCAGTATTATTTAGAGATACAGATTTGTAAGATGCCACTGGACTTGATGATAACAGGCACCAGGCATGGATTCTTGAGTAGAGTCACCTTATTTAGTATTAAATCAATCTCATCACAGAAAATGACTGCTGGCTGCATGCAACGGGCTATTCCAAAAAGTGTCCTCACCACCTTTTCAGAATCGGCAACCTACAGCCACCGATTAAACCAGAAGAATGAATAGCTTGAAAAGAAGCACAACTCAAATTCAACATCAGTTTCCTAAATAATTTGAAAGAGCAGCACTCAAGTACATTTTAAGTTGCCTGAAGTTAATAACGGATGCCGTGTAACGAAATATTTGCCAATCATTCTAGATATCCATGAAGTAAATGAGAAAATACAAAAAAATCTTACCCATTTGGTAGCTAATGTTCTGGCAGATAAATGGAAAAAGGCTGCTTTCATCTCTCCAGCTATAGTTTTCGCCATCATAGTTTTACATGTTCCCTAAAACACCAGAAGCACTAAATATGCTATGTAAATCAGTAACATCTACGCCTATGATCAGAAACTACGCAGCTCAGTACTCACCGGTGGACCAAATAGAAGAAGGCCACTCCCAAGATCACGACAACCCTTAAATATGTCAGGACGCATTAAAGGCCATACCACCATCTGAGTGACACTTTTTTTGGCAAGCTCAAGACCAGCTACAACAATGTCAAGGTAAAAAGAATGGTTAATTAGAAATGCTGAAGGACTTAAATAAGTCTACCAATAAAGAATAGACGAGTTTTTTTATACATCTAATTATGTTACCAATATCATCCCAGCAAACATTAAGATCCGTATCCATGATCTCATATATAATTCGTTCAAGCAGATGAGGTTCCAAATGTCGTAATTTTTCAGGTAGCTGGTAATCAGGACCTCTCAACATCTCCAAACTAGAATCAGAAAAGTACACGATTGAATTAGATGGCCAAGTGACAATCTTTCTTCAAGGACTAGAACTGGCCATTGATTATATTTCTCAACATTTAATTCAGACTCTACAGCTTAAGTGAAAACTAACCTTTTCTTTCTCGTCCCATCTGTTGAGCTACTGCCCATTTCTGTAAAATGAGGTATCTGCAAACTTAGGGGATTTTTTTGACCTAGAGGAGAGGCCGAAGCTGAAGATTCGGCCGGTGCTTTGAGTCGCAATTGAGCATTTGGGGCCTATGACAGTAGAGAATCAATTATCAAAAAAGAAAAGGAAGCTAAATGATGTAGATAACGCAAAATTAAGGATGGAAAAGAAAAGGAAAAAAAACCAAAGTGAGGTCATTATTTCAAACAATAAGAAGATATATTCAAAACAAATTGAAAAAAAAAAAGACTACCAACAAATTATCAAGCTATCAACTGATCATAAAAGGCAAAGAGTGAGATTTTGAATACCGATCCATTTACTGGCGACAATATGTATGGATTCGGAGGAAAGTTTGGTCGTGCAAGATACTTGTAGAACGGGGCTACCGATGGATGCATGGGAGTTTCTTGCCACCTATTGTTCAATTGAGTACCCTGCGGCTCTTTGTGGTTAGGAAACAGCCATCCATTTGCTTCTGGCAATGCGAGTGCGTTCGCGACCTCTTTGGACGAGAAACTGCTTCCTGGTCGCGGCAGGTGTGTAATGCTTTGTTGTTGAGATCCAGAACTTCCAGGTACTTGTGGTTGTCGAGGGAAACTACTTCCTGAAGGCTGCTGCTGATGATGATGATGAGGAACACCCGGAAATAGAGGAATGCTCGGAAGAAGAGGAATCCGTCCTGTATTCTGCTGCTTCTGTAGATGTGCATTCTGTTCGTACAAGCAGCTGACTATTGAAAGAAGCTGCTTGCAAAAAATTTGATAAGCGTTCAAAAGACCGCCTGCTTCATTCTGTATAGCTTCCAGTGCCTGCTGATTAGACTCTTGCCTGAAGACAGATTAGAAACCAAAAACCACCATTGTGACATGACGACTACAACATAACATAGTTATAAGAGTAGTCCGAGGTACAGATAAATGAGTTTGATAGATTAATTTGTTTTTTAGCCGGTTGATTCGAGTCTATTAATTTTATTTTTCAGCTGGTTGACTAGAGTTTATTCACTTTTAAATGAAAGTTCATTGTTTCGGATAAAAAAATCTAAAAAAAAATATACTTAAATAACATTGTTTTAGATTAAAAGAAAATATTGATTGAATCTCATTCAAGTTTTGATTGGATCATCATGATAACGGATAAATTTGTTGAATCACCATGCGAGTGGATTGACCAATCAGTTTATCCAAGTTTAACTTAATCAACTCTCTAAATTATTTAAAATCAAATTTTATTTAGGTCGGGCTTGAATCTAAAAATCATCAGTTAATAACCGGATCAAACGAATTTAATAATCATTCATCATAATGCAAAAAAAAAAAAAAAAAAGGTGAACGTTTGACTTCACAAGCATCAATAAAGATTTGAGGAAAAAAGTATTTATCCTGTTTGAGCCTTGAGGTTTCGGGTCGTTCCAACTACCCTCCTATGCTTTGGTTTTTGTCAATTAACATCCTGAAGTTTCACAAATGTTCAATTTGAGGCAAAAAATAAACGAAAAACAATTTGATAATTCTTCTGTCACCGCTATTTGTAGTATGCCCCGAAACCTCAATTATTATTTGTAGTTTCAATAATAATTCTAGATTTTTTTTTTAAAAAAGGTTAAGGTTTAGTAGATACATATAATTAATATTTGTTCATGAATTAACATGTTTTTTTGCGAATCAATTATGCGAACCATTATCACTTGCAGATAACAATGGATGATGATAGTTTCAGGCAAAACATGAAGTTTACAAAAATAAAAATAATTATAATAATAATAATAATTTTAGATCCTTGAAAAAAAGAGGTCAAGGTTTATTAGATACAATTAATTAATATTTGCTCGTGGATAGATTTTGTAACCGTTTATCACTCGCCGATAATAATGGACGATGATGGTTTCAAGCAAAACAAGAAGTTTAAGAATAATAATTCTAGATTTTTATAAATAAAAAAAGAGTTAAGGTTCAGTAAATACATATAATTAATATTTGTTCATGCATCAACATGTTTTTTCATGAATCAATTATGTGACCGGTAATAACTCGCCGTTAACAATGGATGATGACGGTGGTTTCAGACAAAACAAGACTGGTAGATCTATAAAAAAAAAAAATAGAATAAATTTTATGCTTCTTTAATATCACCAAAACTAAAAGGAAATGTAACTACTATTAAACAATAATCATCTAGAATTAATTTATTCATAAAACACTAATTAAATCATAAAAATCATCTAGAATTTTAAACTATATATATATAAAAAAACCTATTCTCCAAATCTTCAAATCACAGTGAAAACATGCATGCTATATTTTAAGCAAATAAATTGAAACAAAAAACAAAAAACAAAGCATGTACGTACTAACCTTCTTCGCTTATTCGAGCTCTGACTTTTATTTTGAGTAGGAGACAGATTTTTCCTCCCATCCTCATTTTGAATATTTTCAATGTTTTTATCACCCATCCAAATACTGTACTAGAACTCTCTCTTTTTCTTTTTCTTTTTCTTTTTCAAGGCGAGGGGGGATTACCAGAACCTTTTGCTAAGTGAATGTGGTATAGTTCTGCTCGAGGGCTTTTATAGAAAAACATTTATGTTAATATTACTGCCATTTGTCCATTTTCCCCCTATAACAAAAGTTATTTAGATTATACTAGCCAGTTTGCTCGCGCGTTATCGTTATGTGATGTTTTTTTAATTTTTAATATTGAATTATTTAACAATTAAAATAAAATGAATTCAACGATATAAACTTTTAAGGAAAAAAAACGTATTTCTTTGATCAAATCTCCTCATTCTTATTCATATATTTCCTTTTCTTTTTAGAGAAAATGTTTTTATTATTAGCAATATGGTCTTTTGAATTATAATTTAAGACAATTAAAATAAATATTCATAGGAAATTGAATGGTTTAAATTAGGAAGAAAAAATATAATTCTTTAACCAGAACTTTCAATTCTTATTCATATATTTCTTTTTCCTTTGGATGAAAATAGCGTTGACAAAAAGCATGCCCAAACACATTTTTTTGACCCCAAAACTCAAGATTTAACCTCCTTTTCATCTAAAAAAAACTCATTAAAAAAATCCTTGATAACCCTATTTCTAATCTCATAACACCCTCTAATCAATCTAGAATTTCAAAATTAAATCAAATGTAAATAAACTTTGTAGGCTTTATCTACTTTCCCGGCATGTTAAATATTTAAACAATCCTCATCCAACTCTACTCTATAAAACAAATCAATTAGCACCAAAGTATGTTTTTTTTTTTTTTTATGGTTAGTCGAGATATTTTTCTCCTCCTTTTTTTTTCCTAACAACTCTCTCACTTTTCTCTTGATATTTAGGGACTGAAATGTAAGAAAAATGAAGTTTTAGAATCCAAATATAAAAACCAAAAACCACGAGGACGAAATAAAGAATTACTAGCCCAGACAAAAGACGTTTTCACCTAAAACTGCGTGTCACAGATGTAAAATTACTGAGCATTTATATCCATGCATCAAGCATTTATATTGGACAGACAAATCGTTTTTACGAGCTACATATGGAGCTCCCTAATAAAGAGTGAGTTTTGTCTTGGAGCTAAAAAGAATCTGATGCTCATAACTGTACCAATCAAATATAAGATTCCCATTTATAACTAGGAAAAAAATTAAACAAGAGGAACGGGCGTTAGTTTACACTTTTGCTGACAGATAAATTAACGTTAGTTTACACTACAGGTCTCTCATACCCTCCCCTTCATATGTATGTGCGTTTAATTGTAGATGGAAGAAGAAGAATAATAAATAGGTGTATTTTAACTAGTCGATTTATTTTTTAGAAATTATTAATTTAAATTTCACAAACCTCTTAAAAATTATGATAATTGAAGATCATATATGCTTGTAGAGCTCTCTAATAAAAGTTGTGTTTCTTTAAGGAGATATGAGTTCGCGTTTAGAATAATTAGCATGCATAACATGTAGAATTATTATGGGATATAAGTTGCGTTACGCTGCAGGTCAGATTATATGTTTTTTTATAAGAAAAAAAAGTTATAATTCGAGTTATAGATCTAATTGGGTCAAGGAAAATGATTTTATTTTAATTAAATAATAAAAAAAAGACAGGTAAAAAATTGATTAAATAAATATTTTAGAAAAATAATCACGATAAACTGGGAAAAAACATTTTTTTTAAATGAGAAAAATGATGCAGTTAAATTCTCAGACAATTAAACATGGAAAGACGAAATAAAATGCGGCTTAGGTAATGAGATATGGATAACCCGATAAAAAAAACACACAAAGCCAATATCTTTTAAAAAATCAATGTCAAATGATAAAATCAGAAGAAAAAAGAAAAAAAAGATGTCAATTTGTTTTAACTTTTCAAACTCGTGACCTATGTCATTAAACTAGAAGTACCCTATTTAGAAAAAAGCACAAATCCCAAATCCGAACCAATCAAATGTTGAAAGATATAAAATCAGAAAAAAAAAAATTAATTTAATGTTGAAGGATTAAACTAAAAGAAATAATTAAATGTAAAAACATTGCCAAGATAAAACAAATAGCAATCAAAATAATAAGGAAAAAAATTTGATATAAGAATAAAATTAAATTAAATATCGAGGGATAAAATTGAAAAATAAATTTAATTAAGAAAAAGATTAAAAAGATAAATAACAATTAAAAAAATAAGATCAGATTTCAGATATGAAAAAATAAAAGGAGAATGAAATTGAAAAAAGAAATTGCAATTTTATAAATCATTAAAAAAAAGGATCAAATTTGAAAGAAAAAAATTGAAGGGTTGATTTGAAATTTTTAAGTACCATAGGTGGAAACTGAGATTAAGAGAGAAAAGAAAGTGGAGAGAAAAGAGAAAATCTTGTTGGAGTCAAACTAAAGGTTATAACGCCATACACGTCGTCTTGTAAGGAAAAGGATGCCGAGACAAATCTAACGATATCAAAGAAGCCCGTCGTTTACCTCTGGAAGCCATCACATGCATAACTAGAAGGCAAGGAGCACTTGATGCATTGACACTTGCTAAGCACGCACCAACCCCCTTTTTTTTATTAATATTTTATATTTATTAAAAGACTAAATTGCCACTTAGTTAACATGAATATAAGACAAAACCCAATGTAAAAAGATGAAATAGCTCCTACCTAATAGCTTATCACTTTTTGATTTTTAAGGGTATTTGCATCATTTAATTGCTCTAATCAAAATAAAAAGATGAAAGTAACAATTGAGAAGTTCATTATCTTTTCTTTTTAAAGGAACTTTAGTAATTTTATTATGTTAAAAAAGGCAAAAAAAAAATTGAATTGTCCTTAGTCAATTATGCATAATGAGGACCATTGAAAAAGACTGAATTACTCTCAATACCAAGAACATTGATTCTTTTAGAAAAAATCAAAATAATAATTACATTATATTAGTGAATAATAATTTGAGTCATTGTAGTATTTATTATTATTATTATTATTATTTTGTAATTCTCGCAGAATTTCCACTAAAATATAAGTACCAAGTTATCAACAACACAACTAGTAAGTCATTATAAGCATTATATCCATGAATTTCCACTAAAATATTAGTACAAAGTTATCTACAACATAACCAATAAATCATTGTAATCATTATATTCATAAAGTCTAATCATTATGGACTTTTTCATCTCATCATATCACCCAATTAGAATACATCTAATATCACAATTCAACCACTTCACATTTTATATGACAATCTTAACAAGATAATAATTAAATAAAATAAAATAAATAAATTTGTAGAAATCATTATAAAATAAATTCATGCATTATTAAATCATATATATATATATAATTCATAATATTTCTAAGAGTCTAATGAGTAAATACTAATAGCAATATTACATGTATCATTAATTTTAACATTGTTTATATATCAAGATTAATCCCAAAATTAGTATATCTATTATTTAAGAAATGAAGATGTAATCTTGAATTGTTAATTTATTAAATTACATTGCAAAATAAATTAGCAATTCAAGATTACATCTTCATTTCTTAAATAAAAAATATACTAATTTTGGGATTAATCTTGATAAGATATACTAATCACAAAAGATATACTAATAACATCTACTATTCCGCATGAGATTGTGATGTACCTGAAATTAATATAACATATAGTATAAACTAGTATGTTGACTCGCGCTTCGCAGCGGGTCATTTTTTTTTAAAATGTCAAAGAAATATTAAGAGTATAGAGAATGTTTTAAGTCTTTTGGTTCTGACAGTCATGTCAGACCCAAACGAGACCCAAGATTCTTGGATCTGACGGCCATGCCATACCCAATAGATCAACCTTTTTTTTATCAAATAACAATTGATTTATTTAATTTTTGAAACACATAATATAATTTATAATTGCTCTTTATTAAGAATTAGGGACAAAATTGAATTATATACCACATGATTATAAATTAATAATAATAAAAAAAAAACTAACAACAATAATCATGCTAATAATACTAACAACAACAACAACAACAACAACAATATTAAACCCAATAGCCTTAGGTCTGGCATGAAAGTCAGACCCTAGAAACTTGGTTCAGGCAGCAAGGCTAGACTGAAGAGTCTGCGTCTAATAATTTTTGCCTGACCCAAGTAAACAACAAACAAACAGAGAATAATTGTGCACTTTAGTTGTTAGGAGAGAGAAAAGATTGAAAAAACGCAAACAATCAAAGAAACATCTCGCGAAAAGATAAGATGAGAAAGTGAAAATGAAACTAATATTATAATCCCAGTGAAATGTTTCTTAATCTACAGTGTTTTTCTCACGTCATTTAGCTTTTCTTATAATAAACCAAATAATTAATTCATGTAATTCATATAGCTTATTATTTTTATCAAGTTCAACAATACATTTTCAATAACTAAACACGATTATAAATTAGATATCCTTATCATCAGTCATACTGAAGCCACTAACACCACCTAGGGTAACTAATCAATTGAATTCCTGGTTGTTAGATATACTGATGCCACTAGTCTTATTTAGGGTAACTATTCAAATACCAATCTCGTTCGTTAGACAATCTAACACCACTAATTTTATTTAGGATGACTAGTCAAATACTAACCTCAGTTATCACAAAAGTTGACATTACTAGTTCCATCTAGGGTAACTAGTCAAATACCAATTTCGGTTATTGAACAAGTTGATGCCACTATTTCCATTCAGGGTAATTAATTAAATATCAATCTTGGTTGTCAGACAAGCTGGCGCCTCTAGTCTTATTAAGGGTAGTTAGTAAATTGTCATATTTTCAACGCTCATGTCACAATTAATATAGTTGCATAACATATTTAAAGAAACTACAGTTATTAGACATTAATAAATTTAAGCGTAATAAACGATTGTGGTACAAAACACCTTCTTGATGCTTGTACACGCACTATAACCCCCTATTGCTATACAGGTCTTGTAGCCTCTCTTGTATTTAGCAGGTACATAATATCACACTCCATTCAATTATCCTCAAAACTTCATTCCAAAACTTATACCAATTTCAAGTTTTAATTCAATAACAAAAGGAAATCTCGAAATCTCTCATTCTTTTTCTTCTTTTCATGCAATTGAATTCTCATCTATACATTAAAACCCATTTATTGATACAATTCTTCCCAATTATAACATATAGTCATTCCTCTATAATCTTTAGTTTAGGCCAAATCTTAAGATTAATATTATCTTGCCATATTTTTATTTATTTAATTTTTTTTTTATCAATTCAACCTTCACATTCAAGGCTAATAACACTACATCAACACATTTGCTCACCCAATAAAGCCAATTTCATTTTCCTTCATCAAACTAATTTTTGGCCAAATAGCCTTATCATGTTACCCATGATGAATTCTTTAATTTCTTCTTCACAAGTAATAATCATAAATAGATACAATAATACATTTCTAACACAATTCCACAAACAATTTAAATTAACCCATCCTAAAAAATTATTTTGGTCAAACCTAATGATTTGAAGGGGAATGGAAATTTCTTTCAGTTTTCTTCATTAACCATTCTTATCACACCCAATTTTACTCAATTTTACTCGTAATTCAAGACAATTAAATCAAATGAACTCAATTTCCCTTTCTACTCTCTTTGCCAAATGTTCTATAATATAAAAGGATCTATTTTCCTTTAAAAAACATATCATTTTTACATCACCCATCCCTTTTTCACATGTATTAACATACCACAACATCAATTAATCAATGCCATTCATTCCCTAAAATTAGTCTTAAGGCCGAATCCATCTCTCCAATTGAATAAATTTACAACATACTTACTCATTTAATACACCACACTTCACTATTTTACACAACTTACATGATAATTGAATCAATCAATCTCAATTCTAATTTCGTACACCTATGTTGAAGCCCTAACAATGGTGGGGATTAATTTTCTTTTCAATTCTTCCAATTGAATCATTACTCAATCATATTTCATGCTTATAAATATCATTCAAACACAATATCATCAATTTAAATAATTATTCAATCAAACCTAAATTTCATAATGCATATTTCAATCAAAATGTATTATTTCACAAGATACTAAACCAAACTTGAATCAAAGTTTCTCACCTTTTAAAAACAAGTAATTTGAAGGAAAAAAGAGGTTGAAAACAATTTTTCTTCTCCTTCTAATTCTTTCCTCCCAACCAGCCACTTTAGGCTCATTAAAACCCCAAGAAATCTCAATTCTCCTAGCTTGAATCCCTCACTAACCTCCTTTTAATCTCTTTAACAACTCCTTTTATGTTTTAAATGGAAGAATTTCTAGTAGAAAAGATGAAACCTCCCTTCTCTCTTGCTTATGAAACTCACGACAATGCTTAGCTTCCTTTGGAAGCCAAACTTATATTTATATGGCTATTTTCTTCTAATTACAAATCAACCCCTAGTTTCTCTTAAATGCTACATTAGCCTAATATTTTCTTCTAATTATTCCATCTTGACTTGTTTTAAAATTCCAGTCATACCTAGAAATTTCAACATTTACAATTGATTTTAGATTATTTCATTTTTCTTATTTATCCATTTTACACGTGGATTAAATTTGTTAGTGCTTTTTTCTAAAAGTCTTTAACCGGGGTTTACATCTAATACTTTGTAATTTATTTCATATATTCCGTGTTCCAAATAATAGAACTAGCTTATAAAAATGTGTCGGAATTGGGGTTAAAATGGATTAAATATGTAATAGTTAAAATAAAATCAATATGAAGAAATTATTCGATAATGAGATTGCTTATAAAAAAAAGTTCTTTGATTTTTAATTGATGACGAGAAATGTAAAAGAAATATTAATTTCTCATAAAAGGGATTAAATAGGTTAGAATCATACTAGATCATTTTTCGAGCTACGTTATGGGCTAAATCAATTTTTTTGACATAAGTAAAATATTAAGGTGTTGTTAACATCTTTATTTTTAGCAAAATAATTTTTTAAACTACATGGGGATTGATCTCATGTGACCTGGTTGACTTGGCAGGTCCAAAGCCAATTTAGATGACCGATAAAAATATAATTTGACTAAAAAATCAAGATGACATCTTTTTTTTAAATTAAAACAACAATATATTAGGTCAATTAGGATCAACTTGAGTTAATCTGCTAAATTTGCTGTCTAAATCATGAGACTCTGATAACCCTATAGAAAGTAAATTGAATTACCAAACTCAATTCTCAATCAACCCAATATTGAAGGATAAAATTAAAAATAAAACTCAACTAAAAAGATGAGCCAGTAAACTCGGGTTAACCTGTCAAGCCTAGGTTATGAGACTAGGATAACCCCATAAAAATCAAATTTAAATAAATTATGAAGCTCGATTCTCAATCAATCAAATATTGAGGGATGATAAAAAAATCAATTAGAAAATGACATAAAAGCCACCTGAGTCAACTGATTAAACATGTGACCCAAGTCATGAGACTAATATAACTCAAAAGAACCCAAACCAAAATAAATTACGAAGCCCAATTCCCAATCAACCCAATATTGAAGGATGAAATTAAAAAAAAAAAAACTAGAAAAAAAAACTGAGTCAACTATCCTAACCCGCAATCTGGGTCATAAGATCATGGTAAAACCATAGAAAGCAAATAAAAAAATATATTATGAAGCCCAATCAACCCAATGTTGAAGGATTAAATTGAAAAAAATTAAAAAAAACTTAAGTCAACTCAAATTAACCTGTCAAAACTAGGTCAGGAGACCAAGATAACTTTATAGAAAACAATTAAAAAAAATTATAAAATACAACTCCCAATCAACCAAATATTGAAGGATGAAACTCAGAAAAAAAAATCAATTAGAAAAAGGACAAAAAAACATGAGTCAACCTTACTAACCCATAAAACTCATAACTCGGGTAATGAGATTATGATAACCCTGTAAAAAACAAATCTAGAAACAATTATGAAACCCAACTCCCAATCAACTCGATGTTGAAAGATGGAGTTGAGAAAAAAAATAATTAAATAAAGACAAAAAATAACCCGAGTCAACACGACTAATTTGCAAAACTCATGACCTAAGATATAAGACCGGGATAACTCTATAGAAAGCAATTTGAAATAAATTATGAAGTTTAATACCTAGTAAACCCAATGTAGGAGGATGAAATTGAAAAATAAACTAAGTTTGAAATTAAAACAAAAAAGTCCTTGAAATTTTAAGGATCAAGATACCTCCCTTCATATAAGAAAATTTGAAATAAACTATAATTCCAAAACCCGATAAACCTAGTGTTGAATAATAAAAAAGTTTTAAAAAATAAGTTTGGAATTAAAAAAAATCCTTAAAAATTTTAAGGATCAAAATAAAAAAAACCTTAATATTTTATTGTTCATTGCTACAGTAAAATGCAAGTCATTTCCCAAGATGTTAATGTTCCAAGCAACTTTTTAGCTACATGCTCCTGTAAATCAGTCTTTGTTCCCATCTTGGTGTGGATGGTTTGCAGGAGTGGATAGGGTGCGGGGAGCTCATATGAAAGTAAGGATGCCATTAAATCAAGTAAAAAAAAAAATATTTTTTTTCAAATGTGATCAAAATACTTCTTTAAAAAACAAACGCTTAAGTTAACATTTCTATAACTTTACCCCCTCCTCTCAAATATCCAAATATACTTGTGATGTTTCCTTGTAGATTGATATCAGTGTGGGGTCATCAAGAACAAAAGCTTGTGATTTCCTATTATGCATTTTGAGGGGGGGGGGGGGGGGGGTTGGGGAGCTATCTCATGTTCATGTCTCTAGTTGAACTTTGGCGTCGCAACAATGCTTGCAAAAAGGCCATTCGAACATGAACCTGCAAGGAACTAGGAAAAAGGAACAAAAGCTCTGATATGTGCTAACTCCACACGTGGAGAATAAAAGGCGTCTCATTCACCAAGCTACGGATTGTACTAGTTGTGTACCCGGCATAAGAAATGCCCATGATACGAGAATGAGAGGCGCGAAATGATATATGCCCAATCACAAGTCAACAGTCTATCTTGGTTACGTGCGCCGCACACGCCATAGTATCATAAAAAAAAAACTCTCCAGGTGAATATGCAATCGATAGGAGTCTTATGTCATGTCCTTTCTACAGTGAGCAAATATCCCACAAGACCACGACAATCCCTATCATAGATTCTCAGTGGCTTGTCGTTATCAATTATAACTAGCAAAAGCTAAAAGGAGAATCTAGTCAATGAGCCTACCAATCAAGGCGCAGTATTCACAGCATGATGCAAACCAACACAAAGTTTAAAGCAGCTGTAAATGCATCTTTCACAAAACTGACAAAACATAAGCTCTATAATAAGATGGCTTTTTTTTCACTAGCATAATAATTCAAGCAAGTATGAGGATAATTAAAGCCTAAACGATGTTCAAAAAAGAAAAAGAAAAAAAAACAACAAAAAGCTACCGAACCTATTTTGTTTTAATACAAGCATGAAGCATTCCTCCCAGGGCCATTAGCAATAGGGCGATGATAGGCTGTACTATTTTCACAAAACAAAGGTGAAAATCTACAAATGCTAAGTGAAAGAATAAATGACAGGGTTACAGATCAGCAGCTCTTCAAACTCCCAACTCACATGCTCCGAGGAGCATCGCTTCCGGCAGCGGGCTTGCGATTCAAATATCGAATTACAGCATCTTCAACCCTGTTCAATGACCAAATAAGTACAGATAAGTGGATGTTTCTTTTTAATTTTGTCATGTGCCAAAATTTTCATAAATTGAATTAGATGCCCAAATTTGTCTCTTTTTGACTAAGCATTAGAATCCTCAAAACATTTCCCTTTGTTAATCTTCATAATTTTGTCTAGGCATCCTCGTGATGATATTGCAAATTCTGTGACTAAATAACAAAAACAAGCCCGATCATGTGATCAATTAACAGTTCTTGCATCAGAACTAAAAAGAAAAAAGTGAATAACAATTTGGCAAGTTGCAGGTTAAGCAATTGCTTAATATAACCCATATTTATCATCTTTCAAGTGACATTGTTTTGAGCAGGTAACAACATATTTGATATACATCTACAAGTCAAATTCTAAGATTATTCATCAAGTCAACCGTGGCATTCATATAATGTGTACATGGACAGTGGACCTAAAATAGAATCTACGGATCAAATAGATGAAATGAAAGAGGTTCAAACAAGGAGAAATAGAAAATTAAACTCACCATGGCTGGTTAAAGAAATCTGAGCGGCGCTCTTTCTCGGCATTTCTACTAGCTTCTCCAGCTACCAGCTTCAAATCCTTGCTTTGAGATTCAATGAGAGCATTGACAAATTCGACAGGTGATTGACTAAATCCAAGGAAGAATGCGCGTCTCCGACGATGTTCATGAATTTTCCTTATAGCAGTACATATCGCCTCATCACAAGTATCAATCTCTTTATTCTTCTCAGCATTTGCCAACAAAGCAGACAACTCCCTCTGTATTGGGAATGGCACGTCAACCACCACATCATAGCAGACAGTTCCAGCTGGACTATTCCCCGATAGCTTAATTTTATGCTCCAAATGTATCGGCTGTGGAGGAGATAAATGCTGAGATATCCTCTGTGAAACCATCGTGAACTTCATCTTTGATTCCCCAAATACTTTCTGAAGAGGTGCATCGCAATTGAAAAATGAAGGGTCCTCAGGGTTCTGCAGTTTCCTAGCCTTCACATAATGCCAAATTGCAGCTATTATTCTAGGACGGGTTTCAACCTCTATACCAAGAACTTCCATCAAAGCTGGAGAGAGCTTAAATTTCTCAGGCACATAATTCATTTCCAAACGTATATTCACAGAGAACTCTTTGTCCCCTTTTCTCTTGACTTCAAAACCCTCGTGAGGTGCAGGTGATCGAGCATGCTCCCATATAATGATATGATTATCAGGATATAGTCTCTGATCCAGCTGAATTGACACTCTCTTGAAAAAAGATGAGAACTTTGGGTACAATGGGTTTGATTTCTGGACTGCTCCAGGCTGGTCAGGGTCTACCCCATCTTCCAAGATTCTCCCGATAACTTTGAGAGTCCAAGTCGGAGGGTCAGCATTTGGCTTCTTGGGGATTGTTCTTATCTGATTGGCAAATGTATTGAAGACATAAATTCGAAGGGTTTTCTGAACACAAGGAGGGCTTTTAAGCGCCTCCTGGATGTCGACCTTCTTTCTAGCTAAAGCAGCATCAACACGGGTTTCAAACTCAAGAAGCTGGGTGTACAGAGCAGACTCTGGCAGAATTGCTGCTACTCTATCTTGTAGCTGCTTCTCTGGTAGCTTCTGCTTCTTCCTACGTGCAGCAGAAGAAAGATCCATGGGTTTCAATGGTGAAACCATGCTCGACATGGGAACACCAGGAGGTCTACCCAGAGGTTTCTGAGGGAGCCGTTTTGCACTAGCATTGCCAGGAGTCGAGAACGATGGTGAAGATGAACCCAAATTGCCTATTCCAGCACTCTGATTTTGGTTAAGAGAAACCCCTTGCGCTTGTAATTGCGCTTGGAATTGTGCATGAGCTGCTTGAACTTGAGCAGCGTGAGCTGCTTGTGCCTGAGCATGAGCCTGCTGCGCTTTCAAATGGGCTTGCAAAGTAGCCTGTGCTTGGGACAGCTGGAACTGACCACCCTGAAAGCCAGCACCCATCTGCGCTTGCGCTTGTGGGAATGTTGGGTTCGCGCCCATCGATGGATTGACCATCCCTGAATTACCAAATGGTGACGAAGATTGCCCCAAACTCTTTGGCGGGTTATTGTTGTTGTTGTTGTTGTTGTTCATAGACATAGCTAATCACTATATAAATTACCCACTAAATTAGCCTAAAAACAAGCTAAAACTACCAATCCCCAATTAGCTTCGAACACCCAAAGCATCTAAAACGCTGCCATAATTAAAACCTTAAAGAAACAAAAACCCACCAAAAATATGCAAATCTAAACAAATTTCCCCCCTTAGAAATCAAGAATCAAAATTGAATGGAAATAAAGAGCTATAAGCCCTAGAGAAGCCCCAATATTTAGTAGGAACGAACAGCGACTGAGCTTCAAGAGGCAGAAATGAAAAACCCTAATTTCACAAAAGATGTTAATTCAACCCCACTTTAACACAAATCATTTTGTTCTAGATAAGGAAGATAAAGACAGGAAATAAAAATCATGGGTATCTATCTAAAAGGGAACCTTAAAAAAAAACATGAAGAAAAGGTTTTGAGTTTGGATTTGTCAAAAGGAATTCAAATGAAAAAACCAGATGAGATGAAATCTTACAGAAGTGCCGTTAAGGTAAAAGTCTACTGCTTCTGGTTTTTTTTTGGTAGTTGCTCTCTTCTGCTTCTTAGTGAGCTAAGGCTAAAGAGTTTGCAAATAGAGGAGAGAGAAGACTGGCTTTCCTTTCCTTTGCTTCGCTTTGTTTCTCTCTCTCTCTCTCTCTCTTTCTGTATGCCTTTGTTTTCTTTTCCGTACGGAAAGGGAAAAGAGAGTGAGAGATAGAGTTTAACGTAGAGGACGACTTGTAGTTTAGGGGTGAATGACGTGTCGTTCCTAAAGAGAGTTGTTTTAGAGAAGGTTTGTGTGAAGGGATAATGGGCTGAACCCCATGAGTATAGAAAGGCCTAAGACTTCCAAGCAAGCTTAGATTACAAGTCCGAAAACCTAAATCCAGCCTACCAATCAGAAAAATTCTAGATGAGAAATGAGGGATTTAAGTTTACATGAAATAAATGGTGAAAATCTTACATTCATTTATGGATTATGGTCATGACGTTGTTTATTCTCGTAGTAGGATTTCATTACTATATTTGATACAATAAAGCCAAATCTTGTAATGTAACGGACCAGCTATAATAACTAGCATTAAAATATTTTTTTCTGTCTTTTATGTTGTTTCAAGTTTGAACCCTGTGGTTGCTAATATGATGACCACCAGAGGCTTACATGGTCATTAACTTGAAAGCCCGCGGGATTAGTCGAGATACTCGCAAACTGACCCGGAGACCCATGTTAATAAAAAAAATCTTTTTCCAGGATTTATTAGTTATTATTAAATTAACAAGCGATAAATAAGTTTTTTTCAATCTTAATTACATTATAAAATGATTAAAATATTTATGAAAGCAAAAAAATTTAAAATTAATATCAAGAGGCATTTTTATATCTTCATAGTGGTTTTTTTATTATTAAACTTTTAATTCAGATTATGAGATTAATATAATTTTATAAAATATAAAATATAAAATTAATTTTTAATTAACATAATATTAAAAACGATGGAGTAGTTTTACTCTCTCTCTCTCTTTTTTTCCCACGCAACATCTAGAGAAGGTGAGAGAGTTCAAGGCAGAGGAGCTTGGAAGATACTGGAAGTAATTAAGGAATCTACAATTATAATTAGTTGTGAGATATCGTATAAGTAATGTATTGGAGGGATTCCGAAGCTTCCGAGAGAAGATTAATGGTTACTGATGCTTTGATAAATTTATCAGGACGCGTCATCATGCTCGAGCAACACAAGGCAACCATTGCAATCAAGGGGTCATGGATATCTTTTTAAATATCCGTGATGACAAGAAATAATTATAGGTAAATACATCTCTTCGTGGAGACATTTCAACTAGTTGTTTGAGTGAAAGATGACAAACTTTGCCCTGGCTTTAGTTTAACTGTGTCGATTTATGAATTTTTATAGACCTTTTCATTATAATTAGTTCTGAGATAAAGTATAAGTAATGTTTCAAATCATTTTGAATATCAAGAAAAGAAATTAATGTTAAAATTAGTTTTTTAAAATACTTATTTACCCTTTTTTTTTTTTCCAGAAATCTTTGATGGAATAAGATAAAAGTAATGATATGAAAAATAAAACAAATTGAATTTTATGATTTTTTATATTAGCGTATATATTCCATAACCAATCAATTGGTTACACGACATGTTAACTTTGTTGATATACATACATACATATATAATTTATTAATAAAAACTTATTTATCTTTAATATTCATCAAATATTTTACTAATAAATCTAGAGTGAAGATAGTCATTAAAACAAAAATGTTTTGCAAAAAAAATTATAAAGTTATTATAATTATGAATTCCTATTACATCAAAGTATTATTTCTAAATTTCATGCTCAATACTCTATTAAGACTAGGGGTGATCATTTTCGGTTCGGTTTGGTTTTTATAAAAAAAAAGTAACCAAAACGAATTTTTTTTTTAAAAAAACTGAAACCGAACTGAAACCGGTTCAAACCGACCGGTTTCGGTTCAGTTCAGTTTTTTAGGACAAAAACCAGTTCAAACCGGTTTGACTCAATTTTGGCTCGGTTTTTTTCGTTTTGGCTCGGTTTTTCAGGTTTTTTTCGGTTTAGCTTGGTTTTTTTTCCGGTTTTTTTTGATTTGGGTTCGGTTTGATTTTTTTGGTTTCAGGCTTATAAAACTGAAACCGAACTGAACCGGTCGGTTTTTTAATTTTAATCGATTCTTTTTTCACGGTTTGGTTTTTTTGATTATTTTTTATTTTTTTTCCAGTTTTCTCGGTTTAATCGGTTTTTTGTTTTTTTTCTCACCCCTAATTAAGACTGGACATGACTTAGAGTTGTTGACATTGATATATATTATGTTCTTTTATTTATGGAAGGAAATAGTTGTTCTTATAAATTGAGAAATGAAAGACATTTAGAACTAATATGTAGGTGCTTGTCAGATAACACATGATAGTTATGTAAGTGATCTTTAGACTTGAGATCACTAAGTTATCTTACATAAAGAGTGTTATATTTTTATCCTGCTACACGTTATACTAATCAAGAGTAACAAATGGACAAATATTGGGTATAATATGAATTATATAAAGATATTTAAGTAATTAAAAGAAGATTCATCATCCTAAGTAAATTAAAGAAAATATTTTATCTGCTCTCAAATAATATTGATTATAAATCTCTGCGCAAGGTGGAATGAGATTTGAAAAGAGTTTCAAGTCTTATTCAAATAATCAATGACCATGGTATTAAGAACAAACATGATTTAAAACAGTAGACACACTCTATGCTATAATGTCTAAATGAAACATTGTTGATGAAGGGATAATAATTACATTAATATACTAGTCACTAAAAGATTAAGTTAAATCACTTATGACTTTCTTAATATTTAAGAGATCATGACATGTTGCTAGACATTGCACTTGATCTTCAAATATAAGTTAATCAATTGTTGAATTGATAATAAATAAATTTATTTAAATTTAATCATATTTATTTAGGATTGTGATTTATATCTGGAACAACTTATTAGGGAACCTAATGGGTCAAAAACATAAGAACCATTAATCAGAAATTAAAATGGGATGATTAATCAATTATGACTTGATTGTAAATAAATTTTATAAATTGAGGACAAAAATATAATTAATAGAGGGATTACAATTCTAAACTTAGAAACAATTAAGGGAGGACTTGATTGAAAAACTTCTAAAATTAGCTTAAAATAATATATATGATGTTATTTAAAGGGAAAATTGATATTTTACTATTTATAAAATTTTTATATTTCTTTGTAAATAGAATGCTATGCTTCTTATTTCCTATGATGAAAAAGGTGAGTAAAGTACACTACTTCAAAATCTAAAACACAAAAGAAAATAGCTAGTACTCTATAGCATTACAATCTCTCACTCTTAAAAGGATTTAAGAGATTTCTCACTAATAGTTCATGTGGTTTATCGTTAGAGACCGAATAATTGAATGGTTTGTGGTTTGCGACAACCTAACCTTGAAGCAAACATTCAAAGTCGAAAAGAAAATCTGATCTTTAAATTTTTAAATTTATCATTTCTGATGCATCTATGTGTTTTAGAAAACCCAACATTTTAAACATGTAAACTTAACTTATTTATTAATTGAATTCAAATTAAACAATATAATTGAATATAGAATTGATTCTAATGAGTCTGTTAAAGTTTAAACCTTGGAAATCAAAGAAGTGAGCAAAACCTCTTTAATCACTAGGTAAATCCTTTGGATTTATAGCTAATCTTCAATGTTATATAATACATCCACTTTTATTGGACAATAGTTATTAGAGTAGAATTTCTTATCATTTTGAGAAAATAGAAAGTTTTTATATATTAGTTATAGGTATTTTAAAATTCTTTAACAATGTATTTTTTTTTCAAGAAAATCATTTTATTTGTTTTGAGATACACTTAAAAAACAATCCTTAACAAAGTTATATTTATGTCGAAAAAATAAACTTAAAATAAACATTTCCAATCAAATAAAATAACCATTTTTTCCATTATATTACAATATTTAAGGGTTGAAATAAAAAATAATAATAATGTAAGGGTGTCAATCAAAATATTCTATAATTTCAGACAGTGTTTGTAGCATGATTGTTGCATGTGTTTAGTACGCTTAACAGGACATGATTAATAAGACCAAACAAGTTATTTAATGTTTGATGCACCACATTAGATAAAACAAAGACAAGGATCTGTTCTATCTGAAATGGTTATAAAAAATATTATTTTTCAAGATTATTCATTATCTACTTATCACTTATTTATTTTTTTAATTTGGTGGGACTAAAGCTTGACCAAGTTTACTTATATTTTACTAAAATGAAATTTGGCAAAAGTGGGCAGTGGCACTGAAAACCTCTGATCCTGGTCCTGGTCCTGGTTGATGCATTTTGTATTTACAAACTCACTTAATGCATTTTGAATTTACAAAGTTGAAGTTTGCATGTTGTCAAGTAATGGGGTGCTTGATTTTGTCTTGTTTTGAAACCTGATGAAAAAAAGTAGGGGATTGTTGCCTTGTGAACAAGTCTCGTAAACTTCAGGGAATAGGATACATCAAAATTCAACGAACACAAAATGTAGATGAAAAGAAATATCCCTTTTCATTTTATGCTATTTAGCAGTTTTTAGTGTTGTATTTGTATATACCATGTAAGATGGATCTATTTGCCCCCGAAAGTCATGGGAAAGTCACTTCAGTTGTCTTAGGGTTGCCTTGAAAGGAAATGGCAATAAGATGACTACTATAAACGGATCCTGATATTACAAAGATTTTTATCATTGTATAAAGTTGAAGTTTGAATGTTATGAAGTAATGGGGTGCTTAATTTTGTGTTCCATTGATGTTAAAACCTGATTAAAACGCAAGGGCTTGTTGCCTATGTGAACAAGTCTCTCGTGAATGCTAGGGGAACTAATTGCATTATTCTTGGGTGAGTCTTTAAAGGCAGTGTCAATGACTAAAGGTTCAGTGAATGATGCTACATGGCAATCTTGCTATTGTTTTGTTTGCACATGCTATATGAGAGGGGCTTGTTTTTTGTAGGAATTTATATGGTTGGATCTGTGTAACTATATATTGCAAAAGGTTGGATATCCTATTCTTAGTGATTCTATGTATATACTTGAAAGTATTGTGGAAAATCACATTTGTTTCTGTTTTTTTTTTAAGATTAATTGTGTGGTTTACTATGACATGTCGATCGGATGGCACTTGACTTGAATTTTTTCAACGGGTTATTTACAGTTGCATTTGTCTTGGTGATTCTCAAAACAAGAGAGACTGCCTGTGTATTCAGGAAATATAAGACTAAAAGGTATTTAGAAGATGTCCTGGCCTACATACAAGCCCCTCCCTTCATGCAAATCTGTGGTGGTGGTGGCCGAACTGCTCAAGCAAAGAATCAACATTCAAATGGCCTCTTAAATCTGCCAGATTTATCCTTGATTTGCTTTTACTTGGTTACTCTTAAGTATGATATTCAATTCATAACGATGTGCAGTCCTTGTTGATCGACCTACGTGTCGTGTATAGAGACACAACACAACAGTTGTTTCAATAAGTAATTCACCTCATCTTATTGATAATTATTGTATGCAATATATACAGCAGCGTGTAATCAGTTTTGGAAACAAATAAATGGTAATGCTAAAACTATGTCATTACAATATACAGCTGCAGATTTTACGTTTCAAATATAGCGTTGATGGCAGAGTCTGTGCCATGATTTTCTGCTATTTCTTCTTTATGTTAATTTGAGCATATTCTCTGCATGTTTCCCTGATATACCCCTGCAAGATTGAGCTTCCATCGGCAAGACCAATCTTGTTACGTAACACAGTCGTTCGTTGTTTGGACAGTGGCTTGGTTAACAGATCAGCGAGTTGGTCTTGTGTGTGTACATGTCTAACCTAAAGACTTCCTTGTTGCACCAAATCTCGTACAAAGTGGAGATCAATTTGAATATGTTTCATGCGTGAATGGTTCACTGGATTGAAGCTGAGGTGCGTGGCTCCTAGATTATCACATAACAGCAGAGGAGAGTCTTGGATTGGAAATGCAAGTTCTTTGAAGAGAGTGGACAACCAAATTGTTTCTGAGGCCGCATTAGCTAGTGCCCGGTATTCAGCTTCCGTTGAGGAGCGTGCAACTACACTTTGTTTCTTGGATGTCCATGAAATGGGATTAGGTCCTAAGAAACAGATGTATGCAGACGTTGACGTGCGGTCATCCACATTCCCAGCCTAATCGGCATTAGAATATGTGTGTAACATTGAAGGTCCAGCTCTGTGAACCTGAATACCATAGAAAATGGTTTGTTTTAAGTATCGTAGAAGCCGTTTGGTTGCTGTCCAGTGAGTTGTAGTGGGCTTGTGCATAAATTGAGAGAGTTTGTTAACTGCAAATGAAATATCTGGTCACGTCAAAGAGAGGTATTGAAGGTTGCCCATAATGCGGCGAAATTCTGAGCTGTCCACAGCAGCGGTGCCATCAACCAGTTGAAGTGACTGTGATGTGGACAGAGGCGTGGAGATATCTTTGGCACCACTCATGTTGCTATTAGCTAGAAGCTCACGAATATATTTATGTTATGTGAGGAATAAGCCGGCCTTGGTAGGAATGTCTTCAACACCCAGGAAGAAGTGAAGAGGTCCCATGTCCTTGAGAGAAAACATATCTCATAGCTGCTGAATGAAGGTGGTCATAAGTGTGGGATTGTTCCCTGTTATGACAAGATCATCAACATAAATCAGTAAGTAGCAGAGATTGGATTCATTGCTGTAAATGAATAGAGAGGAGTCTGCCTTGGAGGTGTGGAATACCATCTGAAGAATAGCAGTTCTGAGTGCTGTATACCAAGTTCTAGGTGCTTGTTTAAGTCCATAGATGGCCTTGTTCAACCTGCAGACATGGTTAGGTTTGGACAAATCTCTAAACCCTGGAGGCTGCACCATGAAGACAATTTCAGTTAATGCACCATTAAGAAATGCATTGTTGACATCCATTTGACGTAATTCCCAGCCACGCATGTCTGCAATAGATAATACAGCTTTTATAGTTGCTGGTTTTACTACAGGGCTGAACGTTTCCGTATAATCAAACCCTGGACGTTGATGAAAACCCTTAGCAACTAGGCGGGCTTTGAATCTATCGATAGAGCCATCTGCATTCATTTTTACCCGAAAGATCCACTTGTAACCCACGGGTGCACAGTGGGGAGGTAATGACATTAGGTCTTATGTTCAATGTTTTATTAGAGCAGTGAATTCATTTGACATAGCCTCATGCCAGTGAAGTTGAGTAATGGTTTGGCTCACACAAGTTGGTTCTAGGGTCTGGGGAAGAGGGTGTTTGGTTACTATGTGAAGTCGTTTAGGTTTGAAGATTTGGTTCACGGAGCGTGTGGTCATGGTGTGGGTGCGAGGAGGAGGATTAGCGGGTGGAATAGGACTGGAAACAATGGAATGTGGAAGAGGAGAAATTGGACTATAGTCCAGTTCAGTAGGATGAAGAGGGGGGTGTTGTTCCAAATTTAACGAAGATGCAGGGGTATTGAAATTACCTGGGGAGGATGCAACAATGGCAGGGGAGTCTTTCGGAGACAGTGATGAGGTTGGTGCTGTGGAGACCATTGGTGGTGGCACAACGATCTGCGGGAAACCAAAATGCAGTGGAGTGACTTGATGACTGACTGGACTAACCGGTTTGGACAGGACTTTGCAACGTGACCAAAATGATCACATATTTGGCATTTGGGTTGATAGCGTCGATTGAAATTGTTGGCTCTGCCAGAATTAAAGTGACGTCCATCACGTTGAGTGCCATTAAAACTTCTGCCTGTGCTGGAACCATGATACCCCCGGGAGTTGTCATTTGGTTTGGGGGACCACTGTTGACTCCCTTTATAATTAGAAGGCTTCGTCTTTGTGTAGTTGGCGGAAACTACTAGGTGCTGCGTTGCTGTTTCCAAGCGCCTCAGATATGCTTTATGTCCCACCAGCAGATCATGCAGCTCCTCAAATGTCAGTGGTGATTCTCGAGCTCGAATAGGCGCTACAATCTCCCAAAATTCTGAACCTAAATCATTCAATACATAAAGCGCTAGGTCATCATCTGAAATTGAGTGATCAATAATGGCTATTTCATCAGCCAAGGTTTTCACAGCATGGAGATATTCTGTATTGACTGGTGTCCACGCTGGATTAAGGTGAGTTCCTCCTTTAACTGCATAGCACGAGTTCTTGATCGGCTAGCATATAGATTTTTCAGCTTTTTCCAAGCTTCATGAGATGTTATTGCCGTAGCAATGAGTGGTGTGATTGAGGATGATGTGGAGGCTAGAATAGCACTCAGAATAAGTTTGTCTTGCCGGACTCGATAGAGCTTGTAGAGCTCATTAGTGGCGGTGCCAGAGGAGGAGGGACACATAAGTGTGCCTTCAACATAGTCGAGTAGATCGTAACCAATAAGAAGTGCTTCAAATTGAGCACGCCATTGAGAGAAGGTGGAGGGGGTTAATTTTTCATTGATTTGTGCTGTGATATTGAAAGCACTAAGTGGTTTGTTTGCTGTGGAAGAGGGTTAGGTATTGAGGGTGAAATTTGGGTTTTGATCGGAGGATGATGACATTGTCGTGTTTTGGATCGGTGATTCATTAGAATTTGAGTGCTCTGATACCATATAGAGACACAACACATCAACTGTTTCAATAAGTAATTCACTTCATCTTATTGATAATTATCGTGTGCAATATATATAGTAGCGTGGAATCAGTTTTGGAAACAAATAAATGGTAATGCTAAAACTGTGCTATTACAATATACAGCTGCAAATTTTACGTTCCAAATATAGCGTTGATGGCAGAGTCTGTGCCATGATTTTCTGCTATTCCTTCTTTGTGTTGATTTGAGCAGATTCTCTGCAAGATATAGAGACACAACACAACAGCTGTTTCAATAAGTAATTCACCTCATCTTATTGATAATTATTGTGTGCAATATATATAGCAACATGGAATCAGTTTTGAAAACAAATAAATGGTAATGCTAAAACTGTGCTGTTACAATATATAGTTGCAGATTTTACATTCCAAATATAGCTTTGATGGCAGAGTCTGTGCCATAATTTTCTGCTATTCCTTCTTTATGTTGATTTGAGCAGATTCTCTGCATGTTTCCCTGATACAGTGAAGGGTCTGGATATGGATTCTATGTGCATATCTCATATTTGAGCATAGAAACAGAGGCAACTAGCCCACAGTGCTTTTGGCAGAATTAACTCTAAGTTTGATCTTTCTTTTCCTTTTGCCTTTCTCCTCTCCAAGCTACAGCCTAGTGCATTTTCCTAACAGCATGTTATTGTTCCTTCTGCAGCATATTTGTCATAGCAAGTCCGTATTGAGTTCGATTTTGTCCAAAAAGGGAGGACCAATCAAGGAGGAGGTAACTTGCTAAACCATTGGTGGCATCTTAAAGCAGTGTCAATCAAGTTTCAGATGATTGCAAGCACAACATTTATTCAATGGATACACAACAAGAAGGAGATTCTTTGTAATTTAGAATAGCATTTTGAATTTATATAGCAAAGAGGCTTCAAGAGAAATCAAGTCAAGTTTCTACACCGCATTTGAACTCAGATGTGGATTTTGTATGATCCACAATATATGGTAATGTATTTTTTTGCGTAATTAAACTCTATGGGAATATTGAACCACAATCTAAGTGTACAACATAAAAGACTGCTTGAAGTTCTTGTTGACATCTGGGTGCCTTTGAAACATTACACTCATACACTGGAAAAAAGAACAGAAGATGCAAAGGATGGTCTAAATTTTACTTCACGTGCTATGTGGACCTCAGAAACGCAACGACTTGCTTCGCGGTGACGGATCCTGTTAATGCAGCTGAAGGTCGTACTCCCAGATTATGCTAAACAACTGAAATTTGCTTTATAAGATCCCTTACATATGATTTTTCCCTCAACATCTTTGTTTATGGAAATTACAAATTGGGGTAGAGATATTGTGGTATAATTTGTTGGATTTGCAGCCTGAAACTCAGCTGGCGTCGAGAAAAATCAAGATAGCACAAGCTATATAATATGATATATTACATCTCAATATTGACATAAAATATATGCATATGTGTGTATATATATATTATTTATCATTTAATATGCATATATATACTTCAAATATATATATTAACTATTTTACTTTTTATTGAATAATAAATAATAGTAAATAATGGATACCCAAAACCCTCTAGATAATTTATAAGAATCTAAATTTTTTCCTCAATAAATAATGAATGAATAGAGTAGAGGAACAGATATAAAAAAAATCCAAGCCTTGCCATTTCCATCCCTACCTGGAAGCAAATTTGTTCATCTCACTTCTCAGAAGTTTTTCTTCCTGCAAGACATGTATTTGCATCAAGAACCCTATTGTGGGGGATGCGTTTACGAAACTTGAAATGCATATCATCTCATGGTGGTAGATCATCTGTCAGTATCTTCTATCACGTAAAATCTAATGCAGAAAAAGTTGAAAAGACAAAACAATATAGTTGCTCTTAGAAATGATGGTTGACTGTATCTAGGGTTATATCAGCAGTCAGCAACTACGAAGCAATCTTTATTGCTGATTTTGAAGAATGTATGTTCACTTTGCATTCCTGCAGCAACTTTGCAAGAACCTTCAAAGCTATCCAGGCTACATTCTCGTGGTTAGTGGAAAATTCATTCTCACGAATTAACTGTGGAGTCGAACCAGCAAAGTGCTCCAAATTAAGAATCAGTGACGGCAGTGGAATATGACAATTCTCCATGGGATTTGCTTGGGCAACAACTCAGCTTATTTGGGGGTGGCAGTGCTTTATACGCTCCCCACTTCTTTTCTTCTTTTCTGGACAATTTTGGTGACAATACCCTATTGGAACGTGATAAACTGCACTTCATAATGGTAATAGAAATCAAGTAGATGGAACAGGAAAAAGGAATAATAAAAATGTTTTGACAAACAGAGTTAAGAGTATCAAATATCCCAATTCAGTAACAGGCAATGCTCCTTTGCTGTACCGATCTTTCAAGAGTTCCAACAAATCTAACCTAGACTCGTTGGTATCAAGGTCATAATTATTGCCATATGTTCCTTGATCTGAATATGACATCAAACAAAATGACATGCTGTGTTATCAGAAGATAACATCAATGCCAGAACACAGTTCAACATGTAAAGATCCGAAGTCATTGAGAATAAAAGTACATACAAGACACTCGACCGCTATAATTCAGCTAGGTTTCTTAAATACCCACATCCACACAATCTGGAGAGACACCTAACGAAATACCTGAGGATGTATTGAAAATATATATTGAAGCATCTAGTGTGCCAAATCCTAATTTCAAATGTAGCTATTATTCGATACTCATATAACAACTCTATAGAGTTACTGCCTAGGAGTGTCAAAATTCAAGCTACCATAACAGAGCAGTTCAATATAAAGTTACTCAGCCTGTTTTTGCCACACTCAAGAGGCCTCCATTGCAATTCTTCAGCTTCAGAATCAGGTCTGCAGGTGTATATAGCCATGCCATCCCCGGAATAAGAAACTGTGGATGTAGATGCACCTATTACAAGTAGTTCATTGCCCAGAGACTTGAAGGCTACACCCCATCCTTTGTTAGAATCTGCTCTTACCGGCACTGCTCCTAATTTCTTCCATGTTCTGCTCTTTTTCAAGTATACCTTCAACTGGTTTGATGAAGGCTCAAGGGAGTAAAGCTCATTGTTCACAACAGCAATGAGGGGTGGAGATTGGAAAGTAGCGATCGGTGTATCCTCGAGCATGTCTGGGATCAGGTCCCATGCCTTTTTATCCTCATCATAGGCTTCAGCACAAGTCAGAACATTTCCCTCCTCGTTCCGTCCTCCAATCACAAAAAACTTGTTATCCATGAAACAACCAGAGCAAAGCTTTCTTCTTTGCCGCATCCTTGGAAGGTCTTCCCATGATTTAGTATCTGGATTATATTTCTCTGCAGAATTTAGAACATCAACACCAGTGCCGGTCACTCCACCAGCTACAAAAGCAAAGGCACCACAGGATGCAGACGCAAACAAACACCTAGGATTGATCATGGAAGGACCCTTATTCCAGCTGTTTGTTTCCAATTCATATCTCCAAACAACGACACCCTCTATCTCCCTGCCTGAAATAATCAGATGGGTCCCTGCACAAAGGGATTCCTTATCTCCAAAAGAGAAACAACAGTCTGCTGGTAGATCTGGAAGTTTCCTGCGAGAACAGAATTGTCTATCAAATGCCCACCAACTTTTGTCCCCGGTTGCAAAAATAAAAACAGATGATTCTCTAACACCAATTTCCCTCCTAATCTTAAACAGCTCACCACTCTTTACTAGAGAAAGTATCCGCTTGTTCACGTTTGGAAACTTCCAGTACTCTGATCTTGGAACTCTTGCCAAAATCAGATTCTCTAGCTCATCACTTAGTTGTGGAGCATACGAGTAATCTGCATCCTGAGGTTTTACATTTGACGAATCACCAACTCTACCATTGCTGCAAGAGAAATTATAACACCCCGATCCTCCTCTACTAATTTCACAAACACCAATCTTTTTCATCGGGGGGCTATTAGAAGCAATCCAAGAGCTATTGCCAGAGTGCTCTGCCAGCATCCTTTTCTTACTAAGATCAGGATCATTTCTGCTCACATCCCCTCTTCCATCTTCACTCCCCGACTCTTTTCCTTTGGACATGGATCAAAGACCTTTTCAAAGCCTGAAATTCTCTGTCATCGAAAGAACAGAACAAATAAAAAAATGCCAGATTATCATCAACAATCAAAATACCAATATGCAGAATTCATAATATTTGAAAAACATAAAGCAAACAATTTTGTTTTCAACAGCTAAACAGATGAGTGAATATGGATACACCTTGCTAAAAAACTAATCCCCTGAGAGTCAGAACCCAACAACAAATATTTTCATACTATAGGAAATGATTAGATATACGTTAAAGATCTAGAAGCAGCAGTTTCTACCCAGATGATAAATTAAATCAATTAACCATTCGGAGACACGAAACTAATAAAAACTAACAAAAAGAAAATCTACGGACCCAAGAGATTAAAGAGGATATGAACCCAGAAACATGGCTTGGATTTAGATTCCAAAAATGGGTTAACGAGAAAACCAACTACATAGACAAAGCAAACCCAGATGAAAACTTAGCAGCTCTATGCCATGAATCAAACTTGATCAAGATTCCATTAATGAATTAATAAGAACATGATTCAAATCCAAGCAAGAAACAGTGTACATATCCACCAACCTCAAACGATATATTGAAGTTCGAAATCAAAGAACACTGCTGTATCACCAGTTGATCAAAACAACAGAGTGAATCAACCCCAACAACAAAAAAACAAGTTAACAAGATGAGAGCTTTAACCAAATTAGCCAAAAGGAAGGAGAAAGTGCAGTGACATGGATTAGATTGGTAAGTAATCCAAAAGTCAAAAGAACACAAAATGGATACACACCCAACAAAGCAAGGCCAAAAAAGTACCAAGAAATGTTCTTCAGACAAAACATATATACACACAAACAGAGAGAGGGAGGCGTACCAGTTAAGGTAATTCCCAGTCAAGTCAAGTCAAAGGAAGTGAAGTAAATGAAGGGACGGTTATAAAGAGAGATAGGGAAAAGAAATCATCAAAGAAACGAGGGTTTTAAGGGTTAGAATTAAGAGAAAAAAGATGAGAGAAAATATTTAAAAATCAAGAAGGGAGGAGAGAGGAAGAGCAGAAGGAGGAGATAGAGAGAGGTTTATAATAAGTGTATGGATGATGGTGAAAGAGTTCAACTTGAAGACAACCCATTTGTTAGAGAGGATTTCTTTTCTTTTTTTCTAAAAAACATGCTTTATTAATTTAGCTTGAGTTATTGTTTGTGGGATCACAATACAATTAATTTAATTATTCATTTTCAGTTGTTGTTGTTGTTGTTCTTGGCTGTTACTGCCATCATCACCTCCAACAACACAACAAAGCATTAACTATCTATCTTTTCTTTTTCTTTTTCTTTTTCTTTTTCCTTTTTTTTTTGTATGGTAATTTATAATTTCCTTTTCAAGAACAGAGGATTCATTATGCAATATTGTTTTCTTTTTTTATTTGATTTGATAGATTCAAAGTAAATTTATTTCTCCAATCGATTAAATTTTTAAAATTCATTTAAGAATTTGTTTTCCAACTATCAATAATTTGAAAAATGATTCATAGAACTTAAATCTAAAACCGAAAATTCATAGATTAATTATTCTTAAACAAGTTATTCACGAAATAAGTGTTGATTACAAATATTCACCAATGAAGTGTAGGCTTACAATATTTATAAAACCAAAAACAAATTAATTATTCTAAAAATAATATTTCACACGCGAGGAAAAGGAATCAAGGAAAGCTTGATCTAATATATGAATGTTCTCGGAAACAATTGATTCTGTTAAGAAAGTATATCCTTTCATGGTTTGATTAATCAACTTCCTTGCATGTTTGAAATTCCATCCAATGCTTTGCAGCATGTGGGTCAAAACGATGAACATGTCTTAATCCCTTAATCCTAGTCGCTGAAATTTTGATTTTTGGTTATTAAATGAATTTAATATATATATAAATTGGTTTTAAGGCGAAGAACACTTGTAAGATTCGGTAAAACATGGTTTTTCTCATCTCTTTCTTGTGCTGTGTAGAGCAAGAAAAAAAAAAGAGATCAAGGAGAGCCATAATGAGATGTTTTTTGTTTGATTAGGAAAGTGTCAAAAGTCCATTTTGATGGGTGAGCTTAGAGCTAGCGTGGAAGAAATCAAGGCTTTTGAAAACGATTTTATGCTGTTTTGTTGAGTCCCGGTGTCATGGGCATAATTATCACATCCCCTCTCAGTTTTGGTTACGGATTGGATGAGTAAACTTAAATCTATTTTAAAACAAAAATATTTTAAAAAATTAAAATTAAAATTAAAAGCATTTTAATCAAAATAATAAAAGATATATATATATATATATTTGAAGTTGATCTAATTACATCTCATCCAAGTTTAATCAGTCAACTTTTTAAACAAGTCAAAAGCAAATCTAATCCAATTTAAACTTGAATTTCAAATCAAGGGATCACAAAATTTATCCATGGAGCTAGAACAAATCTGATAGCCACGATGGTGAGTAGTTGCTAGTTTGGATTGTAATTTTTAATTTTAATTTCTATATTATTAATATAGGTAAATATTTTTATTCACAAAAAAATAAATTAAGAATTTTGAAACCACCTTAATTTATGTAATTTTCTTTCAATGAGAATTGGCTTGTCTTTTATCAGATCTTGCAAGATGAGCACCCTACACGATTACACTAATTTAGACCGTATTTTGGGATGCAGAGAGGAACAAAACTATAGTTTCTGGTGAAAGAAAAGGTTGTGTCGACTAATTTGAACCTCTTCTTTTATCAGATCTTGTAAGATGAGCTTTGCGGAAGCAATTCGAATCACGTTGTTGTATAATTTTGACCTAAACAAATCCTTTGATTTTGTAGTGGAAACGAGGCTAGAAATTAAAAACCTTTTCATGTAGCACTTGTACTTAGTTTTAGTTAATCAAATTACTTATTTGTCAGTGTTTCAACAAGACTGGTAATCATAATTAAAGTGAACCGTTCTTGTTCTAATGTGTAATGCCACGCATATAAAGGAAGCATTAAAAAAAAAAAAAGAACGGCCGAGTATTTATTTTTAAAAAAACTAGATCATTTTAATGAAAAAAAAAGCTGAAAGTAGGGTTTTATTCTAGATAAACTTGAAAACAATTTATTTTTTGTATTGTAGTCGATGGAGTTGGGATGAGCCTCGGGAAGAGTATTTTTTTTAGCTAATTTTTATTGTTATATTTTTATTTTTATCTATTTAAGTTATTAGTATTTTATTTAATTATATATTGTCAATTCAATATATTAAGGCTTTCAAGGATATGATGTGATGGCAAATAGCTTGAGTTCTGCACAGCAGGTCTCGAGTTCGAGTTAGAATGTGCATTTCTTGTAAGAGCCTGAGATAACAAGGGTTTTCCTCGCTCACCTATATTTACAAAATGTACTTTTCGAGAAGTGAGGTTTTCTCGAATTCAAAAACAAAAAAATACCTCTTGGTACATATACGATAAAAAATGAGTTACAATGAAGAAAATATCAAAATAAATTACATTTAGTGTCCACCTTTTTATTATTTTTATGTTTTAGACACTTCATATTTTCAAACTCTAAATAAATTAAAAAATTAAATTTGAAAAAAAAAACTGTATATATATATATATATATATATCTTCCCATTATACCCGAAAGCTAGTTGAGCTTTAACCTCTCGTTGAAAACCCAAAAGAAGAAAGAAAAGCAAAGAATCCAAGCAGCTCAATCATGGCTATCAAGACACAAGTACTTTTATAAATGTTGATTGGTACCGACTAATATATATAATCCGATTAGGCCAATTACTACCTACCTTTTTTGTTTGGGTTTTTAGCTGTAACGCTAAGGTAATTAGCTCAAACTAGCTCTCGCAGAAATTAATTACGTGTTAGTGACGTTTGATCATGCCTTGAGTTCTTGTAGAAATTTTACATCAAAATTATTCAGCAGATTTCTCTCTTAATTAATATATATCGTGTAATTAAAGCGATTAGGAAAGAGGATTATATATTGAGCTTGTAGCCCTTAATTAAAATAAATAAATAAATAAATAAATAGTGAGATCTCTTGTTTGAATATCACCTTATTCACAAATCAAAACACAAGAGAAAATAAAAGGAGTTTAAAATAACTTAAAAATAACCTAAAATATTATGGCTCTTGTTTGTCAGAGAAAAAGAAATAAGAAAAAAAGGGTATGGCTCTTCAGTGGAAATTAAGAACATTTATTGTAATCATCATAGCTAATAAAATCATTAATTTAATAATTAAGAGAATTCTTAAGCAAAAAACATAATGATAGTAATTCCCGATTACTTTCAAAATTGACCCCATTTATTCAAATAAAAAAGAAAAAAAAAAGAAGAAAAATCAGGGTCAAGATTACATTTATCTAAAATAATGGATAGCTATAATTAATTCGTTTCCAGCACGAAATTTAGCGATTTAATTCATTTTTAGATCGTTTATGAGAAAATAAATTCCAATTGAGTCCCACATCCATTGAAAACTATCCAATTAACTCTCCTCTTAAAATTCTTACTTTTAAAAAAGAGTGAAAAGGACTCATCTTCTTAAGATAATATATGCACCACTTCTAGACTGGTGGGTAATGCATGATAGATGGAGGATTCAATTGATAATTGCGACAAATTTGTCCTTTTCTTGTAAGAAATAATAATAATAATAATAATAATAACATTTTCTTGTAAGAAATAATAGTAATAAAAGTCCTCCTGCGTGTTGTGGCCAGGATTTTTCCTTCATGAACTGGCTTTAGATGTTTCTTGTTAGCAGCACTTAGCACTAAAAATAGAAAAAAAAAAAGAAAAAAGAAAAAAAGAAGCTTGGGAGGAGTTAATCCACGAGGACTTCAGAGGGTTCATCCTTAATTAATCAAAGTTTCTGAGTGAACAATTTGGAATTGAGAGAATTGGCAAAGCTGACTCTTTTGTCGTTTCCCTTTACGAATTTGGAATTTTCTTCTTTCATTTATCCTTTCCCTCTTTGAACAACCAGACAACGAGCAACCCAGAAACCTGACAGCAATTATCACTCATTCAATTATGCACGCTAGATATAATTTAATTATGCTTTTTTTTCCTTAAAAAAAACGTTTTAAGATGATTTTATGGATATATTTTCCCCATCGATTTAGTGTATTTACAAAAAATAAAACCCTTCTAAAAATTAATGGGAGATTTAGGTTGAATAACTGAATTAATTTAATAAAAGAATAAAAAGAGAGACCATAAGATTATTTATATCCAAAAAACATAATATAAAAAGAGATCATTACCGTTTTTTCTTTGCGCCAAAACTAATAGTCTTTCTTCCAAAAAAAAAAAATAATAATATTTTTGTCAAACAATTAGATGCTTTAAGAATCCTGGAGCTTACCTATTCAATTTGAAGTCTAATTAAGTGTTCATCTTTCTTTCTTTTCGGCTGTATGGTGAAGATATTCTTCGACCAGTTGATTGAAACTAAATTTATTATTGGATGATCATAAGAACATGCCTCTCGCATTGATTTAATTCATTGAAATAAATAAATCATTTATAATACATGGTCCTGGATAGTGGCAATAGGGTTTGAATCTATAAAGTCAGAATAAAGCAAACGCCCTCAGCCACCATACCACCTCCTCCTTAGAGTCAATCAGAATAAATATAACAAGTGAGTTTTAACGAGGATGATCTAGTTAATATCACAACTGATGATCCTTAGCCATTAGATCTGTTAATTTGTTGTAAGATTTGATAGTTTTATCCCATGAAATTAACTAGACCCGCTTGCAAAAATACTTTAAACTCTAAAATATGGAAGGAGGCCCCCTGATTTGATCAGAAGCTTACATGCAGCGATCTCATGAAGTGGCCAAGGGGGTCACTGGAGGCCTCCTGAGGCATTGCTATCTCACAAGAATCTAAGCATAAAGCGTGGACAATCACGTTTGATGGGATTCTTGAATAAACAAGGTGGAGAGAAGAAACAAAAAAGGAACCGAGAACTTGAAATCTGCCTTGGAAATTAATTCAATGAACAAGCTTTAACATAAGGTAATTAATCTGGTCCGTGAGACATCCCATGAGCTGTCCATAATCAACTTTTTCAGGGAAAAAAGAGAGAGGTTGTTTAATAAGCATATGCAGATATGATATAGGGGAAACTTTTGAAGAAAGCAAAGCACAACAAGTGGCAGCTGGTCTAGAAGCATGAGCTTGCTATGGTAACACTTGCAAATTAATAAACAATGGACTAGTTATAAGGCATCACGTCTGTCCTATTCAGATTGTTCTAATCAAGATTATAATAGAGATAATTAACAATGTGGGATTCATTAGTTTAATGCAGCCAATTGCATAGAAAGTGGATGTCCATTGGATGAGGCTTTCTTTTATTAACATTAAGCATATTTTAAGGAAAGTTTATGTGTTGGCTCTCCACTGATTAGTGTGGTGGATTTACCTTTGCTCTTTATATATTTATAATCAAAAGCTGATCAAGGCTTCACTGTCATTGCATATATAGGTTTAGCATTTTTGCCAACACAGGTGCATGTAATCTCTTGAGCTGAGGGTGGGATTGGCTAGAGGACAAAGGCCTAATCAGCCTCAAGGACACAGATTTGAAAAAAAAAAAAAAAAAACCCTAGAACATAAAGAAAGAAAGAAGGAATGAAACCCACTAATCTTGTTTTAGATGGCAAGAGATTGAAGCAGCACTTGTATTAAACCTTTTTCATGGAGATAAACAATCCTTAAAAAGGACTCGTTTACCTAAACCAGTCACTTTTTGGGATGCTCACGAGCCATGTGATGCTTCAAAAATGGGGTATAAGAGGACAAGTGCCTTGCTTTTAAAAGGGGTTTAAGCCTATAATAGATTAACGATCGATCATTCCTAATGCTAATGCAATGGCCCTCAAGCCTCGCACATACTTAAGTACCTTCTTGAATGTTTCTTTGTAATGCGACCATTTCACAGATGCCCACCTTCGTTTGTTTTTCCCAACTACTGTACTGACAAGTCACTAGCTAGCTAGGCTAATAACGAGAGAGAAGGCAACCATCAACATCAAATAGTTGAGCAAATGTCATTTCAGACGTGGAACATATTCATTTAGCTGTTGCTGTGCTTAGAGCATATGCCATTCGTTGATGCAAGCCATTTCAGGGCTAGGAGCTCTCGTCAAATCAAGCATCTAGGTAAACTGTTCGGACAGTAAAAATTAAGCACAAGACGCTTTCCTTCACACCTCTATCATTGTTGACACGACTGCTCATGGACTTGGATTTGAGCAGGTATTTAGTAAAGTTATTACAACTCAAAAGGAACCCATCCGAACCCATCTAACGTTGCCTGATTGCTAGGTTATACACAGCTAATTAAGTTTTATAATTAGTTTGGATTTTATAGATTAAAACTACATATAAGGGGTGTTGTTTTCGCGTATTCCCACTTTTATTTATTAACTGAACAAATTGTTCAAGTTCTTAATGAAAATAGAATATTCAATAGAACTGGACCTATATTTTTGTTCTTGTTTGCCGATTCCTACCGGCTTATGGCCTAATTTACGATGCATATTATGCTTGACTACTGCTACACTCGTTTTTACTACTGAAATAGCTAGTAACTAGCTAGCTAGATGAACAACTAACAGTTACCAAATCGCCTACCTGCTGAATTAAATAAAAAAATTGCTCAAAGCCAATATAATGATTATAGATGTTAACCAGCTTATTTAGTAAAGTTTATTTCATTTTCACCAACTAACGTGGAATCAAATCTAACTTAAAGCAACGATCGATAGTGATATTTTTTTTTATAATGGACTTTTCGTAATTTGGTTGATAAATAAATACATTCTTAATATTATGTTCTAGAGTTTCTTTTTTAAATCTTATGGGTGAATGCATTAATTAATTTGAATATAAAGAGTCTTTTATTTTTGACGATATTAATATGAGATAAATATCATCTACATATCAATAAGGTAATAAGTATAATATGTCTTTAAAAAGATTTTGTATAAACTAGTATATACACACACCGATTTATCATGTTTTTAATATTTTTATTATAAAAAATCATTCATGATTAGATATATAACCTTAGAACTTGATAATAACTATGTTTTTTTATTTGATATGTTCATTAGATCTATGTTATTTTAGAATTAGTTGGGAATCGAGTCAAATATTTTAAATCTAACATATTAATGAAACCCATTTTATTTAATATTATTTTGATTTATAAAAATCTTAATAAAAAAGTTAAGTCATCACCTTCTATCTTCGTTTTAGACGGTTTAGAGGTTAATGTGGACGGGGGAGAGTTCCATGGAAAGACTTTATGACTTATCTGTGTGCAAGTGAACGTGTTTTAATGTCCTCTAATCGGGAATTAATAAGATTTATTAAGAGAAAAGTGTCCCAATGGCATGATGGTGGCGGTGCATGCGGCAATAGACATACATGCATATGGACGGCAGAGCCAAGTGTCGACATCTATGGTGGAAAATTCATCTTCAAAGGGGTCAACCGTCCTATCCTAATCATATACAAAGATTCCGATGACCAAGTGCCCAAAACAAGATAATATTTGACAGACACATTTGGCAGATGATTTAGAAAAAGTCCATTCAATTTTGTGAAACTCTGGAACCGTGTAAAACTAAAATTAGGGCTCCTGATTTCGGCCAACGAGGAACATGACATTTCCATTTTCACAACAAATGATGTGACAGACATGGCTTATTGATGACAGCACAGCTACAGCTGCCTGAAAGAGAGAAAACCATTTGATGCAATGCAGTGTTGCCATGATTGAGTTCTTCTTAAAAATATATTTTTAAAATGTAAAAACAAACACAGACAGTATTTCTTTCTTTTTCAACCGCAATGAGGCATCAAACTTCAGTCTTGCATTGCTGCTGGCACTTGAATTCGAGCACGCACATTAATGGGGCTGCTACTGTTTAATCATTTGACTAAAGAAATTTCATCATGAATTATCACGGGGGCTTAGCTATTGTAATCAAAGCAACTAGTTTTCCTCACCACAGTACATCTATGAGTGGAAACTTCAAAGCAATCCCCCCCATCTTTTGTGGTATTGTTTAGTAAAACAGTGCAAAGTTAAGCCCACCATACCAATACTGTTGATCAGGCCAATCGACAATTCTGTTAGTTGGGCTCATACTTTGAAGGACAATGCTTGGAATCATGGCCCAATGTACCACTAAAGGCTATAAGAAAAGGGAAACCCAATTCAAACTTGTCAGCCCAACACCCTGATCCAAAAGAGAGCCACCCAAACCAGAAAGAGAACCAACAAAACTCAACCACACCATAACCAAAGGACTCCCTCAGTCATTCACTGTCCTTTTATCCATGGCTACCTCTTTATCTCTCCCAAACTTCCTCTCCTTCTTCTCACCTTCAAACCCACCTCCCAAAGCCCCGGTGCCACCACCCCAACTCTCCTTTTCCACCCCGCAAGCTCAAAAGTACAAGTCTTTATTGTTTTCCCAAGAGAGTGATGGTGGTCACCGTGGTTCTTTATCGACTGAATTGTCATCAGTTGTGTGCCCTTCACTTGCTTATTCAAATACCCTTTTCTTTAAATCAGCATATAATGTGCAGGTCGTTGTGGAAGATAATGAGCCTGAAGAGAGGTTGCTGAATAGGTTCAGAAGAGAAGTCATGAGAGCTGGTGTTATTCAAGAGTGTAAGAGAAGGAGGTTTCATGAGAACAAACAAGAAGAGAAGAAACGTAAGGTCCGTGAAGCTCATAAGCGTAATCGAAGAAGGTCTGTTTTGTTGTTGTTCTTTACTAATTTGATTCTTTTGTTTTTATTGCTTCTTTTGTTTGGTTGATGAGAAAATTTGAAAAGGAGGGATTTTGATGGAAGGATTTATTCAACTTGAGAGGATTAGTTGTTCATGGGTCTCATTGTAGTGTGAATTTTTCTTTTTTATGTTTGTTTAGTTGATTGGCGATTGGATTTAGGGTTGGATGAGAATTTTTTTTAATTAACATAATTTTGTAGTTCATAAGGTTCAGTGAAGAGTAAATTGTCCAGTCTTTAGAGTTTGGATGATGACAGATTGAGGAATTCAAAACATAGAGATGGGAGTTTCGAGAGTTACTGTGTTTCTTATGATGCATTGGTATTCATGTGAATTCATCTTAATTAAGATAAATATTTATGAGTGCTAGGTGAAGCTGAGGAAAGAAATGCAGAACTTTGAATGCTTTGTTTCGTGTTGTTTTGGGTGGCCAGCCCAAATTTGAGGGGTAGAGTTTTACTTTACCTAAGCAATATAAAGTTTAATCACTGCTGATGGGCTTATTTTGTTTCTAAGCAATCTAGCTTCACGCTCTGATTTCAATGGGGTTTCTCAGTGTGTCACTTCCTTGTGCTTGATTTTTTTTATTCTTTTCCCACTGCAATTATATTGGATTACTTTATAAGTTCCTTTTCATCTTCTAAATGAATGGGAATTCAGATTTTCATCATTTTGTGTGTTGTGGTGCCATTTTCTGTGCTCACTGCTTACCCTCCGTGACAAAACACAACTGCTTATTTTACACACAGGGGCACTTTAGTTTTTCTCAGTGATCTATTTATTGTCTGAATTCCTTTTATAACTATTTTGCTATTGAAGCGCAACTCCACAAGCTTCTGTATCTGATGAACTAGAGATAGGTTTGGTAGTTCTTGATTCTCAAGGAGGTGATGTTTAGTTTCATCCTTCATATTATAGATTCTCTATCATGTCGTTTGTTTGTTGTATTGCAATTTTTGTGAGTTGTCTCTAGTCCCTTTTACTGGAAACTGTGTTGTTTGCATCAGCGCCTAGTTGAATGGCAGGAATGAACAATGTTTTTTGTTGGATCTTTCATGACAATTGGTATTTACTGCTAAAATTGTCTCACCTCCATGACAGGCGCCCCCAGATGAGAGGCCCATTCCAAAACAAGCCAGAAGCATCTCCAAGCAAGAAGAATGATGATGATGACGATAACTGGGAAATGCCTGAAGGAGACGCTTCTTTTTGAAGCATTCTCCCTGCTTTCTGACTGTATAATTTCTTTAAGATGTGAATGTAAGAGGCTATTTTTCCAATTAAGGTTTCTCAAGTAAATCATGTTATTTGTTTTGACTCCATACGTTTCCTTTTTGTTGCTTTTTGTATCCAATGTAATGATATTCCACCGTTGAATCAATTGAAGGACCCTTAATCTTGTGTGACCTGAATTATTTCTCAGATGACATAATATTTTAATTATGAAATAGGTAAACAGACGTTTATTATTCATGCATTTCATTCAGTCGAGAGGTTCACACTTTAGTAAGAACATACCTGTGTAATCAGATATATGGTCAACGCTTTGGTTGATTTTTTTTTTAATCAAACACTTTTGTTGATTGGATGAGAAATAAATTCTTACTTGTCGAGCACTTCATTTGAGCTCTTCCTGAAGAAATCTGCGAGGCCGAACTATTGTCCTTCACCAACAGAGCATTGAACATTTCTTGACTCTTCATGAACAAGGTTATCAAGAACAAGGTTCAGGCCATGAACCTTGCTGTCCAGATCACTAACAGCAGGTAGCATGTAAGGCATATATCTCGCTCATATCTTTGCCTGGCTCACATAATCCACCGCAATAACTCGGTTCTATATGCGTAGTGCGCAATCCAACCATTTCAACAAACCCCTCGTCCATTATTCGCTGGCACACGGATGCAGTTGCCATGCTGGGATAAAGAAACCTACCCAGATTCCACACTTCGAGGAACTCGAGGGATGCGAAGTCTGATTTTATGAAAAAGAATCCCCCACGTGAGTATTTGTTAATGCTGCTTTGGTTGCTTGATTTTGAATCACATCCGTTTGTTATTTCAGACTCGGCAACCAAAATTGGAAACGGATTCCTGAGTTGTCTCAATTGTATAGGAAGTTAGCATATGATCTCAGCCCAGTGGCTTTATGATGGAAGCAATGGGGATGAACGAACTGGCAGTATTGAAAAGCTTGGAAATCTAAGCCAACAATAACCAAGTGGTTCAAGAGGTGTTCAGTCCCCTCTCCGATTTGAAAACTCTCTAGGAAGAGATCAAGAACAGAACCAGGCCTTGCCCATGACTTTTCAAGGACAGTCAATATGACTATTGTACCTGGCGCTGATGCTGCTCTTGACAACTTCTGCAACTTTCTCCTATCTGTATTCTAGTAACAAAATCACCAAAAAGAAAACAAGGAAATAGAACACTCAATGCCTTGAGCATTACGTTTGAAAGTAAGGTACAGTAAATTCTGAAAACATATCAGGATGCGCGCCTCCGGGTTAAAAGATCATTCAAGGCCCCAAAACTGGCCGACAGCAGCATGGATGATTACTTCTACTATTTATTTCGCAAAAAAAAAGGGTTCATATGTCCCATAACTTGTAAAGTTATCTTCGAATACTCAAATTTTCTTACTTCGGCGAACTCCAAAAGCCTAAACCTTAATACCTAACCATGTAGAATGAGAGGGGTTGAGAGGGGGGGAGAGTTATTTCAAATTGCGAAATACTTTTCTTCGTCTCATCATATATAGAAAACATGGCAGTCCACAAGGCAAAAACATATAAACATATATTAAAAATGTCTAAACTGGCACCTGCGCCACCCTCCCCTCAAGTGGTCTCTATGTGTCTAAACAATAAATGTACAAAACAAAATTAGATGAATTATTGGAGGAAAATATATCTTTCAGATTGCTATGTGAACTTTGTTGTTCTTGTTCTGTAACCCCCAGCTGTTGGATAAAAAAGGAGAACGAAAATCAAACATAAAAGGACCATTATCGAGGGAAGTATAAAAGTTGGTGACTAGATAAATGACTCACGCTACGTCGCAGACTATATATTTTTTTTTTCAATGTAAAAAAGATACCAAGACAATATAAACATTCCAAAAAAAAGAAAAAAAAAGATTCTAGTCATTGACTTGAATTGGTCCAATAAGGTCATCTAATTTAATAATATAATTACAAAATAAGATATCGGTAACAAATAAAACAAACAAAATAAACGATTTAATAAAAAAGATAATACCACTAACATATCTCAATGATATTATTTGTTAACAAATTAAAAATTAAATAAGGATGAGAATGAGATAATTGCATTGAAAAAAATAAAAAAAAATGAATCTCGACTCCTAGCAAATAAAATGAAAAATAACGAAATTGAAAAGAAAAAAATTTTAAAAAATCAAAAAAGAAATTGACTCGAGTTTGTCTAAGTTAGCACATAGATGAATTCTTAAAAATACATCTTCTGAAGGAACTGAAAATGATATTTTTTTATCATCCGGCTTGAGCAAAAATCACCAAATCTATAACCTAGTCGTGAGACCTGAATAACCCTACAAAAAACAGATTAAATAAAATCACAAAGATCAATTCTAAAACTAATATAATATTGAAAGGAAAAATTAAAAAAATAAAAAATAATGAAATAAAGGCTCGCGTCAACTTTGGTGAACTTACTAAATGCATGACCTGGGATATAATATTGAGATAACTCCATAGAAAGGAAACTAAAAAAAAAATTAACGAATACCAATTTCCAATGAACCCAATGATAAGGGATGAAATTTAATTTTTTAAAAGGATATAAAAACTACTAAAGTCAACTTGGTCTAATCTTCAAAACTTATAACACCGATCAGGAGGCCAAATTACAAGATAAAAGGCAAATCTAAAAAAATAATAATGTCAAATTCCCAACCAACCAAAATAATTAGGGATAATTTTTTTTTAAAAAAAAAGGGATTAAAAATATAGACTTCAAAAGAATGAGAACCAAACATGACACAAAAATCAAGTCAAATCAAATCATAAGGGATGAAATTAAAAAATAATTTCAATTAAAAAAAAGGATAAAAAAAACAATCAAAAAAAGAAGAACTAAATTTGATATAAAAATCAAATATTAAGGGATGAAATTGAAAAAAAATTAATTCAATAAAAGATCTAATACCAAATATATTGCAATCAAAAAAATAAGATCTAATTTGATTCAATAAACAAATAACCAAACTTTTTTTTTCTTTGCAATGGGCATGATGTTTTTCTAGGAGGGAAGATAAGAAAGAGAGAGGGAAAAAAACACGTGGGCGGAGCTCAACCGCCAATCTTCTAGTGGCATGAACCCCACCACCGTGATAGGGGCAATGCGGTATATCAAACGCTGCTATAGAAGGTGTCGTTTAGAATTTTTACGGCGCTACACACTTTATTTATAGGGCACGAGCGATATCCACTTGCTAGTGTGTATCCCTACATGAGAATAATAAAAAAAACGTCATAATAAAATGATGAAAATACTCTTTTTATTTTAATTTTGAAGGACATTAAAGTCATTATAGTATAAAAAATTCAAAAAACCTGAAAAGCTCTTTGCTCGAAGAATATTTTTTTTTTTTTAAGAATAATTTAGTAAGACCTATTAACCCGTTCATGTGTGAGTTATCATTTGTAACTTCTCGCTCTTAAAGAAATTATTTGGAAATTTAAGGATGAGGATGGGATTTAGAAATTGAGAATAAATGTAATTTTCCAGTGGGTACGGCTGTGGTGGTGTTTTGGTCAACATGGAGGAAGGGAGTTTACGGTATTCAATGGTTGTTCCCCGTAATTAAACCATGTGCAAGAAAATTTTGGGAGAAGTCATATAAAATCTCCAGCAATTCAAGAGAAAAGGAAGGAGAAAAAGGTAAGGGCGGTGGGTTTTTTTTTT
>Ga0325405_1000067_pt1 | contig 91048 bp, 55 predicted proteins | sample PopdelMetagenome_21_FD_205663 | JGI IMG/M metagenome (GOLD analysis project Ga0325405, IMG submission 205663) | Populus deltoides microbial communities from Bellville, Georgia, United States - Xylem-Control-R2 | ecosystem: Host-associated > Plants > Phyllosphere > Stem > Wood/Secondary xylem...
CGGATAAATCAAAATAAAATGGGAAACCGAAGATTCGCTCAAGTCTCCACCAGCGATGAAGAAGAGGAGGCGCCACCAAAGGCACCGTCATTATTAACAAAGACAAAGCCTGCAAACAACAGCGAGAGGGAGAGGGAGAGGAAGAAGATAGAGCTTCAAGAAGAAGAAGAAGTAGCAGTGACGAGAAGGAGAGGGAGACCGAGGAAGAAAGTAAGAGAAGAGAAATCGGAGGAGGAAGTAGAGGTGGAAGAGGTGCCGCAGGAGGATGCGAAGCCGGCTGGGGTATTGACTAGGGTTTCGGGGAAAGGGAGAGGGAGGAAAACTCATTTTGATGCTTTCGAGTTTGATGGGAATCGATATGAGCTCGTGAGTTATTTATTTATTTTAATTAGTGTAATTAGGGTTTTTTTCTTAGCTACATTTTTTGGAGAAAGATTAGGTTTTGCGCTTTAATTTTGCCAATTGGTTTTGTTCTTTGAATGATTCTTCGCATTGTTTTAGCTGTTTTAGCACTTTGGTTGTTCGCTAGAAGTTATTTGAACTTGTGAATGTGGCAGGCATGGTGAATTTGGGGTTTAATAGGAGATTTTTCGTCCGTTTGGTTTTGATTGGTCTGGGAGGTTTATTTGGTGGATTTAAGGTTTTTAAGTATGTTTTGTTTAGTTAAATTTCGGCCTTGTGTTTTGACATCAGTTTTGGTTTTTGAAGGGTTTAGTGGAGTTTGTGTTTGTGATCGGGATAGATATATATGCTGGATTTAGTTCTGGAAACACTTTGGCCTAGGTTATCCTCGGCTCTGACAAAAACAGGGAACGTTCAAGCTTAGATTGAATTTGTGTTTGTTTTTTGTTATTTTGTTGAGCTGTTGTGTGCTTTACTTTATGGATCCCTTGATTTTTGTTCTGCACCTGGTTAAGTGAAATGCTATTCAAGTTATTTCAGTTGATTAGATTATGGAGTTTGAGTGTGCTAAAAAGAATTGGGGAAGGAGCATGACTTGTAAAGTCCAGTGACAGGCTTAATGTGGCTGTTGAGAAAATTCAGAATCACAAGAAATTGAAATGATGATGGTTGGTGGAATTTAGATTCTTTATTCTTTTTTTTTTGTGTTATGCACTATTTGATTTATTGATTCTAATGTATTCATTGTTTTGAGAAGCTTTGCTGGAATCTAGGATTATACATATGTTTTGATTGATTGCTTTTGGGGTTTGCTGTAACCATATTTTGGTAATATTGGTTTGTTGCTGGCAATCAGTTTAGCTATTGGTGCTGTTTCTGCTCCTGCAAAATTTGAAGGAAGTATAAAATTGTACATTTTAAGATTTAAGCTGTCAGCTGTTTTTCTAGCCCTATTTAATCAGTAAATGCAGCTGTGGCTTTGAGGAACTTCATGGAATCATAGTTGTTTTTACTGTTCTTCCCTAATTGTCATATAATGAATCATTGTGGATATTTATTTGTTTTTCCTCTGGCTGTTCTGCAGGAGGATCCTGTCCTTCTAGTTCCTGAAGATAAAGAGCAAAAACCTTATGTGGCAATTATCAAGGTAACTCATGGAATTACTTGTTATTTTAATTCCTCATGTGTTCTGTATCGTATTTGGTGGATTTGTATCTCATGCATGGATATCCTATTTTGAATTTCTTGTGATTTTTCCTCCTACCCTTTATCATTCATTGTTTTCTCTTAAATGATGGATGACTTGGTGGTGAAGCAAAATATTGATTTTCTGTTTTCCTTGATAATGAGAATTTTTTTGTGTTAGCTGTGCAAATTTTCAGGATTTCATGCACAGATTTTGTACTGGTTTGAAATCAATAATATTTTGGTGATGTTTGATTCTAATGATGAGCAGTTATGCTTTGACAGATTTCACAATAGTATGATATGCTGTCAACCCTTTACTAAATAATGGGTGATGGGCTTAAATGAATAATATTCTAAAATATATCCGAACACATGAGTGATATACTAAAATATTTCCAAAATGAAACGGTGATAAATTCTGAACATCAATTAAGTTTGGGAATTTGGTCCTATCATATTTTAAATGGGAGCATCTTTTTGTTTACACTCAAGCTTATGAGAAGACCCTGTTATTCCATATTAATGTATTTCTGTCTGTTCATTTCTTTTCATTTTTTATTTCCCAACCACTAGTTGGAAATGGGATGTGGCTTGCATACCTCAGCGATTTAATTATTCAGATTCCAACTTATTTTCTTTCACTTTTGGGGATGTGATAAACTTCTATTGCACGCTGAATTGGAAATTAATTTCGTAAATTGTTGTCTCGCATTTTATTATTTCATGGATCTCTCTGGTAAAAGATTCTTAAGTACACACTGTTTGGCCAATTTCATTGTAGTTCTGTTGCTGACTGAGTTTGTTCTATTTAGCATAATTCATATGCTGCCTGGTGAACATAGGACTCATTTAGTCATTTCATCTTGATGATGTAAACCATTCAGATTGTTTTGATTTTGTATTTAGTATGTATGATTTCTGTCATCACTTTCCTTTGAGACCAGTGGAATTGTTATTCTGTTGATAGGATATTTCTCAAACTAAGCACGGCAACATGATGGTCACTGGGCAGTGGTTTTATCGCCCCGAGGAAGCTGAGAGAAAAGGTGGTGGAAGCTGGCAGTCACGTGATACTAGAGAGCTCTTTTATAGTTTTCATCGTGATGAGGTTCCAGCAGAGTCTGTCATGCACAAGTGTGTTGTGCATTTTGTCCCAATTCACAAACAGCTGCCAAATCGCAAACAATATCCTGGTTTTATTGTCCAGAAAGTGTATGACACTGTGGAGAGGAAGCTTTGGAAGCTTACTGACAAGGATTATGAATATAATAAACAGCACGGGATTGATCTTCTTGTTCAGAAAACTCTATCAAGGATGGGAGACCTTCCTGACATTGAAATTGAAGATGCTCCCACTGCTGCTCCTGAACAGGAAGATCCAGTAAAGGCAAAAAGAACTCTGAGGAGAAAGAATGTTTCACCTCTTGATGTGACCAGGGAGGAAGAAGCAACTGGCAGACCTGATAATTTAAAAGCTGAAACACCAGGAAGCTGCCCAAGTAATGATTCAGAATATCATGCCATCTTAGTGAAGTTTGATGCCCTGACTGGAGATACCCTTCGAGACAAATGGTTGGAGCGGCTTCTTCAGAGTATTCAATATATGTGCAGTTCTCCTAACTGCACACTTGATGATGGTAAGCTAAAAGGTGGTTCTGATGATGGTGACCATAAAAAAGAGCAGAAGTCCCAGGGAGCTGCAAATGGATCCGAAGAAAATAGTGCGAAGGTGTATATTGAGTTTTTGCACTTAGCTTTGGCATATGACATTGAATTCCATTTTTTGTATCTTGATTAGTAGGAGGAGATTAGAGATGGAAATTTGACCATCTTGAAGATGTTTTGACTCTAGTGCTCTAATTGTAAATGACAGGTTGGCAAGTCTTTTCCCTGGCTGGATGCAGCTGTTCCTGCAGTAAGTGCTCTTGAGAAGGCCTCACATGATGCTCTTTCCTCTGATTTTCAGAAATATAATCAAAAGCTGCGCCAGCTAGCGTTCAACCTCAAGGTTAGTCTTGCTCTCACTCTCTATCAAGGTTGTTATTCTCTGGGGGTTCACCCCATGTTGATACTCTTCTTCCCTTCTGCTCAGTATGGGAATAAAGGTGCAATGGAGTTGAGTTCAGTCTTCATAAAAGATGTCAGTCATGTTGAGAGACTGTAGTTGCTTTTTCTTTACGTCTGTATGAGTGATGCACGTATATACGTGTTAAGCTGTTAAACAAAATAAACTATTGAAGTTTTTCCTGTTTGGATGTGAATGAAATGGTTTTTAAAAGAGAAAACAAGCATACTCTGAATATCAATGATGCTAATACATATGTATTTACTGGCGTATTTAAATGAAAGATTGAAATTTTATCAAAAGCATTTGGTGAAATGCTTTTAAAGGGAAAACTAAGCATTCTAGTAGGATTGTCTTAAGCGGTATTGATCGTGGGGTGTGGAGTATGGTCCAAATTCACATGATTAAGACTTTGCTGTGGAACAAGATGAATTTTCAAACTAATGGTGTTTAGTATCCAACTGGTGTTTAGTATCGAACTTTTGACTGAGCATGCCACCTTCTTTTGCTGAGGATATTGATATCAATCTTCTTTACCTAAAATTTTTTCCATTTATTCTTGGCAGAATAATGCATTTCTAGCCCGCCGTCTTCTAAACAAAGAGTTGGAACCCTCAAAAATGCTGAACATGTCACCAAATGAGTTGAAGGTATAAGCTCTATATCTGCCTGCTTGGCATTATTTTGATTATTTCTGCTATTATGATCTTGTTCTGGAATATGTATAAATGTTATAAATTGTATGAATTAACAAACTTATCTGCAGGAGGGTTTAACAGCTGAGGAAACTGCAAAGAAGGAGCCTGATGAGTCAGAGCGCATGCAGGTTGCTTCTTTTTGCCACACTTTGGTTTTAACTTTGAGGTGTTGGATAGATTTTTTGGCTGTACTCTTGGATGGGTGCTTGTGCTCATTGCTTGGCTAACCTGTTTGCTTGTGTATCAGATGACCGATGCTCGTTGCTCAAGATGCAGCGAGTTTAAAGTGCGACTAAGGGACGTAATCCAAGCAGGACATGGAGCCCGCTACCAGGTTTTCTTCACACCCGAACCTTTTTTTCTACTTGCTATTATTTTTGAGATTGACATTAATTTCAAATATTTAGCATGTTGCATTGCCTTTCTGACTGTATTACATCTAACGAGGTAGGGTGCAAGCACCCAATGCATAAAGTGACATGTTAGACGTGCTAATATTTTGAACTCTAGAGATGCATTTCATGCACAGTTGCATAATATGTTCATACAGCCAAGTTGTAGACACCTGGTCTCATCTGCTTTTCCGTGTCTGGTAAATTAATTGGTAGTCCTTGTTCAGTCTTCTTGTGCATTTATTAAATCCCCATATGAAATATTGGCTTGCAAGTCAAAATTTTGCTGACCATGGTAACTCAGATTGCATTCCAGATTTCCATTGGTGATCTATGATAGTGATCAACTTCAGAAGGCAATAAGTTCAACAGACAAAATGTTAACTGTCTGTTGCCATAAAAAAGAAAATAAAAACCACAAGTTATTCTCTTGTATAAATCGTTTGCTTATATGTTGAAGAACACTAGTTCCTTTTTATCAAAATCTTTCCTTTTCTTTCTCCGTATTCTTTGTCTTGTTATATTCAATAATTACTGGGACCAGACACGGAATTGAAAACCAATTTGCATGTTTGGATTATCAATTGGAACTTCCTGGGGTTTGCCTTTCTGTTGGACCGTAACTAAGTTGGCTTTATAATGCTTGCTACTCTTTCAGTTGCTAAGCTAGCTTGCAGATATTCGAGTTTGATAGCTATTTCTTCTTAAACTCGTTGCCAGTAGTGCTAGTCCCCAATCCAATAAGGTTATGTACTTTGCATTAGCAGCATGTAATCTCAATGGGCATCTGTGCCGGAAGACTTGGCTCTGCCAAATTCTCTTGGCAACTTGTACTCCACAAGCCATTTTCCATGGAAGCATCAAATCTTAAAAAATAAAATGTTTATGTAAGACAATGCGTGCCTTTCCATCTCTCTACTGATATGACGTCTTAACTGGGTCATCGAGAACATTAACGTGACAAACAAACTGTGTTATTTTGAATGATTGGACTATAATACAACTCTGAATTGCAATCTCCAATAGCTAGAAGTAATTATCCATGTAAATGAACTGCCATATTTAAGTCAGTTAACTTTCAGGGTTTTTTTTTTCAGCTGGAGTGCATTGCCTGTGGCAATTCCTGGTATGCATCCAGGGATGAGGTATCTATGCTATTAATAGACACCCCGAATTCTGCCAGAAGTGTAGGCACTGCACCATGGGCAACTGCCAAGTTTGATGAGGTTGAGAAGAAGCTAGTGAGTCCCTGTGAATCTGATAAGGCGACTGAATTCCTTAAGAAAACAAGTGAACCATATATGCCCGTGTTGGAAAACCAGAGATCATTTAGCAAGGTCAAGGTTGAAGAGAGTTCTGAAACTCAAAAGAATGCTGAATAATAAACACTGCCAGGAATTTGCTTGATTGTGCAAATGTCTTTAGTGGGTTATGCATAGTTTTGCACATTCCTGAAGTTCCAAGTATAGTTATCTAAAAATTAACTAAGAGTTGCTGTACAGGAGTAGGATTATGTTAGTAATACTTCTGACCTTAGGAGTTCTACCTGATCACTGCAGGATAGAAGTTATCTGTACCTAATGACAGCAAGTCTCGATTTGTTCTTGAATCAATTTTATATAAATGCATAGTTACTGAAATAGCTGAAGTTATTTGGATCTCTACCGAAATGGATAAACTTTATTCGGAAAAGTACGGTTTCTGGCAAAATGAGCGTTGCAAATATCTTCTGTTGGTTTGCACGGGCGGCAAGAAAGAGAGAGAAAATACCAATCATCCTTGTGAGCCGTTCTTTAGGTTTCAAGCACTCTATTGTTCAAGTGCGTGGAGGTTCCATTATGTTTTCTTGGAAGTGATATGCTCTAGGCATGCACGCGCATGAGCTATTTCTTACATGAGCTTTTAGCTTAGCACTTTTGAGAGAGAGAGAGAGAGAGAGAGAGAGAGAGAGAGAGAGAGATGATATCTGCTATATTCATTGATTAATAGTATATTTGACCTTGACGGGGTGAATTTAGCTGGTCTGTAGATTTTGATGCTCTATATTACATCAATTATCACATGAATAGCATATTATTAAAAAAAAAAAAAAACAAGATGGGGGGGTATCACATGAACTATACACACGTTGCTGGGGACTTGAATGCCTAGAAACAAATCGTTGTGTTCTCGAACTTGTGGAAAATCCATGGAGTATACTGGAGAGAAAAATTAATAATTCTTCCCATTCAATTCAAGAATGTTGGATGCAGGTTTTTACATCAATTCGGACCACTTCAACTAAACTTCAGTTCATCCATATGATGTAGTAATCACAGTAGAAGAGAGTTTAAGAACCAGTGCCAGGAATCTCGAGCCACTTGTAAATGGCATAAATAATTTGCTTATGATTTCCAATTTTGTTTTCTTTTACTTGCTATATTGGAAGTTTGCTCCTTGCAGATGGCCATTCATGCCACCGAACAATTTCGCAGCTTCAAGACGTTGAGGACTTACTTGTAATTACAGTAGAATTAGACCTGCATTTTGGTACTCTGATACCAATTATTAGTTTAATTACTCGAAACAGCTAAAATTAAATGTAGTCGCCATCTTGTCTTGATATATGTTCTTCCCAAAACAATAAGATAATAAGATGTCACAGTGAATCCGGCACACCGTCTCATTTTAATTAAAGAATTAGTAGTATCCTCCCCCAGGTATAATATATCACTCCTAAGTAATAAGTTAACCCTCTTGATTTTCATTTTAAAAAAATAATAATTAGAAAACAATGGAAAAAAATATACAAATTAACTCTCTAATCTCACGATGATGATGGATATAACATCATGATAACTCAATTTAAAAAAATAAAAATAATAATAAGATCAGTTTTTAATAAAAAACAAAAAAAATTAACTCGTGTTAATATTCGAAACAATAACTCTAGTCATAAACGTAAAATTAAATTCATAGAAAATAAACAATGAAAAATTAACAAAACAATACTCTAAAAATGATAATAAAAATGCCAATATTATTAATTTTTTTAAAACTAATAATGTATCATTTGATTTTGTAATTTTATTAAAAAAAAGGCTTGGTTGAAAATAATAAAGAATCAGATAATAAAACTTCTATAGTGACATGGGTTAATCTAGTATACGAAATGGGTTTCTTGGTTTTTTTTATATATATATTTACTGAAAATTATTTAATATGTATTCTAAACTAAAGTTTATGATATGAACTTTCTATTAGTTTAATAAAAAAATTTACAATAAACCTTTATAGAAAATTATAATTCAAAGTATTTAATTTAAAAATTTCCTCATATCATATATTTTAGCTTGATATAAATATCTTGATTTCCCTATTTGTATATGCATGCGTGACAATATAGATTACGTGTGCTTAATTTTCAGTAGATGTCAAAAATTTATTAATTAAAATATAAATATATTTACACATAAACTATCCATATATTTAATTAGTACCACTTTAAGTTACATCTATTTTAAAAATCGTATACAAAGGAAGGAGAAATGAAAAAGAAAATTATACACTTATATATAAAATAAAGGTAAATGATATGTTCACTTATTATGCATTTCAAAGAAAAACTTGCTAATATGATAGCCATTGAAAGGTTATATGGTCGTTAATTTTAGTATTTGTAGAATTAATTGAGATACGCACAAGCTGATCCAATATTTACATTAAAAATAATAAAAAATATTATAATTTTATCATATAAAATTCATCTGTCCTCTTAAAATAAAAAACACATCCAAATAACCAGAATCACCCTCACCCAAGAAATGAATTCCGCTTTTAAATAAGGGTATAAATGTCTTTGCATACATGAGTGCCCCATCTAAAACTGGCCATATAATTCAGACAAAAAAGTAAAGGCAAAAACAAAACGAAGCAAAGCACAAAAAGAAACACAGGCAACAACATAGCTAGGCTGCAAATCATGACTTGAACACAAGATGGCTTTTTAGACATGCGCAGAAGCTTTGCAGCTCTCTGTCTCTCATTGCAACCCTTTGTCACGTGAGTGGGCGAGAGAGTGAGACTCCACTCTATATTCTATAGAAACAAAGACACATTACACTCTCTCTGTAACGAAAACCAAGGCATGCACTCTTCCCCTCTCTCACCTTTTGTGTTTATTATGCTTTACTGTCATTGGTCTACTTCTTGTTTTCTTTTCCTTTTGTACTTTTGTTGATACTTTGAGAGTGTAAACACTCTTTGGGGTCATTACTGACTGTTCTTAAGGATTGTTTTTTTGACCTTTTTGTTTCTATTGATAAAAGGCTTTAGCTTGAAGAGATTGGAAGGATATGATTACAGCTGCTTGTTGCTGGGTTTTTCTTTGAATTCACAGCCGTGAGATCCAGTGGGGTATGGCATTTCCTCAAGTTCATTTTTTTCTCAACATTTCTTTTCTTTCTTTTCTTTGGCTTAGAATGCAAGTGAAGATAAAGTTGTTGCTAATAATTGTATGCAGCCTTCATGTCTGCAACTTTACTCTTTTGGGGAGTTAAATTTATAGAGATTATAGGATTCCTTGTTAATTCAAGTTTTTCAGTTTTATGGATCATCAAAGTTAGTTTCTTTTGAGGTTTTTTGTGATCTCAAACTTAGGAATCATCAAATGGGGAGCATGCCTTTTGAAGTAATTTTTTTTTTTAAGGTCGTCATAATAGTTCTTCAACTTTTGCGTTAGCTCTTCAAAATTAGAATATCAGAGACGGCTCTTTAAAGTGAGCAGATTGGTATTTGTAAATGAGAATGTGCTGGCTTGATAAGTTCTTAGTAGGCGGCTATTTTTTATTGTCTGTTTTTCCGTTTCATGTGTGATTTGTTCAGTTTACTTGGAAGCAGATAGCTATTTGTTGTTTGTAGCTGGATGTCAAATTTAGTGTAAAAATAAATGCATATGATGGCAATTAAACAATCCTCTTAAATGCTGATAATTTTTATTGATTCTCTATTAATAGTATCGGTCTCTGGCAACGTTTAGTTGTCAGATAAGTTGCTTCTATTTCTTGTTTTTGGGGGTACTGTGAGTTTTATAATCAGAAATTGCTACTATCGCATTGCTGGGTCTTTTGTTTTTTGGCTTCTTCAGATATTAACATATTTTTCTTCTTATTTTGGATTTGTTCTTTCTTAGGATTGTGGATCTATTAATGGAACTGGAGATGGAGTTGGATTCTGAGAAGAGTAGCACCTCAGATCTGAGTCCTAATACTGTTCTTCCGCATCGACGTTGCTCAAAAGCAGAAAAGAGAGATGCAAATGGCAAACTCACACGTAAAGATGATATTTTGAGGATGAAGGAGGGCTTCACTGACATTAGCTTCCGTCATTACCGTAGTTCCTCTTGTGAGAATGTTCCATCTAGACCTGTCGGTCTACAAGGTAACATAGAGCTGAAGCGAGGCTCCATATATCAAAGCTCCAGAGAAGTAAGGAGAACGAAGGAAATGGGTTCTAATGGGGGGAGGAGAGCAATTGAACTTTCCCGTGCTAGTGACACCTCGTTTTCTTTCAGAATTGTTGACTCTCTGCGTAGCTTAGATGAAGAGAGCATGCCGAAGAGATCTCTTGCAAGCTCTGTGAACTCAAACTCGAATTCCAAGTTTGTTCGAAGACCTTTTGTAGAACCACGCTCATCAGATGACTTCATTGAAATCTGTCCAAATTTGGATAAGAGAGACAAACATTCTGTTGGAGCTGTACGGAGTGACTCGATTGGGAATCCAAACTTCAAATGCGAAAAGGTGGTTGGTCCACTAAATGATGGGAATGAACTTCTGGAAAGAGACACAGCTCTGACATTCCACCAATCAGTCTCTGCTAAGGTAGAAATGCCCTGTTCACCTTGTTCTTCAGAAAGCGATTTCTCTAAGGGAGCCATCTCAAAGTCCCAATTCAGTCCCATCCGAAAGATGTTCGATCCATTCACAAAATCAAAGTCTATCCGGAGTCCGTTTTGTCATGTACCTGAACCAGGTGATGCCAAAACCACTGGGATGTCAAACATGGGAAGGAATCAGACATTTCGGAGATCTTTGTTCCATGACTTTTCACATACAGCTCAGAAATCAGATTTTGGTTCTCAGATTGTCAAGAAAGATCACCATCATTCAGCTGTAGTGTGTTCACCAGTTCACCTACATGGTTGTCTGAAGATGGAAATTAAGCACGGGGTGCCTTTTTTCGAGTTCTCATTGAATCGCCCTGAAGAAGTTCTGGTGGCTCAGACATGGAAAGCAAATAATGCATTTAATTGGGTCTATACATTTCACTCCATTTCTAATAGAAAAAAGAGCAACGCCACAGGACGGGGGTTGAGTGATGGAAATAAGGAATCGTCGGTGTTGGGGCAGATGCAAGTTTCATGTTATTTATGTTCAGAATTAAAAGATGGGGAGAACTTTGACAACTCTCTGGTGACAGAGTTTGTGTTGTACGATAATGTCCATGCAAGACAAAGAGTTTCTGCTGAAGAATCCCCTGGAGTTAGACCAGACATAGGTGCCAAACCAGGCTTGGTTGGTGGAAGTCATGAGATGGATGGCAACTCTGATGCAGCGAAGTTCAAACATCAACCTCAACATGCTTTTGATAGAGGCGACCTTGATTCTTCCAATCCTTATCCATGGGCAGCTGCAGTTTTGCATCCAGACCTCGAAATAGCAGCCGTTGTTATTAAACTCCCATTTGCAAAGAGAGAGAGCCTGAAATACAAAAGGGGGGACAAGGGTAGTGATAAAATGCATTCGAATCTGCTCAACCTTTCTGTTGGCGAGCAAAGGATGAAAATTATCCGTGATGAAGAAAATCAAGAGAAGGTGAAGGTGGTGATTCCAACTGGAAAACATAGTTTGCCAAGGGGTGATGGTCGGGGTCCTTCTTCATTGCTTGACAGATGGAGATCTGGTGGAGGCTGTGACTGTGGTGGCTGGGATATGGCCTGTCCCCTTACAGTTTTTGGCAATCCAGGCATCCAATGTGCTGAAGACGAACCACTCTTGGATAATCAGCGGCCTTTGGAACTTTTTCTTCAGGTAAGCTTCCTGATTCATACTCGAAGATGTTTTACATTGCTGACATGGATAAAATGGAAATCTTACACTTGGATAAAAGAATCTATGCCCCAAAAACGGGCAACTTTGCTTTATTGGTAATATGAATCATGCAATTAGTCTCTCCATAGTTCCTACCTATAACAAGATTCTGATTTTTGTGCAGGGAATGAAAGAGAATAATATACCAGCAATGACCATGACAGTTCTTGAAGAGGGTCGGTATGCTGTTGATTTCCATGCACAATTATCCACATTACAAGCATTTTCCATCTGTGTTGCTGTATTGCATGGTACAAAAGCCACTGGTGTGACTGGAGAGGAAAGAGGCAATCGGTTATCACATTGCAATTCACTGAAAATGCTTATGGAGGAGGAAGTGAAGTTCTTCATTGAAGCAGTCACTGAGGAGGAGAAAAGGAAAGCATCCAAGAAAGTGGAAGGGATCAAGCAATCTTACGTGCTTAACCCTCCCTTTTCTCCAATTGCTCGGGTATAGCCTCAACGTCATACTGAATGCTTCCTCTAGCGAAACTGACCAGGCTTGCAAAGATCCAGAACCAAAAGAAATTCAATGAAGAAAGAGGTTTTCATGATCTAAAAGGGTTCGGCAGGAAGCCGGTTGCAGCGATCTTTGCCATGGGTGACTAAGCTGGGAGTTTGAAAATGCATTTGAAACCGTTGCACAGCTGTGCTCATCAGAATACTTCAATGTATAATTTGATTCTATTTTGTTCTTCCATTTTTCAACTAGCTAGAAATAGAATAGAAACGTATCACTGTCCATAATTGTAACTTGATAGGAAGGGAAAAACACTAATTGGAAAGATAAGAGGGGGGATCTTGTTCTTATTTGTATTATATTTGAGGATATGGTGCCAAGGGGAGTAGATATCAGATGGTTTTTAGAAGCTTTCATCACTAATGTATTTGGAGGCAGGCAGTTCAAAATATTTGTTCACAAAACCATATTGTAACTTCAAAATTTTGAATAATGGGTTACTTTATCCTTGTTTGTTCTCCATGGTTAAATATTTCACGCAGTGATGCAATTACCTCTTGAGTATTTCCCCCCTCTCTAACTCAATAAATTCTCACACTTGGGGGATGGGAGTCCGAAAACATCGGCTTCCCAGATTCTTGATGTCCTTCATGAGAATCATGACAGAGCCATGCTGTGGTTTAACTTTTGCAAGACATGTCCTTGCTTAAGTAAGAAAATCTTGACATGTTCTGTCCCAAAGAGCATGCTCCCATGACAGTGACCGTGCACTAAACAAATTCTTACATCCTTGGCCTTTATGTCATCTTTTTTGGCTTTCATGGATTGCTAAGCTAATTCTTACAGTAGCATACTTTGATACTCACTGTCCTTTTTTCTCAGCTGAAACAACACCTCGGGCCTACTCCGGCATGGCTAAGTGGCTTGGGAAAAATGAAATATATTAAAAAATTATCGATTATTTAATTTATTTTAGCCACTAGATATTCAACAACGTTTCCCATAACTCAAAGTGTCTCAATGTTATTCCTATTATTTTCATACAGTTTCAGTACAGCCTTAATCGTTTTTTTTTATTATTATTATTATTTTCATAGATTATTATTGCATGAATATAGTGGTCTAGAAGATACAGATGAAAGAAAGAAATGGAAAAATTGAAAAAAAAGTTGAATGTAAAGTGGGAATTTCGTTAGTTATTTACCAATCAAGAGCCACACTGGAACTTTTATAATTTATAAGACCAACATCGCAGATTTTAAACCACAGGGACCGGAGTAGAAAGTTTCTGAATCTGCAGGGCTAAAGTACAACATAGAGGTCATATATACGCTGACAAATAAAATTAGCTCAACTTAAAAAGTCAGTCGCCGTTGCCGGGGATCGAACCCGGGTCACCCGCGTGACAGGCGGGAATACTTACCACTATACTACAACGACACACTTGTAAGGTAATGCATAATTACAATACCTATACAATAGACTTATTAGGTAAACGCCGCATGGGGGCACCGTACGTGGTTTGATTCAAGAAACAAGAACCAGTTGCTGGAAAGTTGAACACAATTATCAATAGTAAAAGTCAGCTGAGAGAAACACATTGAAATCATTGTTGAAATGCTTCCAGTGCTTAACTAATTAATATATCTTAAAAAAATTACAGTGATTGGACTATAAAGAATTTGGATTCAAAATAGCATTAGTGTTGGTTCCATTATTCATCCACTAATACATTCTCTGTGAAAAAAAAAAGCAGCACCAGAACAGCATTGGTTTTTCGATAATATAAACACCAAGAATTTGGTTCATATCCTGGTCGATGTTTTCCAGAAACCCGAGAGAGGCTAGAATAGCATGGAATATCATATTTAGCTGAGGTGAATGGCAAAGACAAAAATCCACTTCATGTTGCAGGTACAGCATCCATTTCCAGTCCACGGTTCCCTTGATGGACTCTCTCATTCCTTTATTCTTCCAATTCCAATCAACACAGTTCACAAAATAATCATGATCCACGAAGATATCTTCTTTCTTTATTCTTCAAGTGAACACACTTGTTCACAAATAATCCTGATCATCTTGATGACGGGGTGCCAACATTGTGATTATGATGCTATTGGCAACGATGCTGAATCATCTTCAATCCTTTCTTTGTACTGAATACTTTAAGCACTAAACTGTGGCATCTCCAAAGAAAATAATCTTTTCAAAAATTCATATGATGCAAAGAATAGTGCTCCTTGAGACATGTACATAACCAATCTCGGAGTTAATCCCCTGAACATGGAAACAAGAAGAATAGTGGTTAAGTAGAGCTGATAATATCTGCAAATCACAGGTTTCAATGCTGGGAATATAATTTATAAAATGATAATCATGGTTGTTAAAAATGCGTTTTAACTCGTAAAATCGTCCGATTTTACGAGTTAAAATACATAAAACATGTGAAATCGGGGTTAAAACTCGAAAATCAGTAAAATCGGTCAAACCCGGTCAAACTCGCCTAAAAACGGGTCGACTCGTAAAAATCGTTAAACACGCAACGATTGCACGATTTCACTTACCATTTTAAACAAATGCAGAAATGCTCCTGTGACCGACACTCCACTCCACACTTTGACTCCACCCAGCACAGCCACACACCACACTTCATCCCTGTCTCCCTACTCCCTTCCCCTTTTCCCTTTCTAGTTTCCCCTTTCCCCAGATTAAGAAATCACTTTCCCCAAATCCGGAGCGTTCTTGGCGAGACGAAGGTAAGAATTTATTCCCAATCCCAAGCTTTGTTTTTTCTGTCTAATGGTGGTGATTAGAGACAAAAAAAAATTATCTGGGTATTCTGTGAATCTGTGTTTATCTTCTACAGTTCTACTATTAATTGGTTTGCTTCTGGGTATTCTGTGTTTATCTTTTACTATTAATTGGTTTGCTTGTGTTCTGTTAAATCCATGACGTAAAGAACAACAAAATAATCATCCAATAGTTGTAGGTTGTTAATTGTGAACATCTCCTTAAGCACAGTTACAAACTTTGCTTGGATCATTGATTGTTGCGTTCAAAGGCATGCTGGATCAGAAATCATGAATCTAATGATGATTGTTTTTCTTACTTGGGTTTTTGATAATTATAAAATGTTGGGTTTTTTCTTTCATACAATCATGCGACTAAGAAACCATGAAACCTGTGAAACTTAGATTGCATAACAATTCTTTCTATTTTTAACTTGGGAGCAGAAGAGGTTTTGAGTAAAGAGTCTGTTTGTTTTGTTAGAATCTTCGAGTTTATAACCTAGGTTTTTGCATGGAATAGAAGTAAGAACAGAAATATAGGAACAACTGCTCTTTTTTTTCGGGCTAATGTGTTTTTTTACTGGAATTCCAAGGAATTAAGATGAGCAGCCACTAGATTTTTTAGTCATGAACGTTAGCAGGACAATATACATGCATAACCAGTAGATAGTTGCTTTCCTTATGAAAGAGTCGTTTCTAAACCCAGTTTTCATAATCTGCAGAAAGATAGAGAATGTAATGGCAGATTCTGCACTTTCAACATTTACAACCTGGAAATCCAGAGCATTTGCATCTGGATCTCGTGTAAATATGGCAGGCCTCCCAGACCGGCTAAGCATATATGGAATACCTGAAGAACATAACACCATAAGGCACTGCATTCCTTTAACCAGTTACAAAGCTAGTTGTCAAAATCATTCTTTAGGAGCTGGTGGACTATCCTGACTCAAGCAGGTTAGGTATGTATGTTCAGAAATCCGACTTCATTTGGCATGCAAATGCAAATATATATACAAACATGAAAATATATATTACATCACTGATGCTAGCACTGTTAGCCACCGGGATATCCTAAATTATGTTCTAGGCCTGCTAGAACTCTGGAGTGGAATGGTTATATGGTTTGGGAGATATAGTATAGAATTGACCAAAAGCTAAGGATGAAATTTATGAATTAGAAGTTACCTGCAGAAGTGCAATCTTTGCTCATAATTTTGTAATAATTTTCTTTACACTGCCTTTTCTTTACACTGTTTTAGGGTCGTAAATTACTAGAATAGTTTCTCATTTATTGAACTGCAGGATACAACATGCATATTTATAATTATTAATGCATATATTGATTCTTGAACTGCAGGATACATAGCATCTAAAAAAACTACCAGTTGCAATAGACTTGATGTGGAATGGTAATATGGTATAGATGTTAATAAGAATTAAGGATACATGACATTTGTATTATTTATTTCACTTTTCTTTTAATTATGTTATATTATTATTTATTACTTGACTTGATCTTGCAATTTAGTTAAAATATTCTACTTACGATTTTACGATTTTAGTTAAAATATTTTACTTGCGATTTTACAGATTTTAGTTAAAAAAATTTTACTTGCGATTTTACGATTTTACGATTCGAGTTTACGATTCGAGTTTTTATTGCATGTTCCGTGTCGTGTCAAAAAAGCGTTTTTGACAACCTTGATGATAATTCAAAGACTAAAATTACTCTGCAAAGAGTTCGAACGGTCATACAGGTCATAAGCTCCTCACATGTGTGTTGCCTTTTCAAACTTCTAATAAATTTGCCAAATATGTCACACTTCTAGATACTATAGTTCATCCTAAAAAACTTCAGATTTTTAACACCCTGACATTCTTCAACTCAAAAGCCACAGCAGAGTTATCTGTTCATAGAAGTTGTGACTCGTCAATGATGACTTAAGAACTTGAAATGTTCCCACCATTTTAAGCGTGTAAACAATTTTTAAAACAATTATCATGCTTAGATGAAAATGTGCAGATCCAAATCAATTGTACCTATAGAGGCCCTTCAAACCTTCATTCTTGCCTATTTGTTGAAGTGCATGAAATACGTTTCCATATGGGCTCATGGATCCAGGAATCTGCAAAATGCCACTGTTAGAGAAACATGTGCAAAGATTAATGATGATAGCAGGCAGCGCATAGAGAAATATAATTAGTTTCAAGTTACACAGCTAACTGACAGGTCTTTTTTTGCACCAAACTCTCTTGAGGTTACACAATTGCACACTCAAAAAGGCTTTAGAAAAATTAAAAAAAAAAAACATACCACATAAACTTCTCATCAGTTGAAAATCTATAGATGGCATGTCATTGAATAATATCAATCTTTCCTTTATGATAAATATCTTGAATAATAAAGCCCCTAACATATCCTTGCAATTAAATTTTACAGTCAGATTCATGATACACCCATATAGAGCTATTCCAGAACGGAAATACAAAACAGGTTTCAGTGCATTGTTTCAAATATGGATGGAGGGGTGTGTGTGTGTTTCAATGGGTGCATAAGAGCTTGACAAATGTGATACTTCTACTATCTAACTTTCAAGAATCACATGAAGCTACACAACAACAATTCAATACATTTACAAACCTGCGTCTGCAATCTTGTCTTCACCACATCAAAAGGAGTTGTAAATATGGCTGCAGTAGATCCTGCTAATCCTCCGCAAACTAGCTGCATTGATTGGACTTTATCTAAGAATATCCCGTGTAAATGATTTGAAGATACTAAAAGAAAATGCTATGATCCAACCACCAAGCCAGCACCACAAAAAAGTGGAAATGTTACACACAACAGGCAGAGTTTATAAAGGGAGCATGCATAAAGAAAGGAACAAACCGTTTGTAATGTATTGGGTTGAGCACTGGAATTTTGAGATGACAGCACCAACTGCTTCAAGCTTTCATATGTGTAAAACTGCATAACGGCTAATATATCTTTAGAATTGGATGCTGAATCAAAAAGCATCAGCAGACAGTCCATAAAAAACAAAATCTTTGTGAAAACTTGAGGTCTAAAGCAGCCAGATTTTTTATGGTGTTTCACTATCTTCCAACCCAGAGGCATCACATTATCACATGTTAAAGACATTATCACATGTTAAAGTAGAGCAGAAGATTAACATAAATGAGGCTGTAGAATATCAAATAGCAGGGGTCAACATAAGCTGTAAAGCGGTTAGATTTCATAGTTTAATTTACGTTATGATCAGAAAGATCATTAGTCTAAAATCTGGTGCACAGAACAGGCAAAAACATCTAGCATGTAGAAAGATCTAACCTTGATCACTGACTGTGGAATGTTCCGACAGAGTACAGCTCCCCAACCTGCATACAACGAGTGGAAACCACCTTTTCCAATTATTCCAACCAGTGCACTCCTGCAAATACATATTAAAGTAACAAAAGAATGACATATTAAAGTAACAAAGGACTGGCATATTTAAGGAACACAGGAACGACAACCAATAATAGAATGGATTCTCTATTATGAAGACAACATAAAACAGTGTCCAGGAAAAATAAGTACAGAACTTCAAACACTAAGGTAATAGTAAGCTCTCAAAGGTATACCAGCAATTGTTATAGTGTGAACCAATTTGCATCTGCTGCTTTATACGTTCACTGGGAGTAAAAACAAAGGAAGTTGCAATGCTTGCACAACCGCCTGCAATGCAATGGGCAAAAGAATGATGTTCCTGCAAAAATAAATGGTTAAGACTTTTAGGTGCATAGACATCACATCAAGGTATAACACAAAAGACATGCAGAAAAGCAATATTAAGCATCATAATCCATTTCCTTTTTAAATCTTTTCCTGCACACAGAGGTTAGACATTTCAAAAACAAGGAACAACAAGAAAGTTGGACAAAGCAAATAGAATAAATGCAACCTTGGGAAAATGAGGAAGCAAAGATCCTTTAACTGATTCATATGTAAAAGTGTAAATGGCAGAAATTGGAGCTGACGATGCAATATTGCTACCTATTCCACGATAAAGCCCAGTCATGCCTGAAAATTCCATCTCGATCAATACATGATGCAAATTCTGCCAAGATAACTATTAAACAGAAAGCGAAGAACAAGTTCAATAAACTACCAGCAAGCACAATCACCTTCAACTTTTCACACTAGAATTTACCTCTTTCAGAAACAATTGATCTTCCAATGAAGGAGATAGACTTCTGTTCTGCAGGGCAAGATTGGATGATTGTCTTTACTGTATCTATAGGATGCAGAGAAAGGCTAACAAAAATACCAGCAAATGCACCCGCAAAAGCATGCTCTTGCTTAGCTAAGGCATACTGAGGTCTTTCGCATGCTGATGACTGAATTTGTATTCCAGTTCTGCCCTGAGTGACCAGATTTTGAGGTTGTTCTCTTGCATTTTTAGGTACATCAAAATCACCAATGTCATTTTCAAAATGTTCATATGTACTCTTACATGGAGCTAAACAATTAATATGATAATCTGCGCAAAGAACAGAATTTAGAGCTCTTGAAGCACTACTATTGGGATTAAAAGCATGGAGAGCCCCAAGGAAATAGTCAGAGGATACAGAGCTGGATTTTCCTGTAGTTACTACTCTTGCATTATCGCACAATGATACCTCTTTTGATTCGACTGAATCAGAATAACAGTCAGCAGTTCTAGAAGCTAAGTTATTTGCAGGGTTAGTTGGACGATCTCTGGCAATGCAACCTTCTGTGCTGTTATTGGCAGGATATTTTGAACCAGCAGGAATCAGTTCCTTCATCCATCCATATATCTTATCCAATTCATATCCAGTACCCACAGTTGCAAGACCTTTTCCCTCCCGAGACTCATTCAGCGAGCTGGTACCTCTCTTCAAAAACCGCCAGAACAGTGACCGGTTGTAATTTTCACTAGAAGGTTCAAACACCAACATCTTCTTAGTTACTTTAAGAAACTCAAACTGTGGCTGCACCATCTGTGTAACATGGCTACCATTCCTTATATCAACACAAAAGTATTTAGTATTATCATCTAGAATAGCTGCCCTGCCAGCTCCTGCCCCATTCAGATCATTCAAGATAACATTTTTCTGATCCTTGGTTTCAGGAACGGCGCAAGGATTCAAAAGATTCCAAACCTGCCCAACTGCTGAGACAAGCTCAGTCGTGCTGAATATTTCTGGCGAGGAAGTTCCAGATTTTATGTCATTTGGCTTATTATTCTCAGAAATGGAAGGGGAATGTCCATCATGGACAAAATCAGCAAGGTCAAAAGGCATTCCCCCATTTCGATTCCTCTTGTAAGTAATTGAAGGAGGCTGATTACCTCTACCAGGCCTTTTGCCCCCATACATTTTGTCACAAATCTTTCAAGACTTCCCTCGAAAAAGCAGACAGTACAACATCACTATCTTGAATGCAACAGTAACTGCAAAAACAAAGATTGAGTTTCAAATCTAAACAACACACAAACACCTTAAATCCCAAGTAATTCACGTAATTATGCAAAACCCAAAATCCTTTCAAAAACGAGATTGACTGAGACTAATAGCAAAACCCACCTGCTGCAATGGAATGCAAAATTGAACAAATGGAGTCCCAATTCCAAAAAAGTAAGCTTTTTTACATGGCAGCTTCTAAAGGTAACTAAAACCCATTTCACAAAAACAAAAAGTGAGACCATTCTTATTTGGGTTAGAGCTTTCACATTATCCAAACAGAATATAAATAAAAGGTCAAACATTTATAAGAGTTTAAGGAGTTTTAGAGAAAGCTCAGACCTTGATGAGTTTGACTTTTCTTCTAGCAGAAAGTAGCAGTATCTGAGCTTTGTCTCTGGAATCATTTTCTGGATAAATATTTTTGAAGGAAGGAAAACTTGGGGTTTTTACAAGGGTTTTTATTTAAATTTGTGATATCATTTTTAAGCATAAATTCTATCAAATCATTGCTTTACCATTATGCAGTGATGGGCCACCGTACAGATTCTTGCCTGTTTGAAAATTGGATGTTGGGACTATGTTTAATGGGCCGAGACGATACAGCGAGGACCCTCTCGTAAATAACCAATGCTATTCGTTCCCAAATTTATTTTTTCCAATACTATCAACCATCGATCATTGATTGATATGATAATGGATCCGATGTAGCACTCCTCTCATCAAGCAGTTGATTCTATTCTAAGAAATAAAATTTCTAATTGTTTTTTCCCTTAGAAATACCATTGTTGAACATGATGGTTCCATCAATGAATTTACGTGCTCCATCAAAATATTTGGCTAACTCTGGAATAATTTTTAAAATTTTATCGTGATGAAGATAGATCACTGTAAATTCTTTGATTAAAAAACGATTTAAATTGAATATGACTGCAATCCATGTTAAGCAGGTATGATTTATTATAAGAATTATACCTTCTAACACTTCTATTATTACTATAGTTGCTGTCAAAACGACTCACTATTTCTTTTTAAAAAACACATATTTATTTGAAGTTTTTATTATTTTTTTATCCGCTGAAACTTGGTAATGGTTTTGCTGACATTATGAATTTTAATCCAAAGTTCATAAATCTCTTTTCAATTTTCTCAATATCTCTATATTTATTTTTGAAGATCTTCCTCTTCATTACCTCTCATATTTATTTTTTATTATTTTTATTTCTTTTCACCGGAGTTTCTTTTAATTGTCGATGACCTGATTTTCATGCAAGAGTTTACAAACAATATAATAGCAACCACCAATTACAGGAAGACAATGAATTATCAGTGTCATTCACGGATGTCTGTGATAATTAATACATGTCAGCAATGAAAAACAAATGCTATCAAGCATCAAACATTAATTCTAATAATATTCTTCTTTTTTTATTTTTCTTTTTCAATTAAAAATCGGATAATGTGTTCATTTGTGGAGAACTAAGAAACTTTTGTCTGCGTGTGTGCATAAACATTCTGGAGAATTACAGCTGCAATTTACAACTCTCCCCTTTTGTCTATATCAATGGTTACGAAGCAAAAATAAAGTTACCATTACATGAACACGAGGAAGGAGAAGCTATCAACCTTATGGTTTGTTGTTCTAATTATATCACCTTCTAATATATTGTTGGAAGGAGACTATTTCAGTTTTCAAATCATATATTTGCAGGTATTATCTAAGAGCCGAGCCCAATGCCTCGTTCACTCTTCTGTGGGAACCGATGCCGCTGGTATGCCAGCATGTTATCATTGGTGCCTTTGTCAGCTATAGCAAGAGGAACCTGCTGCTATTAGTCTCAACATTTTATTCTTGATTTATAATTATTCCATCTCATAGATCCAACCTGTATCAGTTGCAGGATATGCAAGAAGGATCCTCAGAACTTGATCCTGTGTTTTCTTTATCAAAGTTGCTAGTTAAAACAGTCGATTTTATCACTGTTTCTTCTTGTGATTAATCGGAGCTGTCTTCTATTATATTTGTCAAATTCTTATAACCTTATAAAATTGTGCTTCACATACTGTACTTGGATGTAATGGAAACAAGAGGGGCTAAAACAACTCAAAGAGTAGGTAGGGTTCTTCTTCACAGTTTTTGACCGATACCTCTTGGTAGAGCTGTTGCTCAATACCATTGGATTTTATCGTTCCCTCATACTACAAAACCACAACATAGAAAATTATAATCATAAAAATTACCTCAATCAAATGTTATAAGAGATATAGCACAAAATAAAGAAAGCAACGATAATGATGACAATACTGCAATGCAGGCCTACACTATGCCATGGGGGGTAATCCAAATCATATGCATCTTTTGTGTTGAGGAAGTAGTAGGGAATTGCTCAAAACAAGCGGTCTCCAAGTTATAGACACCTGCATCGTATCTTATTTGCTTATTCTTGCAGCCCTTTGCGTTGACAGATTGATCCGTGTAATAGATGCAATTTCCCTTTAAGCTCGATGCCTCTGACTCTGGTAAAGTAAATGGTTGCATCTGCGTTGGTCCCAGAAATAAGGCATAATCACCCAAACTCCTGACTTGATGTTTATCCCAATCATAGTCATTAACTTTTTCATGTTTATCCCGATAATAGGAATCGGAATCCAGTTTGTACAATAGGAACTGTGAGGTTAGTGCAGGTTGATCACCATCGTCCTTTCTGCGCACCACAATCAACAACTCGCCTTGTGCTTCCACCAAGTATAGATGCTCGAACGTTTTGAAACTGGAATTCCGAGTGCGTGGAACACTGTTTATCAATTCATTGATACATGGATCAGACCCGTCGAAATTACAGACGAATAACTTCTTAGTTACATGCAACACATAGAACCGGTCGTGGCAATAAACCGCGTCCAAATAACCCTCGTGGTCAATTGAAGAATGTCCAAATCCAATGCTTCTCCACTCTCTGTTTCCCAATTTGCAATAAGCAATCTGACCATAGTTATAAATGGCCAAGACCAAGCATGAATTTGATTCTGAGGGGTTCGGACAACAAGATAAAACAACTTTCTCAATAGAGCATGATCTAGGATACCATGATGGAACACCGCCTGTGCCATAAGGAGGGAGTGTGGACACATCAGGAAGTTTGAATTTTTCACCCGAGACAGGATTCAGGACAAGCATGTCTTTGTTTATTTTATTGGTGAATGCTTCCTCTTTTCTGTCCTCCAAGATCAACCACCCTCGATAAGACCCGCAATATTTACCAGCTAGCGGGATTGTTAGCATTAGCGGTTTGTTAGGGGCAGGGCTATCTTGGTTATCATCCTTGTTGATGATTTGTTTCAGAGGCAAGAATCGGTGTGTCTTGGAGGACCTCTTGAGGCTACCAGTAGGCAGTATAAGACCTGGAAGTTGCTGAAGCGCTAAGTTATTGCAATCTTGAGGAATGTTATAGCACTCAGCCATTCTGGTTGCTGCGGCAATTTGTGCTCCAAGAAGAGACCAAGTAGTGAAAAGTATAATGTGATAGAGCAGCTACACACAAGGTCGGCCTCTTACGTTTATAAAACCAGAGACTTTATGATTCCGTAGTTAAATCGGATGACTTCTTATTTTCCGGAGCCTGGTTCCTTAAGGATTGTTGAGCGCGCACAACCGTTAGGATATCTGTCCGAGCAAGCCTATTCTTCAACTTTCCTGTTCAAGGAGTTGGCTTGTCGGATTACTTATAGTATTAAAAAGAAGGACAATTATTTTACTACAGTGGAAGAAAACGGGAAATTTGTATCAGTGGACTTTTACGAGAGTGTTTGATGGGTAGTGATTTTTTGAAAGTTATTTTTTAAATTTTTATATGTTTATTTGTTATTAGAAAAATTAGTTAATGAAAAATACTTTTTAATTAAAGAAAAATTTGGCTTAGTTTTTAAGAAAATATTTTTTTTTATTTTGGACGGAAAACACTTTTTGAAAATTATGAAAAATTTAGAAATGTCATATTATTTGCTGATTATATCAAATTTAATCCTCAAACTTTTGATTGTTATATATATTTTGTTTTGAATATTTTTTTTCAATTTCATCCATTAAAATTTAATTTTTATATTAACTTTGGTCCTCATTTTTATAATTGTTATTTACTTTTTCCTTATATTTTTTAATTGAAATTTTTTATTTATCAAATTTGGTACCCATTCTTTTGATTGTTACTTATTTTATTTGAAATAATTTATAAAATGGTAATTATTATTATTTTAATTTCTTCATCTTTTAATTTTTTTTATTTGTTAGATTTGACCTCTATTATTTTGATTATTATTTATTTTATTTGAGATAATTTATGAAATTATATTTTTTTTTTAATTTCATTCTCATTCAACTTTTTAATTTGTAAGATGTGATCTTCATTATTTTAATAAACTTGAAAAAAATCAAATATTAATAAGTTATTTTCCAGCTCATTTTCCATGACATAACCAAACACTAAAAAATATTTTTCAATTTATTTTTCATTACACTACCAAACATCGAAAAATAATTCACTTTTCTAAAATTTATTTTAAAAAAAAAACTATTTTCCAGCAAATAAATAGGTATTCTTTTCGTTCCTTTTTTAATTAGGAATCTAACCCGCGACCTCCTATTTAAAAAAAAAGAGGAACATCTCTATAGATAATAATAGTATTTGTTGTTTTCCTTCTTTATGTGTTCTCTCCACCATTGAAGCAGTCACAGAAACAAAAACTACACTCGTCCGCTCAAGAAAACCAAGAGAAACTACATCCCGCCTGCTTATTGTTTCTTATGACAATGAGGGGAAGCAAAAAAAAAAAAAACAACTGTTAAAAAAAAATTGTGATGTTATAGAGTGACAATGGTGAAACCTAAATGGGTTACCATTGCCTATATACAAGCACAAACACTCCCACGAGATAAATGGAAGTAATTGTTGGTAATAATAATCATTACAAGTTAGAATCACATTCTGCTAAGGTTAAGCTTCAATCATTCTACCATCTAAAACTCCTTCACTTTTAGTGCCATTGTTTCACCGGCTTGGTTGCAGAGAAACTGCTTGCAGGAGGTTTCCTGGCTGCTGACATACCTTTCCAGGAAAAAAAAAAGCGGAGGGTGAATCAACAGAGATTATTAAAAGCATAGGGCACCACTGTAAGTGAAGGGTAATAGCTGCAAGTATTAGTGTTAGCAGTAATAGCATCCCAACATGCCCTGCAAGATAAGGGACTACAGAAGGAGATCAATGGTTCAGTATGAAAAGTAATTAAACATACGTACTTGATGAAGCCTTAGATGCAGAGCTGATAGTCGTTGACAGACGAGGTAATCTTGTTTGTGCCAGCTTTTGTGAAGGCTTAGGAAGCCTAGATACGAAACTCGGTCTGCTGAAAACAGCAAAATTTATCAGGCTTTGGATTCAATGCAAGAAAGTGGTATAACTCTGATTAAAATCCTAGGCCTCGAGAACAACCATACAGAAACTCCTTCAAAGAGGAGGAGAGGACAGAACGTGAGTGATAAAATTTACCAATAAAGAGATGTAGCAGCAGCACTTTGCACAGGAAAGCTATATAACAAAATAAAAATTTACCTTATTTTTTTATGCCTTTTATTTTATGCTTAAGATACCAAACTAATGATGACTTCCCATCCCAAATACTTTAGGAAATAAATTTAGTTGAAAAACAGTAAAAATGCTGGTACAACAGCGCTGAAGATATGTGTAGGATATGATAGTAGGTCAATTCAAAACTGAGCAATAACTTCTAAAGATATACCTTAGTTTTAGTATAATTTAGAAAGTTTGTGAAAACCGAAGGAATTTATAATATCAAAATCGTTTCACAACTTTTACACTGCAATTTTACTTGGGTGATAAAACTGAGTGCCAGTCAGGTTGTAGTATCGCAGAGACAGGAAGCTGTCTGACCCAAACAAAAAAGATTGTAGAACATTCAAATTTCTCAATAATATGAAGCATACTCACTTCTTGTTCGCAGCCTTCCTGGCTGGTTTTGCAGCTTCAAACGGTTTTGCAACTTCAACTGGTTTTGTAGCTTCAGATGGTTTAGATTCAGGGAAAAGAGAGAACTCTACTGCACTACCCAGAGAGCCTTCAGTTTCAGCTCTTGAAAGACAACCATCAGATATGTCACTTAATCGCTCATCAGAATCTGCGTCTCCAAAGCCCAAGAGATCAAGGTCTTCTTTATCTTTATGAGACAAACATGTTCCGACAAAATTTGGCCGAGAGACAAATTCTTTCTTGAGTGTCAAGTCATCCTTTGACTTTGACTGTGGAAGCAACATTTTTTTATGTTGAAAGTTATCCATTGACTGTGCAGAACCAGCTTCAGAGCGTCTTTCACTGTGCTCTGAGCAGTTGTCTGTATCAGAAGATGATTTCTCAAAAAGTCTTGAACCTTTCCTTCCTGAGAGCGTAGGGCTATGTAGTGTAGTCCCATTTGAATATCTTCTTGGAGAAGAAGAATCATACCTATGTGAATTCATACAACACTTCACACCATTGACATTCGCCTTGAGCTGCTGCAACCGCTCAATCACTTCATCTTTCCTTGAAATTGTGTCTTTGAGGAATGCGACCTGCAAGATTGACTTTGAATATAACAAAACAAATGTACTCAAAATATTCAATGCTAACTATAAAAATTTGAAAACAGGTAGATTCTATTGAATTTTGAAAGGAGCTCCAATTCTGTGGAGCAACAGAGCTTTATGAATCGAATGACATTGGCACTGGAACAATAATCTTCTCATTCTCACCCCTATCCACTTGATTGTCTGTACCATAAGAAATTGAAGAGGCCAAAAAAAAATCTTTTTTTTTGGTTTAAAATGGCAGCCACTCCATCACGTCAGGAAAATGTAATGAATAAGGTTCAAGTCAAGCAGGCCTATGCTAGTTCAGGGATTTCCCTTTCATATTTGCATGTGCCTGTTTACATGGCTGACATTGATCAATCGTGAGTTATGCCTATCCTGGGAGGCTACTAAAATTCATACATTAACTTTACGAGTATTGACGAAAGAAGTTCACCTGCTCCATAAGTTCTCTTGTATTTCTTCCCTCTTTATTGCTCTTTGCAGCACCCAACTCAATCCCTGAAACCCTCTCAGCAAACTTCAAAGTACTTATAGTTTCAGAATAGGAATCTACGTCAGGATTAAGCTGCACAAACATAAGGGTCTTTGCTTGACCGCCTAGAATGTGGAGAGAAATACAATTAGAAAGAAAAAAAGCAAGCCATTAGAGCATTTTTCTAAGAATGAGATATAAGAGTCATAAATTATGACAAAGCACTTCAGATGAAAATAGTACCTAACGAACTTTGAAGCACTTGAGTTAGTTTGCTATTTCTGAATGGCACATGCTGACTCTTTTGTGCTAAGGAAAATATTACATCCCCAAGGGCGGATAGTGATTTGTTAATATGTTGTGCTTCCCTCAACCTCTCTCCAATAGCTTCAGATCTATCCACTCTTTCACTACCAGCAAGATCAACCAAATGTAGGTTGCCACGTAAAACAGCACCAGTTTCTAAATCCATGCCATCGACATGAACAGTGAGAACACTGCAAAATAAGAGTTCAGTTAAAAGAACAACTATTTGTGATGACCAACGGTTGCAACAATCAACATAAAAGAGACAACCTGTGGGATCTACTACTTCTTTCATTTAGAACTGTAGCACCCACTGCACGGTTCATTAAGCCAATGTTCATTAATTCTAACACATCTGCAGTTGATGTAACCGCATGCATGCTGGCATCAGGGACAGCCAAACCATTTGGTTGGGTTGTGCTCCAAATCCCAAGTGTGTGCAAGTTAAGAGAGAGATAAATATTTTAACACTAAAACTCTGAACTAATCAACAAAAAATTGACCAGAAAGCAAGAATTTGCATTCATGAATCAAAAAAGAACCAGAAAGGATCACAGAATCAATCCAAAAAAGCTATGGAGGTAAATCTCCAATCATGAAATATATAACCAAGAACAAATAACAAAATTGAAAAGAATAAACATGAAGGATATCTTTTGTGAGGACCATCACTTGAGAGTAAATCACGAACTTGCTCATTGTAAATTTCAACCATTTGAACTCCAACTTCATATGAGATGGAGCTATTCCTGTGCTGAGAGATCTGGAAAAGATCATGCAGTGCTCGGTAATTGACCCCCCAATCTTCTTGTGATGTTATATTAGGCCCACTCTAGAGGAAAGATACAAGCAGAAGTAAAATTTATAAGCAGCAAAAGGTATATAATAATGTATGTGTTTAGGTGAGGAAAAATAGATAATCATACCATTGTATAGGTCTTTCCTGAGCCCGTTTGACCATATGCAAATATACATACATTGTATCCATCAAGGACAGACCGAATTAGTGGTTGGGTATCTAAAAACACCTCCTCTGCCATCACAAGTTCATGAGAACATAAAGCTAGAAGTCATATACAATCTCTAAAATACAACTATGTGCAACTGAATTCAGCGTTACAACCACTTAAAGTTTTTATATAAAAAAAAAAGGAAGAAAGAAAAAAGGGAATAAAAAGGAAAAAATAAAGTGAAATCAATCTTCAATTAAAAAAAAATGAAGAAAGAAAGAACAAAAAAGAAAAACTCTAACCTTGAGTAGCTGCTGGGCCAAAAACCTTGTTAAATTTGAAGAGCTTATGACTGTCTTTTCCTTGCTTTGAGGGATTCGAAATAACCAATTCACCATTTTCACCAATATATTCTACTGTTGTTCGCTTCTTAGATTGTCCAGGAAGGATTGGCCTTATTCGACAATACACTCTAATATTGCCTATGGTCAGATGACAGACAAGTATAAGATACAAGAAAATGCACGATAACATTTCTTATGATATCAGCAAAAGCAACACAAGGTCACAAGCATACCAAGCATGCAATACAGGGAAGTGTACCTTTCAAATCCTGAACCTCATTGTACAATCTTCGATTTTCTGCAAGAACAGAATGATAATTTGCAGCAGCGTCAACTAGTCCTTTAAGCTTCACACCTGTTTGAGATTAAAAAAAGAAAAAAAAAGAAGCATGCACAACATGAGAAAATGCCAGATAAATCGCAGAAATGACGTGTTGATATTAAAATAAAGAACAAAAGATGAATTACGAAAAAACAACACTAAACTAAACTACAGCAGAAAATCAATCCTACCCAGGAAATTAAATTCCTCAGCGTAACTCCTTTTGGTCTTCAAGATCTCGTGTTTTAGAAAGTCAGAAGCTCCCCTTAATTCCTAGCAGTAACAGCATGATTTAATATTGTTGCAAAATCGACAGAGGCTCACTTAAGAACAAGTGAGTAAGGCAAACCTGTAAAGCTCTAGATTGATAATCTATGAAGCTTTTATAGATGCCCTCTTTGCTTTTCCATCTCTGATATTTAGATTCAGAAAATGACTCGAGCTCCTTCACCCTCTCCTTTGATTCTGTTAAAAAACTTTTGAATTCCATTAATTTCTTCTCCAATTGAACTTTAGTTTCCTCAGCCCGCATTTGCAATAGCAAGCAGTACTCTTCATGCGCCGTCTTGGCTATTTCTAGTTCATGTTTCAGCGTGGAGTTCTCAATATCACTGTGGATTTTCTCTTGCTTTGTTCTAAGTAGTTCCTGCTCTTCAAGCTTCTTCTTTTTCTCTATTTTAGTTTTCTCAATCTGCAACAAAAAAAGGAGAGGGCTGAAGAGAACAAACAATTTAACACAGATATTATGACATCTTTGCAGGTGTTCTTTCATATCAGTTATGAAAAATAACAATGATTACTATCTGCCTTTTCTAAAGAATTTAAAAATCTCGTCGTCATCCACTAGCAATAAAAAAAAAATTGTTCATCAATGAAGCATGTGGAAAGCCTCCTCGGTTATGTATAAGACGTATATTATAAGAAGACTACACAAAACGAATTAAAAAACCTATTATGCACATCAGCCACTAAGAAAAATTAATATACATCTTAATCAAAATCGTAGTTCCATCAAACCTGCAAAATCTGGGACTGTAATATTTCAGCCTTGGTTGAAGGCAAAAATAGCTTAAGGGGTACCACTATACAATTCTATAATTGAGGAACTCGGGGTTCTTGGCCATATTCACTCGGCTCATTTATCTCTTGATGTTTATCATTACAGGCCTCTTGAATCTTCTATTTACCTATTTTTTTTCCTTGATTTAGTATTTTTATTTATATGAAATACAGCTTTACCGGTGTTTTTTTTATTATTGATTGATAGGAATTTTCTAGTTAAGATCCTATAAATTGAACATCAATGCCAGGAGTTCAATGAATTTCTTTTCTTTTTCTCCCCTTCTTTTGAAGCGGACATATCCATAACTTCAATGACAAAAGATGCATGCTGATTATGTTGCATTTGCCCAAAGGCACCAAAAAAATACCCAGACATAGGAAACTAGGAAGCAACAGGAATGGCACGCCACAAAAATATTGAATAACAAAGTCACACCTTGATTTGTTGCAGCTTTGACAACAAAACCTGCATATAAAAGAAAAAAAAAGGATAAAAATCAATTACTAAAACTAAAACGAAATTCAAAAAAAAAAAGGACAACTCAAAATTTTATTCAAGATACCTGAATTTCTTCTGTGGTTCCAGCTGCAAGGGTCTCTAGAACTTTTATTCGTGATTGGCACTTTCCCAAGTGAACCTCATAAAGATTGTTTAGCTGCAAGTATGCAACAACATGATCATCAATATGCACGAGCAGTGTACAATATATTATACATCAATGTAATCTAGAAGAGAATTCCATGAAACATTACATCTTTCAAGTTCACTGCTTGGGTTGAAACCCGATGTTCAATAACTTGCACAACTTTCTTCAATATAAGAGCCATCTGCCATCCCAAACATAAAAAGACATCAGGTAAAGAAACAAAAGAGAGAAAACTCCATAAAAATTATTGATTAAAAAATATATCATTTCAAGCATGCATTAGACGTATAATGTCTATGCATCCTCTGATTAACATACATGATGGACATGCCCATTCTTTCTTTCAATGTTTTCTTCCAGAATTCTGTTCACTAAGCTGAACAATGTTCGAGTAGAGGCATTCAGCTAAAAAAGAATGGGAAAAAAATGAATTAGAGCAGCATCACTTCAAGTTAGCTTTCTTACATTGATCATCACACAAACACACAATATATCAGGAACTTACATCGAACCTATTTGATTTCATCAATTCCAAGATATTGGAATCTGAAAGATCATCATAGGACCCTTGCTTTTGTTGGAACATCTCAGATAACTTGTGTGCAGCATCACGCGCCAAAGCAGCAGACTCTAAATATGAAAGCACCAGAATAAAAAGAATAAGAAAATAGCACATACAAACTTCTATAAATATGTAATATATTCAGAGGAGGAAGGGGGATGGGAGAGGGGGGATAATGTTCCATTCAAGAATGATAATGGATTGAGCAGCCAAAGGCTGCCAGTTCCTAAAGTAGGGCACTGCTGGGAAAACAGCCCCCAACATGAACCAAGATCAGGTTTCATATTAAGCCCTTCCATAGCTGCCCCATATAAGATCAAAATAACCCTAATCAAGTGCAGAGAAGTCAAGAATGATAATGGATTGTGCAGCCAAAGGCTGCCAGTTCCTAAAGTAGGACACTTTTGGGACCACAGCCCCCACCATGAACCAAGATCAGGTTTCATATTATGCCCTTCCATAGCTTCCCCGTATAAGATCACAATAACCCCAATCAAATGCAGAGAAGTCAGTCCGGGTCATTCAAAACAAGATAAATTCTCATTCAGAAGCAACTATAACATGAACTTGTCAAGCGAATCTAATCATGCGTGTAATTGGAAAGTTGCAATTCCAACCCATACAAGTATAGCTTCTGTTTCATACAAACCTGAAGAGATAGAATCATCCAAGATGCTTCCATATTTGTTCTCAAAAGAATCTTGTTGCCTCTCGTCTCCATTTATGGCAGGGTTTTCATCGCATGTTGCTGTGTACACTAGCGAGTTAGTGATTCCCTCTGAAGATTCTACCTTCGGTAGATTCCATCTTCTTCTTAGATGTTCACGGATGCTCTCTTTCCCACCAGTAAACTCAAAATGAGTTTTAAGTGTCCCAAGGCACTGCAGAACTGGTTCCATGTATCCCTGCAAAGCATCTCAAATTATCTGTTTCAGAAAATTTTTATAACAGACAAAGACATAAAAACTGGTAACAGAATGTCCAGTTTTTCAATGCCAAATGCAGAGGCAAGTTGTATTGGAAAAGTTCATAAAAAGCCCAAGACCAAATAAACATTTCCATACCTTAAACTTTATATTTAAGTTAAAAACCAAAACAAGAGCCAGCCCTGCTGGATTTATGATGAAGCATGATCGTTTAAAAAGCTAAATTTTTCATGACAATGTACCCAATGTATGAACTAGGTTTAGGAGACTCTCAAAACTGTCCCTTCCAAGACCCACTTCACTGAAAGCTGCCCAGGAAATGGCCTTTTAATAGACCTAGCGTGTCAACACATGACCATTTTAATCATATTGTCCTTGGAGTACAGACCTATTGTCACGTTGGCTCCACCTTCTTTTTAAGTTTGAATCCCCAAATCACGTGAATGATACGTAGCCGAATCAAAATTAGACTAAAATGCAAACCACAATTGCTTTGATTGAAAAAATTCACATACCTCCTGTATGTCAGCAAGTACAAACCTAGGCAATGCAATTTCATCCATCGCTGCTAAAAACTTTCGGATATTTTCTGGTCCAGGTTCAGAATTGCCTCTCTAAAGCAGAAACAACAAATCCAGTTTCCTCTTAGGAAAATCCCATACCAAAAAAAGGAAAAGGTACAAGAACCAAGCAACAGAAACATCAATAAGAAAGTAATCCAACCATTTCAACTAAACCAGGACAGAGCTTGTCCAGAATGTTACACAAGACAGTGCCATCAATCAAGTATGCTCTCAGTTTCTCCTCCGACGCATCCGTTGGCAAATTTAAATGAGGTAGCGAACGGTTTAACCACTCAATCACTGATTGAATATTAACTGCAACCAAGTCAAAGTTCTCAAATAAAGCACATAATCATAAACGAGAAAAAACAAAGCAGCACGCATTTTTGCGTGTTCCTCACCATCAGCATGAGCTCCATTTGAGCTGTCATATCTCCCATTTTCGCTCAAGCTCCTTTCTGGCGAAGCACTCATGTTTCAAAGATCTAGAACTATTTGCTTCTGTCTGTAACTGCGCGAATTAAAAGTCAAAATTTAGCAGCTTCAATTGTAAAAAAAATGTCAGAAAAAGCTAAAAACACGTGCTTTAGGATTCTTTTATTTCCCAGGACTTTACCAGAATAAAAAATACAAGAAATAGAAGGAAAAAAAAAAAACTAAACACAATTGTTTAGCTTAATTGTTTTATTCTAATTAACCTCAGCCATTAGCTGCCTGATGAATTCAATGATTTTTTTAGAAACAGCAAAAACCCTGAGAAGAGCAAAATTCTTCATTTGGAAAACAGAAATCACAAATGCACTTCCTTAAGTGCCAGAATTACGCTAATTCCTCACCAGATCAACATAACAGAAAAGGAAAGAGATTGTTAGAGGAAGAAGCGAACATGAGATCGCAAAGAATGAACGGGCATTACAGTAGCTGCTTTTGAGAAATCGAAGAAACGGGAAGAGGAAAAAAAAAACGTGGAGGAAGAAATGTATAGATCAACTCCGTTTTTTCCTCTCTCTTTTCCGGGTGTAGAGAGATCGAGAAAGGAGAACGGCTATGTATGTCTGACTTCGCTGGCAAATGGAACGCGTATTTTCAATTTTGGGATGATTTTAAAAAAAAAAAAACTGAAAATGTTTTTGTATTGTTTATTTTTGGAGTGGTGGGATCCATGGCCCCAACTAATTTAGAGTGGGCGTTCCCGCCTTGTTGCTTTTGTCGAGATTTTGAAAAGGTGAAGCTACGACGTTTTTGCTAGTTTTTTTTTTTTTTTGGAAAGTAGAAGACTGCCTTGATGATGGAAGCCTTTTTGTTAGATTACTAACATGATGAATTGATGTCACGTGCTGCCGAAGCTCATGGGAATTAAAATGGAAGATTCTATGATGCTATATTTTATACCATGTGTCGTATTAAAATTAAATCAAAATTTAATTTAAAAAAAAAAACAAAAAAGTTGTGCAAGCTTCTATAGACACGGGACACAACATGCATAATGCAAAATTTGTTGTCCTTGAAGACGTGAAAATACAATTTATTCATTCAATTTTTTTTATATTTGCATATTTTGTTATTGTAGTTTTAGATATTTATGTTCCATTCCTAACTTTATTTCTATTACAGTTTAATCTTTAAAAATTAAAAAAATAAAAAATATATTATTAAAAAAATGGAGGAGAGAAAAAAATTTATGGGCCATATTTTGACAATAAAAATATTATTCTTGGTGCTGATGAATCATTTTGAAGATGGGGTATTCAATGAAAATGATTTAGATTTTTAATCATGCTAGAAAAAAAAATTGAGATTGAGGCTTGAAATTTTTTTATTTGATTTAATTTTGAGTTTTTTAGCACTCAAGATTTATTATTTATTGTTGTTGCAGTTTTTTTAGTTTCACATTCATTACATGCTTGAAAAGATTGAGGCTTGAAAATATTTTTTAATTGATTTTGGCTTAAAAATATCTCAGGGCTAGGTCTTTTTTTTAAGTTTATTTATCGTTGTTATATTTTTTATATTATTTAAATTATTAATTAAACCAATAACTCGGATTTTGATTTTTTTACCCTGGTATTTTTTCTAACGTCAATAAAAAGTTTTATCTGGCTTGCGGCAGAGCAGACGGCAACAAATCTAATATCCTCTAATTAATTTTATTTTTTATTAAATAAATAAAAGAAAAAAAAACTTGTATTAACAAATTAGTTTGTTTGATTTAATTTAAATCAATGCTCGTCCCATAAAAACAACTGGTGTGGTATAATTAAATAAAAAGATTAAATAGCTCCACAAGGCACAAGATTGGACATTTTAATTTACATATGTTTCTTATTTTAATGATTTGGTATTTAATTAGCGTTAGAATATCTATTCAACATTTATCAATGCAAATATCCTCGACCTATTTTATCAAGCATATATATTAGATTTTGAGTTCACAATAAAAAAAATCTTGCTGTCACAAACACAGTAGTAATGTTTACATATTTTTTTTTATGTTAAAAATATTTTTTGTCCAACCTTCAATAAAAATATGTGTTATTTATCTAGTGCTAAATAATTGGCTAATGTTATGCTGCAGATTGAACCAAAAAAAATTGAATGTAAAGATATAATGTTCGGGCATTTCCAATGTGTTTTAAAAAGCAAATTAAAACAAACTATGAATCTTATTTTCTAATCAATGCAATATTAATAGATAAAAATAAAGAAAAAAATCAAAGAAAAATAAATAAATAAAATTAAAGGACCTCGAAAAAATAGCACCTATAGATAATAAGATCATATTTGTTTTTGCAAAACCTAGCATCAATCCACTACTAAGATTTTATTTGAGATCGTGATAGCTACTTCGAAAACAAATTAAAATAAATTTGAAAGGACATTTACTAGTCAATTTTTTTTTCACAAAATTGAATCTCAACCCAATGTCATAATGTTTTTTTAGACTACGATAATTCCGAAAAAAAATTTATAAAGTCAATTCTTAAATGAAACCAGGTGGGGGTTGACATAGATTGCCTCGGTGAGTTGAAAGGTAACCTGATCGAATTGATGGATCAAAAAACAACTTGAACGACCGTTAAAACCATGGAATGACTTAAAAAAATTCAAGACAACATTTGTTTTAGATTCTGTTCTAGATGTCATGTTTTTTTTTAATTATTGAGATATCGATATATTGATTCAACCTGGGTTAACTTAGATTAACTTGCCAAGTCGGTGACCCAAGTCATGGGATATTGATATATTGGATCAAGCCGGGTTAACTCGGAAAGTAGTTTTCTTGAAAATAGATTCCTGTAAAGTGAATTATTTTCTGATTTTTGGTAGTATTATGAAAAATAAGATAAAAAACATTTTCTAATATTTAACCATGTCATGAAAAATAAGCTGAAAAATAAATTGTTAATATTTTTTTTCAAGTTTATTAAAATAATAAAGAACAAATTTTACAAATTATAAAGTTTAATGAGAATAAAATTGAAAAAAAATCTAATTTCATAAATTATCTAAAAAAATAAATAAAAATCAAAATAATAGAAATCAAATCTAACAGATAAAAAAGTTGAAAGATGATGAAATTAAAAAAAATTATAATTTCATAAATTATTTCAAATAAAACAAGAATAAGAATCAAATTTAATAGATAAAAAAATTCAATTAAAAAAATAATAAAAAAGACAAATAATAATTATAAAAATAAGGATCAAAGTTGATATAAAAATAAAATAAAATTAAATTTTAAAGGATGAAATTAAAAAAAAAATCAAAACAAAATATATAGTAATAAAAAGTTTGAGAATCAAATTTAATATAATCAATAAATAATATGATATTTTTAAATTTTTCATAACTTCTAAAAAGTATTTTCTCCTGAAAATAAAAAAAATAACTTTTTGAAACCAAATCAATTTTTATTTTAATTAAAAAGGATTTTTTTTTTGTTAATTAATTTTTTTTAGTGGTAAATAAACAAAAAAAAATTTAATTTTTTTTTTAAAAATCACTTCCCGAGCCTAGAATGGAAAGATCACTGAAGTCCCCAGCTAAGCGCGTAAATACATAAATAAATACAAATCTCCCTTTGCTTTTATTTTATTTTTTGTCTTTTTATCGCGGGAAATGGAAGAAGAAGCGGCAGCAGCAACTCAGAGAGATCAATCAACTGATACGGAAACGTTAATCATACAGCCAGACCTCGATCCACCGTCCTCGTGCTCAGATGAACCCGATAGCACTGAACGGAAATTCAATTTGAACCAGAGCGAGATCTTCAAGGCACTAGAAATCGTCGAGAGAGACGCTCTAGCCATTGCCTATAGCTTCACTTCTCTCTTCTCTTCACTTCTTCTGGCTCTCTCTGAGGTGATCTTTGACTCTTCTTCTAGTAACTTTCAGTCCGGTGCCGTGAAAAGAATGGAAGTGAAGTATTTTTTTTTTTTTTGAAAATTGGAGGCTGCTAGTACATCAGTAGATCACATGCAATGTCTTGGTGATGCTGCTGGTCGTCTTCAAGAATCTGGTAGAAATAATTAGATTTTTATTTTTAAGAAATTGATTATTATTGTTATTAATTGTGAATAGTTTTATTATTATGATCGTTGTATTTTGCAGTGCTTGATGCAGCAACGAAGGGTAATCGGTACATAAATTCGTGTCTTAAGGTATACTTTAACTAGTTAGTAGTTCCTAATTTTGAAAGGTTTGATTAAGAAAAAGAAATAGGTTGCAAAATTGCATGATATTGAATTTATCTTTTTGTAGGAGAAATATTAATAGTCGACAGAGAACAGGATTAAAATTTTCTCTGATGATGATTAAGAAAGGGGGCAAGGTTAAAGTGACAAATGTTAAGGATAGTTACAATTTCTACAAGCAGCAGGTTGTACGTAATTGGCGACTATTCATGGTTTTATTTTTTCATAGCAAATAGTTTTGTGGTTCTGTGCATCATATTCTTACATGGTGTTGGAATACTATGTACGGAAGAAACAGCCCCGATGTTTATTTCTCTTTCTTACTTGGAAGAATTTAATGAAGAGAATGTTGGATAATCTGTATCTGTGAAGGAATTTTGGAGTGTCTGATGGTTGTAGATGCTGTTAGGAGAATTGGGAGATTAAAGGGTCTCACATAGAGTATATTTGAGAAATCTCCATGAAAAATTTGCTTTACTTTTGTTTTCAAAGAGATATCCTTCATCATGTTCTGAACCTGAATTTCACCTATATTATTCTACTCAACTTTTCCACCACCTTGTCGTTTCCCACAATTGCTCCTGGGATCATGTCCTTGTGATCAGAAAATACAATCTAAAGTTTTGCCAGGTTTATCTATCTGCACAAGTATTTCACTACTCATGCTTTGAGAATCAAACATACAATTTGCACAAAGTTTTAATTTGCATTTGTCACTGCATTGTTCTGTCACCCTCATGCTTTGAGAATCAAACATACAATTTGCACAAAGTTTTAATTTGCATTTGTCACTGCATTGTTCTGTCACCCTCCTCTGAGTACAAAACAGAAAATAAAAACAGTGTTAAATAGTTCTCCACGTCTTTTGGAGATAACTGGTAAGAATGTTTACCCTCTAACTTGGCAAAAGATAGTTTCCTTTGTTGCCTAACTACTTAAGCAACCCAACTACAAGTCTTAAAAATCTTTCTGTACATATGTTTTTGCCAATATTTCACGGTATGTTGAATATGAAGGACATTTGTTGCCTAACCTATTTCTGGATGCAGATTGAACTAGGTAATGAAGGACATTGACGCACTAGCCACTCAGCTGTATCCTTTGTGTTTGTTTTCTTAGAATACTTGTTTGCTAGGCACATAGGGTGGTGTTAGACATTCCGGTCCAACAATACTTTTGATTGTTTTTTTAACTTTAAATTATTATCTTTTTGTATTTTTTAATTGTTTTAATTTGTTGATATCAATTTTTTTAAAAAAATATTATATTAATACAGTTTCAAGCAAATAACACTTTAAAAATTAATTTTTACCGCATTTCTAAAAATCAATTACCCCACTCTATATTAAGCTGCATTTGGTGAATCAATAGGCTCATGGTTGTTCACGGTTCGGTTTGGTTTGGACTAAAAAACCCAACAGAACTGAATTAGTTTGATTTTGAAAACTACAAATCAGACTGAACAAAAATTTGATTCAAACCGAACTGATTTGGTTTGGTTTTTTATAAAATCAGTAAATTGAATCTAGTCAAATAGAGCTTTGGGTTAGAGGATTCATAATAACAAAAGGTAAATATCCTTGACAATAGTGTTCAGTTAAAATGCATAAAATTTAACTCAATAAATACAATATAATTACCTTCAAACAAAAGGAGAGAATAAAAAAGAGAGGCTAGGGAGATGGAGAGTTGGGTTTGTGTTTAGCTAGATAATGTGGGAACGGAAGAATGAGATGAAGATGAGGCGCATGGCATATGAAAGAGAAATGAAAAATGAGAAAAGTATTATTTGAGTGATGTTTTTTTTGTGAGGGGGGTTATGTTAGGGTTGGGTTAATTTATATTTTTTTTATTTTTAAAAATCAGTTTATTTTATTTTAGTTTTTTTAATTAATTTTATTTTTTTTTTATTTTCTTGATTAATCGGTTTTTTTTAAACAGTAATCATCTAACTTTCTCGGTGCCACTCCCTATCATGGAGGTAACATGATGCGAGGTGGGTCCTCCTTCTTTGGGACCCACATGGGCTCTACACAAGGCTTTGCATTCAGGATAGCGACTCTTTCCACAGATCAGAAATTTCTAAATTCTAATAGGGCGCTGTAACACTATGGTTTCCCTTTGCTTCTCGCCACGTCAGTATTCACGAGAACTTTCTGCACAACTTCCTTCGCATCACACACTGGTTTTACTTGGGGAGTTATGAATCTGGTAAGAAGGTAGCTCGTTTAAAATTATGGGAAGATTGTTTTCTTTAAATCGATCATCTGGCTCCCTCACTGAGCACAACTGTTCATAAGATCATTCATAGGCATTCTGATTTCCATAAGCATGAACGATTGTTAAGTTTAGTTCAATTGGTAACTATTTTCCCGTAGTAATTGAATTGATATTTCTTGACATTCCTAATTGGCTCTTAAGAAAAGGCAGCCGTTTCTGAATAATAGGAGTATTGTGTCAGTCTGTAAGAACCACTGCCCTGGTTTTCTGCTATAAGAGCTTAGAGTGACGAGGTTGATGCTTTGTCATCATCGTGACATCAAGTATTGTTCATTTCTTTTCAGAGACGAATCAGCTTGAGTAGCCTTCACTTTTAGTCAACATATTGAAGTCCAATCCAGACTGCAAAAAGGCAGAATAATGCTCAACTGACCGCATGATGAGTTGGTTTGCTTGATCGATGAGTAGACTCGAGCCAATGATGGAGGCACTCTTAGTCTTAGCTGCGTTAATTCTAGTTTCTGGGATTCAGGATGGCCACTTGGTACAGGGCCATGTAAGAGAAAAGCATGATGCCTCCTTCAGTAGCGCGAAATTATCGGTGAGGGGACCATGCCCATGAAGGTAGCTGGGAGCATAACAGGCTTGGTTCTGGCTAGAGTTTGCAAATGATTGTGCTAGAAAGTAATATAGCCTTTTACCGAAACCTTTGTTCCCCTTTTGTCCTAGACAAACGAGGAACACGGTAGTTGTATTTCTCTTCACTCCATAAGAGTTTGAATATGTTTGATATTAACCTCTACTTAGGCCATCTACCAAGCTGCACAAGGGAAATGAACGAGCTATTATAGCTTAATTCGATATTAGATAGAATTTTTATTTTTTTCCCTTCTCATATTACAACACCAGTTAATTCAGTAGCATGCCCCAATTTTAATAAGAAACTCTACATTCACTTGTGAGATGCAAGTTATCTGCTCCTTTGTCTTTCATCGACCTAACCTTCAAATGATTCTGGCGTCTCTGTTATTTTCAATAGTTGTGGGCACACCACCATCTGGCCTCTAATTAATTACTATTCAATTAATTGACTTGATTGATAGTTTACGGAAGCATTACCCTCCAGTCACGTGATTAAAAAAATATACATTAATTTTGAGAAATTTTAGTGTGAGGTTTTAAATTTACTTTTTAGAGAATCTTATAAATTTCATGAAAAGTTTATATAATTATTAATTTTAAAATTCTTAAGATTATTCAATATATATATAAACCGGTCTGAATATCTATATTAATAATAATTAAAATATATATATATATCTCAAATCACAAAAAGTGGCCTCGTCCATGTATTGTTGAATCTGGAGTGGTGATGCTGATGCCATGCCACCCACAAATAGTAGAATTGTCACCCTGGCCACTGCCACTGCCACTGGCCGCGGCCCACTGCCCACTGCATGGTTTGGGTAAACAATCAACATTCTTGTTAAAACGACGACAACAGTTACAGTGATCCGACCGTTTTTGGACCACTTAAGTCATTACTTCTTATTTGTGTAGTGGCCATTTCTCATTGTCACAGTCATGGGTAAAGAAAAATTAAAATTAAAGGAACCATAAACTAAAAAGAAAAAAACTTCAGATTTAATGGTAAACTTACGAATGAATCAGGCAATTTGAATTAATACGTCGAACTCACAAACCAGATAATGAATTTTATTAGGATTAATAACTTTTTTTTTCTATCTAAACTATTATTTATTTAACTATATGATAAAAAAATAAACAATCAGAAAATTGAGCAAGAAATCAATATTAAGATCTTTTTTTAAAATTATGATAACCTTATAAAAAATAAAACGAAATAAATTATGACACTCAATTTTCAATCAATCCAATATCAAAAGATGAAATAAAAAAATAAATTAAAAAAAAATTAAACTCACTAAACTCGTTAACAAGTCCATCAACTTTCTAAAATTTAATAATATATTTTTTTCTAAAATCATTTTTTTTAATTATATGATAAAAAAATCACGTAATGAAGTTCAATTATATAAAAAAAATGCCCTACTAAACTATTAAACCTGGAAAATTATCGTTACTTTACCGAACTCTATATCATTGATTCTCCAAAATTCAATAACTTAGTTTTTTCAATTATTTTTTATTGAACTAAATTTTTTAAAAAATAGACTATATAGTGATGATGATATACTTTTCTATATCAATTCGATATTAAAATATTTTTTTATATTATAATAATCATAAAAAATTAAATTAAAAAAATTACCAATTCTAAAATATTACAAACTTAAATTAAAAAAAATTAATGAAAAAAAAAATCAAAGGAATCTATAGTGATAATTAGTGGGTACGGAAAACAATGTTTTCCTGCACCTTTTAACTTTATAATGAACGAATTCGTGAAGCTTAGCCGAAGTCAATTCCGATGATGTTGACAGAGATTCAGGCCGTCCTGTTCTTGTTGAAGTGGCATTTCACAATTCAATACACATGCTTGACTTAAACATTCAGAGGACAAATTCAAGAACAACCCAACTACCCGTCAATTTTACCTTGTTTTTATTTTTCTAACTAAAAGACCTTGATGATAATCACTTAAGACCTCCATAGCCCGCTCCAACTTCTTTGATACACGGTGCTTAGATGAAATGGCTGATAATCACACTGAACTCCAACTTTGGTACACTATTATTTTCCTTTGTGCAGATGCAACAAGTAGAGATTAAATATAATTCTACATTCTTGGCGAGAGAAGTAGAGTGTACTCTCTCTCTCTCTCTCCCCTGTATGACAGAAGAATGTACTAAATTCATATTTAAATTACCATAATAAATATTCTTGGTTTTTCTTACTTAATACTTCAATTTTCACCAAATCCCACTATTAAAACACATACTTGGTACAGCATGATCTCACCATTGCTTGAATGTTCATGGCCCCACCATCGCATCATCTACATTCTCGCTCGCTCTCTCTCTATAGTCCCTTGTTGGAAAAAACTTCGGATGCAAAAGAAGACAGTCTTTCTTTCTTTGTAATTGTTTTATGCACATATATTGTTGTTTTAACTTTTAAGCTCTCAACAAAATGAAGAAATGAAGCTAAATTAAGCACTTGATTTTTAGACAGGGAAAGTGAATGAGACAAGTGCTCTTTACAGCATGTGTTGAAGCTCTTTTGTCTTAAAGCAAACCATAGTGCATCTCTCTCCGTATCTGCTCGCCATGGGAAGTATTTTGAGCTGTTTTTTTGGTGAAAATAATTTTCACAAAGTTCAAAAAGAAGAAAGTTGTTTTGTGTGGACAGTTTTGTAGGTCCAAGTGTCTCAGTTTTCTGGGTCCGTGAGGACTCAGATCCTTTAATAGGCTCTTAAATTGGTTCTTTTGTGTTTTCAAGAGATTAAAAAAAAAAAGAAAAGGAAAAGGGAGATGAGTGGGTGTATTCATGAATTTTTCATCCATTCATGAGCTTCTCCTTCTTGGGTTTATTTTGATAAGGCTAATATAATAGAATATTAGCAGCAATAATTTAAATCACCATATTGAGAGTAGAATACAAGAAAAACCATACTTCCATTTATTGTCCCTTTCCTTATTAAAGCTCGTGTTTTGTCTCTTGTTTCATAACAGGAGATAGCTTAATTACTACACTCGTCTAGAGAGGGGACCTTAGCCTCCGAAGAAGTATGTTTTTCACTCCTGCTAAAAAGTTGAGCAAGAGCTTTTTCTGTGGTTAATTTTCAAGCTTCATTACTACTCACAAATTCCAACCTTGAGTTTCTCGTCTTTGTAGTTTTCTTGAACAAACCCACCTTTTGTATTCAAGAATCAAGATTTAAAGCATATGGTTGTTCAGATACTGAAAATTCCGTTGTCAAAGTTTCTAACGTTTAGAAATGCAGAAGAGAGATTAAAGCAAGATTCTTTTTTTTTTCTTTTCTGATCTGATAAAAGAGGTGTGCTTTATCCTTTTGAGCTTAAGATATGGCAAATGAGCTCCGTAACCAAGAGAGACTACCAGACAACCTCAAGAAACAGCTTGCTCTTGCTGTGAGGAGCATTCAATGGAGCTACGCAATCTTCTGGTCAAATCCAACTGGACAACCAGGGTACTAATTAAACCTTTTTATATCTCTATTTTCTTTGTTTGTATAGGTGCTAATTTTTTACTTTGTTTTTAGAACTTGTTCTTTTTGCAGCTAAAAGAAATCTTTTTTCTAAGAATCTCGCGAAAGAAATTTTCTATGCATTGTTTGCGATTTTTGAGAAAGCGAGTCAGCTTAAGATTCTGGGAGTTCAGTCACATGTTGGAATTAAGTGCAGGGAGTTTACTTTTCAGAAAGAGTAAAATACATGTTTCATTTTGTATGGTTAGAGTGAAATCTGGTTTTTTTTTGTGTGAATAACTGTGCAAATGGTACTGATTTTGACAAATGGTTTGCATTGGTTTTGTGAATTGAAATTTAGGTTTTAGCTTTAAAGGAATCCATCCCTTTCTGAAATTTTGCAGCCACATTTTATGGTACTTGATTAAGATAACAAAAGAACATAGCATTTATGATGAAGGTATCTCATTCTTTCAATGGGAAGCATTTCTTTTTTTTGACTACCTTGGAGAGAGGGTAGTCTATTTGTTTTGCGTGTTGATTATAGCCATGAGCCGTTTAATCATATAGGAGCTAGCTCATGCTCAAAGCTCTAATGCATTATTTGTTCATGTTCTTATCACTGGTAAATGTGAATGTTTTGTAGGGTTTTGGAGTGGGCTGATGGGTACTACAATGGAGATATTAAGACACGGAAAACAGTTCAATCCATAGAGCTTAATGCAGATGAATTGGGTTTACAGAGAAGTGAGCAATTGAGAGAACTCTATGAGTCACTGTCGGCTGGTGAAGCCAATCCACAAGCGAGGAGACCTTCAGCTGCATTATCCCCAGAAGATCTCACTGATACGGAGTGGTATTATTTGGTTTGCATGTCCTTTGTATTCGACAGTGGCCAGGGGTAACTTCATTTTCTTTGCCATTTGCTGAACAAGGCCTTTCAATTTATTCCTTTTTAGAGTTAAATCGTTGTTAATTCTTCTTCCGAATTGTTCATAGCTTGCCAGGAACAACATTAGCAAATGGTCACCCTACCTGGCTATGCAACGCTCCTTCTGCAGATAGCAAAATATTCAGCCGCTCTCTGCTAGCTAAGGTTAGGATTCTGTTTCCTTTCAGAGATCTTATTTCATTTCCGAATAAAAGTTGTACTCATTACACATAATCAAAATGATAGAAGAAATTAAATATTTTTTTTAATATTTTTGGTTCTTGTTCTATGATGGGAATTGCGGCAACCATAACCCTCAGAGTGCATCAATTCAGGTACCGATTCTACCTTTTTCCTACTAGAATTCCAGTATATAGGCACAAGCACACAGCAGCGTGCTTTTACCAAATGCATAAGATCCTGTATGAAAGAATATCAAAGCTTGTAAAACTAGTAAAACTGGATTATACCAAAACCTGAGCAAACATTTCCTTTTTAAACTTTCAGACTGTTGTATGCTTTCCATTTATGAGAGGAGTTGTTGAGCTGGGTGTGTCTGAGCAGGTAATACTACTGTCAGATTTCTATTTAGAATACAATCAACTACTGATTTGTTGTCCGTGCATTACAATTACCAACAGATCAAGTCATGTTTCTTCCTTGTAATTTGTTTCTAAAGGTTTTGGAGGACCCAAGTCTCATTCAACACATCAAGACTTCATTCTTGGAGATCCCATGCACAGTAACTGCCAATCATTCTAGTGCAAAAAGTGACAAAGAGCTTGCCTGTGCCACGAACAATCGTGAAATACATGACACCAAACCTGTTCCAGTTATACAATGTAGAGAACTAGACACTCTTTCCCCTGATGACAATTCAAATGATCAGGCAGCCACAGATTCGATTATGGTTGAAGGGCTAAATGGAGGAGCTTCCCAAGTGCAAAGTTGGCAGTTCATGGATGATGACTTCAGCAACCGTGTTCATCATCCCTTGAATTCTAGTGACTCTGTATCTCAAACCATTGTAGATCATGTGATGCTTGGTCCTTTTCTGAAGGATGGAAAGGTAAATGGCCAGAGTCTTCAGGATATTCAAGACTGCAATCACAAGAAGCTGACTGCATTGAACCTTCAAAGCGATGATTTGCATTATCAAAGTGTTCTCTCGTGTCTCTTAAAGACCTCCCATCCATTAATTCTTGGACCCAATGTCCAGAATTGTTATCAGGAACCGAGCTTTGTCAGTTGGAAGAAAGCAGGATTGATGCATTCTCAAAAATTGAAAAGTGGAACTCCACAAAAACTACTAAAGAAGATACTCTTTGAAGTTCCTCGGATGCATGTTGATGGTTTGCTGGACTCCCCGGAATATAGTAGTGACAAAGTTGCAGGTGGCAGGCCCGAGGCTGATGAAATTGGCGCAAGCCATGTATTATCAGAGAGGAGGCGAAGAGAAAAACTGAATAAAAGGTTTATGATTCTGAAATCAATTGTCCCTTCAATCAGCAAGGTAGTTAAAAATTCTGTTCCCAAAAGTTTTTGGCCTCGAATAGCAAAAGTCTCAGATAAATTTTCTTCTTGTTTGTGCAGGTTGATAAAGTATCTATACTAGATGACACAATTCAATACCTTAAAGAGCTTGAAAGAAAGGCTGAAGAGTTGGAATGTAGGAGGGAGCTTTTAGAGGCAATAACCAAAAGAAAACCTCAAGATACTGTGGAGAGGACATCTGATAACTGCGGCAGCAATAAGATTGGAAATGGTAAAAATTCGTTGACAAATAAGAGGAAGGCTCCTGACATTGATGAAATGGAGCCAGATACCAACCATAACATATCAGAAGATGGTTCAGCTGACCATATAACTGTCAGCATGAATAAAGGGGATGTTCTAATCGAGATCAAGTGTCTTTGGAGGGAGGGAATATTGCTCGAGATATTGGATGCAGCGAGCCATCTCCATTTAGATTCTCACTCAGTTCAATCATCCATCATGGACGGGATTCTTTCGCTGACTATCAAATCAAAGGTATGGACTCAAAATCACACAATGGAAGTCACCGTCTTTATATCACGTGCCTTGTAAGAAAATGGCCACCTAAAGACAACCCATGATATTTTCAATGAAAAATATGGTCCAGTGAGGTAACTTGATGGTTATTATCAGCATTGATTCCTTACTGTAATGTCAATGTGTTTATTGCAGCACAAGGGTTTGAATGCTGCATCAGTTGGCACAATCAAACATGCCCTTCAAATAGTTGCTGGGAACTTGTTTTCGAATCGATGACTGTATGATTAGTATTCACTGCTTCAGTCGTAAGATTCTGTGTTGTGGAGGGCTTCATAGATCGGAGCTATTGAACATAGAATTTCCTCCACGTAGAGGAGTCCAATAAACAGAAAATGCACTTATTCCGAACATTTATGTTTATTTCAATGGTTCAGCTTGTACTCTGCACGTAGAGTAGTCTAATAGACATTTATGTTTTGTACGTGTATGGAATGGTGGATTTCTTGTAAGATAAGTGGCTTCAATGATGTCACATCAAAGGATCGAAGGGTGTACAGCCGAGAGAAATAAAGATCTGAAAGTAAAGTTTTGATCCACTGAATTTCGGCAGGTGCATTTGTTATGGCCTTGTATTCCGTTTTATGGATCATGAAAGAAGGCACCATCTGATTTGTTCAAAATCTGGGACGTGGACAAGTCCAGTTTGCTTCGAAGAAGAACAAGTTGAGACAAGCTAAGGCCCTTATCACTTCAAGTAGCCTATACGCCGAGAAAGAAGCTGAGTTCACCAAGGTTTTTGACTAGAAAATCGGTCCACACAGCTCATGGAAGCCTGGCTTGGGAAGATAAATAGATAGATGACAGGAAAAGAGAGGTCGTATCAATCATCAAGGAAAAAAACAACAAATTCCATTCAAGTTGGATTTGTTCTAGTGCTCATCGTGTAAAACATGCGTGGAGAACAGTAAGCAACCCTGTGTATCCAGCTAATATTACGATATCTATGTATCCCGCTACTATTATGATAATAATTGATTTTTATTTAGAAATATATTAAAATTATATTTTTTTAATTTTTTTAATTTATCTTTTAATATTAACATATCAAAATGATTTAAAAAATTTAAATTTAAAACAAATAACATTTAGGCTGCAATGCCAATAACTATGTTCTGGCATTATTAAGCAAAGCGCAAACCATAGTTTCATACAGTCGATCTACTGCAAAGCTTTTCCTTGTTGATTTTTAGACACAGGTTGAACAGCTGGCCCACCAAATCTAGTCAGGGTAATGGAGGCGAACTCCTTGTTTTTTTGGTACCAAAGAGCATCATCCTTGGTTTCCAAATAACAGTGGTGTGCCCTGTAAACTCATCAAGGTGGCTTAAAAAGAAGATAAAATAAAGTTAAAAGAGAGAGTCCATGAAATAATATATAATTTAATGTTTTTAACCAGTGGTTTTTTTCTTTTGGAAAAAAAAAAAGAGGTCAATGGGGCTTAATTACAGGATCTGACACGCAACAATAATAGCCTACAGTCCACGCTTTTCATATATGATTTTGTTTTAAATTGTGCATGAATTGTGGAAATATATAAAAAATATAGTATTTATTTGATTTTACGCCCCTGAAACGCTTAGAATCTTCTTTATATAACGCCAATTTACTCACAAAAATTTTCAAGCTGTAAACACAAAGGAATATAGCGATGAAGAGCGTGGTTTAAACCCCTCATTGACATGAGAGCATTAAACTTGGAAACCAAAGTGTTTTGGAATTACAATATGGCGAAAACTGACAAAAATATTAATAATAATAATAAAAAAAAGAACTGGCCTGCCTTTCTTTTCCAACTGCCGGATAGTTTCTAAGAAAAATATTATTTATGAAGGCTTGTAAATCATGGAATTGGCCATCATTACTCATTTTATTTTCAAAGATTTCCTTTGGTCGGCCCAGATCTTACAACTTGCCTTAGTGGCAATCAGCAATCATCTTTAAGAATCTTTTACGTAACTCTAACGAAGTTTTTCCTGATAAGACAATCGATATGTGCTATGGACCCGTCACAGAAATACTTTATATGTATTACTAAATGCTGTAAACCACCTGCTGAGAGTAAAGTGGGCGTGAACTGTGCGTAGGGTAGAGAATCATCATTCCCAGATCTCCATTTGGTCCCAAGAGCAATCAAGCAGAGCAGGAAAACGAGAAAAGAGAAGAAAACGACAGAAAATCCACCCGGCTGATATGCTAGTTAAACAATGCAGGAAGAGTAGAATATCAACACCATTGCATACTCACAGCTCAATCCATTACATCACAGATTATTTTATTTTGTTCTTTCCTTTTCCTTCGCTTGCCTTTGTTTTTTCCACACTACGAACCACGCGATTCCTGCTCAATCCATTGGGCATCTTGAGCCCATCCAGGTTCCCTGTCCAGCTTTAGTTTTGCTCCCACAGAATCTAGAATTTCACAGACCATTTACTAACGTAAAAAATTCAGATAATCCAAGCAAACGAATGACTTGCTACATTTGAAGTGTGAGCCCTGCAAAATCTTTTACGGTGTACCCGATTTTTTCAAATTTACCTTCCTCGTTGCTCTCTCTAAATTTCAGATAATCCAAGCAAACGAATGACTTGTAAATCCTCGGGTTTCCTTCCTCCACAACTTCATCTGGGGCCAAGATCACCTTCTCATCCTCGAAGCACCAAAAGAAAGCAAGGGAGAGGCGATTTACTAAACGCTTTAAAACAACCCGGTGTTCGGATGATCTTAACCTTCCATTACTCCAAGCCTGCATCAGATCTCCAATGTTAACAACAAGAAGATCCTCACATGGAGGTATGTCCAGCCATTCTCCTTCCTTGGATCTCATTTGCAGCCCACCAGTCCCATCCTGATAGACGATGGTTATACAGCTCATATCAGTGTGCATTCCAAGCCCTTCAACCTCCCTTTCTTCCACATCCTTCGGTGGTGAATAGTTTACAACCCTGAAATAGCCATGACAGTTGCTGAATTCTGATTCACAAAACTTCCTGTCACAACCATCTCCCAAAGTCATCACTAAAACCTCGATGATTCTCTTTGACAAGTCGATCATCTTGTTTCCATATTCCTGTAATATCTCACTGCGCAATTGAAAAGTGACAAGGGCAGTTACATATAAAAGATGCTTAGTCGACACTGAAAACATCAGAAACCATTGCAAACAAATAGCACTGAAAACTATGGTTTAAAAATATGAAGCCTGGAGATATAAAAAGATTGTACCTAAATTCGGAGTTTTGTTGACTAAAGAGTTCATCAGCAGAACGCTTAGCAGACGCAAAGAAATCTGGTCCAGACACTATCAGGCTTTCAAAATAAGGTGAGGCTATGAAATGAGGAGTGTAGGTTTTTAAGCATGATGATGGACCGACTTTGAGCTTGGAATCTGTGGGGAGGCTAAAGATATGTTTCGAAAGTGTGCAAACTTTGCTGAGCAAGTTTCTTGAGATACCATGATTGGTAACATAAAAGAAGCCCCATTCTTGACAGGCTTGAGAAAGGGAAGATAAAAATGAAAGGTTCACAGGTTGGGATAAATCTAACACAGGAAGCTCTACAGAAACATGCAGTTCAGCCATTATATACTATAAAAGGCTACGATTCTTTAGTTGCTTGAAGCACTAGGCTAGAGGGTAGGCTACATATAGGTAGGGAGCAGAGCTATAAGGGAATTTTCACATTATTTATTGCTTCAAGTTTTCAAGTTCACAGCTGGATAAATTCTACTTCTTCCAGAAATAATAAAGGTAAATTGAGGCATTTAACAACCGCAAGTTGATGTTTGTTTTTATATTTTAAAAATATTTTTTTAAAAATTAAATATTTTTTATTATTTTAAATTTTAAATTAATATTTTTTAGTATTTTTAAATTATTTTGATGTACTGATATTAAAAATAATTTTTTAAAAATAAAAAATATATTATTTTAATATATTTTTAAATAAAAAATACTTTAAAAAATAATCAAGTCACAATTAAAAACATAATCCAACATAATTACTAGTATTGATATTTTTTTTATGGAGTTCATTAGTCTTTATAATAAAAAATAGAATTAGATTGTTTTTTTATATTTTTATTATATGATAAAATTATTTTATTATTCTTAACAACAAAAACTTTTAAACTTCTTGGAATTAATTTTCAAACAATTAAATTATATCATTTTCCTTTAAATGTAAAAATTTTGTCTTTGATAAAAGAGGGGTTCTTTTTATCTTTTATATTTGATAGTTATTAAGTGTTATTACACGCAACAAATTTTTTTTTGTAAATAAACAAAAAAAAAGATCTAGAAACACATGAATAGTATCTAGCAAGTTTTGATGCCACATGCGGTGTCATCTGGTGGCTAAAATTTTGCTTTTAAGACAACAGTTGAAGCGTCTCGACATTTCCTCTTCGTACAAGCGACACCTTGTAGCACATGTGGTATTTTTTTATTTTTTTTTCTACTTGATTTTCATGCTAGCCTTGAAAAAAATCCAAATCAGCCCATGAGATTTGTTGTCCTCAAGATTTTGCCCTTGTTCTCTATATTACAATCTAGTTTATTTAGAATAATTTATGAAGTTATGGATTTTTTTTAATTTCATCTTTATTCTCTTTAATATAATCTAATTTATTTAGAATAATTTATGAAGTTAAGGATATTTTTTGGTTTCATCCACCAACATTTTGTTATTTTTATTCATTCACTTTCCATGAGATTTTTTTTTGGTTTTGAAAGTAACAAAAGTTAACTCAATTCTTTTTCCGACAATCTAGTATTTTTAAAATAAATTTTATATTTAAATTAAATTAATTATGTTAGTAAACATGAAGTGCTTGATTCATTGTTTTTGTTTTTATTTACTTTATGAGTCATTGATCTAATAGCACATATGACCTTTTTTAATGACGAAATTTTAAAATTTTCTTACTCATTTTAAAACATTAATATTAATATTATCAGCACTGGCATTTATCTAGCAACTACTATCAGTGGGTTAGGTATAAAGAGGGAAGGCAGTGGGAGCGGCCCATCCAAATCAAAGCTTTTGGAGATAATTTATAATTAAAAGAAACCATAATCAGCATAATTGTGGAGACCACAGGCCATTATCACCGATCAATATCTCTACTGCTAATGCTCCTACCATTGGAGCTAGTGACAAGAACGCATGCCAAATACATAAAGACAACAACAAAGTATCTGAAGATACTATTTTCAAGACAAGAATATCAACTGTGGAAAGGCAGAGTTTCAGCAGATTCAATAAACCAGTCCATGTCAAGGAAATGGACATGGCATGCTGTCTACTAGAGCAAGCACTTCTAACGAATAAAATCCTGATATCCAATACACCCATAGATAACAAGACATCAGAAAGATCTTTAAGGTTTAGAATTATGAGCAATAGGCAGAGATTGCTGTTTTGATTATTGAAGTTCCATGGCAGGTTTGACTGCTGTTCACCAGGCAATGATCTAGAGCACTATAGCAGAGCAGGAAAAAAAAGCACCAGAGGAGGAGAAGAATATCTTCAGACTTCCTACAAATCACAATATAACTAAAATCCTTTTACACTTTTAACCTAATGACATAACAAGATCCACAAGATGGTAAATAATAAAAGCAGGCTCCAACAGGAGTGCATTACAAGAACACCTTCGGCACATTAAAGAATAAAAGCATTAAAAAACCTAGACCTGCTGCTGCAAACTCAAAAAGTTACTACCCAAGACGTTTTCCCCTTGCTGCCCTATGAGTTGCAGATTGCAAAAAAGTTGCCACACCATAGAATAGATGTGGCATTGCCCATATTGGGCAAGACCCGAAATTTAACTTTCATAAGCAAGTAAAGCAACACAAGAATAAAACTAGGTATTGTAAGCCATCACAGATAATAATTAAATATAATGATCGCTCTTATAAAATTTCAATTGAATGTCTAAAAAGTATCACCCGTCCATTAAATAGAGATTCTAGCGACATCATGCAGTAAAAGAATCACATCACTTATCAACTCTACTCATTTGCCGCCCAGCTAATCAATGAATTTGGGGCCGAGAGCAAGCAATGACTGGACTTGTCAACTCTACTCATCCAAGATTTGCATCATTCCCACTCAATTGTTGACGGAGGCTTTGATGTGATGTCTTGAACAACTCGGTTTACACCTCTTACACTATTACAGATTTTTCTGGCCACGTCATCAAGGAACTTGTGTTCAAAATAGTACCTGTAATTTCGCAATTCAAATACAGGTGTAAGAGTACTTATTAATACACAGATGAAACAGCAATGGAAGCATAAATTTTTGGCAAGATAGAATGCCTAAATAACCAATGATCATTTCTCACTAGTTAAGACAAACCATGCTCTTCTAAATTTCCCACGTCTGTTCTGACCACTTCTCATCCTAGAGAAATCTTAAGCTTTGGAGTCTTGTACCATTACCATGTAAGAAAAAAATGTTTGTAATGCAAATAAGAATTGTAAATCCCTTTATCCCACAAATATTAGCAAGCCAAGAAAAAACTCAATAATGAAAAATAAAGAAAAGGAAGTTTAGGCATGCATATGTGAAAGGGCACAAATCGTACAATCTGAGTCTACCCCAAAAATACATCTAAATCTTTAACATTTTATAGGTTGCCCAGGACACACAAACACCCACGTCAAAGAGTCATAAGAAGGTCAACATATAGCAACAAGAGAAGGCTCACCAATCAGCTGTCATTCCATCTTGACTCGTAACAGCTCTAAGAGCAACAACATGAGAATGAGTTCTTTGATCACCTTGAACTCCAACTGATCTAACAGGAAGAAATACTGCAAAAGCTTGCCAAATCGAATCATATAGCCCAGCATCCTTGATGGACTGAATAAAAATCTCGTCAACCTGAAAAGGCAGCCAAAACAGTAACTTCCAAAAAGTACAAAAGAACAAAAATGATGGATTAGGTTCGGCTCCAATGATAAACAGTATATACCTGGCGGAGGATATCTAAAGCATTGCCTTCAGTTACATCACCCAAGACTCGTACGGCAAGGCCAGGACCAGGGAAAGGGTGGCGCTTCAGAAATGCATCAGGAACATTCAAGATTCTTCCTAGCTGACGAACCTTTTCAAATGAAAAGGGAGAAAGTTATTAAAAATAAAACTATCGTAAAAAAAGCAATGCAAAAAAAAAAAAAAAAAACAAAAGACAGCAACAAGTTTAATCACTACCTCATCCTTAAATAAAAGTTTAAGTGGTTCAATGAGCTTCAAATTCATGTCCTTTGGAAGCCCTCCAACATTATGATGGCTCTTGATAGTGTGAGAGTGGGTTCTTCCAGATCCAGGAGGTGGGCAAGATTCAATAACATCGGGATACAAGGTCCCTTGGACCAAGTATGCAGGTTTCTTTCCCAATTTCTGCTCCAACTCATGGGCAAAAGCATCAAAGATGCTAATAAACTCCTTTCCAATAATTTTCCTTTTCATCTCAGGATCCACCACACCTTTCAGCTTACTAAGGAATTCATTTGATGCATCAACACAAGTAACAGGTAGATGCAGATCACTTTCAAAAGTTTCCGCAACACGTTCTCTCTCTTTATATCTACATGACATAAAACCATGATATATAGAAAAAGATTTCGGTGGGAGATGCCAGTCACGTAGTTAATGGAAAAATGGAAAAGGAGAGGTGGTTGCCCTCACCTCAATAAGCCATTATCAACAAAAATACAATGAAGCCTATCTCCAATTGCCTTGTGAACAAGAGTTGCAGCAACTGTGGAATCCACACCCCCTGACAATGCACATATGACATGCTCTTCAGGCCCCACTGTGTCATTGATCACCTTGATTTCTTCATCCAAAACATTTTCCATGTTCCACACTGGAGAGACTCCACAAACATCAAACAGGAAGTATCGTAGTGTATCCATGCCCTCGGGTGAATGAGTCACCTGCAGAATATTCAACAGTTTCAGCATATACACCATGCCAACAAATGATAAAACAAAGTAGTCTCCCACTATCACCCTACGCAAGTTCCAAAACATTAACCACGGCAAAAGGATAGAAAACAATCAATTTTCTGAGTGTTATTAGCTTACGCTTGGCTAATCACATAGCCAGTCAAAGAATAACAATCTCCCTCCTAGTTTTATCTGAAAACCATGCTTGACCAACATACAAAAATTCCTATACTAGAATAACAATAAACTTTACACGCATCAAGCTCATTGCATAAAGTCAACCTAACCATTTACCAAATCAAAATTTCTTTGCAAACTGCTTCACATAATAAAATTTATCAATTAATGGCATCTAAATGTTTCAAATTTAACTAAATGTCAGGCAACACTTTAAACCTAAATGGTACTTCAGAACTCACAAAAATCCATTCAATTACAACAACACTAAAACAACCTCAAAAATCAAAATAAACCCAAATATCGAATTCAAACCCAAGTTACCTCCGGATGATACTGCAAGCCAAAAAACCTCATTTCTCTATTTTCAACTGCGGCAACCGCCCCTTGTTGACTCCTAGCCACAACTTCAAACCCATAAGGCAACTTAACAGTCTCATCACCATGACTCATCCAAACAACCTGCTTATCCCCAACTTTCTTATTTCCAAAAACACCCAAATTCTTCTCCACTTCAATCTCCATCCTCCCATACTCTTGCCTTTGACCAACATCAACTTGACCGCCCAATCTTTGCACAATCAATTGCAGCCCATAACATACCCCGAACACAAAGATACCACCTTTTTGAGCCCACTCGACAAACCCAGATGGGAAAGTTGGTGAATTGGCAGAATGGACCGAATGGGGTCCACCTGAGAGGATAACAACTTTGGGGTTGTGTGAAGTTATGGTTTCTAATGAAGAAGTGCCTGAGATACAGAGAGAGAAGATGTTCAGGGACCTGATTCTTCGTGTAATTAAATGAGTGTATTGTGAACCGTAGTCGAGGATAAGTACGAGGTCTGATTTCACTGCTTTTGGGTCCATCTTGGTGGCGGCGGCGGCGGCGGAGTCGATGGCGATGATGGTGTCGGCTAAGGTTTTTTGAGGCAGAGTGATTTGGGTTTAAAAAAGGGCAGGGGACGAGACGGCATATAGGGTTTATGAGAGTTGGCGGGGTGAGGTGGGGTTTAGCTGTTTACTGGTACGTTGGCCGCGGATCAGGGAAACAAAATTAAAATACAATAAAAAACTTTAGACATTTATAACGTGTCTCCTAAAAATTAGATTAAAAAAATCTAGACATTAATAACGTATATTAAAAATAAAATTTTTTAATAATATATTGAATGAAATTTTTTTAATATTAAAATAAAAATTTAATGGATTAATAAGTAAGAATCACATTAATGATATTTTAAAAAATAAAATAAAAAATATAATTATTAATTCATTTAATGTTAAAAGATAAAAATGATACAAAATAACACTTAATTAAAAAAAAATTTAAGTGAACTCGAGAATTTTTTTTATACAAAATATTTTTTGAAAGGAAAAAAAATATATTAGACGTTTGTGACTGAGATAACATTAGTAGATCATTGATAAAAAAAAAGATGAAATTGTTTTTTTATATAGTTTTGAGCTAAATAAAAAAATAAATCATTCATAATAAAGGGTTAGAATCGTTAGATTATATTTTTTTTAAATCAAGGGACAAAAAATATTAAAAAAAACAAATAATAACTTGAATGTTATAGATGAACCCATTAAATCAATGACTCGGTCCATGAACTAATTGGATTCAATAATTTTTTTTATCAATTTTTTTAACTCGAACATAAAACAAAAAAACTTAAGAAAAAAAAGGCGCCCAGGCACATTGGCCCAAAAACATCGGTCCAACCTATGCTTCTGAGCCTAGCTTATTTTTTAATTCCTTAACGGAGTGAATGATAGGTTGTTCACGTCGTTTTTTTAATATAAATATTATAGCAGATGACAGGTCGTCTGCTTTGTGCAGAATTCAGCGACCTGATCGTTAGAAAAAACAAAGAGTTTTTTTTTTTGTTGTTTTAAAGGTTATTTTTTACTCAAAACACCTTGATAAACATGTCCATGATCTAAAAAATAAAAAAAAATAGCTCAAAAAACCAAAATCAACTCGAATCCAAAAACATTCATATGGTCAGATCTGCCTCCTCAAGCAAGGAGAAGAAAAAAAAACTATCTAGGTGAAGCCTCATTAAATGAAACCTATTGACACTAATTTCAACCATTTCGATGACTAAAATTGTTGTTAACTGCCACTTTCTTTTTTTCATCAAAATTCAGCAACCCTCTCGCTCTCCTTAAACAAAATTAAATGACTAAAAAAATGAAGGAAATGAACTTTGGTATCAAAATTAAATTTTTGAAAAACTAAAAAGATCGATCACCTTTAAACCAAAAATTTTAGGGGACTAAAATAAACTTTTTGTATAAAATCTGAAGACATCACCTAGTTTAAATGTGTTTTTCACTTTGATCCTCTATATTTCAGTTTAATAATTTCTTAAAAAAAACATGTAATTAAGTGCTAATTTGGGCTTAAAAGGACTCAATTATGTACAAAAAAAGTTCAAGGATCAAATTAAAAATAAAAAAAATTATTGATCCTATCCACAATGATTTGTAAGAGAGTAAACAGTGATTTCAGCTATAGTAAAAACACTACATGCTTTGGTTTTTGTTAATTTGTATCCATTTTTTGAAGTGGATTATTTTGTTTAACTTGCCATTTGGTCAGCTTGGTTCGGGTTTGGAGCATTTGACTGTGTGAGAGGCTTACCCTTTCTAGTTTTTTTTTTTTAATTCACGTGATATTTTCAATGCATGTATGACTAATAAATAAGATCAGACAATGTTATGGAGGATTTCCTTGCATTTTTTTTATTTGATATTGATATAAATATTACTTTACAATAGAAATGCATTATAATTTTACAATCTACTTTTGGATCATATAATATTATTTTTAAATTCACATATAAAATTACTTTAATCCAAAACTATAAAACTATTCATTTAAAAAAGAAAAAGAATTAAAAAACCATGAATTGTCTATTTGTGATGAGGTCGTGAAAAATTCCAGACATGATTGTGCTTCTCACGGGCTGCGTCTTTGGATAGTGGAGTGATTTGGGCATTGTTCATGAGCTTTCTTACAAAATAAATGTGTTGTTATAACATGTGACCCTCTGATACTTAAGTTAACAAATACATGAGGAATGTAGTATGTGAAGAGAGGTTATGTAAGGAAAGATTTTTTATGTGTGAGGAGAATAAGGGTGTGACAGGGAAAGAGATTTATGTATGAAGTCCAAAATCTAGGACTTGGTTTGCTTATTTGGTGATTGAGTGTGTTTACACACTCACACTTCAATTGACCTCGTGGAGAATGAAAATGTTTTTCTAAAAAGTTGAATTATTGGTTGTTGTATATTGTTTAGAATTGATGGCATTGAAAGTAAGATATGGTGGATGAGATAATTATTGGCATGAGATAATGTTCATTGCAAACCAAAAGAGTAGGTGTAAAGTCAACTCGAGCATGTCAAGGATAGCCATTTTACGAAAATATAAGGAATTTACATGATGGTGTTGTTGGACTGAGAAAGAATATATTTGATTGTTATTTCAGTACAAAAGTAAGAGCAGAAGAGGCTCTTATATATATATATAGCCTATACAGAGACTAATTAGGAAAAACTCATTACACTAATCTAGGAAATAATCATGGACGATTTACAATCAAGTAAGGCTAATTAGAAAACTAAATATTCTATGATTCCTATTCTGTGATTTCCATATTTATTCTTCACGTTAATAGGTGTGCACATGAGGAAAATAGCCATTGACGAAAGAGTAGGTATCCTTTGAGGAAAGGATGAGAAAGAGTGAGAAAGATAGTCATTGATGTGAAAGATAGGTGTTTATAGACGCACCATACTATAAAAAAGATATGTTGATGGATTATTGCATTATGATATGTGTTTGACAGGGTAACCTATATCTATTTGTGACCTGACGAGGGTAAGAAAGAAAGATGGTTAGGTTAGGTCAAGAAAAAAAAGGTTCAATTATGAGATGAGAGGATCAGGTTAGGCTAAGAAAAAAAGATTAGGTTGAGCAGAGGTTGGCCTTTTATCAACTAGCCTCGATTAGGCTCTGACAGCCTTAGTTAGGCTTATTGCTAGCCATGCTCGATTGTTTTTTTTTTTTTGCATTGTCATTTACCCCTTAAATCTTTTAAACTACCATATTTGAAAGACATAACCAATAAAAGCAAGGGGAGATAAAATACTTATTGTTGTATACCTGTCATATTACTAGAATTATTTTTACATCCTATAGAATTTTTCACGTGTATGCACTCAGGAACGTATTTAGAAGAATTGTTCTATGAGCGGTCATAAATATTTGGAGAAAAATAATTGATCCTTTTAAACATAAATGGTTATAAAGACATGAAGAAAATCCCTAATGTTTTTTTTTGGGATAAGTGGTCATAGAAACTTGAAGAATGATCTTTAATCATTTTAGTAAGAAGTGGTTGTGGAAACCTAGAGAATTCAATTGAGATATTGAGATCTCAATATGTAGATTTGATTGGAGATATAGAGAACCATTTAGGGACATAGAGAAACATAACTACTTTAATTGAAAAGTTCAATAGATATTGGAGATATAGTTTTTGAAATTATTTGATATTAGATAATACATCATGGAGATCTTTTTACTTGCTCGGGTTGCATATATTTTTTTATAAAGTGTTATAGGCATCCCTCAGAGATGAATCTCTTTATCTTTTTTTTATGGCATAACATTTCTCAGTTTCATGACCATGATCGTGGTTAAAATGACATAATTTATTAGGGTTTCTTGTGGTTGTGCCACTTTTTATAAGATATAGGTATTGAATGAATTGAAATCTTTTTCACGAACAACACCCCAACATATATAATGGTAAACAAATATGGCCAGGAGCTTAGAGAATATCAAGTGATTATAAATGAGTTATTTAGTGCTTTTCTTGGATGCCCTGGTAGGAGACTAAAAACGTTAAAGAGATTTCGCTTTTTAAAAATGAGGGTGTCTGTATCTGGTCACACTTGTTTTTTTACTCAAATATGGTTTTTCATTGCCCGTTTCATGTTGAGGAGATTTCTATGAGCAAGAGTATATAGTCATTCTATAAAGAGTAGTTATAGACTCCACTGATTAAGGTTTAAGTGGCAATAGGTTCGAGTAGATTTTTCATGTTCAACATTTCCTTGTTAAATATCTAAAAATATGTTTTGGTGTTTTCATCTTCTTATTGAGTGGTAGCAAATAACTCAATTATTTTTTTAGCTACAATGTTAATTCTTAATATCAATGACAAATAAGCTTAAGGATGCATTCAATTAGTTTATTCAGAGTATTTAGGTCAATATAAATTTTAAGGAGACTATAAATTTAACAAGTGATGATCAGATTTTAGTCAATTTAATCTATATAAAAGAAAGGTTTGATCCATTTGGTTTTTTAGCTTAATTAATTTTGGCATCATAAGTTGTTCATAAAGGGAGTTTCGACAATTATGAGCTTATTTATTTCCATGTATTTTATAGATTCCAAACTATAAAAGGATTTTCCTTGTATTTGTGGAAACATAAGTGAATAATGAAGAACTAATTGCAAGAGTTTTCCTTGTTTGTTTTAAACTCCTAAGGGCAACACAACACCATATCCGGTCAAATGTTCTTTTTAAGCAAGGATTTCATTCAACAATTGTTTCTTCTACTCTATCATGTGTGATAAGTTTTTGGAATTATATATATATTTTTTCATATTTTAGGTCTTATCTGATATACTTTGGGCCTTACATTTAATTTGGGTTGATTATTATTGTTTCAAGTCCAATTACAAACTTGAATTTAGCTTTCTTAGAAGTGTCTTACTTAGCTGTCGGTTTCTAGATCTTTTATATCTATAGGGTTTGTATCAATTAGTATCAGAACAAGGTTTTAAAATCAAGTTATATCCCTTTATCTTCTAATTTTCTTATTATTTATTCGTTGTTGTAATCTAAAACCCAGTTGTGGTAAAAGTTAAAAAAAAAGATTATTTATGATTTGGTTATTTCTAAATAGATAAAAAATAAAGAAGAAAGATCAAATAAATCATAAAAAAAGAAAGAAAGTAGGGTTTAGTCATAAATTGTTTTTCATCAAAATCTTGAATTGGACAACTCTAAAAAAAATTACAAGTCTGATTTTTTTTAGTTTTAGGGTATATTAGTGTCATAGGTTGATTTTGGGATTATTTGGACATATTTTGTTTTGGGTAATTCTAAAAATTTAACATAATTCAAATTTGAGATTGTTTATGTTAGAAATTATTTTGCAGTTGATTTCAGGTTCAGTACATAAAAATCAATCCAAATATTGTATTTTCTTAGTTTGGGTTATCTAAGTTCTATTTCATTAGTTTTTTTTATTTTTATAATATGTTTTGTGTCTTTGTATCGTTTATATTTCGCACGAATTCATTTTTACATTTTTATATTCATAATTTTGTATTGATAGTTTTAATTTTTTTTTTGCTTTTTAAATCTTTATATTATTTTGGATTGCACTACTAAGCTATTAGTTTTTGATTTGTTGTGAATTAGTCCCTTAAAGAACTGAAATTTTGAGATTGAGAGGTAAAAGCAAAACAAATAAGCATATTATCTTGGAAACCAAAAAATTTAAGTGAAACACGAAAAGAGTAGTATCTATTGAGTATAAACACATGAGAGAGTTTATAAGGATATATTTTGTTGTTTTTAATATGATTTTCAAATTTTAATGATGTCAATTAAAAATGAATCATTATCATCAAAGAATAAAAATAATTTGGAATGTGGCTATTTGATACAACAACAATTAGAGATGGTGAACATAAATTTTGGAGAAATTATGAATAATATAAATGAATCGAGAATCAAAGTAGCTAGCATTCGAGATAAGCTAGTCCATAGGATTAAAACTGCTGAAGACAAACATAATCCTGAGAATTCAAAATGTTTATTAGAATTTGGAAGCTTCATTTATGTACATTAGTCCTGTTAGTACTGACTGGTTTATGTTTATCTTGTTATTTTCTTCTTCATTTGACAAGTAAGAATTATGTTCTGATTGTTGTTGGAAGAGAAAACCGCCAATTCACTTTGGTAAAGTTGCCAATTTTTGTCATTGTGATAGCTGGGGCAAGGATGAGTTTCTTGAAGAAATGTAAGTATTTGTTCTCCTGACCAACTTCGTACTTTTTGTGAAGTTATTGGTTGTGGTGGCGAGAGAGACAGAGGCAAGAGACCAATAATGACAAAAAATTGCAACGGATAAAAGTGATGTTACAATTCTGACATCTGACAATCCAAGGGGTGAAGATCCATGTACTGCGTAGCTGAAATGCCTTGTTTGAAAAAGTTACAGCTAACTCATTTCATCTTTTACCAGTGGACATCTTGGATGACATGATGGCTGGTGTAGGATGGTCAATGCATGGGTATATGAAACATGGGGAGAATGATTACTACCCTCCTTTTTCAATGGCCATCATCTGTTTTTGCATGATATTAGGTGAGTAGCTGTGCGTTGTGCTGTTGCCATGGGTGAAGAAGGCGATATGGTTTATGCCCATTTTGCTGCTCCTGCTTTTGAAGATTATAGACAGATGGTTCAATATTTTCGAGGAAAACTGAATTGTTCCCTTGAAATTATTCCGAGTGTCATTTTATGTATATTTTGTCTCTTGAATACTCTAAAATGCAGGTGGTTGCTGGTAAAGGCCATGAAACATATCAGATTGAAGGTGACAAAAAAGAATTCTTTGACGACTGGGAAGAGTGCAGGGAAGCGTTGCAGTACGTTGACGAGCTTCACCAAGCTGGGATAGACACAAGTGAATTCCCATGGAGGTAATTTAATTCATTGTTATCAAAATTGTAATCAAAATGCAGCCCGGTCTTGATTGTTCTCATATTATCAAGGATCAATTGTGAAATTTATCTTACCTGTTTATAGTAAGCTCATACTTTGTTGGATTACTAGGACATGGAAGTACCATGGTAATGCGTACAGAAATTTAGTTTTATGGTTCAACATCTTCTTCCTCTCATGCCTATGTTGGGGTTTTCATTTGGGAATCTGATTCCAACTTACATCTTCTAAAATCTTTTCTGATTCAGTACTTGTCATCAGATGGATTATTTCAAAGGACTAGGATCTCAAACTCTCATATCGATAGTGACATGTGCAGAGTAACAACGAAAACAGAATAAAAAGATAGTTTCTCTTTGTCTCTTGTTTATTGATCATCACATGCGATGGATCCAGAACTTGATGCGTACAAAAAGAAATGAACTTTTTGCATATATCTCATGCTCTTTGTTTTCGTGCCTCTGCTGCAGCAGGTTACCAGGAAGCCATTGATTTAGTGTCAGAGAGGAATTGGTCGATACTGAACCTATCCAATGCAACGAAGAGAACAATAGTTATGGGTTTTCTCTTGTATAAAAGTAGAATCTATTCAATTCCCAACGGAAGTTATCTAAAGGAAGAGAATGCTTCGTGGCTTGAAAGATCTCCACGGTGCAATCCTCGAAAGCTTCAGAAAGGGTATGGTAACCGGTAAGATCTGCACTTGCAATCCCTTAAATGAGTTTGTAAAAGCTATTTTTTTGCCCCGTTGGTTTTTTCAGGTCGTTGTGCAGTCTGAAGTCTGGTGTAAACTTATAGGGTAGGAATATGAAAATTCTGATCCTGTGAAGTACCAGAGGTACACATTTGCAAGCATATTGCAGAACTGCATAGACATGGACTACTGACTGTATGCCAAGTGAGGTACACATTTGCAAGCATTTTGCAGAACTGCATGGACATGGACTGCTGACTGTATGCCAAGTGTGAGGAATCCTTCGATGTTCTTTTCAGTATACCAAATTGGTTTTTGTGCTTCAATGGTCCGTTTCAAGATTGTCAAAATCGCAAGTTAACTATTTTACGAGTCAATTTGTATTTAGCATGCAAAATTGGTCGGACTCAACTTGATAAACTCGGTAAAATCATGCAAACTCTTGATTTTGCACTGATTTTACTAGTTTTGAGTAAGGATGTCCCTCGTGTTGAAGTAGATCAATTCATGGGGATCACTGAAATAGTAAATCCCAATTTCTATCTTGCTTCTTTCTGGTCTTTGAACTTTGATACCATCGATGATGGATGCACATCTGACATCAAGTTGGAACTCACATAAATTGCAGTGGAAGGAAAAGTTGTTGCTTAAATCTCTACATTCAGAGCAAATGAAATACTCGTAACTGTCTTTAAAATCAAGGCTGAGTGGGTGATTGAGCAAGTGAAGAGGAAGCACCAACTCAGTGGACGATTCAAAGCATGATATATGTAGCCAAAAATCGAACCTGATTGACAGGTACAAGCCGAGCCATGAATAATTTGAGGGCATCCTTTGCAAACAGGATCCTCGATCTCCTCTTCACCTGGACGCGTCAGCACTGCAATCTTCTTGAGCTTCTCCTCGCTCTTCACAAAAAAACTTAAGTCGTGCCAATGGCTAATATGACTCTTCATCTCAATGGATGGTTTTTGCAGTCGTCTATACAGAGAAGAAAGAAATATGTGCAGTATTCAAGATGAAATCATCTACCTTATCCTTTAAGGAACTTGAGTAGTGCAAACATCATTTAAATAAATAAAAAATCTAAGCTCCAATTAAAAAATATAAATGACTTGGTGTTGGTGTTTGTAATGTGCAATAAATTGAATTACAATGATGATGATTGGAAATCATGGTTTATCAAACTTTTTATTTGCTTGATATTATTTATAGGGTAATAAAAAGATCAAATTTTTATTTACTTGATGTTATTGATAGTGCGAAAGTTCATCAATTGCATTACAAAGTTATTTGTTATTTAGTTGAAATTATCTATATAATTAGTTAAGAAGTTTTGCATATAACTTTATAATTCTACAATTTAATTTTATATGATTTTTTTCTTACAACCTTCGTCCGTTTGCTCTCCTGTTGAAGCAGAATGAAAAGCGAGGAGCTACTAGATTCAATGGTAGACCCATCGTATTTGCTCGAGAGAAACAATGAGGCCCTTCTTGGCTATCCCCAGGCATTTCATTTCATTTCATTTCACTTCACGTCAGTACCCTAAAAACCCTTTAATAAGTTTATTTATCATCAATAATACAGTACTGTCAGAAAACTAGCAAATGCTTAAGTTGTACCTTTGCTTAACAATCAGAATCTATGCCCGAAGGTTGATGAGGGTACGGTGCATGTGATGTGTCTTCCCACCATGATGATCCTGACAGAACAAGGCCATACACTTTTCGACTGTCTTTAATAATTTGATCGTTGTTAATCTTTGATGTCTTTATTTACAATTTTTCAACAACGAGATAGTGTGTAGAGATGGTCCTGCCACGTTGTAATTTGATAAGGTTTGAGTTATGGTTAATAACCGGTGCCTTTTTTTTTTTTTACTTGTGGTGGACTATTTGCTAAAGCAGCATCAAGGAATATAATTAGTACTCATCAATCATCATTGTCTCAGAACATTGATTACACTAAGTGTGCCCTGTATGGAAATTCCAATGATTTCATTTTGCTAATAGGGTTTGATAATCTGTTGTTCAAGCAAGGCAAAGTCAAGAAGAAAAGAAGGGGAAAGAAAGGTCTTACCCTCAGATTCCTGAACTGATCAACCTGCTTTATAAATCTTAAAACTAGACCCAAAGCTGGAAATTCCAAGTTTAATTGGCTGAGGTATCCCTGTGGATAAAAAAGAAATTTGATTTTCATCACCGCCCTTATCATTTGTCATCCTCTCTCTCTCTCTCTCTCTTAATCAAAAAAAAAAAAAAAATTGTGACTTGCCGATGCAGGATAACTTCAACTCTACAGTCTACACAGCTTTAGGTGTATCCCAAGTCAAAATGATGGAATAATTTTGCTGTTTCTCTGCAGTAAACACGAGGTTTCTTTCCTTTCTTCCACATCTCTTACAGTTTCCAGTAGCATTGATGTAAAGTTAATGCCTTGGTGCAAATGCGTTCGGTGATTCTCTGTTTTTGATACCACTCCTTACAATTCTATTTATATACTGAAACTGTATTTTCAAACTAGACCTCTTGTCTGTTCCATCTTGAAGAAAAGGAAAGGAGAAGCACATTAGAGCTACATTGCTCAGAAGCCATATTTGATTCAACATGCCATCCAAAGAACACCATTTCTAAATTTGCCCACAAAAAAAACATTTATGACATGATTGCACCAATAGTAAAAACAATAAATGGGTTTTTCTAGAATTGCCAGATTATCTAAATATTGAATGCATACATAAAACCCATTAATCCTTACAGCTGTAACTTGAACGCGAGACAGAAGTCCTTTGCGCATGGAAGTTAAAAGACTTGAAGACAGGAAGCCAGTTTACAAGGAAAGACAATTTGTCTCAACAAGAAAGGCAGGTGTTCGGTGAAAATAGATAAGAATTATAAATGGGCTTATCTCAAATCCAGTGACAAAATCTTTAAAATGCTAAAGAACATTCTTTTTGGAGTTACAAAAAAATAAAATAAAAATAAATAAAAGCACTGAGTAAGCTTTGATGTCTATCTGCCACAATGACCAGCCAGTATTAACAAAAAAAGGTTAATTGCCACCCATAACTCTTTCTGCCACTTCCCCCCCAGCTCACAGACTCACTTCCATAAACAGCAAACACACTCACACTGCACAGATGGAAACAAAACATATCTTTTCTTGCCTTTTAAAGGGAGAGAGTGGAGATATAAACCCACGGTGAAAACAGCTCTTCTAAAAGAAATGGGACTTAGAGGTAGATGTTTGATAGAGAGAGAGAAGCATCTTCTTGACTTCTTACATGGTGAGTTGATGTCCATCTTTCAAAAGCTCAGTACTTTGTGCTTTTGTGTTGTTATTCTGATCTTCTCTTCATTTGTTAATGTTCCCTTTTTACTTGTTATGATAATTTTCGGTTTTTTTATTCGTATGCAATATCATGAAAAAGATAATGATTGAATCCAGTTTTCTTTCCTGTGGATTTTATGTACATTATATTTGGATTTCGGAATTGCTTGAGGCCCTTTTTTGAATTGTTCTGGTTTCTGGGTTTTGTGAGATCAACATACAAGATAGTAGTTATCCTATGAGTTGATTAGTATCTGTTCACAAGTTTTTTGGTGCCATTCTATTCTTTTCTTTTAAAACTGTTTGAAGCATCATTTTGCAGTTTTTCCTGATTATGGATATTATAAAGTAGCAGTTTGGTATGCTAGTTCGTGCCTTGTTTGACTTTATTGCCTCATTGAAAGGTATATAAGGTTCAGAAATTGGATTGCTTTTCTGCTGGTTTACATCTCATGCCTTAGTGAGGGGAGGATTTTGAAACTTTAAGTACTTATTTTTTTAAGATCAAGATGGTGCTCTTTCTTTTATATGCGGGTTTGTATTGCTGTAGATACTCAGCCTGATAGTTAGTTTTTACCTCTTCATAGCATCACCTGTTGCATAATTTCACAAGTACAGAGAATCCATGAAGTTAGTGAATTCATTAAAATTGGTTATTGATTATTCTTTGTTATGAAATTAAAATGATGAAAGAAGGCAAATATTTCATATTTAGAACACCATGTTTGATAAACTCGTTTTCACTTTGAAGTATTCTCTATGCAATCAGGTTCCTGCTTAATGAGTTGCAGTCGAAGTTTGGTGGTCTGATTGCCTACCAGCTTATTCACTTCAGAAGATCATGGAATGTTGATATGTGGGAAGGAATCGGTGCTGTGATTCCCCAGGCGATGGAAAAAATAACGTTGACAATTCAACATCTTCAATTTATGTGATGATCCAGAGTTAGTGAGTTCATGATGTCCGCCCACTCTAAAATGGCAGAGCAACTGAAAGTGCATCAACGCTGGGAGTTTAGGAGGAAAGACAATGATTCCGATTCTTCAAGCAATGATTCAAAACCAAGTGGCGAGCCAGCTCTCAAAACATACAAACTGATCTCCAGCTTCATTTCAGTTGACAATGAGGAAACTAGCGAGGCTAGTAAACTGCACCAGAATGGGAACTGTGATCCTGGTATTTCGGACCAAATGAAATCTGGGAAAGCTGAAAATGGCCGGAGGAGGAGGAAGAGTAAAAGGGATGATTCAGCTCCTAATGAGATAAAGAAGGGCCCTCGTAAAGGAGTCCGCCGTAAGAAGAGTAAAACTATTACTGATGAGCAGGCTGTATTTTATGATCTTAAGAAATACATGAACTTCTTATTGGAGGATCTTAAAGTTTCAAGAGAGAATTTGTTGAAGTGGATGAGGGAAGAAATGCAGAAATTGGTGGCAGAGGAGACAGTTTCTGAGCTGGAAACAAGAGAACGCAGCTTCAGAGGAGAGAAAGTTCAAGTCCAGAACCAAACCAACTTTGAGGAGAATGCGGAAGTTCAGCACCGAAACATCTTCGAGAAGAACATACCGGCACAACACCAAAACAACATTCAGGGGTATGGCCAACTGCAGGCCCATAAAGAGTTTGAGGAGAACGTCCACAGGCAGAACCTAATCAATTTCGAGAACACTGAAGTGCATCATCAGGAGACCATTTTCCTGCAGAATCGAAATGCCTTCAAATCTTTCAAAGGGGCTCAAGACTGCAATGATGAATCTACAGAGAGGTTTGGTGAAACCAATAAATCAGCTGATTTTAGTAATTGCAGTCTATCATTGGACAGTCAAGCTGGTTATAGCCGAGCAAATGTACCCTCATCAAGAACTGAGAAGGACAGAGAAGAAAGAATGGCATTATCTGCCAAGTTGAATTCTAAACCTAGTTCTTCGGATCAGAATGTGCAAGTGCAGCAGCTAAATAGCATTGTGTTGGGCATAAGAGCTCAAAGCAACAATAAATCTTCAGAGAGGTCTGCAAAAGGCAGAAAGACTAGTGATTCTAATAGTCACCATCAAGTACCTGAACATCAATCTGATTGTGCCCAAGTGATTGGATCCTTGACATCAACTGAGAGGGACAAAGGAGAAAGACTGCCATTATCTGCCCAACCAATGTTTCCAGCTAACTCGAACCAGGTAGCTTCGTCAATGTACTTAACACTGCCTACTGTGTTAACAAAGCCTCATGTAGCAAACCATAGGTTTGATACATCTTCATTGAACTCTATTCAACCAAGATTTGCTGGGAATCAAATAGGCTTGAGTTCAGAAAGACCGAATCTGTTACTAGGTTCAAGCAGTCTTCATGGATACTTTCAGGACATGCAGCCAGAGGAAAGAAGTAGAAACTTTGCTCAAGTGAGTTCCAGAGACATCAGTTACTTCAACCAAAATAGCACGTCATCAATTTTTGGAAATGGACTCCCAGATCCATTTCTTCAGGCCGTAAATAGTAATTTTAATATTCCAACCCAAGTCAGCTTGGAAAATCTAGCTCGAGAAAGCAGCATGCCAAGCCTAAGCATGAGAGGAGGAGCCACGAGGCTTCCAGGGGGGAGCTACTCTTTCTCAGAACAGTTTACAGCCAGCAACTTTCTCAACCATTCTAGTTACAAAGTAGATGGTAGACTAATGGCATATCAAGATGGTTATCAATTCCAAAAATAGTTTTTCATTCGAGGCGAATAATGAGCAGGAACGAAAATTGTACTCAACTATGGGCCCCAAGATCCTAAACATCTCTTTATTGTTTTTGCCTAGCTTCAATGTTTAACAGTTGTAAGAGAGAGCAGTCTTGATACTTTCAAAGACCCTTCACCTGGCAATATACTAGGAAAGTGGCGTTTGGAGTGTGTACACGTCTTGATAGATATTGTAATTTAACACTGGCACAAGTGAGATAAGGGATGCTCATTCAATTAACTTGGTATCTGCTTTTCCCATGATGGGTTATCTGAAGTTTCAATGCCTCCAGTGCACTCACTATGCAAGAAAATGAAAGATTTGAGATTGATTCCTTCATTTTTACCTCTCAAAAAAGGATGTCAGATAAGTGATTTCTTCATAGTCAACAGGAATATTTATCTCCTTTTCATTTGGATTTGATCGATTGGTGTCAATTTTGTTCAGCAATAAACTACAACTTTTTATTTTATTTTATTTTATGCTGTTGAATGTGAAGGGAATAAGTGCAGGATGGTGTCTGTTCCTTTTGAAGCTTGAAAATCTGCAAATTCTTTATTCTCCTCCACTAAGCAAAATCTACAGTTATCTGACAAGATGGACCATATATTTTGATGTTCTGCCTTTGCTTTGGTTCAGTAAGCAATTAGTTTATCGTCAATGTTGCTAAACACCTAAAGTCGCCAAATGAATCGGTTCAAGTTCGAAGATTCAAGATTAATTAGTAATTGCTATTTTTTTAGTTCATCCAGACGGTCGTAAACTTTAGACTATATATATATATATATAAAATCAAATTTATATTACACATCAGAAAAGTGAGAAAAGTCATATTCAATTTCAAACCGCTAATTCCAGTGGCCTCAGAAATTATTCTATGTGGTAATGAAAAATGCACGGGAATTTAGTTATATTTCATGATTGATCAATAAGTGAAGATATTTGATAAACCATCGTGGTCAAGTGGTCGGTAAATTTCCCAATCTTTCACATCCTACCGGCCACCGCACCAAATATTCCCTCTCCTCTGCTGGGCCATCTTGCCTCTCAATTATTTTTTCAATATTTGGCGTGAGTAGAATCCTTTTTCAAAAGTAAAATGGACTCTTGTGAATCCAAGAACTGACGTGATTTGCACGACCAGTTTCAAGAACTGGAACACTATGCGTGTCACTGTTATTTGTAAACCATGCATTTTTTTTCGTCATTGGATTAATTTCTACCGTTTCCTGGGTTTTTATCTTGAGGACTGAGGTTGTAGCCAGGAGGATCATGGTCAATGGCACATGCTTGGTCGAACAACTAACAGCACACAGTGTCTGATTTCAGCGTTCCATGTCGAAATCTTTTGTGACAAGGTTTAATCAGGAGTGAGATATTTTGCTGAATGCCCACTTGTGTTCTTCTATATCTTAAAATAACCCCTCATTAGACCATCGTATACAAAATTTGATGACTACTTCCGATAATCATGAAAACTTTAGATTTGGATTAGGATTTTCAACGATCCATGTGTTTGGGCTTGAAATTACAAAAACAAGTTCTGTATCATATAACATGAGACATTTCATTGTGTAAGCTTGTAAATATAAAAAAAGTATTGTATAGAAAAGAAAAGAAAAGAGAAGAAGAATAAAAAATATAGGGGTGTATGATTATTGAATGAACTGTTGTGAAGAAACTTGAACTTGAATTACTTAAATGTTTATTTAATGACATGATGTATTTATAAATTTTTGTTACATCAATTTACCTCATGGAGAGTGGAGAATGATGTCACAAGTACCTTGTGGTGAGCTGTTGGTTATTGTACTATTAATGAAGAGGTTAGTCTTCGTTATTGGTGGAAGGATTGGTGATTAACCATGCCTTTTAAGGCATCATATGGATATGAAATAACTATTTTAAAGAAATGATGTGCATATGCTCTACATAGAAAACTTGGTGTGCGCTACTGGGTGGTATGCAACATTGTTCTACATCTTGGAACTAGAAAATACATTGAGGTACATGTGTGACAAGGATACTGAATCAAAGCTTAAAAACATTGCATAGAGCCCATTTGTGGCTTGGTGGAAGTGAGGTAAGTGGGAGGCCACTTAGGCTTGGCCTAAATGGCTAAAAAAGGTATGAATGACTAAGATTACTTTTTTTGCACAACCATTTGCCCCTTTTAAGTCTTCTAATCATTCATGTTTAAAAGAGTTAATTAGTAGAAGTAAGAGGAAAAGAAAACACTTGATATCTTATACATGTCAAGTTACTTGTCGTGGTTTTTATTAATGAGATTACAAGAGAGATGCGAGTTTAATTAACTTGCTTATTCCTCTTAGAAAAAAGAACATTATTACTTAGAAAGTGGAGAATGTTTTGCGATAATAAAAGCAATGTTAAAGCATTATGTAAGGAGACATTGTATGAAAATATGAAGACTTTCATTGGAGATATGGAGATCTCACCGTGAATATTTTATTAGAGACATGGAGATTTCAATAGAGACATAAAGATCTCATTGTAGAGATTTAATTAGAGACATAAAGACTCATTTGGAGACATGGAGAATTCATATAGAGAAATGGAGATTTTATTGGAGATGTGACAAAATATCCTTACTTTTAATGGAAAAAAAAAATATGGGTGTTCATGTTTGTTCACGCTTGATTATTCTATTCAAATATGGTTTTCCATCGCCTGTTTAACATTGAGGAGATTTCAACCAGGAAAAATATATAGTTGTTCTCATAAAGATTAGTTTAGACCTCACAAGTCAGGACTTCATTCTCAATGGGTTCGAGTAGACTTAAGTATTTTCTTATTAGACATTTTGAAGATATGCTTCAGTGCTCTTATATTCTCGCTGTGTGATGGCAAAGAGCTTAATGATGCTTTTTTTTTAGCTTGTATGCTTGTATTGAAATGGGAGGTGAGTTTGGCACTAAGATCATAAAAGTTAAAGACAATCCATGCTTTAAGTCATGGGGTACAGCACCAGAGTAGATCAATAGAATATTATTAGGAGGACTTTGCATACAATATCATTGTCTTGTGTTACAATGCTTTATAAATTTTGTATATGCTCTCTTGTGTCTGTAAGTTCATATAATTGTCTAAGTTTGTCTTGGTGGTGATACAATCTTTAGTTTTCTATTATTGACGAGGTTGTAATCTTCAAACACCAATTATTGCTTGTCATATATATACAGACCTTGTCCTTTTCTTAATCATTTACTTTACTGGAAAGGAGAGAAAATTAATAAGTTTCAAGAAAAAAAAAAGCGACATGAGTGAAAGGGATATATGTAAAAAGAGTTTGGGTTATCTATTTCATATTATTTCAATTAACAATGAGAAAAAAAGAAAGAAAGATGGATCAACGGAGATTATAAAAGATGCAGAAGGAGGGACAAAGAAGAAGAGGAGGTTGTTGTGAATTGAAGAATAAAGAATTGACTTGAGGTGAGTTTCATAGGTTTCAAGAACTTTCATTTAAGGTGGCATGTTAGAGAATAATATAAAATCATTTGTGAGACCTCACTCGACATCTTAAATTTTTGGATTAAACTAGTTCTTTAGCATAATAGATTGAGCTTGAATAATGTTTTTGTGCTAATTCAAGCTTTTATCTATGTTTATACAGGTACACAAACTTAGAGGGTTAAGTCAATGAGTAGAAAATGAATGCATAAGAAATTTAGGTTATAGGGGTAAAAAAAAATAATTGATGATTTGAAGATGGAAAAGAAAGTTGTTGATGGTTCAACATCAAGAACAATGCAATTTTTAGTTGAAATTGAATAAAGTTTGTATTCAAACTTTGTTAAATTAGTTGAGAATATGATTCTATAATGCTAGATTTTTATTACTAGTTTATATACATACTAAACTAAAATCTTTTGGCTGGAAGTGGGAAAAGTCTCAAAATTAAAATTTCTTAAATTAAAATGGTTTGCGGCCATAATTAGGCATCCATTATAATTCAAGAAAGCTTTGGGTTGATTTCTTCTATAACAGAGACTTGATTATGATGATCCAAATTAGTTATTTTATTTATCAAATTTTATTTTTAAAAAGACTGAATTCTTATTTGAAAATAATAATTCTATATGGCTAATCAAAAGATAGGAATCCTAGAATTATTAATTAAACTTTTGGTTGATGACCTAGTATTAAATGTATTGGTTACAATTATGACTCTTTTAGCTTTGTTAACTCTGACAATATACAATGAATGCATTTGTTTTGTAAAAGATGTTTAATAGTATGGTAGTGGTTGTTATTCAAAGTATTTTTTGTTTAGAAATATATTAAAATAATATTTTTTAAAAATTATTTTTGATATCAGCACATTAAAATAATTTGAAAATACAAAAAAAAAATTAATTTGAAGTAAAGAAAAAAATTTAAATTTTTTAAAAAACGCTTTTGAAACACAAAAACAAACGGGGTCTAAAAGTTTTAAGATACTTAATGAAAATGTGATTTAAATCCTTTGACATATATAATTATTTCAATAAGCAAGTTTTTATATTCTTTATAATTAAAAATATTCAAGTTTCCATTGGCATGCATAAGCGATCGATAACTTGATAACTTCGATGTCTCCAATTATTTATCATATATCATTTGATCTAATAAGTAGTTGTGTGAATTTATTATCTTGTATATTGGACTAAAAAAACAAGCTTGAAGTGTTTTAAAGAGACCTTGCATAGATTTTTTATAGGCTCATCATATGATGATTTTCTTTGATCAGTTAGTGTGGAAAAAGGTTTATTTGTCTGAGTAGTGTACTTTTCACTGCAAAGACATAAACTTTAATTGATATTAAACAAAGTTGCAGCCATATTTAGCATCAATGTTGTTCTAACTTTTAATATATTAATTGTGATTTGATGATGCAATTATCAAGCTTTCACTATAAAACATGTTGGAAACTAATATAATATTAATATGGGTATCCGAGCTAACTTGCGTATATCTCAACTAATTCTACAGGCCTTGAAGTAAACGACATGCAAGTTTCCAATAACCATCATATTAGCAACCACATGACTCGAACTTGAGACTATAGGAGGAGCAAACTTTTTGGTCCCAAACTCTTACCACTGAATCTTTGCCAATTATTTATTTTTATAAGCGGGTGGATTTAGATTTATATTAATTTATGACTATGATAAATCCGACTTACTTATTATTCTTGATAAATTTATGTGGATATATAATATGATGAAGTTCATGTTTAAATTTATTAAACTTCTCATACAAGTTCAAGTTTTTCAGCTTATATCTTACCCAATTCCATTCATACCATTTTTGTTCTTCAAAAGGATACTTCAAGTGTTTACTTTGCACATATATAGTGATCTTAAGTAATTTAATTATAAATTAATTATATGATTTAAAAAAAAAACATGTTATGATTCAAAATTTTAAATAATTTTTTTTATAAGACATAGAGACCTCATCTTCAATAATATTTCCATGTATTCTATCATTCAAATTGAACGGATGCCATTTAGCATATAATAAATTAAAATATCAGCAACTTGAAAACTAATTATTTTTCTCTCACCTAATCTATGTCATTGAATTCAAAATTAACTATAAGATTAGAAAAATATCAATAATATCCCTTTAAAGCATATAATGATCCTAATATTTTTTTTATCACATGTTTTTGAAGTTTTTCTATATAATAATAAAACAAATTTTCAGTTAGATGGTTTTAATATATTCATGAAATTCTCTTATTTTTATTTTTTTTAAAGATTTAAATCAAAAATGAAAAAGAAAGAAGCAAAACACATTTATTACTTGAATACTGAAAGGCATTTTAATTCTAATCACTAAATATATAAATAATTTTCAATCGGTTAATCATTATTTATTTTAATTATTTTTCAATGATTAAGGAATATGTAATAATATTGTTTTTAAATATTTTTTATTAAAAATATATCATAATAATATTTTTAAAAAATTACTTTTAATATCAACATATTAAAATTATTTAAAAATATAAAAATAAATTTTAAATAAAAATAAATTAATTTTTTATAAAATTATAGAATACTCTAAAACGTGGGTTTTTTACTGTAGCAACAGGTTTTTTTTTACTTTTTTTTTACATGTTTTTTTTTTGTTTTCTACCCAAAATTGATTTCTTCTTCTTTTTTTTGTTTCTTTTTTTAAAAAAATTTTTTGTTTCAAAATTATCTTTGCTAATTTTTTTAAATATTGAGTTGGTTGAAAATTTAACTATGTAGTTTTTTTCTTTTAAAACATTGTGAATTGCTATAATATTCTCATATATTATTTTCTTTTTTTTTTATGATTTCTTTATTCATTTTTTTTCAAAATGGTCTTTGTAGATTTTATTTTATTTTTATATTAAGTTGGTTGAGAATTTAGCTTTGTAGTTTTTTTTAAAAAAAACAATAAGGATTGCTACAGTGTTTCCCCTACATAGTTTTTGTTTTGCTGCAGTGTTTCTCCATATATTTTTTAAAAAAATTATCTTTATCGAATTTATTTTTTCAATATTGAGCTGGCTGATAATCTAGCTTTAGCTTCTCCCATATGTTTTTTTTATTTTTCTTTTTTTCCAAAATTATCATTTTTTACATATTTTCTTTCCTTTTGTTTTGTTTTTTTCAGAATAATTTTTGTTGATTTTATTTTTCTACTATTGAGCTGGTTGAAAATTTAGTTTTTTTATCTTTTTCTTTAAAACACTGTAGCTTTCCTCACGTGTTTTTTTTCACTTTTGTTTTCTTTTTTGTACATTTTTTTTTCATTTCTTTTACCCAAAATTGACTTTTTTTTTTAGATAGCCTTTGTCAGTTTTTTTTTATATATATATTGAGCTGGTTGAAAGATTAGCTTTGTAGCTTTTTTTAAAAAAAAATATTATGGATTACTACAGTGTTTCCCTTACATGGTTTTTGTTTGGCTACAGTGTTTCCCCCACATGTTTTTTTTTTAAATTATCTTTGTTAAATTTATTTTTTCTATATTGAGTTGGTTGAGAATTTAGCTTTAGCTTTAGCTTTCCCCATTTTTTTTTTCATTTTTTAAAAATTTTCCCCACATTTTTCATTATAATTATTATTGTATTGTATTATATTATATAACTGTTTTTTTCTTTTGTTTTTTTTTTTTTTAATGAATTTTTTTTTGTTTGATTTAGTTTGTTAATGTTAAATTTTTTTTATTTAGTTATCAGATTTTCATGATACGAATCTCGGGTTTGATGGGCTAACCTGATTTGACGAGTTATTTTTTTCATTTAGTTTAGTTTGTTAAAGTTAATTTTCTTTCTATTTAATTATCAGACTTTCATACTTTCATGACACGTATCCTGGGCTTGACGGGTTAACTTGGTTTGATGGGTTAACCTGGTTAATTATAGGTAAACCCGTTATTTTTTTTTCTATTTAGTTATCAAACTTTCATGACGCAAATCCCAGGTTTTACGGGATAACCTGATTTAAAAGGTTGACCAAATTAATTCAATGTTTTTTTTCTTTTTCTTCATTAGTTTTTTCCTTCCTATTGATTTTTTTTCTTTGTTTTTTTAATTAATTTATTTAATTATCACGCTTTTATGACACGACCTTATAGCTAGACCCACATTCAATATTCTTGGGTTCGGTGTTACAGCTAGACTCACTTAAACTTGGATCATGCAAGTTTAATTTTATTATTAATATTATAAATATTACTCTTAGACCAGGCGTTGCAGCCAAACCCAAGATTCTTGGGTATAACTTTACAGAAAAATCCAAAAATTTTATTTTTTTATATTTTTAAATATTTTTTATACAAAAAAATAACGCACATCATCGCGTGGATATACTATTTAAACCGCGTTCGCAACTAGCTCATGACGTTAATCATTATTGTTTTTTTTTGTTTTCTTAAATAACGACTGTTGAATGTTGATCATAATTTTGTCAATGTCCAGTGACAATACCTCACCGGTCACCGCTACTCTTATTTTATTAAAAAAATTCTTACGTAAACAGAACAGAACAAGACAAGACAAAAGCTTCTGTTTCTTGCCCCCTCCCTCACTCTCTCTTGCTCCACAGTTTTATTGATGTAGCAGAGAGAAGAGAAGAGAACACCAAGAAAGGTTTCTTAAAAACAATCCATGGATTTGCAAAAACTGTGCTTTGTAATCACTGTCACAGCTGTGATTTCACTGGTGTGTTACCCATCTTCAGTTACCGCAGGAGATATAGTTCATGATGATAATTTAGCCCCAAAAAAGCCGGGCTGCGAAAATGACTTCGTTTTGGTAACTTCTAAGTGCTGGTTTTTTTTACATCAACCCAGTTTTTGTTTTGATGTTTTCTCAACTGGATTTTGAGTATTTTCTCTGATGGTTTCTTGGATTTTTGTAATTTGTGTGTGTATTTTATGGTCTTGTTGTAGCTTCAAATTGTATGAATGGTTGTTTTAAGAGTTTTTCAACTTGATTTTATGTTTTAATGCCCCTTTTTTCTTGTATCTGTTTTACAATTTTGTGCGATTTGGAGCTAGTAATGTGATCCATCAAAAGTTGGAGTTTCTAAATCTGTGATCTTGTTTAGGTTTTGGTTCTGCGTATTTGGATTTGGTGCTGATTTGCCTTGTTGGGTTGAATTAGGTTTCCATGTTTTAGAAACTTTAAAGGTTATAGGAGGTAGTTTTGAAGATGGTTTCTTTACTTCTTATGACCGGGTCCATTTCTATCTTTTTGGTTCTCTTTTGGGTTTCTTAGGTTAATATCAAATATGCATAACTGCATAAATTATGCGCTTTGATTGGGAAAGACATTTAATGTTGTCAGTGCCACGCTTGCTTTGATTTAGTGCATACCTTTGAAGCCTACCACTTCTTATCTGGTTTTATAGGAAAGTTACATTCACCAGATTTTATGGGGCCTGTCTGCTTTCTTGCTTGGAAATTGTACTTTAGTCTGCTCTGGACTCAGATTGCGTTCATAATATTTATCTGCTAACTTTGTGGATGGTTTTTGTCAGGTAAAAGTTCAAACTTGGGTCGATGGAGTTGAGGATGCTGAATTTGTTGGTGTGGGTGCTAGATTTGGCACTACCATTGTGTCAAAAGAGAAAAATGCAAACCAAATTCGCCTTACACTTTCAGACCCTCTAGATTGTTGTAGTGCACCTAAGCATAAGGTTTTTCCTTCAGGACACTATTTATGCTCTAGATATTTGCACATAGCTGTGTACTTTAGTTATATGTTGTGGACATTTACTGAAGTTGATGTTCTTCAATTTGTTAGCTTGATAGAGATGTCATCATGGTTCACCGAGGTCATTGCAAGTTCACTACCAAAGCAAATAATGCTGAGGCTGCTGGTGCTTCAGCCTTGCTCATTATAAATAACCAAAAAGGTAACCAGCATATCTGCTGCTACATTTGATGCGTTTAGTAATCAGTAGAGATCTCAATGTGAGATCTTAGTAAGCAACGATAATGGTCTTGCTGTGCTACCTCGCATTAAACTCGTCAACTCAATTAAAATTAAACCTAACTAATTCTTGGCTAACTGGCTTGGGCTGGGCATATGAATCTTTTTCCATTATTCTGCCCATTCCCTTCTCCATCTGCACCTTTTCATTTTAGCCACACCTGTTTTACAAATATTTTGTTTTGTTAATGCCCAATGTCCTATAAATCTGCCATTTTTAAGAGGTATGTTAGGATTGCATGTAGAAATTCTTGAACTCCTTCCTTGAACTCACCATTGAAATTCTTCCTTGAAATCTTTCTTTAACCACATCATTCTTTTAATCTTTGTGGACATGGATGCATAACAGATCTTGAATTTATCTTCATCTTGCTTACACAAATGCTAACTTGGGCAAACAACCCATATAATGTACTTTACTCTCAATTTCTACCACTATGTCTTATCTTGCATGGAACTTGTTTCCCTTTTCTGCAGAACTTTACAAGATGGTCTGTGAGCCAGATGAAACTGATCTGGATATACACATACCTGCTGTTATGCTTCCACAAGATGCAGGTTCAAGCTTGGAAAAAATGCTGCTAACTAATTCATCTGGTAAGCTCTTCCATATTCCACATGTTGTGAGATAACATGCAAATCCATTTGTTAACTTGACCTTGCCTGCATTTGGATTTTACATTTTTTTGAAGATGATTGTCCATTTGTTTAGGCGATGACAACTTGCTGCTTTGATGTACTGCATACATTTATCGGGTAGTTTCCTTCTTGTGGGAGAGTTGTTTAAAAATATTTCCCTGTTTGCAGTGTCTGTGCAGCTTTACTCTCCAAGGCGACCGTTAGTTGATATTGCTGAAGTCTTTTTGTGGTTGATGGCAGTTGGTACCATCTTGTGCGCCTCTTATTGGTCTGCATGGAGTGCCAGAGAAGCAGCTATTGAACAAGACAAGCTATTGAAGGTGATCTTTTGACAATATTTGCAAAATAGCATCAACTTAGTGCTTTCTTTCCGGAAGTGGTATTCTTATCATTACAACTTTTATATACACTCTGATTCATGACCGTCATCTTCATGTAGGATGCTGTGGATGAAATTCCAAATGAAAAGGCTGTGGGTTTTAGTACTGTTGTAGACATTAATACAACGTCAGCTGTTCTGTTTGTTGTCATTGCTTCATGCTTCTTGGTCATACTTTACAAACTCATGTCATATTGGTTCATAGAGCTTTTGGTGGTCCTCTTCTGCATAGGTGGTGTGGAGGTATGACTTTTCCTGTTTCACAATGAAATCATGATGGAATGTGGTGCCGGGAGCAAATACTTAAGCATTTATGCACGTTACAAGTAGTGATTGTTATGCAAACTGCGATCAAACTATTTGACACATGAACATCCTGATTGTTATGTTTTCCATCATTTCCCCTTTCTGTTTGCTTGGATCAATTTTAACTAAGTAGTTTTATGCATCTGCAGGGATTGCAAACTTGCCTGGTCGCTTTGTTGTCAAGGTATATTAATCAATCTCTTATTGATATGTGACTTAACTTTACTGAGATTTTTGCTTTTAACTCCTTGCTAGCCACATTCCATGTTTGAGTTGTTCATAATGATTCTTTTATCTTTGATTTGGGGAACTTTGGTTAAAGTTCCTGTTCGTCAGTAAGTTGCCATGAAAGTAGTATGGTAGTGAAAATTGCACGCTCCTCCTAAGGAAAGTTCATTAACTCATCTTGTGATTCCAATTCAGCGCAACAAGTGTTAATGTATCAAAGGCAGCTATTATGTATTTGAAGGTTCTGCCTGGGAGTTTTTATGAAGCTGGTTACCCATGGATGCTTGTTGTTGGATCACTCGAGTATTTTCTGCCAGTTCAGTGGTCAAGAACTAAAGTTACAATAATTGTACAGGTGGTTCAAGCATGCTGGAGAATCATACATTAAGGTGCCATTCTTTGGACCTCTCTCATACCTAACTTTGGCTGTTGCTCCATTCTGCATAGCATTTGCAGTTGTTTGGGCTGTGTATCGCACTGTTTCCTTTGCCTGGATAGGTCAAGATATACTCGTAAGGATACCTTCACTTCTTTTTTTCCTTATTGGTTGATGTTTCTGCAACTTTTAATTTCCAGTTATCAAGATGATAGAACATCATCTCTCTGATTTCTGTTTTGGTTGTTCCATCTGCTATATTTTTCATTCCAAAACTAATGATTATTGACTCCAAAATGAAATGAATATTACGAAGCATACATTATAGCCTTTTGCCATCTCTCTTAAATATATCTTTTTTTTGGGAAGTTGTTAGACAAGACTGATGGGGCAATTTAGCTAATAATCCTTCTCATTTATTTGTTCTTAAATCAGGGAATTGCACTGATAATCACCGTTCTGCAAATTGTCCATGTGCCTAATCTCAAGGTAATGTTCTTAAATAGACAGGCAAATAAGTAGAAGTTATTGCAATGGTTATGACCCCACCAAGGTGGATGTGAGGAAGAATTGTTCCTTGTGATTGGAAGTTCAAAATTTTTGCCATCGCACCAAGTAACGGGCCTGCATAGACTGCTCCTTAGATTCTTTCTTTAATCCGACTCATCAGTTTTTTCCTTTCTTAATTGCTCTTGGACCTAGTATGTGTCCAGTGGATTTCCTTTCTAAATAGGCAATCATTGGCTGTTTTTTAAGTCAAAGAGCTCTAGCAATGACCCTTTTTTTCTTTGTTTCAGTGTTGCTCTGCACATGCTCACATGATTTCTTCTGTCAAGTCACAGAATTTATTTTGGTTGCATTTGTGATAGTATCATTCAAATTTCCTTTAATTCCATACAAAGATGCAATCCTTTTATTTGATCAACTGTGCTCGTGGTCTAGTTTTACCAGGTTTAGTATCAGTTGGCATCAATTTAGATAGAGCAGATTTGAGGACTATGAATATTTCTGGCAACTCAGTGGTTTTTCTTCTGAAATGAATTACATATGTTTTGTAAATCAGGTGGGTACAGTTCTTCTCAGTTGTGCGTTCTTGTATGACATCTTTTGGGTGTTTGTTTCTAAGAAGGTGTTCCATGAAAGCGTCATGATTGTGGTAAGTAATCCTGCTAATTTTACCATTTATCATGCATAACTTTTGGTTTTGACTTTTGAATATCAATGCATTCGCTTGCTGAAGCATAACTTGGTTGATTGTATGTTTTTCCTTAGGTGGCTCGTGGTGATAGAAGTGGAGAGGATGGAATACCGATGCTGTTAAAGATTCCACGCTTGTTTGATCCTTGGGGTGGTTACAGCATCATAGGATTTGGTGACATCCTTTTACCCGGATTGCTGATAGCATTTTCCCTCAGGTTTACACTTCACTCAGTGATCCTCTGGCATGTATTTGCAGGAAGTATATTCTTAACCTGCTTCTATTCTTGTAAACTCAATATTTGCTAGCATTCTCTGGTGTTCCTTCCTCATTTTTTCCTCCAGGTTAAGTTAATTTTTTATATTTATGTGATTATGAAATTCTTTTTCCAATTTGGATCACAGAATTGGCGACTGTACTTTCTTCTTGCAATATTTTTCTTCTTCCATTCTATTTCAAAGCTATGATGCTCACTTTAGCTCTAGCTCTCTAAGTTGTTATAAGAACATTTGCAACAGTAGTTCTAGCTCTCGAAGTTATAAGAATCTGTCATGTAAGGAAATAAAGTAAAGAAAATTGTACTCTTGGCTTTTTTAGAGGAGTGGAAAAACAATGATGCATGCTGCTCCACCTTTGGTCTTGAGCTTGTTTTTCAGTCAGCAAGTTCTGATCACATGGACAGTTAAGATTTCTATGCTAAAAAAAATTGATCGCTCTTGCAGGTATGATTGGTTAGCAACTAAGAGTCTTCGAGCTGGGTACTTCCCATGGGCAATGCTTGCTTATGGACTAGGTATGGAATATTAAAAGCCATTCCCTTTCTCTGTTGGAACACTGTACTGTGTTTCCAAAATGAAAAGATAAAGAGGACTGTTGTGCTGTTCTTGTACTTTGGGATTTTTAAATTGCAATAATAATATTTTTACCGATTCCCCCTTTTAATCATTAAACGTGGCAGGTCTTCTCGTTACTTATGTGGCACTGAACTTGATGGATGGCCATGGGCAACCAGCACTGCTCTATATTGTCCCATTCACCCTCGGTAATCTTTTTCACACAAGAAGAAAGGAAAACAACCTGAAAATGCAAGTTGGTTTAACATTTACTTCACCTTATGAAAAAATTCACACATTGATGCAGGAACTTTTCTGGCACTGGGGAAGAAAAGAGGGGATCTCAGAGTCTTATGGACCCAAGGAGAACCAGAAACACCATGTTCCCATGTCCGTCTCCAACATAGTGAAGAATTGGACTAGGAAAAAGAAGACTCCTTGTGTAATTATATTTGTAGTATTTTGTAGTTTATTGCTCATCCACGGGGAAGCTGGTGGTGAGAAAGCAGCCAGACAAGAATAACATAAATTGGAAATATTGTATCAAATCTTCAGGCCCTTCAGATCAACCTTGGGCTGACTATAAGTTAACATAACGAGAGTGCATTATTGTTCCAAGAAAACACTCTTCTGTTTTCTGGCAAGTACCACTGAGACATCAGGGCGCTGCACGTTCATGGGAAAAGGTGAGGGCTAGGTAAAACTTCATGGGAAAGCTTGTTGGTTTAAACATTGTTTCTCCTGGATGCTAGTTATTGGTTGAAATTTACTGCTTTGAGAGGAATGGTTGATGTTGTCTGGCCACTGGGAGACCAGGCTCCCTCTATGCGACGGCCGGATGCCATGGAATCACACGGGCAAAACCGTTTCACTTGTGCATGGCAACGATCCAAATCATTTCTCGTGTTTTAAATTTCTCCAGGGTATTTGTGATAGTTTCTGTAGGAATTAGATGGTTAACACCTTGAGATTTTCATTTTAGGTTTGACCTTTGATGCGCAGGAGTCTTAAGAGACGGGAAGGGAAAAGCCTGCTAGACCTCCTATTAAATAATTAAAAAAAAAAGACAGAAAATGTCTAATATAAGGTGTTATTGTGCTAAGAAGTCTTTAATTGCAGGTGAATAATGGAAGATTTTTGTGCGTGTGGGCAGCTCGATCGTTACTATAAGCCTTTGATAAATAAAAAAAAGAAAAGAAAAGAAAAAAGACTACTAAACCTTGTAGAAACAGTTTGATATCTAAGATGGTGTTATTACAATAAATTTTACAAGTTAAAAGTTAGTAGGCGAATCGTATTGCAAGTTAAGGCATCGGTATTTTGTCTTTATTGAAGGCAAAAATCTAATATAAAGACATTTTATGACTTGTCCTTTCCATAATATAATAATAGTTCAATTGTTTATTTTTGAGCTTTACTTCATCTTTGCACAAGTAAAAAGGCATAAAAATCCAACTTTAAAACACCATTCTTTTATTAATAAAATTCTCAAGTGTTTTTGATTTTATTCTTCCATCTATAATCTTAATTTTTATTTTTTTTTAAGTTTTATCCTCAGTCATTCTCTTGATTTGGATTCTATTGTGATTTTTTTTTTATTTTACTTTCTAATTTAAAGTTTGATGATATTTAAGGTAAACCTTTAATGTTTTGATTTTAAATTTTGATTTTTAGTTTCTTTATCAAATTTTAATTTATCTTTAATTTTATTTTGGAACCATAATCTTGGTTTTTTATCTTTTAAAATTTGATCTTCATCTTTATTTTTTTTAGATTCTTTTGTCAATTTGATTTTTTTTTTTAAATTTACTCTTCAATTCTAATATTAAAGTTAGGCCCTAAATGTTTTGATTTTTAATTTTGATTCTTAACCCTTTTATCAAATTTTAATTTTGTTTTTAATTTCATAATTGGATCCATAATCTTATTTTTTTATTTTTTTTTAATTTGGTTCTCATTTTTTTATTTTGGATTGTTTTGTTAAATTGATATTTTTTTTACTTTGCAATTTAATTTAAAATTTTAGGCTTCCCTCTTATTTTTCAAGAGTCGGACAAGTACCAAGTCACTAGTCATATGAATTGACACGAGCTAACTTTAAGTCAAATAATTTTTTTTATTTTATAAGAAAAAAAAAGTAAAAGTGACATCATTTTTTTTTTAAATAGTCAACGAGTTTTAACTAAGTTTGTCACATGTCAACCCGTGTTTTTTATCGTTTCACATCAAGTCAATGCTTTCTAGATTTATTTTGAAACTCGACCTGCTCTAAGCCTCAGGTCATAGGTTAACTCACCATTTTATTTTCTATTGAGTTATCTTATTCATATATTAATCTTACTCATGAATTTGGTCACTAGTTCTTTATTTATTTAGATTTATTTTTGTTTATTGATTTCATCTTTATATGTTTGGATTTTTAAAGATTGACAATCCTTTTTTTTTTTTTTATAATGTCAAGTAGTAAATATTTTTCCTTTCTTAAAATACATTGCCAATACTTGAGCATCTCATGTTTACATTAAAGAAAATTCAGCCCACCCAGCAGCGACACCTATAAAGTAAAGTAGAAATAATATATCAACACATCGATATCATTCTTTTAAGCATATCAGTATGCCATTGTACAATAGGAGTGTGTTCATTAAGACATCATTGAACCTTTTATACAATAGGAATATCTGTCCAGTACTACCATCCTGTTGTGAGAGAAATTAATTTGTTTTTCCTTTTAAAAAATTCTCTAACCTGTATATTATAAGTAATTAGTATTTATCTAAATATAAATAATATATATATAAATTATTCTAATTTTAATAAATAAAAATACATAAATATTATTTAACAAGAACTTGCACTACTTCGCTAACTTAACTTCTGGAATCTTTAAAACTGTTTGATGTTTTTTCAACAATAATTTCCTTGGACTTCCCCGACGTCATTGTTAGATGGTGCTGCCGATATATAGTTTTTATTATTATTATTCTTAATTCTTCATAAAACTGTTAGATAGAGATCCCGACAGTTTTTCTTGGATCTATTTAAAATTATTGGTGTTATTACAGTAGATTATAATATATTTAGAGAACTAAAATATTAGCTGACGACGTAGTACAAGCTAAAGCACAAGTATCTTGCCTTTTTCATAAAGGAAATCGATCCATGCTCCCTGTGATAGGCAAAGGGCCAATATATAATCGGCACAGTAAACACTAACACTCTGTGAACTTTCTTCTCCATGACTGTTCATTATTCGACTCTACTTCATATTTGAACAGGTGAAATAGCCCAAAACTCCACCACTAGATCAACACCCTCTTCCGACCAGTCAAATTCCAAAACGTTAATTATATGAATTAACATTATATATAAATATCTATTCACTTCAATGTCTTTTCTTACTCTATTTAACAATCCTAGCACACTTAGTCTTATATATATATATATATATACAGTGCCCGCGCGCGCGATGAAGTTTTCTAAACGTATGGTTTCAAAAGTTGACGAGGCATGGTTTTTTGTTGAGAAAAGTGTAAATGGTAAGAATTAATGGCTCAGGATATAGGGAACAAAATGCAGTGATTAACAGAGGTGGTGATGGAGATGTATACTCGTCCGAATCCCAACAGAAAAAAGAATCGTCGAGGAGCACACAGCTATTTGACCTCTGACGAAGCAAGAGTGCGTATTAAATTAACCACTGAAAGCTACTGCATGCATTAAAAGGAAATCGCAATATAATCGTCGAGGAGCGCACAACTATAAGCCTTTTTTAATGAGAGGTCAATGGATCTTAGCCTAGTTGTGTGAAGAAGAAAGCATTGAGAACAACAGTAATGAAATGACGTAGTTGTTTTCTCTCAAGAGGATGGAACTAATTAAGAAGCGTTGTTTCTTGGCAGGTGGTTCTGCTGCAATGAATACTCCCGTCGAAGTCTGTTCCATGTCACTCTCCGTAGGATGATTTAAATTCTCTTCGGTTAAAAGAGTTGATGAAAAGTCATTTTCTTTTTTAAAAAAGAAAGGAGATATACATAAGCAAACCTAGTTTTCAACAATTAAAGAGGTAGGTGGAAAATTAGGGTTGAGATTTTTTGGATTTTAAAATTTATTTTAATTTATAAACACTTAATAAATATTTTTAAAGTGTTAATGAATCAATTTGTCAACACAAAACACTATGAAAATAGTCTAAAAATACAAAATAAAATAAAATAAATAAATCTTCTTCAATCCCATTTTTTTCCCAGCAAGTTAAAGTAAAAAATAGCATATTAATGAAACTTCTCTTTTAAATAAAACTCTATGAAAATCGTTATTTTTTATTCTCAAAACATAGCCACTTGACAACTATATTTCTTTTTCATCGTTTTTTCAACGAGTTTATCTTCCTTTCTCAAATTCAGTAATTAAAAAAATAAACAAAATTATGAATTTTTTAGCTAAAATTAACAAGTCTTCAAGTAAATGTCAGGTTAGCCATGTGAGTTTCTCGCGTTTTATGTATAGATCCTTTTCTTTGAATTTATTTCTTACAAATTTAAACCAAGCTCATTAAATTGGTTTAATTTCTAATGCAGCCAGAAAAAAAAAGGTTTTAAGCATAAAACAAATGGTATATAATTGTTCATATAAAAACTAACACTCCAAATGTTTTAGTATATTTAGTAAAGTGATAGTGTGGAAGAAACTTATAAGTTAATTAATGTTTTAAATAAACATAATTAGTAAGTTAAGTTAATTAATATCTTAGTTAAATTGCACTTAATTTAAAAACATTTTTAATATTAAAATGTAACAACAGTTTTTCTTTTTCCCACCAAGCTTATAGTTTGAATCTACTATAACAAAATGTTATAGTTTAATAATTACAAATAACAAAATGTAAGAGTTTCAACAATGTTACTTGTAAACCCGGAAGCTCTGTGGATCCATGGACATAAAGGATCTCTATCCGTGAGAGGAGCTGTTGCAACACTGGCGGAGCCGCGGAGGGGCTGGTTTCATTGGCTGCAACGATATATGGTGGTTTCGATTTTTTTTTAATGAAAAACTTGTTATATTTAATATAAAGATTTTTTAGGTATTGATTAAAATATAACATTAACAATCTTGTAAATAATTTGATTTTTTTTTAGCTTAATGTAAAGTATTATATATCAACATAAATTCATGAAGCAAGGAGAAAAAGTTGGGACGTGTAGGATATAGATTATCTTTACATGCAAAGACGTCAAACTCTCACGTTTCTCGTAACTATAGAAATTTGGACCCATTGAGTTGAATTCCGGTGTTAAAACAATTTTTATAACACCAGTGCACCTAGGGTTTACCAGTGATGTAGAATTGTTGACTATGAAATTATTGATTGTTGATTAAATAATTGGCATATATCTGTTATGATAAGAATAAAATCTCCTCAAGAATCTTTAATCAAACCCATGATTCTTGCGTAGTGTTTGTTGTATACAGAAAAAAAAAAACTTAATCTCATCCGTGTATCACGAATGAACCATCATCAATTCTTTATCAAATAAGAAAATTAGAAGCCAGTTCATAATATTCCCGATGAAGATCGATGCCCTAGTGTTGTATCTATCTGTGTGTCTGCTACAGGATGTCCTTCACCTGGGAAAAAGATGCATCCATGATCCAACCCATCTTTTTTCCTCTCACTGGAGCTAGAGTTCTCTTCCCTCCCAACAAACCTAATTACAATAAACACATAATCTGTTGTAATCTAATCACTTGCAGTCAAAGCATGTTCTGGCCAAAGGCAAGGTGAGCTGTGGCAAGATCTTGAAGCATGTAGGTGAGCGCTTGTGGTTCTCAGGAAGGGACCACATGGTGCACCCCTTATGGATTGGGGGGTCAGTCTAGCTAGCTGTAGGTGACACAGCGGAGAATTATAGGAACAGACCAGGCTGACATCAGGATATGACACGTGTCTGGGGGATAGAGGCTTGGACGGTTGGAGATGACGTGTGTTTGTTTGGAGTGCACTTCCAGGTTTTAGGGTTTCTGTATGTGTCTTTTTATCTTTTTTTTTCTTCCAGTTGGTGCTCATTTTCAATGTCGCAAATGGTTGGAAATGGGGCCGGAGGCTGCATGTGAGGGCAGGGACGGTACCAGAAGGGTATCCCATGAGTGTGAGTTGTCCAGCATGATATCATTCCTGCACCTTTTCTGTAAAAAAACAAAAAACAAAAAAAGCATATTACAAAGAAAAGAAAGGAGGGGATAGACATAGAACAGGAGAGAGAGAGAAGAAAGCATGTGGTCCCAATCTCTACTGTTTGATTGTCATGCAAATGATTATTAAATCCATGTAAAGATCCCAAAGATAGTGTTTATTATAGTATTATTGGAAAAAAAAAATTATTTTTTATATCTTTTAAATTGTTTTGATATTTTAATATTAAAAATAAAAAATATTATTTTAATATATTTATAATTAAAACTGCTTAAGCGAGGAGATGTTTGTCGTAGACCGGAAAAAAAAAAAAAAAACTTTAAGAAGCGCCGCTGGTTTCTGGTAATAAAACTTGGTGGGGAGTGACGAAATTCGAATAGCTTAAATGATGGGTTATTATTTTAATAAATAAATGCAATCCATGATGATCCAGGCAGGACAAGAGAAGTTAACAGCTATCTTCCTTTTCAGACAATCAAAGTTCACTACGGAGTAAGTGGGGTCCCTTGCCCACCTACTGCTTCTTTGATTATTTTTTTACCCCACCACCGTTCATGTCAGTCCGTTGTTGTACAAGAAGGACGCAACTGTAATTTTAAGATTGTAACTGAGGCTGAATTTCTTTTTCAAAATTTGATTTTTTTTAAAAAACTAATTATTTCTTAGTGTTTTTAAATATCTTTGCTATATTAATATAAAAAAATTAAAATTAAAAAAATATTATTTTAATATATTTCTAAAAAAACACTATAAAAAAACAATATTTACTGCTCTTTCACTCTTTCAATAGCCGTTTGCCCAACTAGCCGTTAACTCCACCTCGTTCTCCTTTCAAAAAGGCTGCCCCTCTCCTAACGGTCACAAAACGGTCAGCTTCTCACAGCCACTCGATTTTTCGTTGTTTGTTTTAAACTTCACTTTTTTTTGGTTGTGATTTTGCTTTCCTTGGAAGGAAAATCCAGTTGCTTCTCGCTCCAGCTGAAATGACAATATTACCCTTGTCACCTTCGAGGGAGTGGCATCGGGAATGCTTGCTTCTGCATGACGAATATTCCGGGAAAAACAAGGGGATCATGACCATCCAAAGGAAGGAAAAAGGGTGTCAAATCAAGAAAGTGATCTGACTTCTTCATTGTCCATCTTGCTCGAGCTAGCCACCTGCTTGTAACGAACCAATGGAATTTATAGCTTTTTAACTTTATAACAAAAGGAAATAGACAGATCAATACAAATTTTTATGACAATGAAATACCTTTTTTTT
>Ga0325405_1000068_pt1 | contig 90598 bp, 58 predicted proteins | sample PopdelMetagenome_21_FD_205663 | JGI IMG/M metagenome (GOLD analysis project Ga0325405, IMG submission 205663) | Populus deltoides microbial communities from Bellville, Georgia, United States - Xylem-Control-R2 | ecosystem: Host-associated > Plants > Phyllosphere > Stem > Wood/Secondary xylem...
AAGTTTACACTATACTTGTTTGAAATACCATTAGTGGATCCTCTAACCTTGACATGTGTTGTTATCATTGTTGAATCTTTACGTTAATCTTCCATCTCAAAGTTCTCATCAACTTCTTCTTCTTCTTCTTTATTATTATTATTATTATTATTATTATTATTATTATTATTATTATTGTTGTTGTTGTTGTTGTTGTTGTTGTTGTTATTGTGTTGCTGTTAACTATAATTTATACAATTAACCTCTCTGTGGTTCGACCCCGGTCTTGCCGGGTTATTTATTACTTCGACACTCCTGCACTTGGGAGAAGACATCAATCTTTTGGTCGTGTCACCCGCCATATAGCGCGGGCTATAAACTTTCAAGAAATTGATTTGATTATATAATAATGAGGTGGCTTTTGTCTTAAAAAAAACAGTAAAAATTTAGAGAAATGGTAGGAAGAAGTGAATTTTTTAATGAGATTTTCCCCTATCACGGTTAGATTATAGAGTTTACATACTAACCTGGATAAATTTAAGTTGGTTTTATTAATTTTTTTTATTTTTTAATATTGTTAAAATTATATAAATTTATTAATTTCAGTTAAATTAATAACCCGGGTTTTATTTATAATAAAAAAATTTATGTTGGCCCGCATCCATGTAGTAAGCTTTCAGAAATTGATTCGATTACATAAAAATCACAACACTAGTGGTGTAACAATACTAGTCGTGGTTTTTGTCTTGAAAAAAAATAAAAAATAAAATAATTAGAGATGGAAAATAGGAGGGATGGAAAGAAGAGGTGAATGAAACCAAACTCTTCCTCTTCAACACAATCCTTCTCTCCCACCAACCTATCCTTAATTCAGATTCCTTAATTCAAATCAATGGTCTCTCCCAATCCCAACTCTTCTTCTTCTATCCACTATTTCTATGTCTTCTAGGGTTTCGATTTCTTTCAAAACCCAGAAGTAAAAATCAGGTATTTCTCTTCTCTCGCTCTCTATCGATCGATTTGAATTTGGTCCTCTTGATCTCTTTTTTCTTTTGATCGTTACTGTATGCATGTTAAATTGATTTCCCTTTTAATTTCTCTGATTATTTTATTTTTGTTGATAATTTATTTTTCAAGCCTCCGATTTTCGTAATTCGTTTGGAAATATTATGACTTTTAGTGTTAGGATACCTCCCCTGATCGTAAATTTAAACTGGGTTTTTTTGGGAAAATTAGGGTTTTGGCTCTAAAAGAGGGATTTTTTTCAGTAACATTATTGTAAATAAATTAGGGTTTCATTTATTTATTCCTGGTGAGATTAACTTCCAGCTCGTTGTAGCTTGATATTGACTATTTGGTTACAAATTTGCCTTTCTTTTGAAGTAGAATTTTAAGTGAATGTTGTTTAGATTGTGAATTTTGTTGGTTTGTTAACCGTTTGATGTTTCGTTGCTGTTCATAAAATAAATTGTGGTTTTGTGTTAGGATGTGTAGTGAGATATATGATTTGTGTGTTGAGATTTTGCAGATATTGGTATTGGGAATTTGGAATTAAGTTTTTGGAAATATGACGATGAATGAGCGGAAGACTATTGATCTTGAACAAGGATGGGAGTTTATGCAGAAGGGAATTACTAAGCTGAAGAACATCCTAGAAGGGTTGTCTGAGCCACAGTTCAGCTCCGAGGACTACATGATGCTATACACGTAAACACTTCTATGCCACATTTTGTCTATGATGATTTTTACATGTGTTTGAACTAGCATATGCTTGACTTGATTTGTTGTTGTTTTTGATGATGGTATTTTTATTTCCTTTTTTTTTTGTAGAACCATTTACAACATGTGTACGCAGAAGCCTCCTCATGATTATTCCCAACAGCTATATGACAAGTACCGGGAGTCTTTTGAAGAATACATTACGTCAACGGTGAGGAACATATAAATCAAGTTTGCGTAATCATGTCTGGTACATACATTTTTTCGTCATGTTTAGAGTCACATGTACTCTCACCAACAAGAAATGTCAACTCGTTTCCATTATCTGCATCTTGACCAAGAAATTATATGTTTAGTTTCCACTGCATTGACAAATTTATCCTTGTAATAGATGGTTATACTTTCAAGTCAAGGATCTGTAGCTTAGGGGTTGAGAAATTGCTATTTATGGTTTTTAATGGATGGTTTTGAAGGAAACATTTATTTTTAAATGCTAGTGTTGTCTACCAATTATTGATAGCATCCCCTATCACTGGAGTAGAAAGCCTAAGGTAAGGCTATTGTTTAACTTCTTGTAATTGTTTGATACATCTTGGTGAATGAATGGTGAATTTTATGTCATGTCAATCCATGCCAAGTGATGTGATTGGACAACATACCTGCTTCTTGAAACCTGGCTGTTTTTCATGATCATGGAACTGGAAAAATGCAGGTGAGGCAGTGGCTCAGAAATGAGGCATCTTATATTCAATCCCCCTGGTTACTTGGTACATTTGGGTTGAGTGATCGCATGCATTCATGTGAATCAGTTTTGGATTGGATTCAAAGTGATTCAGGTTAATGTATACCCTTACTTTGACAAGGTCTTCTCAACTTTCTATCCTTTTTCCAATAAACACATGTTATGCACTGCCATCTCATTGATACTTGGAACAAAATAACCTTGTCTGCTCCTTTTCAAAGGAGATGGAGGGAGATAGGTTGGGCGAGGGAGACATCTTATGCACATGTTGAACATCATGGTGCTGCTCCCCTTCTATTTGTTCGCTTTACCCTCTGTTTCAAATATAAGATTCCTTCATATGAGTTTACTGGAAGTTGATGGAACTTTGTTTACAAGAAGAAAAAACCCTCCCTCTGTTAACATCATTGTTTCTTTTTACTTCAACCCAATATATGTAGATATGTTTCTGATTGGTCTTAGTTTTCATTTGTCTCCATTAAAAATGCAATGTTCTGCTGTTTTTTTTTTTTTTTTTTTTTTTTTTTGCTATCGAGCACTTCTCAATTTGTTGCCAATTTTCTGTTTTCTGATGCAGGTATTGCCATCCTTAAGGGAGAAGCATGATGAGTTTATGTTACGAGAGCTAGTTAAAAGGTGGGCAAACCATAAAGTCATGGTTAGGTGGCTTTCTCGTTTCTTCCATTACCTTGATCGCTATTTTATTGCCCGAAGGTCACTTCCACCCCTTAATGAAGTTGGACTTGCTTGTTTCCGCAATCAGGTATGTCATGGCTGATTACCTGATTCATGTGCTGTCTTATATTCTGTCTGTGTTCTGTGTTTGTGATGGATTTTTTTTTCCCTTCCATTGCTTCTTGAACCATTGTCCCAATTGAAACTCCACTATATTCTGTTTGCTAACACAACTATTCCCTTGCAAGAAGATACATCATAATGTAATATAATGGAACGTCTTTTGATTCCAGGTGTACCAAGAGCTGAATGGGAAAGTGAGGGATGCTGTAATTTCTCTGGTAGGGTCATATTCTTTCTCCTAAATGGATGGTTTTCTGTTTCTTAACCCATGGACAAAATAGTTAACATGATTGTCCTTAAACAGATTGATCAAGAGCGTGAAGGAGAGCAGATTGACCGAGCTTTATTGAAGAATGTCTTAGATATATTTGTTGAAATCGGAATGGGGCAGATGGATTATTATGAAAATGACTTTGAAGCAGCGATGCTTAAAGATACAGCTGCTTATTATTCTCGGAAAGCAGCAAACTGGATCCTAGATGATTCATGTCCAGATTACATGTTAAAGGTAAACTGGATATGTTCTGTTAATGAGTCAAAAAGAATTTTTGCCCTCATGAAATGGTTTTTAATGCAAATAGTTTCTAATGCATCTTGTTGGTGATTCCAGGCTGAGGAGTGTCTAATGAGGGAGAAAGATAGGGTTTCTCATTACTTGCATTCCAGTAGTGAGCCAAAATTGCTGGAGGTTTGTGGCTGATTCTATGCTGTAACTCTTTGTTTTAGTTGCTCATTAGTGGTGGTTATTCACACAAAATACTAGAAAACCTTGTAAAATGGGATATCCCAGTTCAGGTACTGGTTCAAACAGCTGCATTGCCTGGTTTGAGGCCTAACTTAAAGTTTTACCCTTGTTTTTATTCTCTCTGTTATTTTGTTGTTGTGTCAGAAGTCATGTGTTCTTCTCTGCAGAAAGTTCAACATGAGGAGTTGTCTGTATATGCCAACCAGCTGCTTGAAAAAGAGCACTCTGGATGTCATGCACTGCTTAGAGATGACAAGGTTTTTATCATATATTCATTAGTTAACCATTTTTTCTGCTCATTGCAAATTAACTAACAGTCGTTGTGTTCTTGCTTTGTTTCATGCTGTTTTAGGTGGAGGATTTATCAAGAATGTTCAGGCTCTTTTCTAAAATACCTCGAGGCTTAGATCCTGTTTCTAGTATATTTAAGCAGGTTGGTAGGCTTAATAATTTATTGGCCATGGGGAATCTGAGATAAGCATTTTGTTGGTTCTATCTTTTCTTCTTCTTGTTTTTTTCACCTTCATTTTTCTATGTTCTGTTCCATAAAACAGCATGTCACTGCTGAAGGTACAGCTTTGGTCAAACAGGCTGAAGATGCAGCAAGCAGCAAGAAGGTCGGTCCTATGGCTATTCTAAACTTTGCAATTTATGTAATTTAACTCCTGGGAAAATTCTCTTTCCTCATATTTGCATTTTATTGCCCCTCCCATCAAGCAAAAAATAGAGTTTTTCTCTTAGATCTGTTCAATTTTTGTGCAATTTTCTGTGTAAGATTGTTTAGTTATGCACTCCTTAGTAATCTTTGAAACCGCTTTCATAAATCCCATTCACTAAAAGTATTGTGATTGTGTATGAACCTTTAGATTTCATTTGTTGAGCAGTTTCTCTATAATAATGATGATAATGAGGATGGTAAGATATACTTGGTGTGCAGGTTACGTGAAATGTTGTTGTCAATAATTTGGCGTCCCTGTTTTGCTTAACTTTGCTTTGAAATTGATTTTAATTCACCACCGTCCTGCTTACCTTATGGGGTATATGACCCTTTTCTGTTGCATTCACGAATAAAGCAAATTCAATTTCCAAAAATCGGCGAAAGCCTTGTTTAATATCAGAATCCAATTCCATCATCTATCCAACCCAGCAACCCACTGGCCCTAACTCATCAGCTCCCAAGACAAAATGGTGCTTGCTTTTGCACCAGTTCTAGTTTGCTAAGAACACTTTAGCAACTTTATTATTTTTGAAATATTTTATTCTCTATCCATGACAATGATAAACGTCATTCTTTAAAACAAGAGCAAGGGTAGTCAAATATCCTAGCAAGCTTGAGGTTCTAAAGCTCTTGTGCACAGCATCCATAAATTACGTACCCTAGTCATAGATCCTTAGATGCTTGTTGAGTATCAGATTTATCCTGGCATATCATCCTTGGAAGATTGCTTGCTAATCTTGGGTCTTTACTGGTTGTTCTTGTCTTTACAATTTGTGAGAAAGTAGGATACAGACCATAAAAAACTGAAATGAATGACCTATCAGAACTATATTGGTATCTCTGCTACTGAGTTTTGCTGAATAGTCCTGATGGTAGCCCAAAGCTCATCATAGATAAATTTTTCAGTCCCCACTACTTGAGGAGTTGAAGGGTATTTATGAGATGATTTTAGGCTAATAAATCAGTCAAACACATGTGGTTGTGGTCTGCTCCCAAGTTGAGATTTTTCCGATGATTGGTACAGCAGAGCTCTATTTTTGCATTAATAACGAGCTCTTCATAAAATTGGTTGCATGATACATTACTCTCACCAACATGCATGGTATATTTGTGAATGCTCTTTTTTTATTCATGTTTTTCTAATGCCAGCTTTTTTGTTACTTTTTTTTTTTAAAAAAAAGGCAGATAAAAAGGACGTGGTTGGCTTGCAGGAACAGGCAAGTCTCCATTTTTAAATCCATATATTGACTGACTGTTGAAATAAGTGGAAGCTGATTTTGGTGGCCTTCAGGTTTTTGTCAGGAAGGTGATTGAGCTGCACGACAAATATCTGGCATATGTCAACAATTGTTTTCAGAACCACACTCTTTTCCACAAGGTTTGTGTGGTTTATTTATACCTGACATTGCACGACAAATCCTTCTTGATCTGTTGTGTCTAAAACTTGTTCTTCTCCAGGCCCTCAAGGAAGCTTTTGAGGTCTTTTGCAACAAGGGTGTTGCGGGAAGTTCAAGTGCAGAATTACTAGCAACCTTTTGTGATAACATTCTTAAGAAAGGCGGGAGTGAGAAACTGAGTGATGAGGCCATTGAGGAAACACTGGAGAAGGTCTGTTGTGCTGCCTTTGCATGGTTCTGTTGCTCATGTTATTATTTAACTTCATAATTGAATTTGTCATTGATTTATAGGTTGTGAAGCTGCTTGCTTATATTAGCGACAAAGACTTGTTTGCTGAATTTTATAGGTGAATTATGTCATCTTCTGATGAATAGATGCTTTAATCGAACATTATATGGTGAACTTTTTAACTAAAAGAGGATTATTTTTTTGTTGCATGGTTTCTGGCAGGAAAAAGCTTGCTCGACGTCTACTTTTTGATAAGAGTGCCAATGATGACCATGAGAGAAGCATTTTGACAAAGCTGAAGCAGCAATGTGGTGGGCAGTTCACCTCAAAGATGGAGGGAATGGTCAGTTGCCTTGAACCATCATTTTCTAATTCAGAAGTTTAGATTGCTATGCACATGTAAGATTGGGATGCAAATTGCGATTCTTTCTTGAATTTGATTTTCGTCTAGGTTACGGACTTGACATTAGCTCGGGAAAACCAAACCAGTTTTGAGGAGTATCTAAGCAACAACCCAAATGCAAATCCAGGAATTGACTTGACGGTTACGGTTTTGACAACTGGCTTCTGGCCTAGTTACAAGTCTTTTGATTTGAACCTTCCAGCGGAGATGGTATGCTTATTAATTTGTCTTAGTTAAAATGTTTGTTGCTTTCTGGTTGATATGTCTGGTTTTTCTTTAGGTCACGTGTCGCTAATGCATACCTTTCTCTGATTGTCTGATTGCTTCCGCTTTAGGTCAAGTGTGTTGAAGTTTTTAGAGAATTTTATCAAATAAAAACAAAGCACAGGAAACTTACCTGGATATACTCATTGGGTACCTGTAATCTTATTGGGAAATTTGAACCAAAAACCATGGAGTTGATTGTGACAACCTATCAGGTATTAAGTTAATGAATTTAATCGCATATGTTTTTATTTATTAATTCTGATTAGTGTAGAAGTGCAGGTTGTCCATAAGTTTCTTTATTTCTAATGTTGATTTTTTCCCATGTTTAATAGGCTTCTGCACTGTTGCTTTTTAACTCCTCAGATAGATTGAGTTATTCAGAGATCATGACTCAATTGAACTTGACTGATGATGATGTTGTTAGACTGCTCCACTCTTTGTCATGCGCAAAGTATAAGATTCTAAACAAAGAGCCAAATACAAAAACAATATCTCCTACCGATCACTTTGAATTCAACTCCAAATTTACTGACAAAATGAGGAGGATCAAGGTGCTGAGAGCTTCTACAATGTCCTGTTGCTGTTCTGTATCATGTGAAAGCTAATGAGCCTTCTTTGTTCAACTTGCAGATTCCTCTGCCTCCTGTAGATGAAAAGAAGAAAGTAATTGAAGATGTTGATAAGGACAGAAGGTATGCGATTGATGCATCAATTGTGCGCATCATGAAGAGCCGCAAAGTTTTGGGTCACCAGCAATTGGTTATGGAGTGTGTTGAGCAGTTGGGTCGCATGTTCAAGGTTTATATTGACATTTAGTTTCCCCTTGATGCCTTGATGGTATGCGTTCCTTTTCTTCCCTCTATCTTAAATCACTGTTTTAATTGAAATGTGGATTTGCAGCCTGATTTCAAGGCAATTAAAAAACGGATTGAAGATCTGATTACTCGAGACTATCTTGAAAGGGACAAAGAAAACCCCAATTTGTTCAGATACTTGGCATAAAACAGCATGCTTGATTGTCCATGAATAATGACTTGGTGACCATTGTTGCTGCAAATCACACCAAAGAGCGACAGTATACGGTTGAAATAGCACGGGTGTGTATAAATGCTGCTAGTGAGTGCCTCTTTGGTGATTGATTGGAAGCAGGAGTTGGAACCCTCGCATATTTTTCCTCCAGAGCCAGGTATGAACAACTTCTATAGATTGTGTACCCACGATGGAGAAATCTAATTGCTTCCCTAATGTGATCCAATGCGCCAAGGGCACTATCATGTATCATTTACCTTGCTACATTGAGTCTACCACATGACTTAGTTGTTTGTTTGTTAATAATTGTGCTTGCTATTCCTGTAGAAGGGGGGGGAAATGTAATTTAGTTCTCTTCACTTTACATTTTGTTTGTCGGATCCAGAAACTACCAGGTGAATGGTATGTCTTTGAATGCGAGCATCATTACCTGTGCTATTTTATGTTTTTCATTGTATCACCTATAAGAGTAACTCCGAGTTTGCATTATTTAATTAGATGGATGTGCTGGTTATCAAATATTATTAGATTGTTCATACTTGTAAAAACTTGGAACTGCTTTAACTTGCATCATTTCACTGTCTCCAAAAAAGTTGAGATCAATTTTTGTATTTCAAGTCCATCCGTTTTCAAGGAGAGCTAAAAGTTGAACATCTCTCATTACATTGTCCCAGTTGTTTTATCGATGGTTTTCTTTAAAAAATGGTTCAACTTTGAATATTTTGTCATCCATAATGTTTTCCCTTTTGGTGGTATGGTAAAAGTGTCATCCGGCGATGATGCATATAACGAATAGCTCCCCGATGGTTTTTGTGATGCGGTCCTCGCACTGCAACTCTGCATGAGTTCTGCTAAAAACTCTCGTGAAACTGTAATCTATAGCTTTTCTTCCATATGTTTTTATAAACTGCAACCACACGCCTCATCTCTTTGGGGACCTGAGTTCTAGATGATACGACAGCTCCATGGCATCATATGTTAGGTGATTCCCTAATTTTATTTTTTTTTGGTAATCAGAATGTCCGCTTGCACTCACTTTTGATTCCTAAACTCCCTTTTAAATAGTTATGATTCCTTAACTCCCTTTTAAAATAGTTATGAGCGCATGTTAATTGGTCGACTTCTTTCACTTGATAGCACCTATTTAACACGATCCTAACTTTTCAAATTTAGAAAATCAACTGCGTTCTCTGGTGGAGAGTTCGTTTTCAAACTGTTTCATTGGAACGTGTTTTACAAACATTCAGCAGCACCAAACCTCAAAAGCTAGGGATGACATGACCGGTCCCCATAGCTTAATCCACCCCCTTGATTTTATTAAATAGAAATAACTCTAGAATTTATTTTTTCGGCCTTTCCTATATAAACAACGGAAGCCTATATGTTTTGTAATCAGATTTTGGATCGAGCCAGCTTGAAATGGCATTGTTTTTGTCTAATATGAGCGTGGCAATCCGGTTAAACCATTACAGCTCGTGTAAAAATGGGCAGGTCGATCGTTGCGGGGTTGCAATTGATCTGTCCTAGAAATAGTTTATTTTAATGGAAGCAGCATGGTTGGCTCTTCAGAGCAGCGTGCAGCTGTGTTTGCTCTCAAGTCTAGATTCTTAACAATAATTTCTAGTTCATAGAATCTGAAGCTATGCATCTTGCATGCTCTAATGTTTTCAACAAGATTCGTCCCCATAACGTGAAAGATGGAAATATTTGTGGTTTTGAAGTCATGCTGAGAAATGAAATGACGCTTGCAGTAGTTTGATTTGAAATGACAAGACCTATTATTCTATTCGATCAGACGTCAGACAAATATCTTCCGACTTTTGGCTTGCAAACACGGAACCTAGCCAAGTAAATCCTAGAAAAGTGGTTGACTCACTGCTTGGGATCATGGGATGATTGTTCGATCCTTTATGATGGAAATCAAAGCCGCCAAAGGAGTGCAGGAAGGAGCTTGCTGTTACTGCTAACGTAAGCGTTGAGCTTGGAGCCGGAGACTGAAAGATGGTATGGAGATTTTTCTCAGTTGAAGTCAGCTTGCAGGACAAGAGAATTCAAGCGGTTCAGTCACAAATGATGTGCGACAATGAGAGTCGATGAATGTGCGTGAAGCAAACATAGATTTTGCAATTTGGACAAAACAGGGTCCCAAAATGGACAAGTGAAAGGAGCAAAACCGACGGTTCTCTTTACTCTCCCAAACCAGGAAGCAAACACTAGGAAGCAATTGCGTCCTTCCATGAATTGTCTGCCTGTCCCCAACTTTAGTCCTTTTGCCATTAGTCTTAAGTTCCTATTCCTCGCCATTCTACTTATTATATTATTTTAATGACATTGACTTGCAACCTGTGGATTTCCTCATGCATTTGGGACCCCATTTTGCTGAGATCACTCTCCGCAAAAAACCCCCACTCCTAAAGAAAGAGTATCTTGAAAGAGGGAGGGAGGGATGATTCCAACAATCGAAAATGGTGATAGCAAGTTGTGGAATGCAATAAACTTGCACGTTTGGTTGTCCATCGTGGGTTGTCGAACGTCATCATCGAAAGCTTCTTCTCTCTTTTTTCTGAAGCAGATGATTTCTTCTGGCAAAGAGAATTTCTACGTGGTCCTTCTTGCTCAACTATGAAATCTTGCTGTATAATACATCCTCTCCAGTTCTATCTGATGTGATCAAAGCTGGAGTCATCTGCTGCCCAGAAACTCTCAGCTAAATGATGTATTTTTTTTAATTGCTGGCTGGGAGAGATTTTATTTCCATTTTAGAGTTACAAGAGGCTTCACTTGATTGTCTTGCTTCATTCCTGAATAAGAGGAACAAGGAACATTTGCTATAGACAGAGGGCTCAATAAGATTTAGCTTTCCATGACCATGAAAGTTTTGCAGGTTTGAACCAATGTTTGCTTTCCATTGCCTGTGATAGGTCGAAGTAACTAGGATTTTTGGTGTGAAAACTGAGAATAAAAGCTGGCAAGGTTCGTGTTATGATCCCAATCCAAACTTATGAGCGGTGCAGTGTATTTTGGATTTGCATTTTCAGCTTCAATCATAGTTCTTAAGAATACAATGAGATACTGATTTTATTCCCATGGCCTGGGGGATTGATGGAAAGTGGAGATAATCATTCCATCACTTATTTGTTAACATGGTCAGAATTTCTCACGTTTCTTTCTTCTTTCTCTCCTTTTCTCCCCACTAAATTGATCGCATCATCTTTCCTTTGCTAGCTGTTCTCCTTGATTAAGTTCAAACAAGACATAATTTGTTGTTTAAGCTTGTAACGGTGGATAGTTAATATATAATATTCCACTTTGCTGATTGCACCAGCAATTTTTCCAGGCTGTCTTTCCTGCAGAATTGATTGCATCAGCATTCCTTTGTTTGTTATGCTTTATGATTGAGTTCAACACAAGACATGATTCACTTCAAAAAGCTCATTTATAATGGGCTTAGGGGAAGCGATTTTTTTTAAATATTCTACTCTGCAGGTTCCACCATCATTTTCCTTGGAAATGCGGTTCTAAATTTGCTGAACGTTTTCTTCTTTTTAGTTTTATTATGAATCTTGAGATTTCTGCCAATTATTTTTGTTTTACCTCACACCTTATGTCATGCATGCTGGGAATTTCTGTTGTGATCTGCTTGTTGTCACTTCAGCTTAGAATCACCAGAAGCCCAATTACTAGTTGGTTGCTTAGTGCTACCGTCACCAATAATATATTAACAACTAAACAGTATGCATTACATGATACATGTGGGCTCTCCTCTTTCCTACCACTAAGAAAATGCTTTCCTCCCCTTAAACAACTGAAGACGTTTTGTCCCTTTTGTGTTTTGATTCTTGCAGAAATATGTAGTGGCAGTGTGGTTAGGTTCTCCCCACATGATTGCTGGTTTCTTTCCCTATTAGGAATCTGATACGGGGAATAGTAAAAGTGACATCTTTTTTCTGTTTTGATTCTTGTTTTCATTCCTACTTGCTGCTGCTGCTGCTGCTGCTGCTTACTAAACGCACTGGACAAGAAATGCTTTGGAAACACAAGACCCCACCGCCTTGTATTAATTGATGAGCTAATACAAATGAGTTTGCATAAGAATAGTGCATCCCATCAACTTGTGATTTGACCTTACCATTCTAAATAGAAACATAAACGACATTTTATACAAAATCTAAATATTGAGCACCCCAAGGTGGGTGGGTGTGTGTGGCTAAGTAGGTTTCTTGCTTTCAACTTTGGCAAATTCCAGGGTTTTCTTGCCTTGCAACTTGCTGGTTACATAGTGTTTACTATACTCTCCATGATTGTATGTCCTATACTTGCATGGGTTGTTCTCATCCACCAGTTCTGGAATTGGTCCAAGCTCTATTTCATAGCTAGGGGCATAAAATGTGACAATAGAGAGCCTGTCTTTTTCCTTGTGAGTCACTGCTCTGTGTTCCACACTCTTGTATTTTCCATTTGTTAAAACCTGTGCATGCAGAAAATTAGTGAATTCTACAACATCGATTCATGGTAAGATGGAGAAAGGAAAGCCCATGATTTCCTTACTTCTAAAGTGTCGCCAATGTTGATGACAAATGCATTTGGAACAGGCTGAATAGGCATCCATTTGTTGTCTTTAAGGATTTGGAGTCCTACTGAACCACCCTTCCCTTGCTGCAACACTGTAAGGGCACTTCCATCTGAATGCGGACTAAGACCTAAAACAAGGTCCGGTCTTGCACATGGTGGGTAGTAGTTCATCCTTATGGCTTGCACAGCCACCCCAAACATCTCTTCAAAAAAATCTGTTCTCAGGTTTAGTGTCATGGCTATATATTCCAGTAGATGCTGACACAGCTTCCTCACTTCTCCTGAATAGACCTCTACAGTTTCACTGATGCAAGAATTGCACGACGCATTATAAGTAAATTGAAGACTTGTCCGCTTAAAATTCTGGAGGAAATAGAAATTGTGTTTATACTGTTACCTGAACTTGAGTGGCTTTGCTGGCCATAGTTTTGGGACCCTTATAAAGTGGGGCTCAAGCCCAAGAGCAAACATGTTGCACCAGTCCAGCTTTTGGTCCTCAGAGAACACAAAGGCCTGTCCATATCCCTGAACAGTCCCTGGCAACATGGGATACTTCTGCTTCTCCTCTAAAGGCAGCACGAAGAAATCCCTGGCAACCTTCTCTATACTCTCCAGCAAACTCAGATCAATCCCGTGGTTAATCACCTGATAAAAACAAGAAAGCAATATAAACTTAGCCTTCGTGCTCATTTTATCCTGCACTAACAAAGAAATAAAGGGGGAAAAAGAAATATCAGCGTGTACCTGAAAAAAACCCCACTCCTCGCAAGCTCTTGTCAGCTGCAACATTTCACTCTTGTATTCATCTTTATTGCCTTTAACAAGCCTTGAGAAATCAATGATGGGAACGGTATCAGGAGGCTGTAGAGCTGTGGCTAGTGTTGGTCTTTCTGTCATGTCCCTAACAAATCTTTCAGGGATTGTTGCTGGCCTAGCCTTTCTCAGTTCTTGAACATCATCAATATGACCAACGTTAATTGGAGAAATGGGAACAGGAGCCATGGAAACAGAATTTGGAAATGTGTCAAAAAATTAGTGAAAGCTAAAGAAGAAGTTTTAACTGATAGCTTCAAGCTTACACAACTCTGCATTTATAGAAGGAGAAAGTGCAGTCTGCATTGTTAAATGCCCAGTGGTCTTCTGTGCGTGGACCCGTGTCATGCACTTTATAATATCACCTTTCACGGCACAGCTAAATTCTTGTACGAATCCAGAGTCTGTGTCAAAATTATTATTTGCTAGTCCTCCTCGAAACTCTTCTTCTCCAAATAAAGTCAGAGAAACTTTTCGAGTTAAATGCCCAAATTAAGCCATTGGCAGGGATGGGATTCCCTTCTAATTAAAGACCGGACAGCCTCTTATTATTAGAGACTTAACGTACATGCTATGGAAAGTGCAAGGACATTCATCATCTCAATGTCTTCATCAAAATTATGGATAAATTAGAAAATTAGCATGTAAAATAAAAATAAATGTCGAATTAACATGTCAAAAAAAAGTTTTTGGTGAAATACCATATATTTCAATATCATAGTTCTGAACTACAACATTTAGTTACATGTCACGGTTCTAGACCGCGACATCAATTAAATGTCGTGATTGAGAATAATAAACGATTTGTAATGGTCAGTTAAACTGGTCAACCAATTTATAAAAAAAATCATAAAACTACTAAAATCAAGGTCTCGAGTAGAAATTTTTGAAATCTAAAGATTCAGCACCTTTCCATCAACCACAAAATTTTATTAGTGCATCGTCCTTGATGTCCAACCTTTGTTACATGTTTCGACCACCAAAAATTCTTGACATGTTAACAAAAAAAAACATATACCATTCTACTTCTATCACCATGAACCATATGTCGTCACAATGCATAGAATAACCACCCATACTGCTTTCACTCTAAGACAATGTACCAAATCATCATTACCAATGATTTTAACATAAGAGTTCATAAAATTATGATTTTTATATGAAATGATTGATCGGTTTTTATAATTGGATCAACCGCCCTACCAATTGAGCCACAAGATTGACAGTAAAGCTACATGTTAAGTTGTTGTTATTTTGAAGTGCGACAAGGTAAAAATATCCTATTTCTCTTAATCTTTTTCAAATAGTATTATTGTGCCAAAACTTTTAACCTATTGTGCTTTTTTTTTTTTTTTTATTAAATCCCAAGATTATAGTCTGTAGCCATACAAGGCACTTACCTGCCTTGAGCCATCTCAAATAATTTCACTTCTATTGAGCTGTTACTAGCACCTAGCTTCCCCGTAGGGTAAGGTTGTCGTAACTCATAAACTCCTGTCCACTTCTCTGCTTGTCTTGTAAGAGAGGAAGTTATCCTAATGAAAAAGCACAACAGTCCAATTCCTTGGTGCGTTTTTTATTTATTTATTTTGTGAAGCATTTAACGGACATGAATCGGTGCATGCCTAGACAGGAGGAAAGATCCTTTCACGTGAAGCTTGCTAAAAGCTCCTGTATTCCTTCCTTCGACAGTTTGTTTTATTATGCGATGAGGGGATTTTTGTCACGATACCAAAGAAATTGCGTGAGTTTCATGTGATTATTTAATAATTATGGCCATTAAAACTAACAGAGTGGTAAAGATGGAGATAAAAAAATAATATCAAAAATAGATTGGAGACCTAATTTATATGCCTCCTCCTAAATCATGCCTAGTGTTATTGTCGTCATGCATATGTCCTCCACTTCTTCTTCCCTTCCTCTTCGTCCCTGTGTTTTAAGCCTCTGATCTAGCCACCTCCCGGGCCCTTGAGGATTATACTATTCAGCCATGGTTGTTACCATGGAAGGTTACCACTGGACCACTAGCTAGTGCTTGTCTACAATCCTCAAGCCTTTTCTTGAGGTCTTGTTGGCCCACTCCTTCACTTTCGAACAAGTTATTTCGCTCCTTTCTGCTATATAATTTGTCTAGAACAACAATGGACCAAAATCCTCTCATTCTACTTCGAACCATGCACAATTTGATGAGGATTTGTCTTCCAAAAAAAGGGCTAGAAATATTAGTGTACTGAGAATCTTAGAAGGAACGTCCTAAAAAGTCTTGGAATTTGAAAAATAGTAATGAATAGTAAAATATTAAGAGCTTTTACATTTTCATCCTTAATTTTCTTGATTGAGGATTTTTTTTTAAAATTTCAAACTTATTTTTTTATAATTTTATCATTCAATATTAAATTTACTGGTTACTAGATTTCATAATTTATTTTAATTATTTTCTATAAAATTATTTCATCTTATAATTTAAATCACGAGTTTTATAGGTTAGTTATGTTAACTCAAGTTTTTTTTTTTTATCATCATCATCGCAAATGGTTATGATATAATGCATTATTGCTGATTATAAAAAAATACATATAATATATAGGCATACATGGATGATTATAAATACACATCTTAGGTCAGCTACTAATGTAATTTTATATTAGCATACCTACGAGTTCAATTAAACTATTTCCAAGCTTTTGTCCATTTAAAAGTCTTGACATGGCTGGGCATATGCCGTGCAGAGTTTAGTTCTGATTGCCTAAACAGATTCAATCACATCCTAGTATTTGTAAAGAATTGTTCAATTTATTTCTAAGTATTTCACATGATCATGGATCAACCCGACACTGTTTTTCCACGACAAAAAGAAAAGGGAGAAAGATACCATTGGACTTGAGGGTACATTACCAATGGCAAATTTGGCTTTTTCATGGTAAAAAACGAAAAGAATATCGTCACCTATCTAGTAGGGTTGTTTATTGTTAAGTTTGGTTTAGACTAAAATAACTAACCGAACCGAATTACATTAATTTTATGAAATATTAACCGGATCAAAAACCGGTTCAAACCGAACCGGTCCAGTTCGGTTAAATCCGGTTTTTAAGGCAAAAAAACCAGGAAACCTAATCCTATCATCCAGATTTTTTATATGGCAAGAGAAAACACAGGCACAGAAAGAAGATCGATTTTACAGCCATGGTTTCCATTGTCATTAATCCCATCGATCTCAACCATTACCACAAATACTTACCACAAGAAAAACAACTAAGAATGAAAAGGGAAAAAAGATAAAAACAAGAAAAAAATACAAGAAGTGACAAAGATGCTCAAAGATATTGCCGGTAGCTTTGTTCTTTTCCTATGGAGTATATATAGCAAGTACAAGCTACAATAAATTTTCGAGTTACAGAGGCTTATAAATATACAGAAGCAAGGGAGAGAAAAAATTGTTAACTTTTATTTTCTTTACTATGTTTTCGCTGAAGATCACTGTACATCAAGTTCTTTGGATGTGAATGTGCTGTTGAAAAATATGACCTTCACATTGAAAGCTCATTCAACAACCCACTGGAAAGGAAGATTGGAAATTAATTGAGAGAGGGGAAGATTGAGAATTTTCTTTGGAGCAGGCGGCGACTTTTTGTGAGAGACAGGAAGGTTATATTAACTGTTATGGTTGGGTTATAATTTAACTATTTATACCTCAAAGATTTGTGTAACTTTTGGTTTTTAGCAGGTTTGGTTTGGTTTGTGTCGGTTTCTGGTTCAAAACCGAAACCGAACCGGACCTGTTAAAATTTTTGGTTTTGACAATCGGTTTAATCGGTTTTTCATTTTGGTTCGGTTGTTTCGGTTAATTTTTTTTTTGTTTTCTCGGTTAATTGGTTATTTTGAACACCTCTACTATCTAGCATGACCCAGGATCTGAGAATCTTAAGCCTTGACATGATTTTTAGATACATTATTTTTCAATTTATATTATTACCAGATCCAAGATTCTTCTTATAAATGATATTTTTTATTTTTTTTAGACTTGTTATAGATTTAAAAGGAAAAAAAATATTAAACTCGATTGAGTTTATAATCCAAGTACACCTTAAATATACGGAGTGAACACTATGCAAGTCCATAATGTTTTTCTCATTTTTCCTTTATATATATAATCTAAAGCGTGTGGGGTGAACATTATGCAATTGCATTGTTCACCCCTTCATGTTTTATTGTGGATGCACTGTTCACTTTTTTTTTTAAGTTTGCTATAAATTTAAGAGGGAAAAAAAATATTAAACCCGGTTGAGATCATGGTCCAGGTTCACCCAAAATAAACTAAAGCGTGTAGAGTGAATACTGTGTAGATACACTGTTCATCCCCGCATGTTTTACTGTGTACGACATTGGTCATTAGTTTTTTTTTTAAGGTTTTGCTATAATTTTAAGGGGAAAATTTATGAGGTGAACAATATGCAACCGCATTGTTCACTTCCTTATGTTTTATCGTGGATGATATTATTTATTTTTTTAGGTTTACTATAAATTTAAGGAGAGAAAAATATTAAACTTGGTTGAGTTCACGGTCCGGATCCACCCTACAAATTTTATTGTGATGACACTATTCACTTTTTTTTTGTTTAAGAAAAGATATATTTTTTTTCTATTTTTTAAAAATTAATCCTAATCTTATTTTGTTTTTATATTTAGATTAATATCCTTTCTCTCTTTTATGTTATTTAGAAAGCCTATATGAAATGATGATTGTTTTTTTAATTATGCATTTAATTTTTGAGGAGGTTTTTCTGATTAATTTATATTGTTTTTAATTTTTTGTATAGATAAACTTTATTTTTGAAAATAAAAGAAAATTTATTTTCAAATAATATTTCTAATATATGTAGTATTGCATATTAGTTTTTCCCTTTTATTTTATTCACTCAATTTAATGTGTGTGTCTATTTTTATTATCGTTTGATTGAATAAAAAAATTTATTTTAGTTAAAAAATTTAGTAAACAACTGCATAAATGTCATGTCTTTCAAAATTAAATATCTTGATCTATACCTGTCTCTTGATTTTTTCAGTTTTTATTTTTGTTCATTGTTTATGATTTTTTTTTCCACTTATTAACACACATAGTTCTTAATTTATTTGATTACATGTATGTATAAAATTTTTAATTTTTACTTAGAATTTTTTTAAATACAAAAACATGTTGGAAAAGTTAATATATAAATTTTTTTGTTGAGAAAAGAAATATCTAATCAGCAGTGAAATATAAGTAAAATATCTAGTATATACTAGATGAAGTAAAAGGATTTAACATACAAAAAGAAAAAAAAAATGTTAATAAAAGACACGGCCAACACCATGTTTCTTGCAAAAACCTAAGGAAAACATGCATAGATGTATTAAAATTTTGAGAATGGAACTTTGTGAAACTAGACTAAATTTTTTTAATGAATATATTTACTAGACTTCATTTTTTATTGTTTTTTTTTAATTAATTTTTTTTTCTCAATTTCATCCTATAACATTGACTTGATTGAGAATTGAATTTCATAATTTTTTTTTCTAGTTTGTTTTTTTATGAGATTATTATAGTCTCATGACCCGAGTTGAGAGTCTTGCTGGTTCGTCAGGTTGACTCGAGTTTTTTTTTGTTTGTTTTTTAATTGAATATATTTTTTTTCAATTCCATATTTTAATATTAAGTTGATTGAGAATTAAAATGTATATTTTTTTACTTACTTTCTATGAAGCTATCCTGGTCTTTTGACTCGAGCTTGATAGATTAATATATTTTTTTACTTACTTTCTATGAAGCTATCCTGGTCTTTTGACTCGAGCTTGATAGATTAACTCATGATGATTTAGGTTGTTTTTTTTGTTTTGTTTCAATTTTATCCTTCAACATTAGACTGATTGGAAATTGATTTTTATATGTTTTTTTATTTGCTTTTTATGAGGTTATCATGATCTTATAACCCAAGTCGCTAGTTAGGTCGGTTGACTATGATTTGTTTTTTGTCATTTTTTAGTTTAAACTTTTTTAATTTTATCCTTCAATATTGGGTTGATTGAAAATTATGATTCATAATTTATTTTGGTTTGTGTTCTATAAGGTTATCCCAGTCTCATGACTTGGATTGTTTGATTGATTTACTTAGGTGGTTTTTAATCTTTTTTCTTCATTTTTGTTTTTAATCTCATCCTTCAACATTGAGTTAATTGAGAATTGAGTTTTATAATTTATTTCAATTAATTTTCTATGAGATTACCCCAGTCTCATGACTTAAGTTTGACAGGTAAACCTAGGTTGACTCAACTTATTTTTTTAGAATTTTATTTTTAATTTCATCATTCAACAATGAGTTGATTAAAAATTGAGTTTAATAACTTTTTTTTTATTTTCTTTCTATAGGGTTATTAGGGTCTTATGACCTAGATAGTAGATTTAACAAGTTAACCCAAGTTGATCTAATATGTTGTCATTGTAATATTTTTTAAAAAGATATCGTCTTAATTTTTTTAATCAAATTGTATTTTTATTGGCCATTCAAGTTGTCTTTGAACTTGCAAGTTGACCAAGTCATATCATGTCAATCTCCATGTAGTTTATATATATATATATATATATATATATATATTGCTAAAAACCACATTAACAACATTTGCATATTTTTTTATGTAAAAAAAAATGTGATTTGACCCAAAGCGTACTACAAACAATGATTCAATGATATACTTAAAAAGTTGTTAAAATTTTCAAATATTAATCTTAAATTTAGAATTTAATAAATAAGAGAGTGTGTGTGTTATCTTTGTTTAACCATTGTACCTATTTATGCAATATAGTATAAACTAGTTAGTTGCTTGCGTGTTGTCGTGGGGAACTTTTCAACAATGCCTAATGATTGATGTAAACTTGTCCAACCTATAAACCCATAGCCTATGTCTTGGCTCTAGTTGAGTTTAATAATCTTGCATTTTATAAACTATTTTAATCAAATAAATAATTATAAAAATATATATTTACGAGAAAGACAACGAAACCCAAGATAAAAATAGGCAATCATTTTTCTCTTCCTAATTGGGCCTTCATTAGACTCAGTTAGGATGAAATTCAGGTTTGAATTAAAAAGTTAATAAAGAATTAGAGACTGAATTGAATGAAAGAAAAAAAAAGTTTTTGTCATGTGTAGTGCATGCGCCAACATGTAAAGAAGGTTGCCACTTTGAGAAAGCACGTTTCTCTTTCTTTGCACTCCTCTTATAGATCCAATGTTGTTTTCGGTGACCCATTCTTATCTCTCTCTTTCTTTTCACTCCTCTAATTGGTTCTTTGAAAAAGAAAAGGGATGCATTTCCCCCTCAATTTCAATTCTAGCCCCTTTACTTTCAATCATTTAAAAAATAGAAATTCCCAACTATTTTTACAAAATCAAACATAATTTAATATCAAGATTTTTTTATACTACAAGAACCTTATACTAAGTAAATCAAATTAAACCACCAATCTCAATCTCAATTTATCTTATTTTGAAAGAATCAAACAAAAAAAACGAAATACTAAGGTGATACGAACCAGACTGTTAACACAAAGGATGGTGAGAATCAACAATCATTACCACATGATCCTCTAGAGTTACTAATTGGGTCATAGTAAGGTCAAGGGCCAATAAAATTAAAAAGGCATTGATTGGGCTGATTCAAGATGATTAGGCCAAAAAACGTGTATAGACTTCAACAAGGGATGAACATACTTTAATTAATATAATCAAGGACAAAGATGATAATGAGAATTAAATAAAATCTGAAATTAAAAAAGGGGAGTCAACAAAAAAAGATTTTATTGAGCTGTGGAGTCTTTATAAAGCCAAAACACAAGGCTGATAACATCCTTTTTAAAGGACACTTTTGGCTGCAGGCTTGCTTTGAATTTTAGGCTTCATTAATTTAATTATTATAAAACTTAATTTATTGTATTTATGATCTTATGTTCAGACCATTAAATTTTTGTTCTTTGGCACTATAAATATCCCTTTGAAAGGGAGTGTAAGGGTTTTAGACTTTGATGAATGAAATATATATGTGTTTGAGGGTATTATCCTACTTTGGTTTTCTAACGACATGCATCAACTTATTGAAAAAAAACTGTCTTTATGGTGTCATCCTACACTTCTCGTTCATAAATTGCTATTTGTTAGATAGGGATTTTATAGTCTAATAATGTTCATGCTTAGGTTTAAGGTAATCTCTGTGTTACACTTCCAAACTTAATTTCTTGGCTTTCTAGGAGTTGTATCTTTTGCATGTGGGTTATGAGACCGCGCGATTTGATATCAGAGCTTGGCTCTATTAATTATGTTATATCCTTGTGTTAATTTTGTTTTTTATGTTGTTTCGCGTCAAACTACTTGTTCTAATCTTCTTCTCTTTAATTTAGTAACAACATCTTCTTAGTAAAAAGAAAAGTATAATTTTTATTTGTTACTATCTCTCAATATATCAATAGCATAAAAGTAAAAAAAAAAGAAGATTAGTTTCAGATTTTGCCGTAAAAAAACTAAATAAGGAGAAAATGGATCAAATCAACTTGGAATTAGCTCAAACTTGATATTCTGGTTACTGGAGTCCTAACCGCTTTACATATTAAAAATCTGGATTCATTTAGACATTGTTTTCTTTAGGTTCCAAATTTGGGTATTAAAAGGGCTATTTTGCGTCAGGTTTTATTCCATGTATTAAAAGGACTCAGAATTAACTCAAATTTTATGTTCTATTTATTGAGGTCCTAATCGCACTATATATTAATTTTAGGTTCATTTCAACATTGTTTGCTCTAGGGTCCAAATTCGTGTTCCAGCTTGTTGTAACGAGTCTATTTTGCGTAAGCTTTTAAAACTTGTTTTGTTTCTATTGATTTTGTATATATTAGTATTCTATCATCATATTTGGCATATTTAGGTGTTATTCACATCATTTTCATATATTTCACCTCTGTTTTTTTATCTGTTTTTAAGTCTTTCATATTTCATACAGATTCACTTACTACTAGTGAAACTGTAATCACAGTTTTGTTTTTGCTTGTTTTCATTATTTTGTTGCTTCTAAATTCATATTTATTCATTTGGATTATGATACTAAGTGGTTCTATTTGATGTTGATTTTAGTTTAGTAAGAGCTAAAAAAAATTGATACGAGAAGAAAAATGCGTAGCAAGCATATTAGAGTGAAAACATTTGATATGTCAGATCAGAGCAGTACACCAACCCCTTCTGAGGGTGACGTAAAACTTCAAATTAAAGGCATAACACATATGTTAACAAATATACAAATGATGTTAGGAGACATGAGAACATGGGGATGACTTTAATTCTAATAATCATGATGTACGTAGAGGAGGGGCTGAAAGGATGAACCATAACAGTAGAGCTAAAAGGCATGTAGAGGCTGATTTTAGTGATTTTAGGGAGGACAATGATGACTTTAGGGATGAAGGTTTTGAGGATGAGACTTTAGGATAGAGGGGAGGTTTTCAGCAACCTAGAAACTGAAGAGATTTTGGGTTTAAACAAAGAGGCCAATTCAGTCAGAGGGGAAATTTCTGTAATGTGGAGAACATGATGATGTGGATGGGGAACTAGACTCTATTAAATTGAAAAATCCTTAATTTCCAAGGTAAAAATGATCTTGAAGCTTATTTAGAGTGGGAGAAAAAGGTTGATTGGGTTTTTATTGCTATAGGTATTATGACAAAAAAAAAACAAGAAGTTGGTGGTCATTGAATGTATGGATTATGCATTGATATGGTAGGATTAAATTTTAATCAGTATGAGAAGGGATGGGGAGCGACCTGTAGAGACATGAGGGGAGATAAAAGTCTTGATGAGAAGAAGCTTTGTTCCTAATCACTATTATAGGGATGTATATATGAAGTTACAAGGTCTGACTCATGGTTATAAGATAGTAGATGAATATCACAAGGAGATAGAGATAACAATGATTTGGGCTAATGTTGTTGAAGATATAGAAGCCACAATGACTAGATTTCTTAATGGGCTGAATAAGAACATTGTTAATGTTGTGGAGTTACAATGTTATATAGAGTTGAAAGACATGGTACATATGACTACAAAAGTGGAGAGATAAATCAAGAGAAAGAGGTAGCGTAAGACCATATATCAACTTGAAGGCCAAATTTGAAAAAGAGGGGGCTGCCCAATCGAAGTCCTTTGTGCATGTTAAAGCCGAACCACCTAAGGCCAAGAAGGAGACGCCATCTGATGGGAAAGGTAAAATCAATTCACAACCAATATATAATTGTGATATAAAATGCTTTAGATGTTTGGGGAGTGGACACATTGCTTCTCAGTTGCTAAATAAAAGAAAAATGATCGTAAAGCATGGCGAGATCGAGTCTGAAAGTGACAAATCTAATATTGATGAGATGCCACTCTTGGAGGATTGTAGCGATGTGGAGATTGTATATTCAGTTGAGGGGGAGGCCTTGGTTATAACATATGTTTTAAATGCACAAGTTAAAGAGGATGATGTAGATCAATAAAGGGATAACATCTTTCACACTAGGTGTTATATTCAAAATAAGATATGTAGTATGATAATTGATGGAGGTAGTTATGCCAATATCGCTAGTACTACTTTTGTTAGAAAATTGAATTTGAATACTATGAAGCATCCTAAGCCTTATAGATTGTCGTGGTTGAATAAATATGATGAGGTGAAGGTCACTAAACAGGTGTTGATTTTCTTTGTTATTGGTAGATTTTCTGATGATGTTATGTGTGATATGGTCACTATACATACCAGTCACTTATTTTTTAGTCATTTACTTTTAAGGTGTTCATGATAATTTGATAGTAGGGTTATTCATAATAGATTTAGAAATAAATACACTATTGTAAAATATGGTAAAATCATCACTCTTATAACTCTATGTCCAAAACAAGTCGAAAAAGGAATGTGAGGTTGAAGAGAATGAAAAATCATATAAGGACAAAGATGAGAGAAAACCATCAGATTCGACCATTTCTAAATCAATAATTAAATTATTTAAGAGTGGAGGTAAGACTAGAGGAGTGAATAAAGTAAATGTGAGTGATGATCATTGTGTGGAAAAATTAAAGAAACAACAAAATTTCTATGCAATATAGGGTGAGATCAAATTTGTGTTTTATACTAACAAGCCAGTGATTTTACTTATATATAAGGAGACTTACTTTAATGGTAACAATTTTGATCATGTTATTCCTAGTGTGGTTGTTTTTTTATTGCAGGAGTTTGAATATGAATTTCCTGAAGACATTCCTAGCACATTACCACCATTAAAGAGAATAGAATATCAAATTGACCTTGTACCTAGAGCTGTGATTCCTAACTGACCAACTTATAAAAGTAATCATGAGAGACGAATGAGCTTCAAAGGTAAGTAGATAAGCTGATGATGAAGGGGTATATTCGTGAGAGTATGAGCCCTTGTGTTATGTTAGTGTTACTTATACCTAAGAAGGATGGAATATGAAGGATGTGTGTTGATTGTCGAGCCATCAACAAAATAACAGTAAAGTATAAACATCATATACCTGGCTTAATGATATACTAGATGAGTTACACAGATCATGTATTTTCTCTAAATTTGATTTGAAAAGTTGGTACCATCAGATTAGGATGAAAGAACACAATGGATAGAAGACTGCATATAAGATTAATCATGGTTTGTATGAATGGTTAGACATGATTTTTGGACTTACAAATGCACCTAGTATGTTTATGAGGCTAATGAATTATGTGTTGTATGTATTTATAAGTAAATTTATGGTTCTGTATTTAAGGCAAGTTGATAAGTTGATGATAAAGGAGGTACATTCATGAGAGTGTGAGCCCTAATATTGTCCTAGTGTTACTTGTACCTAAGAAGGATGGAACACAGAGGATGTGTGTGATTGCCAAGCCATCAACAAAATAACAGTAAAGTATAAACATCATATACCTGGCTTAATGATATACTAGATGAGTTACACAGATCATGTATTTTCTCTAAATTTGATTTGAAAAGGCGGTACCATCAGATTAGGATGATAGAAGGGAATGAAAGGAAAATTGCATTTAAGACCAAGCATGGTTTGTATGAATGGTTAGTCATGCTGTTTGGACTTACAAATGCCCCTAGTATATTTGTAAGGTTAATGAATCATGTGTTGCATGCATTTATAGGTAAATTTATGGTTGTGTATTTTGATGACATTCTGATCTATAACAAAAACTTGAATGAGCATCTTGATCATTTATTTAATGTATTTAATGTATTCTATAGTGAAAAATTGTACACTAATTTTAATAAATGTACCTTTTTGCATGGAGCAAATTGTGTTTCTTAGATATGTTGTAACTGTAGAAGGTATCGAGATGGATAAAAACAAGGTTAAGGCCATTCGAGATTGACCTACACCTAAATCTGTAATTGAGGTGCGAAGTTTCCATGGTTTGGCTTGTTTTATATGAGGTTTGTTAAGGGTTTTAGCACATTAGCTGCACCACTCATCGAGATCACCAAAAGTTAGCTGGTTTTAAATTAGGGTATTGACCAAGATAATGCATTTAACTTGTTGAAAGAAAAACATTGTTCAACACCTTTATTAACTTTACTTTACTTTATAAAAAGCTTTTGAGATTAAATGTGATGCCTTAGGAATAGGTGTTGGAGCTATTTTAATACAGGATAAATGATCTATTGCTTATTTCAGTGAAAAACTTAATTTTGTAGCGTTGAACTAGCCTACTTATGATAATGAGCTTTATGCTTTGGTGAGAACTTTGGATACATGACAGCATTATTTGTGACCAAAAGAATTCATGATTTATTCAGATCATGAATCATTAAAGCATTTGAAATGACAAGGTAAGTTGAATTGGCGACATATAAAGTGGGTGGAATTCATTGAAACATTCCTTTGTGTGATCAAATATAAGCAAAGCAAGAAAAATATAGTGGTTGATGTGCTTTCATGAAGGTATGCTCTTTTATCTACCTTGAATGCTAAGTTGTTAGGATTTGAGTATGTGAAGAAATTGTATATGAATAATGATGATTTTTCTAATGTATTTCATGTATGTGAGAATTAAGCTTTTGGGAAGTTCTATAAGCTTGATGGATACTTGTTTAAAGAAAATAGACTTTGTGTGCGTAATAGTTCTATTCATGAATTATTTGTTCGTTATTTATGCAATTAAGCCCCTAATTTGATTAAATTAACTCTTAAAAATTATAATTTGACCCCAGAACTTTAATTTCTTCCAATTAAAACACAAATTAACTCCAAAATAAATTTTTCTTACAATCAAACGCTTTATAAATTCAATTAAACCTTCAATATAATTTAATTGAGTCCACCAACATCTAATTTTGGACTTTTCTTCCTCAAATTGAATTTTCTTTGTCAACAAGGCTATCATCAGCCAATAAAATACTGTCAAATTTTAATTTTTATATTTTAAAAACTCCCCAACCAAATTTTGACTATTTTCTGAGCGTTCTGACATCCTCTTTTCACTGTTATATTTTTTGATAATATTTTTTTGATTTTTTTGTATTATATTTTTTTTTAAGAGAGAGGAAAAAATGTGAATTGGGGAATAACCCAAAAATGGGTTATGACAGTCATTCTCCTCGAAGTCTTTTTATTTCCCTTTAATGATCCAGAAGGATATTCCTGGAGCTAGATAAACCTCTTGATGTCACTATACCATGGTTTTCCATATAGTGACGCTTTAAGTGAACACAATGAGCTTAAAGATTTCTAGTTTTGATTCTTATTAATTGCTAGGGTTGTCAAAGCATCAGCAAACTGATTTTTTATCTCTACTCATGTGAGTGAATTTTATCTCTTTGAACTCATTAGCTAACTTTAAGAGATAATCCTGATACGACTTCTAGATTAATGATGTAGGCTTTATACTTGGCCGTATTATTGGTGCATTCAAACTATAATCTTTGTTGTTACTCAATTTTAGACCCCACGTGCTGGAGAAGGTGTATAACCGTTTTGAACCGAGTGTAGGAGTGTAGCTCATGTTTGCTAGAAAATTGACAAAAACGGAGGAGAAAGAAATATTTTTTTCAAACCCTGTTTGAGCTGTTTTCTGCTCTCTTTATCCTTCCCCTTTGCTGCCAAAATCATCAGTTTTCTTAGACTGACTAGAGGTCTTCATAATGCTAAATTCATTCCTTCATTATCTTTTTTTTAAGGTTGGATAAATCCCTCAAAATTTGCATTAAAAAAACTGATTCTGTTGTTGTCGCAATTTTTTATTCGAACTTAGGCTCTGATTCTGACTTGGTTTTGTACGATATCTAACCATCCTAGCTATATTCTATCACTCATGACATGTTGAAGAATTGACCTACACCTTTATTGGGTCCTAGGGGTCACTGTTCTTAGGGCAGACTTTCAGTCAGATTTGGATGGTTGGCATTGTCAGATCAAGAAAAACCTTTTTGACCAACCAGATCCCTGCTAGATTTTGTTATCTAAAACGATTTTTTCTCACTTTGAATCCTTCATCAAAGCTATATTCCAGGACATGTAGATGAATTTGGGCTTTTGAATTGCTTGATTTTGATATCAGAAGCTGAAGATATTCATATTTGAAATCTAGCATGAAAACATAGAATCCTGCCGCGAGAAGGTGTCCAGCTGAGTTTGGTTGCAATTCTGTTATTCAAAACAAATTTAGCTCACTTTGAATCTTACATCAAAGTTGTAGTCCGGGACCTGTCGATAAATTTGGGCTTTTGAATAGCTTGATTTCAATATCAAAAGCTCAAGATATTCTCGTTTGAATATCTAGTGTGAAAGCAAGGATTCCTGTCGCGAGAAGGATTTTTGCCCAAGTTCGCAGGCCTGATTTGAAGGATTTTTTTTGGTCCAAGGATTGAATTGAAAAGTGATAAAATAAGGGATTCAATTGAAGATGAAATCAGAAGGAAATTGGTCGGAACTGGATCATCATAAAATGACGGAGTTTCTACCGCACCGAATAAGGAAATAAGACTTTACAGCATGCACCCCTCCCCATCTGATTTTTTTCCTTTTTCGTTACACAACCCTCCCTATCTGATTTCTTTCCTTTTCTCCACAACTTCCTGCTAGTTTCCATGATTATCTCGTTTGATTTTGGAGCTGTAGATGACGTTTTTGTGCAACTATAATTCATAGGAAACATCAGCTTTTGACAGCTGCAAAATGCCATAAAGAGAAGAACCTCACCATCATCTAATGGCTGGAATTTTAACCCTAACATAGATGGCTGGGATGATGTGTTAATGTTGGAAAAGAAATCACTAGAATCAGCACATAATCAATGAGAATATTGTAGTTTCCTCATTTGTATTATTTGGCTGCAAATCAGCTGGGATATAATCCTAGATCAATGCATTGAATCTTTCCTAACAAGAGCTGTGTATAGACTATATATACGCTGCCTCTGCTGACCTAAAAAAAGGGAGGAGAGAATGGAGAGGATCGAAAGGAAAAAAGAGAGCAGAACTACACTGTCGAAAGCAAAAAAAAAAATACAGATGCAGGGGCGTGAACTCAGCCTGCATAACACGCTTTCATCGCCATCTCCCTTATCATCTCCATGGAGAGGCAGGCAATAGGGGAAGGAAAAGAGGGAGCAGCAGAAAAAATGAAAAGAGAACAGAGGGAGTAAAGATAAAACGCAGAGAACAGAGGGAGTTTCTATTCGTTAACTGTGAAAGGAGAAAAAGGAAAAGGAAAGCAGAACAGAGAAGGAGGGAAAGAGAAGAGAAGAAAACATGAAGAAGTAAGGAAAAAGAGGTCAAAACCAGAGTGGCTTTTGTTTTTTCCGCCAGAATCAATAACCATCGGCCGTGTGCAGAAGCTGCAGTGCCATCTCTTTCGCCTGTTTCAGCGCCAGGATCTGCAGAACAGAAGAGAGGATAGAAAAGCTAAAACCAATAGAGAGAAAGGGACGAAGACACAGAGCTGAACGCAGGAGACCGACGCAAACAGAGAACAAAGGGAAAAGAGCTGGAACAGATGAACACGGATATACCAGCCAGCACGCCTTCAACATCGTTGCAGCTCCGTTTTTCTCCAGGTCTGTTATTCAATTCGGCATGCATTTCTTGGTTGCATGTGTTACTGTTCAAGTGAAATTTGATTCACTTGAACAGTAACTCGCCAGCTTTACACCCTTAAGCTGTAACTGTACCCTTTTGTGTCCAGCCGGGTCACTTGCTTGGGCAAGTGACCCGGCCAAACCTATTTTTAAAAAAAAATAGAGAGAAAGAGATTTATTTTCTGGCATATTTATTTCAAGGTCTGGATTTTTTTTATGTTGTAAAAAAATATCAGTCTCATATTTAGAATACCCGGTTTTCGACGCAATGTGACAAATATACATATATATCAAAAAATGTTTTCTTATGTGTTGCATACGGCCAATACTCTAACATGTTTTGAACGCTCTTTTTTTATACAAAAAAATATTGAAAGTTTTGAAAAATGCGTTTTCACATGGATTTCTTAAATACAACAAAAATTGTTTTCTAGCATTTCTGGATTTTACAACATGTTTGTAAAACTCCAAAGGGTATTGGCCAATATTCCAAAAAAATATAAAAATCTTATTTTGGAGGGAATTTATCTATTATTTACCGCTAATGTTTGGAAAGAAATCCTTAAAGGACAAATATCCAAAATATTATTGGGAATAATTTGTTATTATTCACTGATAATATTTGGATGAAGAAACCCGAAGTGGTAAATATTCAAAATAATTTTCTAGGAATAATAAATCCGCATACATCCTTGAAAGAAGCCTTGATTATAATCAAGGATATTTCAATTTTTTACTCTACGGTTTACGAGCCGTGAGAGTATAAAACACTAAGGAAAAAAATAGGTTTTTTTAAAGCGTCCTAGATTTCTAAATTTTTATCCCTCCTCCTTGCGATTTACGAGTCGCTAACTTTTGAAATACTAAAGGACAAATGAGCTTTCGAAGCACATGGAATCTCCTTGGATTTTTATCTTAATAAATTTAGTTTGAATCAAACCTGGGAAAACTGATGGGATTAGAAAACACCAACACCATAGCAATTATAAAGCAAACCAAACACCAAGTAGCTTACCTTAGGTAGGGCGTACTAGGGGTGCTAATACCTTCCCTTTACGCAACCAATCACTTGCCTTAGAATCTCTGAAAGACCAGTTAGGGTTCCTAGTGACCAAAATACTAGGTGGCGACTCCAAAGAACCAACTCCCTTATTCACAATAAAAAAAAAACCCCAAAATCAATCGAGGGTTATCGCGCTCCGCCTCGAGGGTGCGACAATCTTATTGAAATATGGTATTGGTTATTTCTGTGGAAATTATCACTCGACCCCATTTCTTAATACATTCATTACTCCATCAAAATGCATGGGTCGCTAGTCATTCATCTCACCACCATCTTCAACTATTAGCACATCCACATTGGGAAGGTCAAAATTCAATGGCTCATAATCTTCCACAACATGATCTGTTAGATGGTTAGTAATCACGATTCCTTTTACAGCCTTCCTTGTCATATTAATAATGTTGTATTATGCTAACAACACTTGTCATCTTGCTATCCAGATTGACAAGTAAGGCTTTTCACAGATGTATTTGAGCGAATTCAGTTTTGAAATCAACCAGGTTGTGTAGTACAACAAATATGATTGAGCCTTTTCGTGCCCAAAACCAAGGCATAACCTAGCTTTTCGATGGCAGTATACCGGGATTCATAATCATTGAACTTCTCACTCAAGTAGTAGATATCTTGTCCTTTCATCCCCGACTCACTATGATGACCCAACACGCATCCCATAACTGTTTCTTTCACTATCAAATATAGGATCAAAGGTCTTCCTACTTTAAAAGGCACTGTCAATGACGAGTTTTTGAAAATACATTTTGATCGTGTCAAAGGCTTCTTGGTAATCACTTTCCCATACCTCGAGATTTTTCTTTCTAAATAAATGGAAAATCAACTCACATGTTACCATGAGATGAGATATGAATCGAGCTATGTAGTTCAAATGCTCATGAAAACTTTTTACTTCTTTTTATGTCTTAGGCGCCGACATATCCTGGATTGCCTTTACTTTGTTTGGATCAACTTTTATTCCTCGACTACTTACTACAAAACCTAATAGTTTTCTATTCCTCACCTCGAATGAGAATTTTGTGAGATTTAATCTTAATTGGAATTTTTACAGCCTTTCGAACAATTTCCTCAATTCTTGCTCGTGATCTTCTTCTTTCTTTGATTTGACAAGTACATTGTCCACATAGGCTTCCACTTCTAGGTGCATCATGTCGTGGAACAAAGTGACCATTTTTCTTTGATAAATGGCACCGACATTCCTCAATTAGAATGACATCACTTTAAAACAAAAGGTTGCCTAAGGCGTGATAAAGGTAGTTTTGTCCTTGTCTTCCTCCCTCATTCTAATGTGATTATGTCCCAATAACCCATCCATGAATGAGGATGGGGCACTCTTCACAACATTATCAACAAAGACATCTATATGGTGTAGAGGAAAGTCATCCTTTAGGCTTGCCTTGTTCAAGTCTCTGTAATCCACACACCCTGATCTTGTCATCTTTATTGGGAACTACAACTATATTAGCCAACCATTGAGGATAATGGACCAGCTCTAGGAATCATACATCCTAGTGTTTCTATATTTCCGCTTTCACCTTAAGCAGCATATTCTGGTGCATTCGTCTAGTCTTCTTTTTAACTAGAGTATTTTCTTCCACCAAGGGAATCCCATGTACCACTATGTTGGTGCCTAAACCAGGTATATCTGTATAAATCTAGGCAAAAAAATTTGTATATTCATGTAATAAAAAGGTTAGGCCATCTCTTCCCTCGACCATAATAAGGATACCAATTTTCAATTTTCTTTTCTTATTCAATGCCCTAATTTATAACTTCTAGCTCTTCATTAGCAGGTTTCTAGGTTTTCTTAGAATTTTCCACCAACCTAGTAAACTCTTTTATTTTCTCTTTTTCCCAGTCTTCATTACTCGTTGCAATTATATTATCAAAGTATGGTCACTTATTCTTAATGCAGTGGATTCGTAAACTGATGAAACTTTTAGGGTTCCTAAAAGTGTAAGGTATGCTCATGTAAATGTGTTATTTGCATAGAAGATCAAAGAAAAAAAGATACATTTTGGACACAAGAAAATGCATGAGCTCATTAAAATAGAAAAAGGCTCATTTGACAAAAAAGATTTTATGGCATTATGAGCCAAACTGCCATCAAGACTAAAAATAGGTAGAAACAACGAAACAAAACAAGACATCCAAAGAGAGGTAAAACATCAAAACATGACAAAACACTTCAACAGATATGGTCAAACAAGAATAATTACTCTTTGAACACAATAGGAGCAGGCTCCTCTTCTAATTCTGGTATGCCTCTCCCTCAGCTAGCTTTTTTACAAAGGCTTTTGTCAGGAAGTCATTGATGGTGTGAACAAACAGCTGCGGTAGCACCTCATCTTCTTTTTTGACCTTCACTTCCTCAATTTGTTCCTTATATTGACATTCTAAAGCACTAATATGGAGGTCTATCGTGTCAGATCTGATCACCTCCACAAACATTAGGAAGGTCATTCGGAGTGGCGGGATGGCAAGCCCTTTCTTTTCTGATTCTCATCTTTCAATCTTCGTCATTCTAGCTTCCTTTCTACCCCTAACGACTCGCTTGCAATCTGGTTCGCACATTTCAATTTCATCAAATTAACTCGCTCAAGCATTCCAGTTTCAAAATCATACTGGAAAGGAACCTCATGCTTCAAAAAGTAATTAGTAGTCATCCTTGTAGCTTCCAAAACTTTCGGGTTTCTTAATACCACACCCTCAGGATCCCATTCAACATTCATGATTTCAAAAGCATGAATGTTCTCATATCTACAATCTTAATTCTCAATGAATGGTATAACCATATTCTTGATCATTGAAACTGTCTTCTCAGCATTGATAGTTATTAGCATCTCATTCATAATATATTTCAGGCATTGGTGTAATGAGAAGGCTACTGCTCTAGCCGCATGGATCCATGGTTTTTCTAACAATATGCTGTAAAATGGATGAATATCTATCATATGTAGTTTTATCAAGAACATTTATGGCCCTACGTACAATTCCACTTTCAAGGTCCCAATTATCTACCTCAATGAGCCATCATATGCTCTTGTCATCATAGTATTGGGTCTCATGTGTGACTCATTGATGGACATTTCTTTCAACATGTGCTTGGGCAACACATTCAATACAGAACCATTGTTGACCAATACTTTCCTGATCAGGATGTCTTTACATCGCACTATGATGTACAGTAACTTATTATGCCCAGTACCAACAGGATCCAACTTATCCTCGGTGAAGTATAAATAATTCCAAGCATGGATCGTCCTTTCTAGGTGCTCTATAGTTTCCTGGTTGATATCCCGAGGTACATACACTCTATTCAACACCTTTTCTAGAGCTTTCCTATATGGCTCAGAAATCAAAATCAATGACAACAATGATATTCTAGCAGGAGTCTTTTTAATCTGCCCAACAACATTGTATTCATTGTGTTTCATCGGCTTCAAAAACTCATTGGTCTCTTTTTTAGTGATAGGTTTGTTCACCTTTTTGGTCAGGTCAACTACCTCTTTTTTCTTTGCTTTCTTTTGTTTCTCAAGTTTTTCTGAAGTGAAATATCTTCTGCTATGGGTTAAGCCTTAAACTTCTGCTTAGAAAATAGGCATTGGTTGTACGCTCTGAAAGGAGTAACCTTAGTTATACGATAAGACATTGTAGTTTCCTTTACTTATCATTGTAGGTTTTGACTGAATTAGTTTGGGCAATCCTTATTGTTTCTGCTAGGTTCATCTACCATTGACACTTCTTTGTCTGTTGCCTTTTTAATTATGAGTTACTCGAGTTAGCATTTGTATCACCTTAATACAAAAGCCTTCATATTGATTGATCGTATGGCCTTTTTCACAGTGATACAAAATTCCTGCTTAGTCATTTTTCATAACTACCCTTCTTGTACCCAACTTTCACCAGCATTTCATGAACTCTATCCAGCGACATCCTTAAGCTCCTTGGGCTTTCCACCTTTAATGCATTTTTCGACCTACCACCTGAGGCATGATTGGGTAGAGGGTTTGTATTTACATTCAGGGTCTCCTCAAATGTTATCCACTTGACTTTAATTAACTATATGAGTGTTTTCTTGAACGCAGTTCAAGTATGGATATTATGTCCTACAACACCAGCATGGTGCTCATAGGTGAGGTCTGGCTTATACTAGTTGGGAAATGGTGGTTGTAGAGGAGCAAGTGGTACCAGAGCTACCTATTCGATGCTTAGTAGCTTTTGATACATCTCATTCAAGGGTAATGATAATGAGGGTAATGAAAATTCTTTCTTAGTATGTTTTCGGTTTGGTTATTGACTTTATTGGTTTGGGTCTTAGTTTTTCTAGTAGGGAATGGAGAGTTAAAGTTGATGTTGACAATCTAGGATGAGGGGATAAGGTACTATAGTTTTAGGAGTAGTTTTTCTTGCCTCTATAGCCATCCTTGATGTGATCGACATCCTTATTCTTCCCTCTAAAGTCCTTTTTCACAATGGGTATGAAAATTCTACCATTTATTATCCATTGCTCTTTATGCTCAGTCACTGTTACAGCGTTATTGAATTATTATGCCGAACTACCCATCATTTGCTTGTAATATGACGCCTTGAAATAGGTGATAGGACACTGAGTTTCAATATACTTAATGAGATTAGGAACACAAAGCTTCTTTGGTACAACCACATTCGGGACTAGACATATTTATGCGGCTTGTGCGAGATCATACAAATTCACTCCCTCGATAGCTTTTATTATGGCTTCCAATGTTGCCATCTTATTCTGATCAATACCATTAAATGATTTTCTTTTATGAGATTCATTTACGAATGCATCTACAGGTGTAGAGGCTAGTGCTGGTATTTTTTGCAACACAAATGTTGCATTATATTAGGGTTCCTAACCCTTTTTTCCATCCTTTCTTTTAGTCTGAGAGAAAACTATGGGTCGATTAGTTGGGCCTTTACCATAGGTATTTCTGAGCGTTTTCTCGAGTAAGTTAAGGGTGTGACTCATGCTAACCTTCACAGAATGCAACTCTTCTTAGAAGTGGGCATCACAGTGAGCACATTCTTCATCTTTCATATTTCTCTGTCAGAGTTAGGTATTGTAAACTCTACGGATTTGAGCTTTTTGGGGACCTATATTTCAATATGGAATGCACTCATGACATTTAAACTTTATAACATGAATGTATGCATGCTTATAAATGCAAATACATATATACATATATCGGGTATGGATTAACCCATTCAAAGAGATAATCCATGACTTCCTTGTTGAACACAGGAAAAATCTGTAGTCTGGTAGATTTGAAGAGATCTTTCCTAAGTCCTCGAATTGGTTGAATTCTATAAACATTATAAAGTACCATAAAACAGTGGGTTTATGCCTTTTTTATTCATCAAGAGCAAGTAGTTCATACAAGGAGTTTACATTATGGAATAAGACTTCTATACATCTCTACTCATTCTAAAATGTCACCCCTCTATTGGCTACATGTTTGATAAAGGTTGAAACCTCACTTAAATACTCTTCATACTTGCCAACATTACTATAAATCATGGAGGCCTTCACTCGTAACTTATTTTCCTTTCAAGCCAACCATATCAATCAACCTGTTTATTAGCTCATTCTTTTAGTGGAGCAATGTGTTGTCTTAAAGTAGTGCACCGTTGCTTACATCCAGCGACTTGTTATTCTTATTCAATATCTGAACTATCCTTTCTAGTTGTTGAATCTGGTTTATAGCCCTTTGAAGTTCTTCTCGTTCAATGTCGAGCTCATATATTTTCATGTTCAGATGTACATTAAAGTGACCAATGTGATCTTGTCATTCCTTGAATTTCTGTTTTAACTCACTCGGCTTCTTTTCAAACTCTAGATATTGCTCTTTTAGCTTCTCAACTCCTTCTCTCAGAACTCTAGCTTAGATTGGACTATAGAGACCTTATCTCTCAAGGCATTTTCTCTATTTTGATACTCTCTCATATTTGACTCAAATGCCCTTCTTGCATCTTTCTCATCATTATCTTGGGCCTTATATTGAGCCCTTAAGCTTCTTTCTTCCTTAATATTAAAAGTAGCCAATCTATTCTTTTTTTTTTGTCTCCAACCTTATTCTATTATGATCCCTCTTTTTCTTCAAAGAAGTTATCAATCCCTTGTCAGCATGTCTCCTATCCTTAGAACCTTTTTTCATAATTACCAATTCATTTTTCAACATCACATGCTTGTTTACTAAGTCATCATACTTGGCCACTCTTTCTTTCAACTATTCTTGGATCCCATGCATGATTTCCTTAAACTTTGTAATCATCTCTTGATAGTTCCTATTCTAAGTCTTGTATTAGTGTGGCCATCTATTTATCCTTCTCTTTCAACTACTGGTTTAGAAAGGCCTTCATCTTTTCTTTTTTCAAATAGTTGGTTTTCTAAGAATTTTTGTTGACTCCTACTGTTAGTTAGCTCAATTCTCAGCTTATCCAACACATCTCACAGCTCTTGTTTGTTGATTACCCTTTTTATCTTGAGTTCTGTAGTGACAGATGACCCCACTTTGCTAACTACCATTTGGCTTTGCATTCCTATGCTTCCAAGTACCCCCCAAATAATCCACCATTTCTCCATACTAATTAATTAGGGTCGATTTAGGATTCCCCCTCCCATTCACCTCTATGGACTAATACAAGATACCCTCAATCACATCTGATGGCTTCTAACTTTACTAAATAATCATAATTTTTAAACAACTCAATATACTTGGCTAAACACCAATCATTGGCATATGCTAAATGCATCCAAACTACCTGACGACTAGTAAAAGTGAGTGATTGATGTAACCAGTTAAAACAATCAATGGGACCCATGTTTTATCTCCAAAGCTTATAAGTTACTCTGAGGGAGTGCTTGGTATTTTATTTTTTTTTTACCCATTCCTTCTCATCTAGGTTGTTCCAATCTTCACTTAAAATCAGCTTTAAAGGCCTCATATTAAACTACAAGAAATTATTGAAAACTTCTTTTGGGGTTTTCAAGTGGCTAACTATCCATGTGAATAATAGAGAAATACAACACCGCATTGCTTCTTTTCCATGCATCCTACGGTGATTTAATGATAAGAAACTTTTAGCTACGACAACAGAAAAGGGTTACTCCTTGTTCGTTCATATTCAACAAAGATATTGGCGGCTTCGACACTAATGATCCTAGCAGCTTCTGAAAGAAACAAGACTAACCCAAAGATAGCAAAAGCAACTACTTGGTATCTCTCTTCTCTCAGCTTTCCCTTATCTTTATCTGTGTTTAGCGTAGTCTCATTAAGTTTCCACTTGAACCCGCCATCGGTTGTCCTGTATTAATTGAATCGGTCTAGGTGCAGTAATTTGGTAACCCCCGCAGTCATGTCTCCAATCCTTTGTCTAAAGTACACCTTATGAGGGTCATTTGGAAAGTTTAAGATTTAAGCATACTTCTTAATGATAGGGGTCATATCAACATCCTCGAATGAGAAACATCTGTAACCTAGATCCTAGAAATACATCAAGGCCTTAACTATAAAAATTTGTATTGGGAGCCTTACCAGATAGGCAATTCTCTCATACCTTCTCTCGAAAAGGATATCATTCATATAACCTTATATTGACATAAGCTTATCTATATTATCCACAGAGCATTGCACTTTAGTCACGGTAATTCCTCGACCTTGGTATTTGGGCAATCCCTTTTAATTAATTTTATCATCTTCGATTTTTGCTTATACTCGAAAAAGGCCATTGAAGTCATGGTCTTAACTCAAAAATCATGTAGAGTTCAGGATTTTGATTAGGTCTGCTTTGATGCAGAATACATTATTATGGAGTTCATATCCTAAGGGCAGGTTCTAAGACACTATATGAGGGGTAGACTTACTTCCCGGTCTCAAAAGGATCTATGATATGCTTATACTCGAAAGTTGTTATAATTATGAGATTTTTATTCCATCAAAGCAATGTTTCTAAAATTTTCTTGGTCGATGCTCTCTTAAATACTAGATATTTATCAGAGCCGTAGAAACTGCTACATATTATGTTCTCTCAATTATGAAAGGAAACAATTGTTCTCATAAACTGAGGTATAAGGGATATGTAGAAGTAATATGTAGGTGCTTGTCATAAGACATGTACATTAAACTGACATGTATGAGAATTCAATATGGAGAGATCACTTATATCTATGGAAAGGCACACGCGATGGTTGTGTAAGTAATCCTTAGACTTGAGATCACTAAGTTATCTCATATAAAGGATGTTATGCTTTGATCATGTTATATGTTATCTTAATCGGGGTAATAAAGGGGCAGACATTGAGTATAACATGTACTATATAAGGTACTTGAGTGATCAAAAGAGGATTCATCACTTTGGGTGAACTAGGAAAAAATATTTCATTTATTCTCAAATAGTATTGACTGTGAAATCATTGGTCAATGTGAATGACATTTGAAAAGAGTTTCAAATCTTATTCAGACGATAAATTATTATTATGTGGGAACAAACTTGATTTAATATGGCAGACATACTCCATGTTTTAATATTAAATCGAAATATTATTAATGAAATGATATTAATTATACTAAGAAATCAGTCACTAAAAGGTTAAGTCAAACCACTAATAACTTTTTTAATATTTGGGAGATCATGACATGTTGTTAGACGAAACACCTGATCTTCAAATATAAAGTAATCAATTGTTGAATCTTCAAATATAACTTTTCTAATATTAGAAACCTAATGGGTCACACACATTAAGAATCATTAGTTAGAAATTAAGCTGGGATGATTTAATTAAGTATGACTTGATTAAAATATATTTTAGACATTAAGGACTAGAATATAATTAATACATGGATTATATTTCTAGACCTAGAAAAAACAAGTAAAAATTTGATTGAGTTAATTTCTAAAATTATCCTGAATTAATATATAGATATTATTCAAGGGAAAAAGATGATATTTTGCCAATTTATAGGGTTTTTTATATTTTCCTCTAAATAGTAAGTTATGCCTCTTATTTTTAATGGTTGTTTGTTAGACAGAAAATCTACGTAAGTCATAGAATAAAAAGGTAACACTTTAGGCATAATAATCCTTCTCACCTAAATAGGAATTTAGGAAATTTCTTATTAGTGATTCATGTAGATTACCGTTGGAGGTCGGACAATTAAACGACTTGTGGTTTGCGACAACCCAAACCTTTAAAGAATTATTCAAAGCCGAAGAAGATTAAATCTTTAGGTAATAAATCCCTAGACAAATTTAGATCTGTCTAATGGGATCCTAGAGACTCTAAAATAATTTTGTTTTACTATTTTCGCTGTGTGTATGATATTCAGGAGGTCAACAAGAGCTACCTCCTTGAGTGAAAAGGTTTTGGGTTTAATCATAAATTTGTGATTTGAGGGAGTTGCCACTTAGTATAATGATCACAAGGAACTTATGGTTTGCGAGAGTCTGGGTCAAGAGACTAGTTGTGTAAGGAAAAAACGCATCACCTCAGTATACCTTACCTATGGTAAACTGCAATGTTGATTAATTGTTAATTTAAGTCATGTTTCTATTTGATGGTTTCATTCAAGGTTCAAGGAAGATCTTTATTTGTAAGGAAGTCTCTACCTTATCAGATTAACTTCTAATTTTAGTATCACTTTTATTTTCTATTTTGTATCTTTAATACTCGAATGTATACTTTAAAATGTAATTTTATACCCCAAATATTAAAATCTACAGTTAAATTCTAATACTCTAAATATTAATTAAAAAAATAATTGTTTTGAGATTTTTGGTATTTTGACCAATTTTTAATGGATAATCATAAACTAGTTATGATATTCATTTTGTATTTTTAAAACGTGATAAAAGTACGATGTTGTTTATTAGAAAATATGCATGAAAAATCTTTAGAATTTAGTCATATGGATGAAAAAAAACATATTTTTTGTGTTTTGAAATGAGGAAATTTTTTTAAATGGTTTTTGATTTTTTTAAATTTCAGAGAAAAATATGTATTTTTAATATCAGTTCTGTATCTTACAATGTGAGTGCACAATCCGATATTAAATGAAATTCTTGAAGAAAAAAAGCATATTTTGTGTTTTCTAAAATAAAGGAAATGTTTTTGAATTTTTGAATTTTTTTTGAAATTCCGAAGAAATATCATGTATTTTTAATACCGGCATATCTTATAATGTAAATCTATAGTCTAATAGTACGCAAAAACTATTGGAAAAACATGTGAGGTACCTACAAATAATTTCAAAATGGTCCCTGAATTTTTTCAAAATTTTTTGAAATTTTTAAAGGCATATTTTGCTAGACCCCAAAATAAAAACAAATTAAAACTAAAGGAAAAGGAAAAGGCTTAGGGCGTGTTTGTCAAATATGCCCTTGGCCTAAAATCAGAGGCATTAAAAATGCATTAAGGTTGTGTTTGATAAACACAACTTAAATACCCAAACAAGACCTTATTTCCTTAATAAAATTGGTGTGAGCCAAACATGCCCTTCGCTTTTGGGATAGTCTTGGCCCAACTACATGGACCGGGTCTTTTAGGCCCAAGGCCATGCTTATGGGTTTAGCTGAGGCCTAAACTAACCAGGTTTTTGATGGACTGATTGTTAGCCCAACAAACTTTTCTCTTTTTATTAAATATGGGTTGACTTGAGGGTTCAGCCCTTTCTTCTATCACTGTCCTAACCTCGTGATCAAGGTTGTTAAAATCGTGATTTTGACACGGCACAAAAAATATAATACAAACTCGGATCGTAAAATTGTAAAATCATAAGGAATTTTAAAATATATTAACAAAAAATTCATGCTTCAAATAAAAATTCATACATAGTTCAAGCACCTTAAAATACATGTTTCAAATAAAAATTAATACATAATTCAAGCACCTTAAAATACATGCTTCAAATAAAAATTAATACATAGTTTAAGCATCTTATGGGATGGAAAAATATTTATTTAATTGTGTAAGTCAATGATATATGTTGCTTGAGTATATTTTAGGAGCTGGGGTTATTATTTTTTAATTATTTGATTGAAACAACACAATTTTATTTTAAAAAAATTATTTGATTTAACTTAATTGAGTTTTGATCGGGTTAAATAAATGGTTAAAAATATAGTTGAAGTAATTAAATTTATTAAAATCAGTGTTTTTATTTGTCTAAATTAAAATCTGACATAAATTAAGCTTCTAATTATTTGTTTCATGAATCAACCCATCATAATAAATATAATTTTTTAAATCATCCTGTTACTATTTTTATATCTAATTTATATTTATAAAATCTCTTCTACTTGCTATCATACCATTAAAAAACGTAAGTAATTAAGGTGAATGAATAGCCAAAATAACATAACAAAGAAAAGTAAAAGATATGGGGAAAAAATCTGAATTAAATTGGAATTTAATATTATTGCCTTGACTTTAATCTCTGCAACCCTCTTGATTTCTGACCTCCACTTCTTTATGGTATGCAGACTAAATACACATGTTCTACAGCGAGTGAAGACCGCATGACTGTGCATTTCCACAGCCAATAGGTGCCTGACAGCTGAAGCATGGAGGGAACATTTTACTTCAGTGCATGCGTTTTGTTACAATCGTAAAATCAGTCCTGAAATCGCGATTTTGCGCGATTTCACCCGATTTCACCCATTTTTTATTTTTTCAAACGATTCAGCACGCAAAACATGTTTTGACTCATAAGATCGTATGATTTTACGAGTCAAAACGTGATTTTAACAACCTTGCTCGTGATAGAATTTTCTTAGTAAGAAAATTTGTCAAAAAAATGAATTGCACTCTCACTTTAATCCATGAAAAAACATCATGTAAAGAACCATGGGGAAGAAGAAGCTTACCTGGGCGAGAGGTGGTTGTTGATTGTCTGATGGTGGCGCCTTCAGGGCTATTAGAGAGGGACAAAGGTTGCTAATTGGGCAGTTGAAAAAAAATGGTGTGTAAATGCTGCTTTTTTTGCTCCTTTTCCCACCTGATTTTCTCCTTTTCTACTCCATGAAAATCACCTTTATTTATAGGGGATGAAAGAGGGATATGTGGTGTTTATTTAGCATGAATCTTAGTCATTGATTCAAACATGAAAGATCTCAACCATTGGCTAAAAGTCACCATTACTGGTTGTAAAGGCTGATTGGGTCGGTTTCTTTAGGTTAGCTTTGCAGCAAGTTCAGGGCTTCCAAGAGACAAATTTTTTTCTTAGGTTCGGGTGCAATGACAAGTCAGGAGAGTGGCATCTTTTTTTTTCTTATATGGTGAAGGTATGACAGAAAATTAAGGCTTGAAAAGCAGCATTAGAGTTGTTATTTTTGTTGCTATCGGTTGAAGATAACAAACAATATCAAATGACATGTTGTCTGGCACTATTATTTTTTTATTTTTATAGACCAAACGACGTCGTTTTCATTCGAAACATGTCGTTCTAGTTAGAACAACAACAAAATGCATTGTTTTATTTAAATGAAACGGTGTTGTTTTGGGGGTTTTGATCTAAATTATATCATTATTTTTTTTAATTTTAGTCTCTAATTTTTTAATTTTATCATCTTAGATTTTTACTCATACTTGAAAAAAGCCATTGAAGTCATGGTCTTAACTCAAAAATCCTGTAGAGTTCAGGATTTTGATTAGGTCTGCTTTGATGCAAAATATAATATTAAGGAATTCATATCCTTAAGGCAGGTTCTAAGCCACTATATGAGGGGTAGACTGACTTCCTGGTCTCAAAAGGATCTATAATCTGCCTAGTGACCACCTTTCATGAAGGTAATATAGAGGTGTACAAATAATGATTAGGGTACAGTGTGACCACCATTACCAAGTAAATGTCAGCTCATAGTTGGAACTTTCATGAATTTGAACCCCGATTGAAAGTCATAAGGCAAACCGCTACTCTTCACCTAACCTAGAATTAGGTTTATTCAAAAATTAAAATGCATGAAAGCATTAATCTATACCCGATGTACTTATGCATGAGAAGTATGTAAAAAAAATGCATGAGTAATATATAAAAAAGTGTGTGCTAGAATTAAATTACACACACCAACAAAAATAAACAATTAAACAAACAAAGCTCAGTCCAACTCAACAAGTCCCTAATGAAGTCGTCATCTTGCTGTGACATGCACGATGTCAAATGGTAGAGTTGTTAGTTCAATATGCTATGTAATTAATTAGTTTGTTACACGTGACATTATTATATTCATGTAAATACATATTCATTATTAATAAATGCTTAAGTTATCTTTAATATTCTTATAATATTAGATTTATGAATATTAGATTAATGAATCTAATATTTGATTTATGAATCTAGAGTAAAGATAATGTTCATGGGACAAAAATACTTTGCAAATGAAATTATAAAGTTGTTATAATTATGAGATTTTTATTCCATCAAAGCAATGTTTCTAAAATTTTCTTGGTCGATGCTCTCTTAAATACTGGATATTTATCAGAGCCGTAGAAACTGCTACATATTATGTTCTCTCATTTATGAAAGAAAATAATTGTTCTCATAAACTGAGGTATAAGGGATATGTAAAAGTAATATGTAGGTGCTTGTCATAAGACATGTACATTAAACTGACATGTATGAGAATTCAATATGGAGAGATCACTTATGTCTATGGAAAGGCACACGCGACGGTTGTGTAAGTGATCCTTAGACTTGAGATCACTAAGTTATCTCATATAAAGGATGTTAGGCTTTGATCATGTTATATGTTATCTTAATTGGGGTAATAAAGGGGCAGACATTGAGTATAACATGAACTATATAAGGTACTTGAGTGATCAAAAGAGGATTCATCACTTTGGGTGAACTAGGAAAAAATATTTCATTTGTTCTCAAATAGTATTGACTACGAAATCATTGGTTAATGTGAATGACATTTGAAAAGAGTTTCAAATCTTATTCAGACAATAAATTATTATTATGTGGGAACAAACTTGATTTAATATGGCAGACATACTCCATGCTTTAATGTTAAATCGAAACATTATTGATGAAATGATATTAATTACATTAAGAAACCAGTCACTAAAAGGTTAAGTCAGACCACTAATAACTTTTTTAATATTTGGAAGATCATGACATGTTATTAGACGAAACACCTGATCTTCAAATATAAAGTAATCAATTGCTGAATCTTCAAATATAACTTTTCTAATATTAGAAACTTAATGGGTCACACATATTAAGAACCATTAGTCAGAAATTAAGCTGTGATGATTTAATTAAGTATGACTTAATTAAAATATATTTTAGAAATTAAGGACTAGAATGTATATAATACATGGATTATATTTCTAGACCTAGAAAAAACAAGTAAAAACTTGATTGAGTTAATTTCTAAAATTATCCTGAATTAATATATAGATATTATTCAAGGAAAAAAAATGATATTTTGCCAATTTATAGGGTTTTTTATATTTTCCTGTAAATAGTAAGTTATGCCTCTCATTTTTAATGGTTGTTTGTTAGACAGAAAATATACGGAAGTCATAAAATAAAAAGGTAACACCTTAGGCATAATAATCCTTCTTAACTAAATAGGAATTTAGGAAATTTCTCATTGGTGATTCATGTAGATTACCGTTAGAGGCTAGACAATTAGACTACTTATGGTTTGCGACAACCCAAACCTTTAAAGAATTATTCAAAATCGAAGAAGATTAAATCTTTATGTAATAAATCCCTAGACAAATTTAGATCTGTCTAATGGGATCCTAGAGACTCTTAAATAATTTTATTTTACTATTTTTGTTGCGTGTATGATATTTTGGAGGTCAACAAGAGCTTTTTCCTGGAGTGAAAGGGTTTTGGGTTTAATCATAAAGTTGTGATTTGAGGGAGTCACCACCTAGTATCATGATCACAAGGAAACCTATGGTTTGCGAGAGTATGGTAAAGAGACTAGTTGTGCAAGGAAAAGACGCATTACCTCAGTATACCTTACCTATGGTAAACTGCAATGTTGATTAATTGTTAATGTAAGTCATGTTTCTATTTGATGGTTTCATTCAAGTTTCAAGGAAGATCTTTATTTGTAAGGAAGTATCTATCTTATCATATTAACTTCTAATTTTAGTATCACTTTTATTTTCTATTTTGTATCTTTAATACCTGAATGTATACTTTACAATGTAATTTTATACCCCAAATATTAAAATCTACAGTTAAATTCTAATACTCTGAACATTAATTAAAAAAATAATTGTTTTGAGATTTTTGGTATTTTGACCAATTTCTAATGGATAATCATAAACTAGTTATGATATTCATTTTATATTTTTAAAACGTGATAAAAGTACGATGTTTATTATAAAATATACATGAAAAACCTTTAGAATTTAGTCATATGGATGAAAAAAACATATTTTTTGTGTTTTTGAAATAAGGAAATTTTTAAAATGTTTTTGGATTTTTTGAAATTTCAGAGAAAAATATATATTTTTAATAGCAGGTATGTATCTTACAATGTGAGTCCACAATCCGTTATTAAATGAAATTCTTGAAGAAAAAAAGTATATTTTGTGTTTTCTAAAATAAAGGAAATGTTTTTGAATTTTTTTTGAAATTCCGAAGAAATATCATGTATTTTTAATACTGGCATATCTTATAATGTAAATCTACAATCTAATAATAGGCAAAAAATACTGTAACAACATGTGAGGTACCCATAAATAATTTCAAAATGGTCCCTGAATTTTTTCAAAATTTTTTGAAAATTTTAAGGGCCTATTTGGCTAGACCCCAAAATAAGAACAAATTAAAACCAAAGGAAAAGGCTTAGGGCGTATTTGTCAAACATGTCCTTAGCCTAAAATCAGAGGCATTAAAAATGCCTTAAGGTTATGTTTGATAAACACGCCTTAAGTACCCAAACAAGACCTTATTTCCTTAACAAAATTGGTGTGAGCCAAACATGCCCTTCGCTTTTGGGTTAGTCTTGGCCCAACTACATGGACCGGGTCTTTTGGGCCCAAAGCCATGCTCATGGGTTGAGTTGAGGCCTAACCTAACTAGGTTTTTGATGGGCTGATAGTTGGCCCAACACACTTTTCTCTTTTTATTAAATATGGGTTGGTTTGAGGGTTTAACCCTTTCTTCTATCAATGGCCTAACCTCGTGAGAGAATTTTCTTAGTAAAAAACTTTGCCAAAAAAAATGAGTTGCACTCTCACTTTAATCCATGAAAAAACATCATGTAATGAACCATGGGGAAGAAGAAGCTTACCTGGGCGATAAGTGGTTGTTGATTGTCCAATGGTGGCGCCTTCAGGACTGTTGGAGAGGGACAAAGGTTGCTAATTGGGCAGTTGAAAAAAAATGGTGTGTAAATGCTGATTTTTTTGCTCTCTTTCCCACCTGATTTTCTCCTCTTCTACTCCATGAAAATCACCTCTATTTATAGGGGATAAAAGAGCGATATGTGGTGTTTATTTGACATGAATCTTAGTCATTGATTCTAACATGAAAGATTTCAACCGTTGGCTAAAAGTCACCATCACTGGTTGTAAAGGCTGATTAGGTCGGTTTCTTTAGGTCAATTTTGCAGCAAGTTCAGGGCTTCCAAGAGACAACTTTTTTTCTTAGGTTCGGGTGCAATGACAGGTCAAGAGAGTGGCATCTTTTTTTTTTTTCTTGTATGGTGAAGGTATGAGAGAAAATGAAGGCTTGAAAGGCAGCATTAGAGTTGTCATTTTTATTGCTATTGGTTGAAGATAATAAACAATATCAAATGACATGTTGTTTGGTACTATTATTTTTTTATTTTTATAGACAAAATGATGTCGTTTTGATTCGAAACATATCATTCTAGTTAGAACAACAATAAAATAAACCGTTTCATTTAATGAAACGGTGTTGTTTTGGGGTTTTTTTATCTAAATTAGATCATTAACTTTTTTTTAATTTTAACCTCAATTAAATTTTGACTCTAAAAATCAATTGTAAAGCACAAGGACTAAAATATATATATATATATATATATATATAATACTCGGTGAATAATAATAAATTGTGAGTGTGGGAATGGTGATTTTGTAATAGTAAAAGTAAATGTTGCTTTAGTTTTGTTTGTTAATTACAATGTTAATTGTTAATAATTATAATTATATATATAACAATCCATTAGCTTGTTAATAATTATAATTATATATATAACAATCCATTAGCTTTTGTGCTCGCTGTGATGAAGTGTTGTGGGGTTATTTTTATTTTTATTTAATTATGCATTGATTACAATAAATTTATTTAAATATTTAAATTCTGGAAGAGAATTAATGCAATTTTTTAATCAAAGCCCCTTTCCTTATTTATTTTTTAAAAAAAAATCTACTATATTCAAATAAATATTTGCAGGTATCTCAATAACTTAAAAAGAAGTAAAAACACTTATTTATGTAGGTAAAAAAATCCCATTTTTATATTAACTTTTTTATTAGTAGTCTGTTTGTTTTTTTAAGCAAAAACTCGATCATAATATTAAAAGCAAGTTTTAAACAAAATAAAAAAAAAACAATATCTTTGTATGTTTATGTTATTATATGAAAACGTATCATCAAATAATTAAATTCATCAAAATCATATAAAAAATAATAATGAAAAGACTATTTTATTTTTATTGAATATTAATGTGCCATATTTTATAATTCAATGCATATTAGGCTTACATGTAATTGTTAAAAAAAATAATTGCAAATATAAGCATAAAAGATATAATCTCATTTTAAAATTATAATTTGTTAAATAACGTTATAATTATTAATTAAAAAATATATATTCTAAATTAAAAAAAAAAAGAAGTTATATAAGTCTACGATACTAGCACACGTGGTAGGCCTCCAACAAGCAAAGGGCATGCTTGCTTTTTTTTACATTTTTACATATAAATGATGTGTGGGTCATTGTAAATAAAATTATAATATTGAGGGAACTTAATTAATTAGATTTTATATTTATTTTTTAATAATTATATAATTATTAATTTTAAAATCTGTAAAATTAGTTGAAATACATACAAGTTAATATGAATATCTATATTAATCAAATAAAAATAAAATTACATCACCCATCATCTGCTGCTATAATAATTTTCCGGATTCACTTCCACCCGTTAATGAATTTGTCATGGCAAATTCCTTTACTCATGTGTTATCTGATGGTCTGTCAGTTCTGCGTTCGAGAAGGAAATTTGCTTTTCTTCTTCTATTGCTTCTTGAACCATTGTCCAATTGAAACTCCTCTTTATTCTGTTTGCTAACATGGCAATTCCCTTTCAAGAAGATACATCATATGATCGTCTTTGATTCCAGGAGCTAAATGGGAAAGTGAGGGATGCTGTAATTTCTGGGTCATATTGTTTCTCCTAAATGTTTGGTTCCCTTTTTCTCAACTCATGGACAAGTTAGTCAACGCGATTGTCCTAAATCAGATTGATCAAAAGCGTGAAGGAGGGTAGATCGGCGGAGCTCTATTGAATCAATAACTTGGATGTATTCGTCGAAATTGGAATGGGGCAGGTGGATTGCTGTGAAAAGGGCTTAATTCGATGCAGCGATGCTTAAAGATACAGCAGCTTATTATTCTCAGAAGGCATCAAACTGGATAATTCTTGTCCAGATTACATGTTAAGATCAAGCAGGATTTGTTTCCGTTTACGAGTCAATGAACTTTTTCCATCTTGTTGGTGATTCCAGGCTTGTTGACTATGATATCCATGCGCAAACACTGTTGAAAGGATGCAATTTTCAATGCTTGAGTTTTGCGACGTTGGATTGTGGGCTCTCCTTTTAGGTAGTGCTAGCTTGTCCCGTGTAATGTTATTAGTTAATTTTGTTATAAAAAAAAATTAAAAAAAAATTAAAGCCTAAGAGTTTTAAATCTTTTTGCAAAACTATACTTAAGAGTCTTGGGTTTGTCTGCAACGCTTGATTCAAGAGTAATATTTATAATATTAATAATAATATTAAACTTGCATGATCAAAGTTTAAGTGGCTGCAACACCAGACCCAATAGCCTTAAAATGTGATAACAAAATAGAAAAAAATTAATATTACAGAATAAAATTAAACAAAAAAAATTAATTGAAAAGAAAAAATAACAAAGCAAAGCACTATTCTAATGAATAGTGCTTTGCGAAGAGGGGCATAACAAAATCCTCTCATAAGATCATAATAATCTAATGAAAAGTAAACAAAACAAATCATAAAGTTTAATTCTTAATCAAATTGATATTAGAAGAAAAAAACAACTGGTTTAACCCGTCAAACTAGGTTAACCCGTTAAGCTTGGGATCTATGTCATGAGCGTGTGATAACTAAATAGAAAAAAAAATTAATATTAATAAACTAAATTAAACAAAAAAAAATATTTAAAAAAATCACAGAAAAAAGCAAAAAAAAAAAAAAACCTATAACAAAACGGTATCTACCTTTCACTGTGGATTTGCATAGTGCAATCCACAGTGAAAGGTTGATCTCTTTTGGTTATATTTACAATATTAAAAATGAAATTGAAAAAAAAACACTAATGAAGAAAAAGAAAAAAAATTGAATCAACTGGATTAACCCGTCAAATCAGGTTAACCCATCAAACTTGAGATTCGTGTCATGAGAGTGCGATAACTAAATAGAAAAAAAAATTAATATTAATAAACTAAATCAAACAAAAAAATTAATTAAAAAGAAAAAAAACCTGTATGAAGAAAAAAACTAATGAAGAAAAAGAAAAAAATCTAAATTAACTGGGTTAACCCGTCAAACCTGAGATCCATGTCATGAAAGTTTGATAACTAAATAGAAAGAAATTTAATACCAACAAACTAAATTAAAAAAGAATTAATTAAAAAGGGAAAAAGAAAAAAGAAAAAACCTATACGAAGAAAAAAACTAATGAAGAAAAAGAAAAAAATCTGAATTAACTGGCCTAAGAAAAAAAATTAATATTAACAAACCAAATTAAAAGGAAAAAATTAATTAAAAATAAAAAAAACAAACAAACAAAAAGTATCAGTCTTTTCACTATGGAGTGCACTGTGCAATCCACAGTCAAAGGCATAAAAATAGCAAAAAAGCAAAAAAAAAAAAAACTAAAGGCATGAGCCGATAACTAAATAAAAAAATTAATATTAATGAACTAAATTAAAAATATATATTAATTAAAAATAAAAGAAAAAAGAAAAAAAAACTAATGAAGAAAAAGAAAAAAAATCGAATTAATTGGGTTAACTCGTCAAACCAGGGATCTGTGTCATGAAAATCTGATAACTAAATAGAAAAAAATTTAATATTAACAAACTAAATGAAAAAAAAATTAAATAAAAAGAAAAAAAGAAGGCATCAGCCTTTTCACCGTAGATTGCACTGTGCAATCCACAGTGAAAGGCATAAAAAGAAAAAAAAACTAAAGGCATCAGCCTTTTTACTGTGGACTGCATACAATATTAAAAAATGAAATTGGAATAAAAAAATTAATGAAGAAAAAGAAAAAAAAATCTGAATCAACTAGGTTAACCCGCCAAATTAGGTTAACCCGTCAAATTTGGGATTTGTGTCATGAAAGTGTGATAACTACATAGAAAAAAGGTTTAATATTAATGACCTAAATTAAAAAAAAAAGATTAATTAAAAAGGACCTACAGGAAGAAAAAAACTAATGAAGAAAAAGAAAAAAATCTGAATCAACTAGGTTAACCCGCCAAACCAGGTTAACCCGTCAAACCTGGAATCCGTGTCATGAAAGTCTAATAATTAAATAGAAAAAATTTAATATTAAGAGACAAAAGTAAAAAAAAAAATTAATTAAAAAACAAAGAAAAAAGTCAAAAAAAAAGAAACTAAAGGCATCAGCTTTTTTATTGTAGACTGCAGTGTGCAGTCCACAGTAAAAGGTTTAAAAAAGAAAAAAAAAAGGCATACGCCACGGGTTAATTTTTTTTCTTGCTTTAAAAAATCAAAAAATGCTAAGATCTAAGAATGTGAGGTCTTTTTGCAAAGATATACCCAAGAGTCTTGGGTCTAGTTGCAAGGCTTGACCCAAGAGTAATATTTATAATATTAATAATAATATTAAACTTACATGACTCAAGTTTAAGTGAGTCTGGCTGCAACATCAGACCCAAGAGCCTTGGATGTGGATCTGGTTGCAAGATCGTGTCATAAAAGTGTGATAATTAAAAAGAAAAAAAAAACAAAGAAAAAAAAACTTACAGGAAGAAAAAAAACTAATGAAGAAAAAGAAAAAAAAATCTGAATTAACTGGGTTAACCCTTCAAACCAAGTTAACCAGTCAAACCTGGGATCCGTGTCATGAAAGTTTAATAACTAAATAGAAAAAACAAATTGACGGGTTAACCTAGAATTAACTGGGTTAACCCGTCAAACCAGGGATACGTGTCATGAAAGTCTGATAGTTGTATAGAAAGAAATTCAACATTAACAAAAATGGTTCTCTGTGATCAAATCATCTCTGTCAAGCTCTTCATTTATCAAGCATTTGTTTTGCTAAGTTATCTCTCCATTCTCTTCATTCATTACTCAGCTCCACAATTGAGACAGTCTTCTCTGATGGGCATATGCTCAAGTGACAATTGAGTGAATTCCTCTGGGTTTGCTTTGCGAGCATGTATATTCTAATGAAATTATGGAGCAAACAACAACCTATTATTATAATTCATAATTTTTTTTATGGGGTTATTCAAGCCTTATGACCCGAATCACGAGTTTGGTAGGTTAACCTGGGTTAACTCGAGTCATTTTTTATTTACTTTTTATAAGGTTATCTTCGTCTCATGACTCGAGTCATGGGTTTGACATGTTTACTTGAGTTATTTTTTATTATTTTTTAATTGATTTTATTTTGAACTTCATTCTAAAAATTAAATTTTATAATTTATTTTGAGTTTAAGTTACTCATGGCTTTATGAGAAAGCCAAAACATCTTTCTATAACATTTTGAGCTTGTGAGTGCTTTATATTGAAGTACTCTTCATGATTTTTAGGTGCTCACTGGTTCATATCCCAAAGAAACCGAGTCAATGACAGAAAAAGATTGATAGCTAGAAATCAATCAACAAAACAAGAACTTTATATTTGGTTCCAAGAAAATGAGAAGACAAAAAAAGTCAAAGAAAAAAAATAAAAAAAAAAAAAGAAAGAAAAGTCAAAGATAGAAAGTCAAACTTGGCTCCTCTTTAAAGTAAAAGAGGCTTTTTTAAAAGTCATGCTAAGGCTATGGCTTATTATATGATTTAATAAAACCTCTTCTAGTTGTGTATGCTACTTTTGCTAACTGGTCTTTTTAAAATTTATTTTTATCTTTTAATATTTAATTTATTAAAAATTAAATTTTATAATTTGTTTTAATTTATTTTTTATAGGGTTATCCAAATCTTATGACCAAAGTTGTGGATTTGATAGGGTAATATGGTTGACTCAATTTTTTTAATTGATTTTTTTTCTAATTTCATCTTTCAACATTTTATTGATTGTGAATTAAGCTTCTTGATTTATTTTGGTTTGTTTTCTATGAGGCTATTATGGTCTTATGACCCGAGTCATGAGTTTAGTAGGTTAATTCGAGATATTTTTTAATCTTTTATAAAATTGATTTTCTTCTTAATTTCATTAATCAACATTGAGTTGATTGAAAATTATACTTCATAATTTATTTTGATTTTCTTTATATGGGGTTATTCAAGCCTTATGACCCAAGTCACGAGTTTGGTAGGTTAACTCGAATTTGTTTATTTACTTTTTATAAAGTTATCTTAGTCTCATGACTCGAGTCATGGGTTTGACATGTTTACTCGGGTTATTTTTTTGTATTTTTTTTAATTTATTTTATTTTTGACTTCATCCTTTAATATTAAGTTGATTAGAAATTAAATTTTATAATTTATTTTGAATTTAAGTTACTCATGACTTTAAGAGAAAGCCAAAACATCTTTCTATAACATTTTGAGCTTGTGAGTGCTTTATATTGAAGTACTCTTCATGATTTTTAGGTGCTCACTGGTTCATATCCCAAAGAAACCGAGTCAATGACAGAAAAAGATTGATATCTAGAAATCAATCAACAAAACAAGAACTTTATATTTGGTTCCAAGAAAATGAGAAAAAAAAAAGTCAAAGAAAGAAAATAAGAAAGAAAAGTCAAAGATAGAAAGTCAAACTTGGCTCCTCTTTAAAGTAAAAGAGGGTTTTTTTAAAGTCCTACTAAGGCTATAGCTTATTATATGATATAATTTTAAATAGCATCGTGTCCTTTTTTATATGATTTAATAAAACCTCTTCTAGTTGTGTATGGTACTTTTGCTAACTAGTTTTTTTAAAATTCATTTTTATCTTTTAATATTTAATTTATTAAGAATTAAAATTTATGATTTATTTTAATTTATTTTTTATAAAGTAATCCAAATCTTATGACCAAAATTACAGATTTAATAGGGTAATATGGTTGACTTAATTTTTTTAATTAATTTTTTTCTAATTTCATCTTTCAACATTTTATTGATTATGAATTAAGCTTCTTGATTTGTTTTGGTTTGTTTTCTATGAGGTTATTATGATCTTATGACCCGAGTCATGAGTTTGGTAGGTTGATTCGAGATATTTTTTTAGTCTTTTTTAAAATTGATTTTCTTTTCAATTTCATTCATCAACATTGAGTTGATTGAAAATTGTGCTTCATAATTTATTTTGATTTTCTTTATATGGGGTTATTCAAGCCTTATGACCCAGATCACGAGTTTGGTAGGTTAACTCGAATTTTTTTATTTACTTTCTATAAAGTTATCTTAGTCTCATGACTTGAGTCATGGGTTTGACATGTTTACTCGGGTTATTTTTTTGTGTTATTTTTTAATTGATTTTATTTTCGACTTCATCCTTCAACATTGTATTGATTGAAAATTAGACTTCACAATTTGTTTTGATTTTCTTACTATAGAGTTATCATAGTCTTATGACAATGGTTGTAGATTTATCAAGTTAACATTGGTTGACCAGGATCTATCTAAGAAGTTGTCTTCTCAATATTTAAAAAATAAAGATGTCTTCTTGAATTATTTTTTTAATCACTATATTTTTACAGATCATCTAAGTTGTTTTTATATTCACTAAGCTTACTAGTCATATTGGTCCAACCCTACATGGTTTTTCTTACCAAAACAAGTTAGAAACATCTGAATATTTTTTTATGTTCAAAAAAATTTGATCCAATCCGCAACATTGTATGGGCCAATGATATAGTTCACTTGCTATGTTAAAATTTGTTGAGGTAAAAAACCTTAGTTATACATGTTAACATATACTAAAAAGTCATGGCATTTCATTGTAGCAGCGAACAGTGAAATACCAAGGTCTTTTTAACTTTTTTCCTCAAATTTTTTAGGTTTTTTTTTTAATTTTATCCTCAAACATTGAGTTTATTGGATATTGTACTTTATAATTTATTTTAATTTGCTTTCTATGAAGTCATCTGAGTCTCATAACCCGAGTCGCGAGTTTTGCAAGTTAGTCGTGTTGACTCGAGTCTTTTTTTATCCTTTTTAATTAATTTATTTCTCAACTTCATCCTTCAACATTGGGTTGATCAGGAATTGAACTTCATAATTATTTTTTTATTTGCTTTTTATTGATTTATCACGATTTCATAACTTAGATCGCAAGTTTTGTGAGTTAGCTATGTTGACTCAAGTTTTTTTTATCATTTTTTAATTAAATATTTCTTTTCAGTTTCATCCTTCAACATTGGGTAGATTGAGAATTGGACTTGATAATTTATTTTTTTTAATTTGTTTTATATGGAATTATATTGGTCTCCTGGCCCGTTTTGGCAAGTTGTTATTTTTTGTCCCTTTTTTTATTTTTTTCGATGTAATCCTTCAATACTGGGTTAATTGAAGATTGGGCTTTATAAGTTTTTTTTTTATTTTCTTTTTATGGGGTTAACACAGTCTTATGACTCGGGTGACGGGGTAGGTCAATTGACTCGAGTTTTTTTTATCATTTTTTCAGCTGAATCTTTTTTCAATTTCATCCTTCAACATTGGGTTGATTGAAGATTGGGCTTCATAAGTTTTTTTTTTGTTTTTTTCTATGGAGTTATCACAATCTTATAACTTAGGTCGCGAGTTAGGTCAGCTAACTCAAGTTTTTTATCCTTTTTTTAGCTGAATATTTTTTCAATTTCATCCTTCAACATTGGATTGATTGAAGATTGGGCTTCATAAGTTTTTTTTATTTGCTTTCTATGAAGTTATCACAGTCTTATAACTCGGGTCGTGAGTTAGGTCAGTTGACTCGAGTTTTTTTTATCCTTTTTTTAGTTGAATTGTTTTTCAATTTTCTCCTTTAATATTGAGTTGATTGGGAATTAGGCTTCATAATTTGTTTTGGTTTGCGTTCTATAAGGTTATTTCAATCTTATGATCTAAGTCACGAGTTTGGTTGATTGACTTGAGTTGACTCATGTGGTTTTTAGTTTCTTTTTTAATTGATTTTTTTTAATTTTATCCTTCAACATTTGGTTGATTGGGAATTGAACTTTATAATTTGTTTTGATTTGTTTTTTATAGGGTTATCTCGGTCTCATAATATAGGTTTGACAGATTAATCTAAGTTGACTCGGCTTATTTTTTAGTTGAGTTTTGTTTTTAATTTCATCATTCAACATTGAATTGATTAAGAATTGGGTTTAATAGAAAAAATAATTAATTTGCTTTCTATAAGGTTATCAGGGTCTCATGACCTGGGTAACAGATTTAATAGATTAACCTGAGTCAATCTAATATGTTGTCATTTAAATATTTATAAAAAAAGGTCATCTTGATTTTTTTTAGTCAAATTATATTTTTACCAGACATCCAGATTAATTTTTGACATGTGAAGTCGACCAAAACACATCAGGTTAATCCCTATATAGTTTAAATTTTTTATACTAGAAAACACATTAACAATACTTGGATATTTTTGTATGACCAAATTTTTTTTATCAAACCCATCACATAACATGGTTAATGATCTAGTGTGCATGTATGGTCATGATCCAATTTTAACTCCTTTTCTTTTAATTTATTTTTAAAAAATTTAAAGTTTTAAAGATCAAGGACTATTTTTTTTATTGAGGGTGCAATTTGATAATGTACAGGAGAATTAGGGATTATGGTGTGTTTTTGTTTCATCATTCAATGCACCGTCATCAGTGGTGGCGCGTGACAAACACGCGCCACGAGAAACCCACTATTACTACAGCATATGATTTTATTTATGCAGTCTCATCATCTTTAGCAATACTGATACTAGAGTTGATTTTCTAAGATAGAAGAGAGAAATAAAAGGGAGAAAAAAAAGAATTACCAGCGACAAACCGACTACTTATAGATACCATACATCACCAATAAAAAAAGATACGAAGAAGAATCAAATGAGATGATAAAAACTTATTTTCCACCATTGAAAAACACCGCACACACCCGCACAAAGTTAATATGAGCATATGAGATTTAATATAAGAAATGTGTTTCTAAAAACATTTAATAAACAAACTAATCTTGATTTGCATAAAATTATTTAAAAAATATTGTTATTGAAAAAATAAATCATATTTGTTATACATATATTGCAGAATTTTGTGAGTGCGCGCGCGCGGAGTGATCAAGTAAACAAGACGGGGACAATTGTTTAACAATTTTCTCAAGAACAAATGGTATTTTTTTTTAGTCGAACAACGGAAACAAGGAATCAAACTCTCATAGTGAAGCGGAAAGAACACCAAAAAAGTTTTTTCCACGGGGGGGTCCCTTGCTTTGCTGTAGTTGTCAAATGGCACCAGCCGCACGAGTAAAAGATTCCAAAAAAAGCTAGCCCCCACCCCCCAAAGATTCCAAAAAAAGCTAGCCCCCCCGCGACGAAGGAGGTTTTTTTCCCCTTTGCTACGCGTTCTTTTCATATATAATATTAGGATGCTTCTGCTTTTTAGTAATTTTAATTATTACAATATTAATAAGTTGATATAAAAAGCTGACACGTGTGTTATATACATGTAAGCATGTCATCATCCCTTGCTAAATGGACGGCGCATGGGATGCGTTATAATGGACAAAATCCATCAACCACCATTTCATTCGACATGAAGGTGTTTAGAGTGTGATTGTAGTTGTTTTTTAAAATATTTTTTATTTAAAAAAGTGTGCCAATAATATTTTTTTATTTTTTAAAAATCATTTCTAAGATCAGCACATTAAAATGATTTGAAAACATAAAAAACATATTACTTCAAAGTAAAAAAAAAAATTTCAAATTTTTTCGGAAGCGCTTTTAAAAAGCACTCCCAAACAGGCTCGTGACGACGCAGTAGCTGGTATGGCAGATTTTGACTTAGTTTGCAGCGGTTTGACGATGATGAAAATTTTTCCTCCTTCACTTCTTTTCTCTCTTATTTGCAATGAATTTCATGTCAAGCTTTTAAAAAATTACGTATCTTCTAGTTTGTATTTATTTTAAAATTAGTTCTTATACTTTTTATTTTTATTTGTTTTTATTTTAAGCTTCTTGAATTTTTTTTTTCAATTTCTCCCATCTACGTTTTATTTCATAGAATTTTTTTTAATCCAGTTTGGTTCTATTTTTTTTATTCTTTGCATTGATTTTTTTTATTTCATTATTTAGAATTTATTTTTTTTGTTTTGTTTTCAATTTTTGTCCTTATTTTTTTATTTCTTATTTTTTATCATTTTCTTCATTTATTTTGTTTTTCAATTTAATACCTAATTATTTTCTTTCAATTATTATTTTTGTGCATGATTTAGTCCTTAGTGATTTTTTTGTTTTTTTTAAATTTTTTATGATTGAGAATTTTGCTTCATTATTTTTTTGTGTTTGTCTTCTACAATCATGACTCGGTCCACCAGTTTCGATGATTAGGTCGGTTGAAGTTTGGTCTTTTTTTAAATTCTTTTTAAAAATTGATTTTTTTTATTTTCATCATTTGACATTGACTTATTGAGCTTTAAGCTTCATAATTTATTTTGATTTTTTTTTATGAGGTTATCCTTACCTCATATCTCGGGTCATGGGTTATTAAAGTTAAGCTGGGTTAATTTGGATCTTTTTTGTTTGATCATCCGGTATTTTTTCCCACTTTCGAGGGGACTTTTCTAACTTTTTAAGACTAATACGGGTTGTCTTGAGTTTTTTTTATATCTTTGTTGGATCTACGTCTTTTAAAATCATTTTTTTATTAGGTTAAATCAATTTATTTCATCCTCCAATATTAACTTGATATGATATTATCTCGGTTTTTTTATGCTCCATGTTAGATCTTGCTCTTTTAACAAGAATTTATTTTTTAAATAAATTAATTTTCTCACCCTTCAACATTGAATTTGTTTTATATTGAGCTTTTTAGTTGAGCCTAAATTTAAAATTTAACGGTTTATGACTTTAGAAAACTAACTTGGTCTTAGAAGGTTCACCGAGATTTGCATGGTTTTCCCTTCTTCTTTTTGAGTTTCATCCTCGTAAGTTTTCTTACCTTTTTTTTTCCAATTCCTATGAGATTTTCCGTTCGTTTTGAAAAAAATACGTATTACCTAGAACTTTTTTTTTTAGGTTTTGTTCAATTTAGTTTTTTTACGAGGATTTGCTTTTTAATTAAATATAAGCATTACATGTTTTTCATCCTATGTTCCAATTATTTTTAGACCCAGGGCGACCTAAGTTATGAGTCAACCCCTCGGGTCGAGCATTTTGAACATCAAATGGTGTATTTTGATTTTGATTTTTTTGATTTTTCTCTTTTCTTGAATATGATCCTCACTCACTTTATTTTTATTTTTGTTTTGGATTCTTTTGTGAATTTATGGACTTGGAAATTTTCAATTTGGCCCATTTCAATACTTAATTGTATTTTAGGTTTTGGCCCTCAATATTTTAGTTTTAAATTTTTATTCGTGGCATATTTATCAAATTTTAATTTGTTTTTAATTTTATTATTGGATCCATAATCTTGATTTTTTTCAATTTCATCCCGCTGACTTGCTGATATTTTTGTTTTTTTTACTTTTTTTGGTTTATTGATTTGTTTTCCTCATTTTATGTTTTATCATTTGGATTTTTAGGAATTGACAACCAATTTTGTTTTTTCATTTTCTCTTTTTATGATGCGAAGCTGTTATTTTGTGCACCTTTTTAAAATACATTTACAATACTTTATCATTATTTTTTTACACTTCAAAAAAAATTAGTGCAGCCCACAACAAAACACGTATAAGCTATCTAGTTTATACTCTAACTAATGACTCACCAAACTATTTTTCATGATTTTTCTTTATATATTCAAGTCAGGATGGACGCGCTTATGTTGGTGATGTTAATCATTATCATTTTATTTAATTGATCTCAAGTTTTGATTTTTTTTTAAAAAAAACCAAACTTAACCATCCCACTTCTTAGTTACGACCTCAATATTCCATAAGATTTGCATATATTTTTCCTCGGCCTAGTTTTCAATATTGGAGAGAAATTCACTTTTCTCCGACTAGAGACCAGCAACAACAGTTATATATTTTTTTCCTGATTGGACAATAAGAATGTTTTTGAATTAATTTATATTAATTAAAATTAATTTTTTTAAACAACTTTTTTAAGAAATACACTTTGACATAAAATTTAATATATTTTTAAAAATTAATAAGTTTTTCTAAATATTAATCTCAAAATGTAAATAAAAAATCTTTAACCACGGATAAATCTCTTGGAATTTAACGACATAACAAAAAAGCTAAATCAGAAGTTAAATTTATTTTGTATGCATGTTTTTTTTATTCACCTTTATAATGTAATTACTATTTTGTCATTCATAAAAAATAAAATGTCCACATGTTGGGGGCATGAAAGGTTTTTTCACGTGGCTCATTAATTATTAAAGAATTGATAAGGTATTTATGTATTTTTTTTACAAATTTTTATTTAATTACGCTCCAATTCAAATTTTTTAAAACTAGCACGTAAAGATATTTATGTATTTTTTTCATTTTTTTTAAAATAGCAAAATTACAATATTACAAGTTTACCTCTTCAATCGAAAAAACCAAACCATGCGTTAAAGGTTTTTTGGTCTTTTAGCTCTGTTTGTTTTTGTTATTACCAAGTTCATTGAAAGCATTTGATCTTTTAACAAGGATTAATTTATATTTAAATGAAAAAAGTTATTGGTGCATAAAAGATGTCTACACATTTTGAGTGGCACATACAAGACTTTTTAGTAGCAAAAGATATCGTTTCGCCATGTCATTGGAAGCTTCACTGTGCTCTCTTCCTGTCCATACAACGCATATTGGTTGCAATGGAGCGGTTTATGGCCAGTGGGTCTCTTGTTTTCTTCTTTTCTCTCTCCTCCCTAAAAAATTACAAGTTGACCCTCTTTGTCATTGATATTTCAACTCCAGTCATTATTCTTTTGATTTTTTATTTTTTTGGCTCTTTTATAAAATTTTAATTTATTTTTAATTTTATCCTTCAATCTTAATTTGTCATATGTTTTTTTTTTTGAATTTGGTCCTTAAGTCTTTTGATTTCTAAATTTTTTCCTTGGTCATTTTGTAAAAGTTTTATTGGTTTTTAATTTCATCATTTAATCCAATTTTATGGTACATTATTTTTCTAATTTAGTCTTCATTCTTTGATTTTTTTTTTGTCATTTTGTTAAAGTTATTTTTCTTTTTAATTTCACTCTCCAATTAAAAATTTATAGTTTCTATTTAATTTATTTTTTATTTTGATTTTTATCCTCATTTTTTAATTGCTATTTTTTTGAATCATTTTGTGTGATTGTTTTTTTTTTCTTCACGATTTCATCCTCTAGTATTTGATTTATTGGGGATTGGAATTCATGTTTTTTTTTCCTCCATATATGGTTCTTTAGATCAAATGATCTAGGCTATGTGTTTTGTTGACGGGGTTTTATATCTTTTTTTGGCTTATTTTATTGTTTGGTTTCATCGTTCGCCATTAGTTTTTTTTTATATATATCAAGTTTGTGGTTTTCTTTGATTTCTTTTCCATTAAGTTTTCTCGACCTCATGATTGGAACACGAGTTTAGCCGAGTTGGCTTGCTTCTTATTGCCTAAGTTACATGACTTTCATGCTAACTTAGGTTAACTCGCATTAATTTTTTTATAATTTATTTTTTTTATTATCATTATCTATTTTATTTTTATCTGATTATAATAAAATTAATTTATTTAAAAAGACTGGGTGATGAATTGAGTTGTAAAGTTTTTTTATTTCTTTCTTTAAAACATTCATACAATACCTAAATATTATTAATTTGTTTTTTTTAAATAATCTCGTATAGTTTACACTATATAATACACCACACCAAATAACAATCACACCAGCTACATTTCAATAACACCAACTACTTTTTACACTAATTTCAAACAACAATAAAATTTATTTATTTATTTTTTAAAATATTTTCTCTTTCTATTTATTTATCTTGTTTTCCACCCTAAAAAAATAATACAGGACAATAACACAAAAACAACGTGAAGATTAATGTCAAGTAGCAATTATTTAAGTGGTCTAATAATAAGAGTTTGAGATTAAAAAATTTATTTTTCATGTAATTTCAAGTTTAAATTTTATAATTATTAATATAATGATCACTAAAAATTTATATAATTATTAATTTTAAAATTTATAAAATTAAATAAAGTACATACAAACTGGTCCGGCATTCGTATTAAAAACAAAAACAAGTGGCACCAATACACATCTCTATCAAAGTTCCTGTCTGTCCTTTATTTCTTCTGTTTTTTAACTTGATTTGATTATACATTTTATTTTATATTACTTCACTAGGGTTTCAAAAATTAGATTCGATCATATCGATCCTTTCTCTATCTTAACCCCCTTTCAAAATTTCTTGTTTTTGGAATTTTATTTCTATTCATTTTTCTAACCCCCTAGGGTTTCTATTTATTTCCCCCAATTTCCACTCCCATTGTGCGTGCGTAGATTTCAAAATCCCCTATCCGAAGCTTCTTTAGAGCTTCAATCCTGGTGAGTCTTTTCTCTTTAATTTGAACAATTAGGGGTTTTCCGTACATTTGAGTTTGTTTAGGCAAGTTCTTAACTGGGTTGTTGCAAATTTTGATTATTTTTTTTTTGCTTTGCAGCGAATAAATTTCAAGGTGCATAATTTAGAAAATTTGCATCTTTTTTTGTTGTGAATTTTGGTTTTTATTGAACCGGGTTGGGATTATTGTGTGCTTTGAGCATGGAATCTGTGAGAGAAGCTGGTGGTGGAGTTACTGGTGCCGTGTTAATGAGGTTTGTGTGGACTCATGGAGGTCGAAATGTATTTCTCAGTGGTTCTTTTAATAGGTGATGATACTCAATTTTAAATACTCTTTGTCCGAGGTTAATTGTTTTAGGAGCAACCCAATTTTCTTCATAGTGGTACTGATTGATAGGTTGTGTGTTTTTTGGGTTTTTGTGAAGATGGGGTGAGCTTATACCTATGTCGCCAGTTGAAGGTTGCCCTAATGTATTTCAGGCTATTTATGGTATTACACACGGAAATCACCAGGTAGGTTGGTTTTGTTGAGCTTTTGATCAATTTGAATTGTTGTACATGTAGTTCAATTTATTCTATTTAAAGAAATGCGTAGTAATTGCTCTAGGATGCACTAGTGTGGTCAACGATATGCTCATACTTGTGACATGCTTCTAAAGTTTACTACACATTGTGAGAGTGCTAAAAAAGAAAAGAAAGAACAAGTCCAGGGTAGCACATAACTTTATACAAACTTCATTGCAATGAACTCGTCTTGAAGGCTACTTATAATGGAGGCATTTTCTGTATACAATAATAACTATCATTAGCTTATTTTGTAATGAAAGCCTTTTTTTTCCTTCAAAGTATGCTCTTATATGATAGGGGTGAAGTACTTTGACTATCATTAGCTTATTTCCTACATATAATGGAATTTTTTGGATTCAAGTGATCTCAGAAAGATTTAAACTTGACTAGGAAATGCTTTTATGAATATGTTCTGTGCCTGCGAATGGTTCTATGTCTGTACTGATATATATATATATATATGGATATTGCAATTCATGCATTTGATATTTACATGCAGTACAAGTTTTTAGTTGATGGAGAATGGCGACATGATGAACTCCAACCTTACACAACAACTGAATATGGGATACTGAATACTATCCAGTTTAACGTGGAAGCCAATTTTAATTCAGAGATGATTCCAGGATCTAGTATGGAATTGGATAATGAGGCCTTTACCCGTTTGGTGAGATACATACTACTTCTATAATAGACATCATGACTGCTGGAAATTGTTCTGTTTTGTTAACATAATTTTGGTCATTCAGAAATTAAGATTTCTTCTCACCAGCTGCCAATTATATGCATTCTAAGGATCCTCGATCTGGGGCTTTCTGTTCCATCATTTGAAAAACTTGAAGTGTCTTCATATGAAAACATTTGTTTTTGGTTGCTTATATTTACGTGGCTGTCTTACCCTGTCTCACCTTACTGTTACAATATTCTAGTTTTCATCAATACTTTTCCCTTTTACAAGTTTTGGAATGTAACGAGGTTTTTATTTACAATGCAGGTCAGTGTATCAGATGGTACGTTGACTGGTGGCGTGCTAAGCATATCAGAGGCTGACTTACAGGTCTCTCGTCACCGGATTTCTGTGTTTTTAACTACACACACTGCATATGAGCTACTTCCCCAGTCAGGCAAGGTTTGGATCCTTTACCAATGGTCTTCATTGTGGCACTCATATTTTGGCTTTTTACTTGGATTTGAAATCAGCAAATCTATATTCTCCTAATTTAGAAAATGCAACTTACAGGTAGTTGCCTTGGATGTTGATTTACCGGTAAAGCAAGCCTTTCATATTTTGTTCGAGCAGGTATCAAACCTTTTTTTTGTGTGCCTTTACCGGTAAAGCAAGCCTTTCATATAATGTTACATGCCTTTGTGATGGAATGCATAATTGGCATGTTTTAGTTGTTGCTTTCATGATTCAGTTCATCATGTATTCTTACCTTTCGGTGCTGATTGTGAGTTTGTGACCATCATTTCTTCTTTTGAACTAGGTTTGTAATTTTTCTTGGTAGTTCCTTCACTTGTTTTGTTAGGATATCTAACTAGATCATCATAGAATTACTCGGATCCATGAGCAGATCAATAAGGCTTTAACTATACCACACCTTCCATGCTTGCTTCACCACCCACAGTAATCTCCGTATGTTAGCATGGATATATATTTCCTTCGCATGCTGAAGCATCCATCTTTTATGACATTTCTAAAGGAATTTATCAGCCTGAAATAACAGCCAAAACTACTTAATTTCTTTCATATTCTCCTTGCCAAACAGAAAGGCAGCCATCTCTGATATTGTACCCAGCTTGCCTGCTCCAGAATATCAACACCTGTGGTCAGCTTATTATGATTCCTCTTTTAGAAAATGAATTTCGTTATTTAACCCTTCTCAGTGAGTAAGATATTGAGCACTGGATCAGGAAAAAGACATCTTACTCAGCTAGAAACAAATGTCAGTTGGGTGCCTAATTTAGATACAAAGTAGATGTGGCTGTGATTACTTCAGTTCTCATTTATTGAACCCTTCTCAATGAGTAAGATATTGAGCACTGGATCAGGGAAAGACATCTTACTCAGCAAGAAACAAATGTCAACAGGGTGCCTAATTTTAGAATAAAAAGTAGTTGCAGCTGTGATTACTTCAGTACTCATTTATGGAAATCCAAGGTGTTAATTTCATACTTGTGCTGTTTGCAATGCAATGCATTTTCCAATCTAAAAGGAGAAGGAAATAAAAAGTCATGCTGCACATGTGCTAAAGTAAATAGTCAGTTTCAAGCTGGCTTAAGTCCTGCCTTCAGGCTTAGTCTGTTCCATGATATGAGCTTTGCATACTTATTATTTACAATTGTTGGTTGTTATGCATATTTACTTGTTGCTGATTAAGAGCTTGGGTATGTATGCCTTCTAAGTTAGCTGTTTCCAGGGAATCCCTATGGCTCCTCTTTGGGACTTCTCTAGGGGCCAGTTTGTTGGAGTGCTTAGTGCCTTGGACTTCATATTGATATTGAGAGAGGTATGTGCATCTAAAATCATGTCTTCTTTCAACAGTGAATCTTCTAAATACAAATATTTATTCGTTCATTGATTTTCGCTGTGCAAATTTATATGCATCAGAGATGCATTTAGATAAACAATGCAACAACACAAGGTTCATTTTCCTTTAGGGTAAAAGTAAACAAATTTTTATACAGCTTTGTTTTCCATATGGCATGATATCCATTTATCTTCTTTGAAGTTTGACCCCAAATGTTTGGGGATAGGTTTTGATTCGGGGACAAGAACCCAAATGTAATTGATGGCTTTTGGGATATTCATGGATATTGGGAGAAATTTACATGCTTTCTAAAACAGGCAACAAGCTTGAATAATTTATGTTTGGATGCTACTGTTCTTGATAAGAAGTCTTTGTGGACATAAATATACTGTTTGCTTGTTTCTATAGCACTGATTACTTTTACTTGCAGCTTGGAAATAACGGATCAGATTTTACGGAGGAAGAACTTGATACACACACGATATCCGCTTGGAAAGAGGGAAAATCATATCTGAATAGGCAAATAGATGGACATGTCCGGGCTCTACCTAGACATCTCATACATGTAAGTGATTTCTCAGGCATGCTTGTATCTGTAGCATGTAAACGACCCCCTAATTTGTTTTTCGCCATTCATGCATCAAGTGGAGTGTAATTATTCTTGGGGCTTCATTTTTGTGCTGCACTTGTAGGAAGCATTCAAATGGCTTTATCTTGAGTTACTATATATATAACAAAAATGTTAGATGTGGCTCTTGTCCATTGATCTGGATTTTGGCTAATGTGCAGGCTGGGCCATATGACAACTTGAAAGAGGTTGCTTTGAGAATATTGCAGAATGAGGTGGCTACAGTTCCCATTATCCATTCATCATCAGAAGACGGCTCATTTCCTCAATTACTGCATCTTGCCTCACTCTCTGGAATACTGAAATGTAAGGCTTTTTGGTTAGCTTGCTAAGTAGCTACACATAGTTTATTACTAACCATAGGATGTTAATTTCCAGGTATTTGCAGGTACTTTAGACATTGTTCTGGCACCGTACCCATGCTCCAACTGCCGATTGGTGCAATACCAGTGGGTTCATGGGTTCCAAGTATTGGAGAGCCTAGTGGGCGCCCCTTGGCCATGTTGAGACCAAGTGCTTCTCTTAGTTCAGCTTTAAACTTGTTAATTCAAGGTATGTTTGTAATTTCTGTAAAGTGCAGACAGAAGGAAAATAAATTATCAACAGAAGAATTCGTGTATGTTTTGGAAGTAGAAGTTCAAATTCTTAGTGGCAAATATTTCTAGCAAACTACTTGAAACTGCTTTACATGTATTATACTTAAAAGTTACACGGAACTTTTGAAAATCTTATTGATTGGATGAGGTGCATATGAGTACACTATTTGATAAATTTCTTGAATTGCCAAAAATTGAAATAAAATTGACGAGGATCTATTTTATCAACTAATAAATTATTCATTTTTTGTGTCTCCTATTTTATGACTCACCTGAACCTCCCTCCTTTTGGATCTGATGGCTGGGCCCTGTGATTGGGTATTTCTCCTACTTAAACCCCTTACCACTGGTGTGCCTAAAATTGGATTCTATGTTTCTGGTATGATGCCCAGAGATTTCACTGGCTCAGGTAGTTATGTGGGGGATAGTTTAGTCGTTTGGACCAAATACATTGTTTCCTTTTGGGGTAGTTTTCTATGGTTTCAGCTAGACAAGAATATACTTCAGCTATACATCTTGATCTTCTTGTAATTTTAATCCCTGGTATTTTTTTATCACCTTCTGTACTTGCAGCTCAAGTAAGTTCAATACCAATAGTTGATGAGAATGACTCGTTAATAGACATATATTGTCGGAGGTAACTTGTTCTTCTGGGTTTGATATTCTTAAAACCATATTTTGCAACTCTTCTTCGATTCCGAGGCTAAGTATGTGTTATCATTTGTACAGTGACATAACAGCTTTGGCGAAGGACAAAATTTATACTCATATTAATCTTAATGAAATGACTATTAATCAGGTATCTTCTCTTTCTGTGCCCCCAGCCCTTCATTTTCCCTTGAACATGTTTTATGAAGCTACTTCATGGTACTTATTAATTGGAAAGTAATGGCTTTAGTTTGTTGATATTTTTAATAGGATGGCATGAATGTCTTGATTTTTTTATCATTATTTATTTTTCATAATTTTGTTTATGAAAACTTTGTGTCATTGTGGGCATGAAGAGGATATTAACTCTGTTGTTGTAAGAATATTTGATACAAGATTGAGGGTTTGATGAGTAGATGGATAGATGGTGGGGCACCATTTGGTTTTAACTTTAAAGGATAAAGAGAGATGGGACACGGGGGCTGGATCTTTACAGAATGCTTTCTTGTTGAGATTTAAAAGACTAGCTGAAAATGGATGTAATGATGATAGTATAAACTCCTATATAATTTTCATTGGAATTGTGTTCAGTGTGGAAGTGACTCGTGATGTTATGGTCTTGAAGGTTACCTCTGGGTGCTATCTTGTTGCACCTGGACCAAGTGAATCCTTTTCACTTCACATGTATCACATCAAAGTGTTAATCGCTTGCTTGGGCAGGCTACATAAAATTATTTGAAGTGTTTGACTTTGTTTAGTGTATATGTTGCCCCATTGTTTCAAAATGTAATTTATAATTTAAAAATGGTGCTTGACGTTTGCTGATCATGGTTTTTACTTAGGCTTTGCAACTGGGACAAGATGTCTATTCTTCTTATGATCTGAGAAGTCAAAGATGTCAGATGTGTTTGCGCTCTGATACATTGCATAAAGTGATGGAGCGATTGGCAAATCCTGGTAATCTGAATTTCTCTCCTTTACTGAGAATGAAGATCTTGTTAAATATCTTCCAATATGACTTTTTGGAGTGCCTGGTTGTTGAGTAGGTTGGAAATATTATTTTTGTAGTATGTGTTGGTCATTGGGATATTAGTTCTTTTGATTTACTTTCCTCGTGATCACCCAAACTGCAGTTCCCGTCCTTTGTCTTTGCTTCTTTCAAGCAGCCTGAGCTGTCATCCTTCAACTTTTGTTGAATAATTTATTTGTAATGTTAAAGTGCTTGGAGGACTTTTAAAGAACCAACAAAGCCTTTGCCAAAAAAAGATACTTTGGTTACCAACAGCCCTGTTAAATATGATTGTGGTTAAATTTTTTTCTGAAATGATGTCTCTGTTATTGTTGTTGTTTTCATAGAACTTTTGCATAAGCTTTTTTTTTTTCTCTTCTGAAAATTCACATGGCACAGTTTTTAAAATTCATTCGCCAAGTTTCACCAAGTTAATGGTCCAATCCTTGGGTTTTCAGGTGTTAGGCGTCTTGTCATTGTGGAGGCTGGCAGTAATCGTGTGGAAGGCATTGTGACACTGAGTGACATTTTCAGATTTCTACTTGGCTAGTTTGAAGCGGTAAGTTATTAATGGAAAGGGATGTATGGAGTGGTTTTGGACAACCTCCACCCATGTTATTGCAGTATCTACCTGTTCCAATGTTACTCCAGCACTTTCCATGGTCATATGACCCAGTGATTTGAAACCTACATTGGATTATTTGAAATCTCCAGCCTGCTTGGCCTCCTGTTTTAGAATTTTAGGCTAAAAAGAAAGGGCTAATTCCCAAATTTGTTAATTTCCTCCCTTCCATGTATTATGAATTACTTCAAGCTGCCGTAGATTCCATGTATATGAGGAGCATGGTATCTGTTATGTACTATGCTGCCACTAACTGAGAAAGGAGATGGGGAGGAGGTGAATGCTTATTGTCTGCTACTGCTTCATTGAGCTGTGATTCCTCAGGAAAATCTGGTAAAGATGGCATTTGATTCATGTTGTTTCATTATTCTAGTTTAATGCATGCAAGAGAAAATCTATTCAAGTTAAATGGCATTATTGTACCTGAGTCAGCAGATGGAGAACCCTTGATTGAGAATGACCATCCCAGAAAATCTGATAATTTTGGCTTTTCGTTCTTTCCGCTTTTTTCCCCCGCATCACCCTCCTCGTTCCCAACAACCCAGTTTTTTTTTTTTCCTCTTTATCTTTCGTGTTCTTGTTTATGTTCTTTTACAGGAATCCGTCTAGGGTCTTCTTTATTAATTTGTATGTATCAGGTTAGCTCATCCTGGTGGACCATTAAAGACTAATAAAGCTGTAGCCTTGGCTAAATTTCTTGACAGAAAACTTCAAGACCCAAATGGGTTGGCTTCCATTGATCCTGGTATTCTTGAATTGGCTGCCAAGAATGCCAAAAGACACTGACTTACTAGTAATAGCTAGCTCTGTTTGCCTGTGCTCTGCTGCCTGTACGGATTCGAAGTGTTTTTATGTGTGTTTTTTAAAGTGTTAAAGCATAACCCGATCAAGTCAACCCAGTTGGAACCCAGTTTGATGCTACAAAAAATGTTCATGTGGTTGATGTTTAAAAACCTGTTTTTTCCTCTAAATTTTGAGATGATGAGGTTATAGACTACTACAGGTCAACCTGTTAAATACAATATATAACTTATAAATCTGATTAGTAACTTTGTTTTTTTATATTAACATTAGTTTACTTATTGCATTTGAATAAAATAAATGAAATTATATATTTTGAAGGGTTAGTAAAAAATAGGGACTGCTAATATTTAAAAGAAAATGATATTATCTTATTGAAAAATTAAAAAAAAAAGTTACATTTTTAGATCATTTATAAAATGATATTATCTTATTGAAAAATATAAAAAAGTTACATTTTTAGATAATTCATAAAAAAACTAATTAATTTGTTTTAAAGAATTTTAATTAAAATTGAAGACAATGTTAGGGCGGGTATCCTAAACATATTTTTATTTAACTTATTGAATTTAATTTTAATTTAAAACTAAAAAACAAAAATAAAGCTGACCGGCCAGCAAGTCTAGACTTCTTGGGTTTTTTTTTTTTTTGGCATTTCAAAGGGGTGGATTGCATTCCCTGTGTCTAATTAGAGGTGATTGAAAAATTAAGCAAAGTTTTTTAAATCTTAGAAAATTATTTTTTAATTTATTTTAATTTAAAAATACTTTAAAACACTCTTAGAATCTCAAGAAAATAATTTACCAAGTCAAAACACCTTTAAATTAATCCAAAAATACAAAATTGAATTGAAACAAAAACTTCCCTCTCAATCTTGATCTACTTTTTATCTAAGATGAAAGTCAAAAAATCTCAATGAAATTCCTATTGTTAAATGAAGTCATTAACACAAAAAAAAAGTATTTTTATAAGTTAGATAACCAATTATTTTCTCTCTCCTCTAGCATTTATCATTCATTGTTTCTCTCTCCCTTCCAACTCCGGATTTAAATGTAAACACCTTTTACTTTGAAAGCTATATGTTTCGATCCAAAACTTCATATTGGATCAAAACATATAACCTTTAAAGTAAAAGGATCAAAATAGATTTTTGACAAAGTTAAAAAGTAATTTTTTTTAAAGAAAAGAACATATTATATAGTGCTAAAAATATCATCCATGATGTTTTTTTTGTTTCAATTTTAGTTTTTTTTTTATTATTTTTCTATAAACAGTTAAATATTTTTTTTAACAAAACTAAAAATTAAACAAATATTGGAATATTTTTTGACACCTCGAGATCCCATACTAACCTAATTGAATCAAACTCTCAAGTTGTATCTCAAATAAACTTAATGTGAAAGGATCAGAATAAATAAAAAATAAAGCTTAATGACTCAAAAATAAATTGGATTAATAGTGTTTTTTTTAAAGTCTTTTTTTTCTCATTAGATTCAATTTTAATTCCCTATTTTGAATTATCCGCAAATTATTAAATTAAATTCTTTAAAGAATACTCGATGGTCCAAAACTAAATTAAAAAAAAATCTAATTACAATAACAACTACAAGATAATTGAAGAGACTCGAATAAGAGACCTTAACTCTTTTTTTTTTACAAGAACCATTGACCTATATAGGCTCATTGATAATTTGTCAAAATATTAAAGTGCATCAAATAAATGAAGTTCCATGAGATAATATTATGCTCTCCAACTTCAACATGCTCAAAGCATTTCAAGTGCCTAGTAAACATGAAAACTAAGAGGAATTATAGCTTTCATAAAAGAAAAAAATGCTCACAACTCCAACTCTCCAAGCATCATGAACATCTAAGGCTCCTGCAATAAAGAAATCAAATGAATTTTAGACCATGACATTTGCATAAAAGTAATAATCTGCATAGCATTTAGGATCCTGAAAAGGATATTTTTGAACAGATATGGTTTTTGGAATATATGGTTACGAGAGTAATAGGATAAACGTCTGTTTGTTTTTGTATTTTAAAAATATTTTTTATTTTTTTATTTCAAATTAATATATTTTTTAGTGTTTTTATATAATTTTGATATGCTATGTCAAAAATAATTTTAAAAAAATAAAAAATATATTATTTTAATTTATTTTCAAATAAAAAATATTTTAAAAAATAACCATTATCACCCTCCCGAACACTCCCAGAGTAAATATACATGCATACTAGAGAATAAAAGGCTTCTTACTCATAAAGGAAACTCTATTGACTGTGTAAATGATAGAGAGTTCTGGTGAAATTATAATCATTTGATGAATGTTTCAAGCCAGAGTTTTAACAGTTAATGCGAAAGAAACAAGGTTAGTGAAAGCATATCCTATACTCATAGAATGCAACATAATGAAATATAATCACTTTATTTATTTATTATTATTATTATTTTTTATCAATGCTTCGGCTATAGCTATCGGCAGAAAGGCAACGACAAAAATCATTTCTCTTAATGAACCCTCAAGTACGACGTGAGTTATTTGTTGAGGTGAGAAAAAAATTGAAAAATTGATTAAATTGAGAAAATTAAAAAAAAATAATTAAAAAAATTAAATAAAAAAATTGATCAAACCGATTAAAATTTTAAAAAACTGGTTGGTTCAGTTCGGTTTCGGTTTTATAAGCAAACCGAACCGAACCGAAACAGAAAAAACCGAGCCAAACCAGTTTTTGCCCTAAAAAACCAAACCGAAACCGGTCGATTGACCCGGTTTCGGTTCTTTTAAAAAAAATTTCAATTTAATTATTATTTTTGATAAAAATCAAATCGAACCAAAAATATCCATCCTAGTTATTTCAAAGCAAATCTCCAGTTAAATATAAAATATATTATTACTCATCATTTCAAGAATCCATAACTTTCACAATCAAGTAATTATTTAAAGTGCGTATGCCTTGATTCGTATTAAGCCTTTTGACAAAAATAAAATTACGGATCTTTGATGAAGAAAATTATGGTGGGATACAAATAACATCATTAAAAATTCTATTCGGTGCAATAACAAGACTTGAAATTAAAAGGTTTAAAGAGATTCTTAATAAAAATTTTAAAAATACATGGAAATTAATGAAATTTTAAAAAATATTAAATAATGATATAAAAGGTTTCGTTAATTTAATTCATGTTAAAAAAAGAATTATAAATGATTATTTAAACATTATAAAAGGATTGAAATGAGAAGATTTGAATCTATCAATTTTGATATTTTAATACTATTTTGCTCATAACTATAACTACAAAAGAAATTTTAATGTGATGTCAATTGTATTGAAAATTAGATATTCGTATTTTTCTAATGATATATGACACGCCTTATAATTTATCAATGTGAGAGAGAATTGTGCATTTAAAATTGAATTTCAATTCTGCCAACAGATTATAAAAACAAATTTATTTTTATTTAAATTAGTTGGACTATTGTTTTATTTATTTTTTAGTTAGTATTATGTATTTTAGAGATATTAAGATATTTATTTAAATTTAGGTTCTTTGAATTATTATTATTTATTAAATTTATCCATATTTATTAGGGATATATTATTAGATTTAGAATTCTATCTAATATAAATATTTTTTATAGAGACTTTTTTAATAAAAAAAATTCAACATTATTGTTATCTTTTACAAGATTGAATAATTCTCAAATAAAATTTTTAATTGAACTTGTAAATTCTTTTAAAAATTGAAGTTGTAACTTTGACTAGGAGTATTGTGTCTCACGATAATGTTAAATTCTTAGATATTTTTAAAAGATTTTGTGAGAAAAATTCAAAATAAAATTATTATTATTTTTATTTGTTATCCACAAATAAAAAGATAATTAAATTAAAAAAATAAAATTAATTAATACCACTTTACCTAAGAATTATCATTCAATTTTTTTAAAAAAACTAGAAATATTGTTCTTTCATTTATTAAATTTACTTATAATAATTAGCGTCCTTTCTATTACTAATTATTTTTTTTAGAAATTATATATGGTTTTAAATCGCTTAACTCCTTAAAATTTGTTTTCTACATCTATTGATAAAAAAAAAAAAAAATTCGTCCTGATGATAATAGAAAATCTTATGCAGTAAAGGCTATGCATGAGAATAAATGGCTGGGAAACTTTAGGGTTTGGTTATAATTCCTTAAATGATGAATACAAGAATGTAAGACTCCCTTGTTGTCAGAAAACTAATAAATACCATTCAAGTTTTCTCTCTAAGAACCAGTGTATGGAGAATGAACAACAAATCTGCTGGTTTCATGCTTGGCGATGAATCTCAGCCAGCAGTTCACTTGGATGGTGGCCTTTACTGGCAAGACTGGCGATTTAAAGATAAAAGATGAGAAGTTGTTTGACTCGATTCTGCGTTTTGATCTGGCAACAGTGATATTCAGTGAGATATCTCAGGTGTTTGAGAATAGAATCAGATGGCTGTTCACTTAGAAAACACGTGTGATAATTCTTAAATTAAGAGTTTTTTTTAATGATGTTTTAAAGATAATTTTTATATATATATTTTGATTATGGAGTATTAAATCATTATTTAAAAAAATTGAAATTGGCTATCAAAATCGAAACTTAACTACTAACGCGGCCATCTATGCTCAAGAGTAAAGAAAAAAAAAATGTTTTTTTTTAAAGTTTCGCGGTTATAACCCCCATTTTTTCCATCTCCCATTATCGCGAGAGAAAAAAAAAAATCAACTTCTTCGTCCTTGTAGCCGCTTGATCGATCGATTTCTGCTCTTCTTCTTCTTCCTTTCTTCACAGCCAGTGAAGGATTTCATTACGATGAACTTACAATTAAATCGGTCAGTTGTTCAAATTTCACTCTTTCGTTTACTTAATTTCATCCTTTTCTTCTTCGAGAATTTCGTGAAATTGAGAATCGCTGCGTTGAATTCTCTCTTTTTTTGTTATTTTTTTTTAAAGGTAATTGAAGAAGTGAGTGATGGCTCCGTCGAGAAAAAGAAGTGTAAATAAGCGGTATTCAAACATTGATGAAGTCTCACCTAACAAAAATGCTGCAGAGATTGCTAATAAAAGCAGGCCGCGGGTGAGTTTTTTGCTTCTTCTTTTTTGTTTATTTTGTAGACGATTTAAATTATTATTGTGATGTTTGTTGGTGGATTATTGTCTTATCTATGATTTAATTAAGTGATGTATAAGTTAAGGTACTTGATTTGAATCAGTGACCAGATAGTGATCTCTTTTATTTTTTCTCTCTCTTTTTTTTTTAAATTATGTGCAGAAGAGGAAGTTAACTAAAATGTTAGGACCACAATGGGGTAAGGAAGAACTAGAGCAGTTCTATAAGGCGTATCGGAAACATGGGAAAGATTGGGAGAAGGTTAGTTAGTGCATACCAGCGCCTGCTTGCCAACTTTGTTTGCTTTTCAGTTATGGTGGCATGTTCATTTTAGTAGATTCAGTTTGCAAGGCTATATCGTATGAAAAGTAAAGTTTTGTGGGAGCAAGTGATCTGACATAATGTATTTGGAATCAAGCCTACTGCTGACATTGATCATTGCATCATTACCTTACCATGTTCTTCTTTTCTTTCCCCACATTGGGGCTGATAGGTAGCTGCTGTGGTGCGGAACCGATCTGTGGGAATGGTAGAAGCCCTTTACACTATGAATAAGGTAAGTGTTGAATTCAATATCCAACAAATATTTGATCTTGATTTGAAAACCTTCTAGATTTTTTACTGCATGAAATTTGCTTGATCATTTCTGTCTTTTTACATTGAAGTGATATTTTTACCATCTTTATAACAGTGATTTTTGTCTTGTTACTGTGTGGCTCTCGTTTGTTGAAGTTGGTAATAGATATGTGCTGTATTTTCAGGCTTACTTATCTCTTCCAAAGGGCTTTGCTTCTGGTGCTGGACTAATTGCAATGATGACAGATCACTACTCTAATCTGGTAAGGTTGGGAAGGTTTTGTAGAATTCCATATGTATCTTAATTCTGGAGTGCGCTTTTGGGTAATGCTCAAAATGGATGCCACATTATTCTATCCAAAGTTCTGGGAGAGCAAATTGGTGATTGGAAGCCAGTCTAGCTTGTTGCAATCCATGAGCATTATAACACAACAACGATTCCGCTCCTTCCCTATCTGTTTCTTTAAATGTGCTGATTCTTTTCACTGGTCAATCACTCGGCTAAAATAAATTAGAACCCCTAGTTAAATGAGGCAAACTATTGACGGATAGATGATAAATGTAAAATAATAATTGAATAGAGGTCGAGGCATTTATTTGTTAATGCTACATACAAAATGGAGTTAGGGCGGATTTTAGAGCATAAAAATAGTGAAGTTCTTTATTTAGTCTCATTTATATGATTACATGATTCATAATAAGGATGCTTTTAAGTTTGTTTTTTGGATATTGGTGATTGTCTCTTTTTTTAAGTTCATTGATATGTATAGTGAGACTATGAGGTAAAATTCTTTCTACATGTGCTATTTTTATCTATTATGATTTTAACTCTCATGCTTATGGACAGGGAGAGAGTGACAGTGAGCTAGAAAGCAATGGGGGCACAGGACCCTCTCAAAAGCCTCAGAAGCGGGCTCGGGTAACCAAAGGATCAGAGGCACCGCCAGTTATAGATCTTTTACAGTCCCAGCCAGCTGCATCAAATTATGGCTGCTTATCATTGTTAAAGAAAAGACGCTCTGGTAGAAAGATCTCCCCCCCAGACTCCCTGTCTTTGTATGCTTGCATGGATATAGTAGCTTACTACATATGTATACACCGCTCTTTCTTTTCTTTTAATGGGTAGTGCTTATGACATTGTATCATCATTTTTCCATGCTTGAAATTGGTGGCAATTTTATGTGTTCCTTTTCTTCGCACTTTGGCTTATTCTTTTGTATGCTTGCTCATAAACTGCTTCTCCTTGAGACACTTACACGTGCAATGAGAAAAGCATTCCATTATGAATGTGTTGTTTAGAGTTCATTTTGTCCACTTATTTGGATTTCTTTTAGGAAGCAAGCCTTGGGCTGTTGGGAAAAGGACTCCTCGTGTACCTGTTACATATTCCCATGATAAAGATAGTGAGAAGTATGTTTCACCAATTTGGCAAGGTATGAAAGTAAAGGCTGATGCTGTTGATGATGATGTTGCTCATGAGATAGCATTGGCCTTGACTGAGGCTTCACAAAGAGGTGGATCTCCCCAAGTTTCTCAAACTCCTAAGAGAAAAACAAAGACACCCTCACCTGCTCAGCATGATGAACGAATGGTATTTCATTTATTTGGTGGCTTCTATTATGTTTTCTGATTGTTATAGAATTTGTTAATTAATCGATTGTGGTATTCAGCATGCTGAATCAGAGATGATGAGTGCCAAGCTTCGTGGCAGTGAAATGGACGAGGTGGGTTGTGAATTAAGTTTAGGCAGCACAGATGCTTACGGTGGAGATTATGCAAGAGATAGAATCTTTTGGAAGGGAAGGAGATACCATGGAAGGAGGTCACTAGAAGTAGAAGAAAATTTAGACAATCATTTGGATGATGTAAGAGAAGCCTGCAGTGGGACAGAGGAAGGGCAGAAACTGGAAGCTGTTGAAGAAAAATTTGAAATGGAGGTTGCGTATTCAAAACTTGTGAGATCCTCCAAGGGTTCCAGAAAGAGAAGTAAGAAGGTTCTGTTTGGGGAAGGTATGGTAGTGATTTTATCTAAACCAAGTTCCCCTGTCTGCTATCTGTTCTTCTTTCACTCTGATATCTAGGAAAGCTTTAATTTCCTTGAAAATGCCCATTCTGGCAGTTTTTAATCTTTCCTTTCTTTGGAATATCTCATAATTGTGCAGTTTTGCTGTTTATTCATTAACTTCCATTAACATCAGCTGTATGATTTTTTGTAGTCTTCATTTGGTTGAGCAGATAGAAGCTGTATTATTATCTAGAAGATGTTAATCTGCAATAACATATGTCATTGTACATAATTACTTTTTTTGAAGATTGTGTAAAAATATAGTCTTTATATTCTGGAAGCTACTGGAAATGGAACTAAGAAGAAAATTTCTGCTTTTGGCTGTAACATTATATGGGTTCAAGCCAGAGATGATGCCAAAGAAAGAAAGAAATTAGAAAATATATCTTTTTGTGTGATCTCATATGGAAAGCAATACGGTGTCTTAAGATAATAATGAATCTCAAGGCATCTGGTCTCAAATCATGCATGCTTTAGCAGATATCCGCTTAATTATAATTCTATTTCAATCACAGATTCTGGTTTACTTCAGCAGATATCTATGAGAGCGTAATTGTTTCTAACTATAACTGTCTTTGACCAACCAAGTTTTGCATCAATTACTACCAAAAAAAATTAAGCCTCGTCGCATCCTCCCACTGCAGAAAAAAGGAAAAAAAAATAAAAAATCTCAGGCTTTAATTACTTTTCTATAGAAGTCAATGAGATGTTCTGCACTTGCATCCTTTTCATATTTCCTAGTTACGTGTATAATATCCACTCTTATTGGATATGATTTTGATTATCTTCCTGAGTATTATAGCAAACACATCAATTTTTTAAGCTAAACCGTTATGTTTGGCATGTTATTTCCAGGGTGTACTGGGAGATACTTAATGTTTATTTGGGAATGCAAAACTGAATCAAAATGACCTTTATGATAATACCATTAAATCCCATTCCTATAAAACTTATCATTTCACCCTTACGCATATAATCAATGGCATCGTAACGAGGAAATGCAAATTTGGAACACTTAAAATACTGAGTGGTGCCATATGTTCAGAATAATAGGAAAACTTGAAGGAAACATATACATCAAACAGTGATAATCCTTGAAAAGAGACAAATAAAATAAATTTAGTGGGTGGGGGGGCATGGTCACCCTATCTCTGTTCTAGGCCATTGCTTAAGTTCATGATGATCTATTTTTCTTTCTTTCTCTACTTTGATCGAGCTTCAATGTTGACCTACTACCCTCCTTTCTGTTGAATCATGCTATATCTGGCTTCATTTTTCTTGAATTCTCTGTGTAGTTGAAGACACCGACTTCGATGCCTTAGAAGCACTTGCTGATTTATCCTTGAGGTTGCCAGAAACATCTGTTGACACGGGTAAGACTCAAACATGTTTTGTATAAGATATTTAAGTTTCTTCACGTGAAGTCTGACTGAAACAGATGCTCCCTGTTCTTGCTAGGCTGCCCCTTTTATTTTCATTTTTTTTCCTTTTAAGGTGCATATTCTTTGCTACAAGTGAAACATGGATGTATTTTGAAGTTAGTTTGATGTTGCTACATGCAAATATTACATACTGACATATTGTAGCTAGCTAATACTATTTTGTTGAAGTTAGGACAAGGAATTTAATTGGATGATGTATCCCTATTGTTGAGTTACAGTTGTAATGGTTCAGAATGATATCACATTTCAGATTGCTTGGAAAATTTATGGGTTTGTGATATTTTAGTATAAGCCCAAAGCAATAGTCACAACACTCTGGCAAACAACACTGATTTACCATCCAAGAGATCAGGGTAATTTACTGGTTTACTCATGCATTATCTACCCATATATATCTGTAATATATGCTTATAAGCTTGTATGCTGATACAGCAGCTAATTTCACAATCTGAAAATAAAAATGTTCGCCATTGATTTCTACATTTTTATTCAAATTTACAAATGCTTTTTAGGTGTTCCTTTTTATGCTTTGTGATGTTTTCTTCATCAAAAACGAACTGACCAATCTTCAGACACAACTTTGTGGTGATTTTGACAATGCTTTTTTGCGTAGATAGTTATCATGCATTTCCTTCTCTGTTTCTTCCTTGCTGGCATTAGTAAATGCAAGGCAGGCAACAATACAAACGTGATTCTCTTGATCATAGATAAAAATTTCATGCATTAAAAATCAACTATTCAAACCTGCCAATAACAAAACTTGTTAATTATTTTGCAATCTCTTCAGTAAGATGCTCCTCCTCTCGCATTCATGCGGGGCCCTCATGTAGTAACTCATTTGGCTCCACATGAATGCGAGAGAGGGATCATTATATTACATGCAATGAATAATATCTCTCAGACTGTTTTAACGTGAAAACAAATATTCTTACAATTCTCAAGCTCTTTGAAATCTTTCTTTATTTTCCTTGTTGAATGGTTAAATGCACAGGATTACATTCTATGTTATATCTCTGTTTTTGGTGAATTTCCAATCCAACTTTTTGTTATCACGTGTCAGGGCTGTCTGCTCTTGTTGAGGAAGAAAAGACCGGGATCATTGCCAAGTCTAAGCTGAAAGGGAATCGTTCTTCTCCTGGTGTAAAACCTATCTCCTTCAAGAACACTAAACACGGAAAAGTATTCACTCATAACGTTACTTCTATTCCAGAAGTAAAGGAAGCACCCTATCAGATCAGTCCTGTGATGCGGAAAAGAAGACAAAAGCCCTCGCCATCTAAAGTAAGGATCTTTGTAACCATAGCTGATGCTATTTTTCTTGTTTTTACTTTACTTGCTAGATTTTTATACTTCATGAGTTTACCAATCTGCAAGTTGCTTACAACTTGCAGATTTCAGAAAATGAAAAGCATGCTGATTCTCATCTGGGTGAATCTCAAAAGGTTGAGGTGTGTAGTTCTTTTCCATTTTAATCAGCAACTGCTATGAGTTATTTCAATGCTTCATGCTATGGATTACAATCTTTTGGATAATAACATTATGCATCTGGCACCTTGACATAATGTTCTTGTGACAAATTCATCCCATTTATAGAGGATGTGTATTTTGCAATTTATGAATCTGGAACGTGCATTCAGTTCTGAAGTTTTATCATGACTTGTATTATTATAGTTGTACTGTAATTATTTGGATTATTCTCGTAGACAATATTGTTATAATTGCTGCTGCTGCTACTTTGTTATTTCTATTCTTATTCTTTCAGTAACGGAAGTGACACTCAGCATGTGTCTTAAATTAGGGACCTTACTTCTGCTAGGTCCTACCAAAACTATTTGTGGAACAAGGAGAGCACTAAGAATTGCATTTTACACACTTATCTTCCTACTTGCTTACCTATATTTATTTGTAGGAGGAAATCCATTAGAATAGATAATCATCACCTTTTCAAAAAAATATTATGTTAGTGGTTGTCAATAATTAATTTTCTGTCTTTTACCTGGGCTCTTATTTTTTGCAATTGATAATTGGAAAACTGGATACTGGTTCTTTGTTTTTTATGGCTCCCTATAGTTATCATTATATTCATGTTGCATCTCACAACAATCATATGTTTATAATGCATCTTGGAGGGACCTTTTAAGTTTTAAGGGTGGTCCTTTCCGTTTCTTTTCATTTCTTTCTTTCTTCCTTTTTTTTCCCTGCTGTGTGTAAGTGCTGATTTTGGATTACAAATATCATTTGATGCAGCGTATAGCGAAGATAAAATTAAGGTTTTCAAACCTTAAGCTTACAGACCTAACTGTAGAGAATTCTCTAGTATTTTTATTAAATCCGAATAATAGTATGAATCTCCATAAAATAAACTAGAAATTCTTATTTATAGTAGTCCTAAAATTCTTTATAGAAAAAGATTCATAATTAAAACTTGCAGCATTAAGATTTAAATAGTAAAATACGAATTAAATTAAAATTTCTAAGTTAAGTAGGAAACAAATGAGTAAAATCCAAAATTAATTAGGAAAATAATTAAAATAGAAAAAACTTAGGCTTCATATCTGATGCTTTTGTGTTTCTTTGTGGACTTCTTTTTAGGCTTGGCCTTTGTCAATCTGATCCATAAACTCTTGAAATAATTGTTTTACATCAGTTTCCTCCACTTGAGAAAAACTCGTCCTCTGAGTTAAGTTCAGTATCTTGTAGATACCATATTTCTTCATCTTCAGCTTATTATAGGTGCCTACTAAAAACCTCTCCTTGCGTAAGAAAATCATGACCACATCTCCTCTTTGAAACAATTTAACTCATTTATGCCTGTCTAATGTGTGCTTATTTCTGGAAGCTAATTCTTCCAGTTTCCTCGTGATCTCTTGATCCACAGCTTGTACCTGTTCAACTAAATTCTCTGGTGACTTGCTAAACCCAACAACTTTGGACAGTGAATGTAGATCAAGTACATAATTTGGCGGTTTCATGTACACAATTTGAAATTGTGTCTTGCTAGTAGCACTATGCTTGGAATTGTTATAAGCAAACTTTGCATGAGTCAATGCAACATCCCACTTTTTAGGCTTGTCTCCACAAACACTATGAATTAGATTGCCTAAAGTTCTGCTTAGAGACTTTGTTTGACCATTAGTTTGTGGATGAGTGGTACAACTAAATTTTAAAGAGGAATTAAACATCTTCCACAAAGGTAGTCATAAGTGACTAAGGAAACTAATATTTCTATAAGATGTGATGGATTTTGGAACACCATGCAACCTCACTATTTGAAGCAGTGTATAGCGAAGAAAAAACTAAGGTTTTGAAGCCCTAAGATTACATGCCAAATTGTAAAGAAAACTAAAGAAAATTCTCTAGTATTCTATTGAATATGAATAATAGTCTTTTTTCTCCATAAAATAAACTAGACATTCTTGTTTATATTCGTCCTAAATCCATTATAGGAAAGGATTTCTAATTAAAACTTACCTAATTAATAGAATCCATCTATCATTAGGATTCTTAAATAGTAAAATATTAAGATTAGAAGTTCTAAGCTAAGTAGAAAACAAATAATTAAAATTCAAAATTAACTAGAAAAATAATTAAAACACGAAAACAATTACTTTAGGCTTGACCTCGTCAAATTGGTCCATAAACTCTTCGGATAATTATTCTATGTTAGTCTCCCCCACTTGAGAAAAACTTGTCCTTGAGTTATCTGTTAGAAATCGAACCATTCCACTCCAAATAAACAATGACTTTTAATATAATATTGTAGCTATCTTATTCACAAAGTAGCATATCTTTGACATGTGAACTTTAAAATTTAATTTATAGTGCGTGTATAACAAAGGAAAATCAATATCTGATGTTATACTCTGTTTCTATGAAGTCCACTTGTAGTTCCTTCCTACATTTTTCTACTTCAAACTTGAGTTTATCATCATCTATGCCCTCCAATACTGCGACCGTTGTATTTAAAAGAACACTAAAATAATATTCAATAATATCTCCAGAAGACTTGTCATAAATTATTAAGTCCTTCATTCATGTCCTTGTTTGCAAGATCTTCACCATTATATAAATCCTCTTCATCATCTCCATCAGGTTCGAATAAAACATCTGTCATTGAAAGGTTCTTGCTCATACTGACATTCAATCACATTGATTGATTTTTTCCTCTCTGATTATGGTTGTTTGTCTTGATCTGACAAGGTTCCACAACCACCATTAAGTACATTTTCACCAACACCTTTTACATAGACAAGTGATCATCCAAGTGGAATTTCAGACTAAGATAAGTTTCTAAGCATGTTTTTCTTCTCTTTGCGATTCCTGTTTGTGCCTCCCATTAGCCAAAATAGATATTCTCTATTAGATGAATACCTGTAGTTATACTAACCACGGGGATTTTCGTGAACTGGTCCAATGACAGGTTGGTCGCAGGCTTCATCCTCGTTGTGTGCCTCTCTTCTTTCCCGGTTCATGTTTGTGCACAACCCTAGTGTCTTAAGTGTGGTTATAAGGTCATCAAATCTAGCATTGATGTTGCCAAACCCAGTTTGCGTTCACCCTTTAAAGCTGCTATCGCTATTGAATAACGATCTAGCTAATCCTAGACAACCTGCATCCCTCGATCACCATCACGAGAATGGTTGCCACCAACACCTCCATGATTCTTTTCATGGTTTGGAAGTTGACTTGCTTTGATACCTCCTGACGCAATGTATAATGAAGATAAAACTAGGGTTTTCAAACCCTATGGTAATATACTGAACTGTAGAAAAATTTAGAGAAAACTCTCTGATATTTTATTAAATATGAATAATATCCCTTTTTTTTCCATAAAATAAATTGGATATCCTTATTTATATTAGTTCTAAATCCTTTATAGGAAAAGATTTTTAATTAAAACTTACCTAATTAATAAAATCCATCTAGCACTAGGATTCTTAAATAGTAAAATACTAATTAAATTAAAAGTTGAAGTTAAGCAGAAAAGAAATAATTAAAATCCAAAATTAACTAGGAAAATAATTAAAGCAGGAAAATAATTAAAACATGAAAACAATAACTTCAGGCTTGACCTTGTTAATTTGGTCCATAAACTCTTGGGATAATTGTTTTACGTCACTATCTCTTGAAAAAATAGCCTAGCCACATTGATCGTATCCATAGTCTTTTTGCATAGTATAAAGTGTCATCGTTGAATATTTGTCCACAACATCAAAAATGTAATTCATTCTTGTTGAGTTCGTGGAATACTTAACACGAAATTCATGGAAATATTTTCCTAGATATGTTTAGGTATAGGTAAAGGCATGTATAAACCAATGTTTTGTGATTTCCCTTTAGCTATTTGACAAGTAAAATGGCATTAAATAAATTTATTTACATCACACTTGAGTTGAGGCCAATAATACTTATCCTCCAAAGCTGATATTGTTTTGTCTCTTCCTTCATGACCTTTTAATCCGCCACCATGCAAGTCTTGAATTAATTTCTTGTTTAAGGATTTGCGATGGATACACAATCGAATTACCTTTCATTAAGTAACCATTATGTATATGGAAATATGCATAAGCTTAGAACACTTTTCTCATATCATCTAAAAACTAACATCTTTAGCTTACAACTCCTTTAGACACTCAAAACCCAAAATATTGCTATGAAAAGTGATTAGTCAAGCAATTTGTCTACACAATGCATCAGTTACTTTGTTCTAAACTTTGGCTTTGTGTGTTATACTAAAACTGAACTTTTGAAGGATGTAATCCACTTGGCCATAATATCTGTACTAATTTTCTTCTGAATATTCAGAGTTTTCAGAGCTTCATGATTTGAATATAAGATAAAATCTGTATTGATCAAATAATGCTCCGAAATTTTCAAAGTCTTTACCACAACATAAAGTTCTTTATTCATTCAACTTTTCACTGAAAAAGGCTATAAGACAATTCTCCTGGGAAAGAACTTCGCCAATACCCACTCCACAAGTATCACATTCAACCTTAAACAACTTGTCAAAGTTGGGTAAAGCAAGCACTAGGGCATTGTATAACTTCTTCTTTATCAAGGCAAAACTTTGTTCTTCTTCCTCACCCCAGTTAAATTTCCCCTTCTTTAAACATTTAGTGATCGGTTCCACAATACTACCAAAATTCTTAATAAATCTCCTATAGAAAGTAGTCAAGCCATTAAAACTATAAACATCACTAACTGTCTTGGGCATGGGCCAATCATGGTGTTCCCTCCATCACTTTCTCCTCATCAACTTCAACTCCATCAGTTTTTACTAGAAAACCCAAGAATAACAACTTTCTGGCCATGAAGCTACCCTTATGCAAATTCATATACAAGTTGTTTTTCAACAACACCTTTAGAACACTCAAGTGCTTAATATGATATGCTTCATTATAACTAAATACAAGGATATCATCAAAATAAACCACAACGAATTTATTTATGAAAGGTCACAAAACCTTATTCATCAGCTGTATGAATGTGCTCGATGCATTTATTGACCCAAATAACATGACTAACCACTCATACAACTCATCTTTTGTCTTGAAAGCCATTTCCACTCATCCCCTAGTCGAATCCAAATCTGATAGTACCAACTTCTCAAGTCAATCCTTGAAAAGACTGTTGCACCACACAACTGATTTAGCATGTCATTCAATTGTGGAATTGAAAACTTGTATCCCACAATGATTTTGTTGATGGCGTGACTATCAACATATATACGCCAACTACCATCATTCTTTGATGTTAGTAAAACAAGGATAGCACATGGACTTAAGCTCTCTTGAATCAACCATTTCTTCAACAATTATTCTATTTTCTCCCCTAAGATCTCTTCCTTCTTTGGCTTATTCTGTAATGAGGCAAATTTAGAAGACTAGCTCTTGGTATCAAGTCAATTCGGTGTTGGATATCACACATAGGAGGTAACTCATCTGGTAGCTTATTTGGAATAATTTCCTAAAACTCCTGTAATAGAGACTTAATAGCTTCAGGTACCTCTATTGCCTTATCAATTTCTTCGAACAACATGGACTTCACAATTAAAGCATGTACTTCTTCATCTCCTTTAAATCTCTTTTAATTTCTAACAAAGATTGGGTAATAGTAAGGAATGCTTTTCCTCTAGCCTTTCGAGCTTTTGGTTGGGAATTCCCCTTTAGAGGCATCAAAATAAAATTAACATTATCCTTAGCAAACCTATAGATGTTTCCTCGCCCTCCATGCCATGTATTTACATCATATTGTCATAGCCTACCAAACAACAAGTTACAAGTATTTATGTCAATTACATCACAATAAACTTCATCCCTATACTTGCCTATGAAAAAAAGAACTTTTAATCTTTCAATTGTTGTTACTTTTGGTGCCTCTTTAATCCAACCTAATGTTTAAGGTTCAACATGTTTCTCCATATTCAAACCCAATTTAACAACGGTTTCTCTACCAATAATATTCTTGCAGCTACCGCTATTAGTAATAAGGTAAAAAATTTGTTGGTTTACCGTGCACCGGTATGAAAAAGCTTGTGATGTCATGTCTCATCAACTTTTGGTGTCACTAATAATCGTCTCACCATATACGTCTGACTAACATACTCACTCTCACCATCAAATTCACAACATTCCTTTGGATACAATTTTGTACATTTTCTACACTTTTCATCCTCATGTTCAATCACGCTCACAAGCCTCCTCTGAGGAGATACAATGGATCTATGCCTTTTCAGATTGCATCTATAACACTTTATTGAAGGCGGCTTGGCATAAGGATTATCTCTCTTCTGGTTATCCTTGTCAGAAATTGTTTGGGGCCTATTGTTATCATAGTCAGAGCTAACAGTAGCTTGCTTGGATGGATTGATTGTCTATGGCAGTTTACTCTTCTCAACAGGTGTAAATCAAGACTCTATGGTAGGAACCCTAATTTGATGATCAAATCTCGTATTGGTTCTATCCTACATCAACATCTTTGCTCTTAAAAGCCATATTTCGTGCATCAATAACATTTAGTAGCATCTAAAGCTCGATTCTATCTCTAATGGCAGGTTTCAATCCTTTTACATATCTAGCAACCCATTGCCCATCAGTTTCACGCAAATTATTTCGCTCAGCTTGGTGTAAAAATTTCGTTGTATATTCATGCACAGTTTAGGAACTTTGGGAATACCTCTGATACTTGTGGAACATAAGTTGATCATAATCAAGGGGCAAAAATCTACCTCTCAACAATTGCTTCATCCGCTCCCAAGTTTCAATAGGTCTTTTACCCTCTCGCCTCCAATAGCTTATCCCACCAAACTAAGGCCATATGCTTCAATTTAAACCCAACAATTTTTACCATTTCTCGAATATGAAATTCACTTATACTCGTAAAATCAATAACACTTAGCTAACCAATCAAATAACTCCAAATCACCATAAAAAAAAAAAAACCTATACAAAAGTCTTGATAATACCTATTATTTCTAACAACCTTACCTCGATCTTCATCAGATGAATATCCGTATTCATATTGACCACAAGGATTTGCACAAGCTGATTTAGGGATAGGTTGGTTGCAGGCGTCATCCCTGACGCATGCCTTTTTTCTTCCTCAATTCTTGTTTGCACGCAACCATACTGCCTCAAGCCTGATTGTAAGGTCACCAAATCTGGTGTTGATGTCACCATATCGCTTCTGAATGACAATCTAACTGATCTCAAATAGCTTTCATCCCTTAATCACCATCACAAAGATGGTTGTGCTCCACAATTCTCTTCTCGGTTTGCCATTGATCCGAATGTTGACTCACTCTGATGTCACCTGACATAGCGTATAGTGAAGATAAAATTAGGGTTCTCAAGCCTTAAGGTTACAATCTAACTGTAGAGAAATCTAGAGAAAATTGCTAATATCTTTATTAAATCTGAATTATAATCTAAATCTCCATAAAATAAATTAGAGATCTCTATTTATATTAATCCTAAAATCCTTTAAAAAAAATGATTCTTAATTAAATTTTATCTAATTAATAGAATTCATATAGCATTAAGATTACTAAATAGTAAAATACTAATTAAATTAAAAATCTTAAGTTAATAGGAAATAAATAATTAAAATCCAAAATTAACTAGAAAAATAATTAAAATAGAAAAACAATAACTTTAGGCATCATATTAGATGATTTTGGGTTTCTTTGCAGACTTTTTTTCAGGCTTGACCTTGTCAATCTAGTCTATAAACTCTTAGGATAATTGTTCTACATCATCGATCATCCATAGTGTTGATCCTCTGTTATATTAGTCTGCATTTTGACGCATCTGCCCAATGTCACTTAAGTTCACTATCAATGTGCGTTCTACATAGAAACTTTTATTTCTAGGACCTATTAAATGATGTTATTCTTATATCTCTGTGCTCGGTTGTAGGTTACAAAAGATGATGATAACTTTGTGACTAAAGGAAAATGCTCGCAGGATGCCCCATACTTTAAAGAAGGGAAATTGATGAAACCTGCAGAACGTACTTCTTCTAGCAATAATCATGGAAGTGAATTGAATGATTTTGCTCCAACTACCATCCGGGTTTTATCTGCCAACCAATTCAACATGCCTACTAAAGTGAGGAGTAGCCGTAAGCTAAACACTCCGAAGCTCTTGGTCGAGAAAGATTCCAAGTCTTCAAAGAATATTGTAAATAGCCAATCTAATACTGTCATTCCTTCATTCCAGGACAGAGTTCCTAGTCTTAAGGTTAGATATGTGCTAATTATTTACATATCCATGAGTTAACTTCCTGAATATCTAGTTATCTTTTTCATATGTCTATTTCATAATTGCAGGGAAAGCTTTCTAATTGCCTTTCCCGGTATCTAGTCCGAAGATGGTGTGTTTTTGAATGGTTCAATAGTGCAATAGATTATCCATGGTTTGCTAAAAGGGAATTTGTTGAATACCTGGAGCATGTTGGATTGGCTCATATCCCAAGACTAACTCGTGTTGAATGGGGTGTCATTCGGAGGTCTGTGGCTTCCAATTTTATCTTGCATGTGTGTTCGATGCTATCTTTGACATATCCTTGAAGTCTTAGCTAGAGAATTTGATTTGGATTATCTCATCAATGCAGTTCTCTTGGTAAACCACGAAGATTTTCAGAGCAATTTTTGAAGGAAGAGAAAGAGAAGCTTTACCAATATCGAGAATCTGTTAGAGAACATTATGCAGAACTCCGCGCTGGAACTAGGGATGGACTACCAACTGATTTAGCCCGACCTTTATCAGTTGGTCAACGCATTCTTGCTCTTCATCCAAGGACAAGTGAGATTCATGATGGAAGTATATTAACTGTTGATCATAGTCGCTGCTGTGTTCAGTTTGACAGACCTGAACTAGGGGTTGAATTTGTCATGGTAAGTTATTTGTCTTTATTGAGTTGTTTTATGAAAATAAGACATTTTCATTTGATGATTGACTTTCAGTATGCTTGTGCTTTATAGTTTGTTGAATTGCACCTGGTTAACTAAATTGTGGTAAGTTTATCTTGCAGTTACGGTGAATATGATCTAAATATAAGTAACTAGCAGTGATAGTTCACAACCTAAGGATATTGGATCTGTTTTTCTTACCAAAGTTAAAATATTTCTTTTTTTCCTTGCAATTCACGAACTAAGAATCTAATTGCAAAATACAGAAAAATTAGGCAAGGCAAATGAACTCTAAAAACTGTTTTCTTCCACTGTGTCTTAATCTGCAAGGAGATAGCTTACAATCAGAAGTGAACAGCACCGATGCATTTAAGTTTTAATACATTTCTACACAACCGCCTATTATACATGAAACATCACCTTCACATGTCAGTGACTTGGATACCTTAATATCAAGCTGGTTGTGTATTCTGGATGCTTACAATTGTTCCAGTAAGTAGGTGTTAGAAAATGTAGTGAATATACTTTACCAACATATGAAGTGAGTTTACTTTCCACTTCTGTCTCAAGGAAAAATAGATTGTGACTTTAGGACATGCTGCAAATATCTTTTATGCCCTCCGTTCACTTTGTTTTGCATTCAAGAGCCAATAGTCGACATGCTGCAAATATCTTTTATGCCCTCCGTTCACTTTGTTTTGCATTCAAGAGCCAATAGTCCAATTTATCTTATTTCAGCTCTTCAATCAGTATTTATCCTGTTTCAAGTCTTCTTTTTTACTG
>Ga0325405_1000072_pt1 | contig 88863 bp, 52 predicted proteins | sample PopdelMetagenome_21_FD_205663 | JGI IMG/M metagenome (GOLD analysis project Ga0325405, IMG submission 205663) | Populus deltoides microbial communities from Bellville, Georgia, United States - Xylem-Control-R2 | ecosystem: Host-associated > Plants > Phyllosphere > Stem > Wood/Secondary xylem...
ATTGGACTTGGATTTAATTAAATTAATGAAATCAGGGACTTAATTGCAGAAATAGCAAAGTTTGGGGTTTAATTGGGGTCCAAATTGCAAAAATTAGAATCCAAGGACCAACTTGAAAATCGCGCAGGAATGTAAGGATCCAATTATATTTTAAGCAGGGGTTTGATTGCAAAATTAGAAGAATCACAAGGACCAAATTCGTAGCCAGCAAAACGGCGTCGTTTTGCAACGACTGCTCACCGTCTCCACTCTGCAACGGCTCTGCCATTAAAGGCAGAGGCGCTTCGTCTGTTGGCAATGATGGCAGACGTTTTCTTCATTCAAATGCGTTGGTTACGATCATTTAGGAGGGGGGCAGCCGTTACCACCGAGGCTGCTGCTGGTTCTATAAAAGCGGAGCAAAGGCGACCTCGCGGAGGAGGAGAAAACAGAGCAAGACAAGGGGAAAAACAGGGCAAGACAGAGGGAAGAAACCCAGCAAAACAGAGAAAAAAAATACACAGAAAAACAGAGAAAACACAAACAAAGAAACCCAGAAAAAACCAACTTAACATCACTGTCTCCTTAATTCCCCCTGCAAATCAGAAAAAGGAAGAACCCGAGCAGCAAGCCGTGACCTTCATCATCACCGGAACAAAAGGAAAACAGAAGGAGCAGGCGTACACAGACGAGAACGAAATTGCCGTCCTACAAGCTTCCTCGCGACCTCTAGAAGCAGGTAAGCCATTCTCATTTTCTCTTCATTCTTGTTTTAATTGTGCAAATGAGGAACTGTGCGAAGGTAATTTAATTACCTTCGCACAGTTGCTGCACGCGTGAAATTGCTTCACGCGTGCAGTACAATTAATTTTGCCGGGCCACTGGTTTGGGCCAGTGGCCAGGCAGGCTGGGCTATGTGGGCTGAGCTGGGCCCAGCCCCAAAAATAACAAAAATAATAAAAAATATAGAAAATATAGAAAATATAAAAAATATAAAAATAGAAAAATATGCGTATGCATGAATAAAAATAATATAAATTTACTGGTTTATTCACCCACGCCAGAGTCGGGAATAAAATACTAGTTTAAGTTTATATTATTTTTATTCATATATTTTTTTTATTTAGCAAAAAAAATATACTTGCATGTATGAAAAATAAATTTATCTTTATTTATTTATTTACTGACGCCAGAGTCAAGAATAAAAATACTTATTTAATTATTCTCTTTGTTTTTTTTATTTAACTACATAAAAAATAAAAAATATGTGAATGCGTAAATTTAGTTCATTTGTTTATTCACTAGCGTTAGAGTCAGGAATAAAAAAATATATTAATCTGAATTCATTTTATAGCTACGCAATAGTTACCAACGCCAGAGTTGGAATTATTCACGGCGGAACTTTTAATTGGAATTATTCGTAGTGGAACATTTACCAACGCCAGAATTGGGATTATTCGCGGCGGAACTTTTAATTGGAATTATTTGTGTTGGAATATTTACCAACGCTAGAGTTGGAATTATTCATGGTGTAATTTTTTAAAATTGGAATTATTTATGATGGAATATTTACCGATGCCAGAGTTGGAAATATTCGAGATCAAATATTCATTGACGCCAGAGTCAGGAATATTGTGATTAAACCATCATTTTATTTAAAAAAAACATAAAAAAATAAAAAATATACATGCATTGATTTAAATTTATTTCGTAGGTTTATTCATTGAAATTAGAGTCAATAATATCATACATCCTTACAAAAAAAAAATCAACAAAAAGCTTTAGCAAGTTAAGATTAAAACAGCAATGCAGTTTACCTCAGGTAGGGTGCGTTAGGGGTGCTAATACCTTCCCTAACCTCAACCAGTCCCGTACCATAAAATCTCTGTTGACCAGTTAGGGTTTCTAGTGACCATAATACTAGGTGGCGACTCCTTAAACAAGACATTTTTCCTAAAAGAACAAGATGCCAGGAATCTGTTCTTTTTCCGCAATCTTTGATTTTTTTAAGGCCGCCGCGATGTCGGGTGCGACAATTACAAAGAAAAAGACCACGCTAAAGTGCAAATACAAGGCAAAAGAAAGCATGCAACAGGTGAATAGAAAACCAACCTGGAGACGAAGAAACTGCAGTGGCGTTGGAAGAGTGATGGTTGCTCGGTCTGCGTCTGTCCTTCTTTTTATGTTCTGTGTTTGGGTTTGCTTATTGCCTCCTTCTTTACTCTGCGCCTCCGTCACTTTCTCTACTGATTTCTAACTTTCTTTTCCCGTTTCTGCAGTTTTTATTTGCAGAAAACAAATGGAGCAAAGGCGTCTTTCTTGTTTTTCTTTTGTTGTCTCTCTCCCGTTCTCTATTCTCTCCTCTCTTTTCTTATTTTTCTGCTCCTTTTTTCTCTCGTTAGGTCATTAGAAGGGCTTATATATAGTCTAAATATGTCTCTATTTAGGAAGGATTCAATGCATTAATCCTAAGACGCAAATCCCTACTGATTTGCAGTAAAAACGCAAAAAACAAACTGCAATATTCTGATTTTGTGTTGGTGCTTTACGTCTGATTTCATTCTAGTTTTAGAGGAGGGTGTGGCTCTTTTCTTTCCTTCCATAGGGCCAGCTGCTCCCTTTGAAATGAGGCAAGAAAAAATATGGTTGCACCTCCAAAAATTAGGCATGATGATAAAGGAAAAACAACAGGAATTTACAGCGAAAAAAGAAAAGAAATCAGATGGAGGGTGCAGCTGCAAAGTCTCATATTCCTTATTCGGTGTGAAAAAAATCTTGTCATTTATGATGATCTAGCCCCCCTCTCCAGCTTTCAATATCCTTCTTCAATTCAATCCCTCATTTTAACACTTTTCGATTCAGTCCTTGGTCCAAAAAAAATCCTTTGAATCAGTCCCGCGAACTTGGGCTAATATCCTTCCCGCTGTAAAATTTTCTGCCTTCACGTTAGATATTCAAATGGGAATATCTTGAGCTTCTGATATCTAAATCAAGTGATTCTAAAGCCCAAATTAATCTATACGTCTAGGACTACAACTTTGATGAAGGAGTCGAAGTGAGATAAAATCGTTTTAGAGAACAGAATCTAGCAGTAATCTAGTTGGTCAAAAAAGTTCTTCATCTGACAATGCTGAGCATCCAAATCTGACTGAGAATCTGCCCTAAGAACAATGATCCTTAGGACCTAATAAAGGTGCACGTCAATTTTTCAACATGTCATGAGTGACAAAATATACTTAGGATGGTCAGATATCGTACGAAACCGAGTCAGAATCAGAGCCTAAGTTGGAACAAAAAATTACGACAGCAGCAGAACCTTTTTTTAGTGCAAATTCTTAGGGATTTATTCAACCTTAAAGACCAGATAAAAAGGAATGAATTTAGCATTACGAAGACTCCTGATCAATCTAAGAAAACCTGATGATTTTGGTAGCAAAGGGGAAGGATAAAAAAGAGCAGAAAACAGCTCAAACAGGGTTCAAAAAAATATTTCTTTCATCTGCTTTTGTCAACCTTCAGCAAACATGAGTTCAACTCCTACACTCAATTCAAAAGAGGTAGGCACCGTCTCCAACACGCGGGGTTCAAAAATAAGTAACAACAGTTTTGAACAGATTTTTTTCTAGGCTAACCAAGTTGCGATCAATCCAATCTTTTAGTCGGTCATATTAAGTTAATTCTCTTTTTATTTTTATCGAAATTTGGTATGGACTTTTAAATCACCGAAATCACTTGTCAGCATGTTTGGTCAAGTAAGGTTTTAAATCAATGCTTTCAGAATTATAATTAGCATCTTTGAAATCTCATCCAACGAAGCTCTGGAATTATAATCATCATGTAATGATATAAGCAAATTTCCAGTTCAAGGAAACTTTTATTCTTAGAGGGTTTGTTTCAGATAAATCAATGCTTTCAGAATTATAATTAGCAGCTTTGAAATCTCATCCAACGAAGCTCTGGAATTATAATTATCATGTAATTATATAAGCAAATTTCAAGTTCAAGGAAACTTGTATTCTTAGAGGGTTTGTTTCAGAATACGATACCATATGGAATGATGATAAAGATGTAAAATTAAGAATGAAGGGAGCTAGAGTACCGAACCAATCTCTTATACCATGTGAAATCACGAGGATAAAGACTTTAGCTCTAAAAAAGATTTAAAATTAAGGATGAAGAATAGTTAAGAACAAGACTACGTACATCTTTCTTGGATACTACATCGATCTTGTCTTGGCTTACATGAACGAGACTTTTTTTTTTTTTTTGTTCTTATATTCTTGAATTACATTTGCTGAATGAAGAGCTACCTATTAATTTATACAAGGGAGTAGACTACCATTTATGTTAGGTAGCCTACAACTTTAGACTTACTATGTAACCTATTTTGAATAGCCACCCCAGCGTTTAAGCACGAGCAGAACACTTCTGTGGAATGAATCGAGCAAGTGGTCCGAGTGGCCAGAGCTCCAAACCTACAAGACAACTCTTTGCCGTAGGCTGTCATTTGTAGTCTTGTAATTAACAGCTCTTCCGACACATCAGCTAGAAGACATGATAATATTGGGATAACTAATATACTGATCTCAGCAATGAAATCAATAAAAAATTTAGTGCAAGAAAATATGGATAGAGATAAGACTCATTCTGATTTATCACAAAGCCATATGCTTTTTTAGCTTACAAATCTAATACGGAAATATTATCCAATTGCAGTGAGTGCTTTTACATTTATTTATCAATTAAATTAAATTAAATAATTAAAAGTGAAAGATTAAAATGAGAAAAATATATATCATTATTTGTGAATAATCAAAGCCTTATTTTAATTATAAATGGATTCAAATCGAAATAAAATGATTATTCATTCGATACACCCTGGCTGATCGAGTTTTTTATGGAAAAATTTCTAAATTCCATCACTAATTAATCATCTCTGCGTTTAATTGATCGGATCTTAATTATAACCCAATAAGCACGAGCAGAACACTTTTGTGGAATGAATCAAGAAAGCAAGTGGGACAAGTGGCTAATCGAGTTCTGCGCGCAAGAGGCTGCTTCGAACCTAGACGACAACTTTAATCAATACGTGTGAAACACTATAGTTTATATTTTTGTGGAGCCAGAGGCATATCTTTTTAATTAATTGTAAAAAATAATCGAAATGCCTTCTCCCCTATAAATCCATGCTCTCTGTGCATTCTTTCACCACACCAACAACGAGAAACAATACTGAGATAATTAACTAACACTCATCATATTCAACAATGAAGATCACCAAGTTTGTAGTGCTCTCCTTTCTTCTCTTTGCCTTCACAGCAACTTCAATATTTCCTCATGCCGTTCATGCCGAAGATCCTGAAGCAGTGATCGATGTCAACGGTAATGAGGTGACAGCTGATGCTCGTTATTTCATCGGAGCCGCTTCGGATGATAATACAACAACTCTTGCGGTCTCTGCGACTAGCCAGATCATATGCAATTCAGATGTTATACTTTCCTCAAAGAGCAATGGGCTCCCAGTAACATTTTCATCTCCAGTTGGAGAGTCCAACGACGGTGTCATCCGCGAAGACAGTTATCTGAATGTGAACTTTGATGCAGCCACATGTAGGATGGCGGGCGTATCAACCATGTGGAAAATGGAGTTGAGGCCAACAATGCGAGGATTCGTTGTGACCACAGGAGGTGTTAATGGATTGAATCGGTTTAAGATCACCAAGTATGAAGGTGGTAATAATTTGTACCAGCTTTCTTACTGTCCAATTTCCGACCCCATGTGCGAATGCTCATGCGCATGCGTCCCACTTGGCAACGTTGTCGATCGCTTGGCTCCCAGCACCATCCCTTTTCCTGTTGTGTTTGAACCAGTTGCAGATAAAAGCTCCTAAAATCGAGTATAAAATGATGCAAGAATGATATCGATCACTGCTGCCATCCTGAATGAAGAAGCTCACTGTCATGAGTTGGGCATAAATAAATTTTAAATAAATACGAAGCTTTTTAGCTTTAGCTTTCCCTTAATTTACTTGTTGTCTCCATTAATATAATACATTTTCTTCTTTATCCTGTCACTAGAAAATCATCTGATTACTACAATCATAGTTTGATATCATCTAAATGTTCGGAACCAAATGTTAATTATGCTGTTTTTATTTTTATTTTTATTTTTGCATATTTTTAATGGTTTTTAGGTATAATTAAGTATTAGTTGACCGTACATTTAATATTATATCGAGAGCTAACAACAACAACATTATTATTATTATTGATTTCAATATAAAATTCTTCCAAGCTTCTCATAACCTGCCCGGGTATATGATGAAAGTGATTTCGAAATAAAAAATAGGAGTTGGTACCCATCTTTTATTTCTTTTTTAGATGTGATTGGTAAATTGATTAATTTATATATTTAATAAAAAAATGATTAACTTATATCAATTTTAATAAATATCTGAGACTTATTAAAATTAACATATTTTGATCTCCACAAACCAAATTTTGGGGTTCGGGAATTTACTTTTGTTCGAGAAAGGTATTCGGTAAAAAAAAATGATGAACTATTGTGTTATTGTATTTGCCAACTCTTTATGTTGCTTCATAAACATTATCAAAAAATTAAAATAAAAAATATATATATGTCAGCAATTTTATCGATATAGTTTGTCTATGAAAATTTCATAGTGATTTTAAAAGAATTAAAACCTGACCTATTCCTCTTCTTTCCCGATCATTTCTTCTTCTTCTTCTTCTTCTTCTTCTTTTCTTTACAATCACAACAACCCTCTCCCGGCCCTCCCAAACCCAACAGTCACCCTCCCCTGCTCATAAATCATCGATCTCAGGTTTGATTCCTTCTTCTTCGTCATTTAATAAACTTTCCACATGCAATGACGGATTGTTGTGCTGTGTTTTTATGGCCATGGAGTTACAATGAGAGCCTGGAAGTTGTTAATAAATGTTATTGTGTAGGTTGGTTGTGAATTATTTGCTATAAATAAATTGAATTTGTATTTAATATCATCTTTTAATTTTTAAATTGCATTCATTGTACTTTTTTCTGTGCCATATATTCAAGAAAAAATAAAATAAATTAAAGTTCAAGTCAAACAAAAACAACACCACTACTTTATTGGTATCGTACTCTTTTCTGTGCCATTAGTGGCGGTGATCATATCATAGTAGATAATTATGAAAAAACACCTAATATATTAAATTCCTCGGGAACTTTTGATAAGATCTTATGACCATCTTTCATGTTGAGAATTTTTCGAATGGGTCATCTTAAAGGGCCCGTTGAATTCCATCATTAAATTGGTTTTAGACATTAATTAATAACTTAGTTACGGTTTTTTTAGGTTCTTCATCACATTTAGAGGGGTAAATATCTCTTACCTCAAGAATCTTTGCCTGCTAATAACTATCATGTGATGGGCATAAATAAATTATCCTAAAGAAATATCAGCCTTGTGAAAAGATTATTTGCAGACGATTACAGAGACAGAACATGCAGACTGCCCATATATACACCTTGCTTGGCCATTGAATCAGGGAAGGAGTTTGCTAAATGGAAAATGACTTGTTCAAATATTATAGGAATAGTTTGCAAGAAAATTACTAAAAACATACAAACTCGGTAACCTGTCAGGCTAAGACTCAGGCTGCGCAACAGGAGCAATAAAAAGGAGACTAAGAAAAATCATCGAGCAGGTAACTAGTTTCGAACAAAATATGGCAATTAAAATGATGTTCTTTACCAAAAAATATGTCATTTAACGCTGGACAAACTAAGTTGAAATTGCGAATTGGATAGTGCCAATGCTCTCTAAGCACTCTGCTTTTTAGCCATGAGAGCAGCTGTTCCTTTGCTGCGGCCAGTTTGCCTAGCAGCAATTTGCCCAACCTTTTGGCCTGAAACCTTGTGACGACCAACAGTACTGGCATGCCCAATATGCTGGTGATTACCACCACCGTAAGGATGTTCAACAGGATTCATGGCAACACCACGAACCCTAGGCCAGTAGTTCCTCTTGACTCTATATTTGTTATACGCATCTCCTGCCTTTATCAATGGCTTCCCCGTCCTGCCTCCACCTGCAACTTGACCAATCATTGCTCGGCACTCCCTTGGCACAACCTTCTTAACTCCAGAAGGTAGCTTGATCCTAGAAAGAACACCATCAACTCATAATAATTGTCATAAAGCACTAGTGAAAAATCTATACAGTAAACGAATCCTCCAAGCAATCTAGATTTTATCGTTTTGATTGCATACAAAAGAATTTAAACTTTAAATTAGATGTATAAGGTGATTTAATGAACTTTTTTATTGGGTGAGACTGAATTTATGCATGTGTGTAGAGACATAAACATAAATCATGTGTGTAATTATTAGATTCTCATTATAGTATTTTTAAATGTATTATAGTTAATTGGTTTCATTTTGGAACCCGCGTTTCTGAAATCCTAGGAGGATCCGATTGTGTTCTTGTATACTTTGTGAGGATTCCGGTGGCCAAAATGTCCCGGAAATTGCATCCTAAATGGTTCGCGAACTACTAGTATTTGAAACTCTGTCTCAACGACGCTCATAAATGCAAATCCTTGAGTCCAGCTCTAAAGCAGATGGACAAAATTATCTCACCAGTCACCACCCCCGCAAGTGCTAACAAAAGCCATGTTATCACTGACTAGCTTTGTTGGGGATGGCATGGTGAGGGCCATATACTGGGCTTGGTAATGCCTAAACAAAACAATAGATTCAGGTGTATTGAATCTCTAGCCCGGAGTAATTGAGCCAGGCGTCCGTTGGACAATCAGAGTTGTTTGAGCCATGGCATGGATCCATGGTCTCTCGGCTCTCACGCAAACAACTCTTATTATCCTTGGTTGATTCATGGTCTCTCGGCTCTCACGCAAACAAATCTGGATTTGACTTTATTTGATTTTTTTATTTTTATTTTTACATATTGTCTAACCTAATACTTGATTAAAAAAATATATTTTTTCTATATTCATATTCATGAAAGTTAAGTGATTAAAAGAGGTTTTCTCTCTCTCTCTCTCTCTCTCTTTATTTTTTCAATTCGAATTTTAAATTCAATATCTAAGAAGAATAATTCATGTATAAGTAATTCTGATATATCTTTGCCGACTCTGAACTGGGAAAAAAAGAGAAAATAAAACAATGTCGAAAAAAGAAAAATTATGTAGACGAAATAGGTTATGTTGTGAAGCCCAAACTAGGTTTGATGAGGATGCCCAACCCCAACTCCAATTGCTTAAAGGTGTTCTTGACAAGGAAGGCCTGCTCTAGTTCAAGGCCAAGCCATTGCCCAATTATAGTTCCCTGGCCTCCAAGCAAAGTCCACCGAGTCTTTTACGTTGAGATCCTTCGCCTGCCGAACAATCATAGAACGTTTTCAAGGTTCTCTATGGCTAAAATCGTAATATCAATTCAAAACCCTTCTTCCTTCTCCGGAAAAAGCCTAACAACCACTCCCATGGGTCGCGTCATCAGAGCTCAACGCAAGGGTGCAGCCGGCTCTGTCTTCAAGGCCCATACTCACCATCGCAAAGGCCCTGCTCGCTTCCGCTTCCTCGATTTTGGTGAGCGAAACGGCTACCTTAGAGGAGTGGTAACTGACATAGTCCATGATCCCGGACGTTGTGCCCCTCTTGCAAGGGTCACGTTTAGACACCCTTCAGGCTTCACGGTATACGCTTCAAAATGAGCTATTTGTGGCTGCTGAAGGGATGTGTACTCGGGCCAGTATGTTTACTGTGGAAAGAAAGTAAATCTGATGGCTGGTAACGTCTTGCCTTTAAGATCAATACCTGAAGGAGCTGTTGTGTGAAATGTGGAACATAAGAGGAGTGCTAGCTTCAGATTCTGGTGATTATTGTGTTGTTATTGGCCATAATCCCGATGAGGGGAACTACAAGGTAAATATTTCTCTCTTTTCGTTGTCCCTTCAAATGTTTTTATTAATATTAACTTTCTAAGAGCACAATACACGCACACACCCAGGAACGAGTTTATACTTTAATCCGTACCGCCCCAAGAAATATTTCAAGTTTTAGGCTGATACAAGAATTCCCTTGTCCTAGTATAAATTAAAAAAAAAAAAAAAAACTTAGTTAAATATTTTTTTTGTCAATGAAACATTAGGTGATGACAGCTAGAGGCCTAAATGCAATAAAAAATAAGCCATAAATGATCCATCTGTCAAGGCTCGGCTCACAAATTCAACAAGAACACCAAACCATAGACCCAAAGAGAAACACAAAACAAAAGGGTCCCGGGGTTGCTGGTCTCTGAAGACTGAACTGCCAAGAAATCCAGGATTTTTGAAACTTTGACTGCTTTCACACATTGAACACTTTGATTATAAAGGATCATAACAACATTAATTCTTGTCTTCAAAATCTCAAAATCAGACCAATAACCAGGTAACCACCTTTTACCTCCCTACAACTTCATTGTTTTTGTCTTAACAATCACGCTGATTAATTATGTTTTTAGCTGGGCTTGGCTTATTTATCATGTTCAAAGAACTCATTGAATAATTTAGCAACGAAAGCTGCACAAACAATGGTGTTTGCTGTGATGCTCGACATGATTATCGGATGCTTAAAGTTTCAAACTTGGTGCAAATTTATCATACATGTTTGGTCTAATATGTGCGTGATCTTGTTATACTGATGTGAATAAATTCTTTTTGATGAATGTGAAGAAAATGGAATGAATCCAACTTTCAATTAAGCTGAAAACGGAGAATTTGAGGTTCATTTGGTTTCTTTGGCAGTAAATTTCATTTTTTAGTACATGCAACAGGAAAGAAATCAAATTTATAATGTACAACGATGGCAGATGGGAGAGCTAGCTGTAGATAAACATGTCAAATACGTACATTGTATCAGTTAAAAACGAGAGTTTTTTCCGTTGAACATGAAGTACCTTTGTGCTTCCTTACTCGGTCTTTTGTCGACATTTTAACCATGTGATTCGAGTTATTGAACCTGGCTCTTATGATTTTTTGGTTGACTGTGTAACTAAAGAGAAAGGACAGTTTCGAATCTGTGGCGTCGGAGCATCTACGGATGCTATCCCGCCAAATTAACTTTATCACAGCAACCTTTCTTCTAGAGTTACGTTCCTATCTTAAATAGATTTGTTAACAATAACAGTTACTTTGTTTCTTTCCTTTAACTCTGATCATTAGAACTTGCATCAATATGTTTATGCAAACAAACTTTCTATACAAAATTATCATGCAAACACATGTGGCAGTTCCCTTTTTTCTCCCGAGATGCCATTAGGAGACCACTTGTGAGTTGAGACATCAGTTCAAAAGATTGTTTGTAAACCATTTTCACTATGAGTTAGGATAGCATTTACTGTGATCAGCTCATTCGTGCTTTTTGATTTCTATTAATGGTTAGGGTTTTGTTCATCTTAGGGAAATCGTATGCTAACTTGTGAATTTTTCTTCCTCTGTTGTTGTTGCAGGACTTTCACTTCTTGAATACCCGGGTTTGGAAGCCATCGATCCAGCTTGTGCTTTGCCTGTTGATGTTGTACATAGGATTTTCTTTGGCAGATAATGTGTTGGCTGATTAAGCAACAAAGCGAAAACAAAGTCCAAGTTAAGACACTCGTTTAATCATTTCACAGATTGAACACCATTGAAGATCCACACACTTTGGCATGTTTGGAACTTCAATGGAAATAGTTTATCGTGCAATATTTTTGCAGGCTATAACGAAGCAACATGGTAAGAAAATGTCAGGATTTTGTCTTGTATCCCTGATCAATTTATTGGAGCAATTGGAGCATGAATGATGAACAATATCGATTATATAAAGTGGGGCTGCTGGTTCTTGGAAGATGGTTTTGGTACAAGTTGCTGTCGTTTGTTCTTTTGTTCCTCCAAACCTTTTTTTTTTTTTTGACAAAGTAATTAAGAGGTTGTTTGGTGTAGTTTCTGATTTTGTTTTGGTGCAACTTTAAATTTTTTTAAAAGAACTTAAATAAGCCAAGAGTGGAGTTCTAACTTAAATCTATCAGTCAAGTCAGGTTTATAACCATGTGGTTTAAGTGTTTGATCGAGAGTGTTATGATTACTTGGAGTTTTCCTTGAATAACATGGCTGTAAACCATTGGAATCTGCTACTCCTTGAGTTCTGTCATCCACGACAACCATTGGCTTCAAATTTTACGAGGAATAATAATTTAGAGGTCCAATGGAACTATTTTTGTCTTCTGTTTCATTGACAACGCCATCGTGTTATAGTTCTCTATCTCTAACTCTCAGCATAGAAAAAAAGAAAAAAAAAGACTTGAAATCGTCAGATGAAAAGGAAAAGGAGCTAGAACTTGAATAATTGATCGAATTGATATTGCTTTCAGAGATTATGACAGGTGAGAGCCCAGTAAAGGATCCTGAGCATCTTTATTAGCTAGTTAAACACATGCAGATGATAATTGGCAGTTATATATATCAGCCCGTTCTTGATGAAAAAATCATCACAAATAATCCGAAAACATAAACAGCAGAGCATCAATCTGAATCTGAGTAAAAGGCAACGAGAAATGCCAAATCTATAAATTGTTTCCAGGTTGTATCAGTATCCAATAAGAAAAAACAGGGTCCAGTTACTTTGTCCGCAGGTAAGTGACCCTTGTAAGAGAAAGATATACATGATCATCAAATTCCACAGCTTGGAAACTGCAAAGGAGCTCACGTGTGTCTCATCAAAGCCATCACCTACTCCCACCACCATATTTTATAAACAATTAATCATATGCCCAGCAGTTCACTTTGCCACGCAGCCATCAGATCACTGAGCTGTAGTGGAGATCCCCACTCAACCAGTGAAAAGAAAAGCTGGTGATTTAAGTTAAATAAGATTTCGAAAACAACTCTTTCCACAAAATCAATGGCAAAATACACTCATCGATGGAATTATATATTTACAGACAGGGAAAGTCCCCGACTGTGAAGCTTGAGAGAGAATATCAGAGGGGGCCAGGGGGGATATGACCGTGGTGGACAGGACATGTATTCGTCAACAAGCGTGCGCTCTACTACGTGCTGTCCGTAGTTATGCCAATGTAAGATTTCTGACACATTATTATTATATTATTATAGATTAGCTAAGCCTATGGAACTAGATCCATTATTGTTTTTGGGATGCGATTGATCTTTTCTCTGTTTAGCTGGCTTTTACCGTCACTGGGAGGCCCTGTCTAGCCTCTACTAGAGGCCCCCTGTTTTTTTACCATCTTCGATAGGTAGCTTTCTCAAGCCATATCTTTGGATTCTCCCTGTTGATGGTTTGCTTGTGAAGGTGATGTAAATAATATTTTTTAAAAATTTAAAAATTTAAAATTATTTTAATTATTTTAATATGCTAATATTAAAAATATTTTTAAAAAAATATTTTTAAAATAATAATAATAATAATAATAATAATAATGTGAGGGCAAATCCATTTATCGATCTATTCAAGTATCGTTGTGAATATGATTAATTTGGTTGAACATAAAATTCGGTGCACTAAATATGAATAACTGCCAACAAAATAGTTAGCGGATCCTTAGAATTACTTGTAAAGGAAATTTGTGTCCAGCTTATGGTGGACATATATTTTTTTGGAATCTAAAAAAAATCTAGATTATAGAATTTTTTAATATATTTTTAATAAATTTTATATGATTATTTAAATTTCAAAAATTATTACTCGACTCTTTGAATAAATATATAATGAGCATATCCAACCTTATAAGAAGTTTTAGTAGGTTGGATTAATTTTTTATTTTATTTCATGGTATAAAATACAAAAACTCATTTAGTATTAATTTAATATCGAATGGTAAAATTCAATTAAAAAATTCACATTAAATTATAATATTAAAATAAAAATATAAACAAAAAAGTCAAAAATCCCAACTTAACTTTTTTATTTATATTTAGTTTACTTGTTTAACTCATGATTCGGGTTGTGGATTCTATTAAATAGATTTTATTTTATTATCTTAGTTTATGATAAAAAATATAAAAAATTAATTTATTATCAATTCAATAATAAAAAATAAAAACTGAAAAAAATCTAATTTACTATTTACATAAACAACTACATTCGAGTCTCAATTTTTTATTTTTTTTTAGTATAATATGATAAGATCGTCCCCAGTCATGAACTTAAAGTAGATCATGAAAATTTAATCATCAAATTTTGAACTCAATCGCATGAATGGTACTTATTGGACTAGGATTATTAATATTTTTCATATTTTGAAAAGTTTCCTTGTGAATGGATAAATAATTATTGAAATTGCTAACTCTAATCCCTATTAAAGATAATTATTATATTAAATGTAACTCAAACACATGCTTAAAAAAGAATTAAGAAATTTATGAAAATTTAATTGTATGTAATATGAATGGTATTTTGAATTGAAGTGATTAGAAAAGAAATTACAGCTTTGAATGGCCAGAGCAACCAAGCACTAACATTATTAAAACAAAGTTATTAAACCTATTTTATTTAAGAATTGATATGGACAGGTTAATGTAAGCCAATTAAAACATTGTTATTTCAGGTGTAAAGTGTTTTTTGGTATTGCAATAAAATATTATATTTTTAAATTTTAATTTTTTAAATATATTTAGATCGATTTGCTGGTGTTAGAAATAAATTTAAAAAATAAAAAATATATTATTTTAATATATTTCTTTAAAAAAATTCTAAAATACAATTTCCACCATTATTTTCAAAAAAATATCACTTAAAAAAAATTCAAAATCACAATAGTTTTGATGAGATCATAAATTCACCCGCTTGATTGCCAAGTTTAACCTAATCAATTTATATTTTTTATATATTTATTTGAAAACCAAGTAGGGTCAAGTCCTAGTTGATCCCTTTTTATTTTCTCTTCAACAAGTCCTTGATCCATTGCGAGAGCAACCATTAATTTAAGAGACTTTTTGTATTTTAAAAATTTTATTTATTTATTTTAAATTATTTTAATATACGAACAATAAAAATAAATTTTTAAAAAATAAAAGATATTATTTTGATATTTTAAAAAGCAAATAGGAAACGTAATCCAAGTCTCTCTGCTACAGCAATGAATAGCTCCTCCTTCCTCGTCATCTCTGCACAGGAGACGTAGTAAATTCAGAGGTTTAAACGTCACATAATCATTAATTCACCTGCACGGAACCTCCCATCTTCTCCTGTGTAATTTACAGCTGAAAAATTGAACACTGGCCCATGTCAATCAAGCACCAGATGCCAGTCTGGTGCCCTAAAGCTGCCATTTTATAGCCCACAAGAATTTGAAAATGATGAGAGTTTACTGCTCTTAGATATTTCGAAAGCAAAAAATATCCCATGCCATGTGGAAGAGTTTAACTGGGCTGTCAGGAAAGATGGTAACTCAGGAGAGTGACATGATTTTCCGGGTTAGTGGGGAAAATCATGACACATGGATATTTCATTTCTATCTAGATTGGAAAAATAGATTTTGTTTCAAAAGATTATCTAAAAATACTCTAATTATATATATATATATATATATATATATATATATATATATATTAAACAATAACTCAATTATACCCTTTTAGGTAACTTTTGTGTTAGAAATTAAGAAACGCAACGTCACTGAAACGAAAGAAGTTCTATCAAGATTCAAACATACATTAACGGAAGATTTTTTTTAGATTAATGTATTTTTTAATTAATTTTATAAATTCTTAGGTTAATAATTATATAAATTTTTAACAGTATTAAAATTTATAAAACTTAAACCGATAATTTTTAAAAAATAAACTCGAGATCTGATCAATTAAACTACATCTCTTAAAATTCAAAACAAAAAAATTGAAATAAATCATGATATTACACTAACCTTATTATATATAGCATGAAAATTCTGAAAAAGACGGTAAGTATGATTAACATATTTTCCCCATCATAATCTTTGATTCAAGGTGACATAACATGACTATAATAATAATCAAATAATTGCGAAAAAAGTTGGTTATTGCAATATTTTACTCCTCTCAAATTTCCCACCACCAAATTCTTGGACCCTCGCTTGCCCATTTATTGACACCAGCATACATTTTATACTTGCTCACGCCATTCACCCTCTAGAACTTTATTATAAAAATAAAATAAATTCTCCTTGATTTGGCACACGTCTCTATGAGCATAGAAAACTAGCATTTTTCTTTGGAATTAAATTCCCACCCAAAACTTTAATTGAAACAATATATGGCATTGTATAATGGGCTTGTACTGTCCAGCTGGCTACAGCATCACCAAAGCAAAACAAAAAACAAAGAAGATAAAGTGACCTACCCTCCTCACTCTCCCACCCTGCAAATTCACTCCACTCCCCCAATCAAAACAAAAGGAGAAGCCATTATAGATAAATTGGCAATTCATGAGCTCTTAAAATAAAGCTCAAACATTTTTTATAGTGAAAAATCATCAAGGAAATATCTCAATTAATTTATTATGCTTAATATGACTATCCAAATTCAAGTATATACATGGAGAAATTGAATGATTAAAGTATTTAATTCATAAATATACTAGATAGCGATTTCTTTTGTTGAATTAGATTCACACTTTGTTTATTACACTTAATTCTTGATATTGGAACGTACATTTTTTTTAATTTTTTTATTATTAAAAATGCTACAACCAAGTAAAATGTATTTGGTTATTGTTATATAATATTTTTTTTAATTATCAAGTATAAAATAAGCATAATTCTCGTAACTATTCAATTAAATCTATGTCAAGCCCAACATATAATTGAAATGTATTTGTTCTAAAAAGATATATTTTTTTTTATTTTTAAAATTAATATTTTTATGCTGACTAATTTATATTTAAACAAGATTTACATTACTTATTAAAACAATCGAAAAACACACTATCTAAACTAACGTGCAAACTAAAATTTGATTGATAATATAAGAAGTGTAGCCATTTATTATTGAGACCAATCCTCGAAATTATATACATGAAAAATATCACATCTCATTTTTGCGAGACGAAATATGATTATTAATACAATTTTCAAATTACAAAAAGCCAAGTTTCTAACCTAGTGATGACGTGTCAATCCGAGAAGGCGCGTAGGGTTTACTAACACAGCCATGAGAGTGTTCTCACTTCTTGTCTGAAAGAACAGTCATCAAATGCAATGAGAGTAAAAGAGGGAACTTTTTATAACTGATTCCGGCAGTGACAACTGGAGAGGACAGTGAAACAGCTGCTCTGTGCCACGTTTCATGATTCCACTGGCTGATATCTGCAACTAATCCTTTTGAACAGCAGTCTTTCTCCATCACACAGTGCCCAGCTTTTATCCAGCTAAGCAAAGCAACCCCTTAACGGCTACATTTTTAACTTTCCAGATTTTTTGTGGGAATTTTTGTCACATTCTCCATCCAACGTGGCAAATGACATGGCTGGGTTGCCATTTGGTTCGACCCGGTGAGCATCCGTCCCGACTAATTTAAAAAACCCAAGTTTAAACCACTTCTTTGAACGTGCATAATGTATTATTAAATTATTTACTCTTATCAAATAATACTCATAAATATATTAAAAAGATAATAAAGTCTAACATGATTACAATCGCAGTTACAGAAACTTAATCAAATGATTTTATAGTGTGTTTGAGATTTATTTTTTAAATTATTTTTTTATGTAAAATTATATTAAAATATTTTTGTTTTAGTTTTTTTTACTTACATTCATGTATAAATCCTCACTCTAATTATAAATAACAATTAATTAATTTCAGATGTGCTAGTAAATTATTAAATATATTGAATAATATTACTAATAACTTAATTTTTTTAAAAAAATTAATTCTAAATTGATTAAATTATAATACAATTTGAACAAGATAAAAAAGTTAAAATTAAACCAACCTGATTCAATTTGTTATTATTCTGGTGACATGAAATTTGCTCATTTAAAATAAAACATACTTAATTTTTTTAAAATTATTATGAAATTTAATAAAATTTAAAGTCAACTAAACTAAACTCATCTTAAATAAATAACAATTATTTTTTATTTACATTATTAAATTAATAAATTTTATTACACAATACACATAAAAATATATTAAAAACCTGAAACCGATTATACTATAATATCAAATAAATTACATCGTTTTTGGAGGAATAGAATTTGCTGACGTGGGATAATATTCTCTGACGTGGTAAACGGTATAGTAAAATTAAATGACTCATAGAAAAATTTAAATTAAGAGGGGAATTAAAGAGGAAGCCAATAGAGTGTGTGGGGCTATAAAAAGGCTGTGTGTTTCGGTACTGAAGCATTGCAGAGTAGAAAGCTTCACTCTTTAAAATCTCCTCTCTCTCTCTCTCCAGAGCTTCTTCTTCTCATTTCAATGGCTGTTTCAGTCTTTAAGATGTTGGGTTTCTTTGTTGGTTTCTTTGTAATTGTGGGTTTGGTCAGTTCAGCTAAGTTTGACGAGCTCTTTCAACCAAGCTGGGCTCTTGATCACTTTGCTTATGAAGGAGAGCTTCTCAGGCTCAAGCTTGATAATTATTCTGGTAAATAAACGATGTTTTCCTTGCAAAGATTGAAACTTCGTAGTTTTCTATGCACAAAGTTTGAAACTTTGATTCATTCCAGCAAGCTCCAATGCTGCGCCATCTTTGTGGTCTTCGTAAGACCTTTTCTTTATAAAGAAGAGAATGATTCTGGTCTAGAATGTCCCATTGGTTCTGTTACTGTACAGTAGTTTTCTTCCAATCCTTTCATGTCAATGAACACGTTTTAGCCACAAATGTGTACGTGTGTGTTTGGTTTCTTTGAGGGATTGTCTTCTCGGCATTCACAGACTAATGGAATTCCTTTTCAGGTGCTGGATTTCAATCCAAAAGCAAGTATATGTTTGGAAAAGTAACAGTACAAATCAAGCTTGTAGAGGGTGATTCTGCTGGAACTGTTACTGCTTTCTATGTGAGTATATTCAAGCAATTTTTACCCTTTATTTTATCTCTTGAGATAGAATTTATTGTTGCGTAGCTGGATTACCCCATGACCATGACCTTTGTTTGTCCCCATTCAATAATGTTTCACCTATTTCACGCAATACACTAAAGAAAATTTTTCTGATATGCAGACAATTTAATCTAGGATTCATTTGCCTTCATTAAATGCACGTACTGAGTCACTAGCAGAAGTATCTACCCGCTAATTTATGTCTCCTGAATTTCTTTAATCTACATTATCTTGCTTTTATTAGCTTAGTACCCCCCACAATAATTAATTGCATTGGTTTGAACTTTTACCTTAGTAAAAGTCAGGAAGATTTTAATTCTGGATGTTATTGTAGTACATGTCAAACTGTAAACAGTGTGCATCAATTTTATTTAATTGCATATTATAGTGTTGACATTGACATTTTACTTGTGGGTTTTGTCTAAAGTTTTGATCTTTCGATGAAACAGATGTCATCTGAGGGTCCATACCACAACGAGTTTGATTTTGAGTTTCTTGGCAACACCACAGGAGAACCTTACTTGGTTCAAACCAATGTATTTGTTAATGGCGTAGGTAACAAAGAACAAAGACTGAACCTTTGGTTTGACCCTACCAAGGATTTCCATTCTTACTCCTTACTTTGGAACCAGCGCCAAGTTGTGTAAGCCCCATCACTTTCTCACAAAAGATAGTTTCCTTTAGTCTATATACTATAATATATATGTTTACTGCTCACAGACATGCATAACTTGCTATACCAAGATCTGCATTATTGCATGCATGACATAAACATAGGGATCTGTGAATATTTGGGGCATGTTGCCTATAATTTCACTGAAGATTAAAGTGGCATGCTGGGCAAAGACTGCTACCTTGTCACTTAAAAAGGTAGTAAAAGCAGTATGATCAGTTGTTCTGTAGCATCACTGAATCACTACATGCATCAGGGTACTGTTGCTTGTTTTGCTTGAAGGGATACGGAATACCTCAGTGTTGTTCTGTTCTGTATGTCTGAGGTCATGCCCTTTGGTGCTTGAAAGTTATCTGTGACTAGTGGATGTCACTGGTGTTTTTACAGAACAAAATAGCACAAAAAACCTAACTCCTAAAAGGGGGACCGAATCTTGGAATATATGTGCCAAAGGGTCAAATGGTGTTTTAATGGTTCTTGGCATGTAGTTGGTTCCGTACATACAATACAACTGGTGCTCTTCTGTGATTTGAAGTTTAGCTCTTGTATGTTTCCTGATTGGCTTTATTGAAACTAAATCTAAGTTCATGGTTAACAAACCAATATTGTTTAAGCTAACCTTAATTGGAATAAAAAAATTGGATTAATCATTTGTTAATCTAGCATTTGGAGGATAACAAGTTACTGTGTTAAATATAAGCTAATTTTGTCCCTCATTGGTTTGTTTACAGGTTTCTAGTGGACGAGACCCCAATTAGATTGCATACCAATATGGAAAACAAGGGAATTCCTTTTCCAAAGGATCAAGCCATGGGTGTATACAGCTCAATATGGAATGCAGATGATTGGGCTACACAAGGTGGCCGTGTCAAGACTGATTGGAGTCATGCACCCTTTGTTGCCTCCTATAAAGGATTTGAAATTGATGCATGTGAGTGTCCAGTATCAGTAGCTGCAGCTGATAATGCTAAGAAATGTAGCAGCAGTGGTGAGAAAAGGTACTGGTGGGATGAACCTACGTTGTCTGAGCTCAATGCGCACCAGAGCCATCAGCTTTTGTGGGTTAAGGCTAACCACATGGTCTACGACTACTGCAGCGACACTGCTAGGTTCCCAGTCACTCCTCTAGAGTGCCTGCACCACAGCCACCGCCACCACTAGGAGGACTGAAACAAGGGTTTATAGTCATGGGAGGAAGGAGGGCTTGGGGTTTTTTGGTACTGTTGTAAAAAGGAGGGGAAAACAAAGTCAGATATACATGTCCTCCATGTTTGATATCTTGTTCATGTTATCCTCTTTCAGGTTTTGTTTTCTATGTGATTTGTTCTTTCTTTATTTCTATTGAAACACCTTTTCCAAATGTGTTATAATGTGTTCGTAGAGCAAGTTGCCATGCTGATGTAATTCGAATGGGGTCCTACTGGGAGACTCTAACAATAGGGTGGGTACATTTATGCACTGGATGTCCCACCGTTGGAGCCATGGAAATGAAAAACTATGGTTTGGTGGATGAAGAAAAGAACGACAAGGTTATGCAAGAAATGGGACTGAAGAGCCATGCATGCGTACTGGTTTGAAAATAAACAACAACTAGAGGTAGGCATTGTGGACCCTAAACCTCTATCGAGTGTTTAAGTCTAGGTTTTAAGTCAATGAACTCACTCGCCGGGCTAGGCCTAGTATTACAGCTAAGAAAAAACCACCACCATCATATAGTTTCAAAGAAGAGGGGAAAACTATGGGTTTGGTAGAAGGGGGGAGAGAGGGTGGGGGTTCCATACGGCTTTTGCGCAGACAACAGGCAGTGAAAGTTTCAATTTCTGAATCAAATGGTACTGGTACTGATTGATGTTGTAAGTAAGAAATTAAGGAATATCAAATAACCGAAAAAGGGCACAGATGATGGGATGCTATCACACTGTACAACAGGTGAAATGGAAAGTGAAGTATTTGGTCTATTGTCAAAGGCACTTGATTTAGGCTAGTTCATGCAAACACCTCATGAATTGGAGGTGGTTTTGACTAAGATTTTCTCATTTATTATTTCAACTCTCAAGTTATAAATGTTTTGATTGACTCCTTTTTCATCACTTTCTATCTATATTCTTTGTTAAATAACATGTAACTTATGTATGATTTCTTATAAAATTAGTCAAGAAAATAAAAATATTAAACATTATTCATAACAAGTTGAAAATTATTATCTAGAAAATCAAACCTTAATGGTTTCATAGCTTTTTATAAACTTTAATGTTTTTAATGAAAAGAATGTGATTTGTATATGATATTTAATGGTTAAACTTGATAAGTTAGACAAAAAATATTGTATCAACCCAACAACACCCTTCTATGTTTCAAGGATTAAAACCACAAATAAAAAACCATTAATTAAGATCTTTGTTATGAAACTAGCTTGGCTTAGTAGGTTGATTCGAGATCTAATATGAACTAAAATTTATAAAAAAAACAAAAAAAAACTTATCTTGTATAATCTAATAAAAAAACTGGGGCTAATTTATTTTTTTTTCAAACTACATGTTTGTTCAATTTAGCTTCCTCTTCTACTACGAGGAAGACGTGCCATTGCCACCAATAATTCTGACTCCAAATGAAATGTGAAAACCATGTGGTAATTGTTTAATTGCATTATTACAATCATGATGATCGGAGATGGATAAATACAATTTACCCATAAATTTCTAGGACCATATAAAGTTTGTTGGGGACATAATTCCTTGGAGTTTTGAGTTTTCCCTTCCACCATGGGATGGCCGACTGCTTTAAAAACTGTGCTTTTCTCACGCCAGTAAATTTAAGGCACCAAGAGAGATGGGTATCGACTCCAATAGAGTGCATCCAGGCCATCTTAAATGATGGTCGGCAAAAATAATAGTGTTCTGGAGAGCGGTCAATTTTAGGAATCAAATGATTCCCACTCGAGGGGCCCTTCGGCATCCAAAGGAATAAAGAGGTCAGAGAGAGAGAGAGTTTACTCTGGCGTAGATTAACCAGAGGCAAACACCTCCAAGCAACAGGCTGTTCCATGGTACCACAAGTCCAGTCTTTCACACAGAGATCGTCTGCATCACATCGAAGCGTGCATGGCCATTGATGTATCTAAAAGAGTGAGTGAAGGACACTCATTATTCAATATCATGCTGGGATGGTTCAATGTATGGGGCTCATTTTCAAGGCTTGTACTCTTCCTCTTCTTGTTTTCCACATATTTTTGGCTTTGGATAAATGAAGCTAGAACTTCGGGTAGAGATTTTAGAGGTGGATAATAATTAAGGTTGATCATGATTTGTTTTGTACAGAAGAAAATTATCAAGCTCGAATTTAACGTTAAAGGTTTATAATTAAGTGCTAGTAGGAGAATAAAAACACATATAGTAAGTTGAGGTAAAATACTAAGATAATATATAAAATTAGACATGTCGAACTTGGTTAAACTTTAAAGTTAATTATAAATTATTCAATAAATAAATTTATATTATTTTGAATATAAAATTTTAGAAATTCTTTTTAAAATAACCCGAGTAATATCAGATTTTGAATAGATAAATTATCAAGATTGAACAAGTTAAATAAATTAAATTTAAAAACTTCATTATTGATAAATTATAAATCTTAAACATTGACAGTTAGTCCTAAACAAAATTACTTCAATTTACTAGTTATTGGGTCTCAAACATTAATTACAGTATGGCTATGATATGAAAAGAATCAAGACACAATGATACAACAATAGCTTTTTCACACCTAATTATAGAATAAAGTCCAAAGTAAACAAGTGAAACATCAACATCTAGATAATTAGACGTTGGTATTTTATGAAATGAAGTCGAGCTAGCATGAAGTGAAGGAACTGGCCTAGATTGAAGGAATAAAGGCGAGGGACATGCACAATTTGTAGTCCACAGAGCAAACTAGCTAGAAGAGGATGTGAAACTCTTTGAAATGGGATATCAATTAGTGGAAAAATTAATTTGCTGTGAGAGCTTTTGACAAGGAGCGTTTGTTTTTCACCTGATTGTACGTTTGCGGTGTAAAAATTACAGTAAGATGTTTGATAACTGTAAAAACTATATTTTATATTATATTGGAGCTACTAAAAAAATAAGTTTGAAATGTAGTTTTTATGAGTATTTTTTACATGTTTTTTAACTGAATTTTGTAAAACACCATTTGTTTTTGCATTTTAAAAGCGTTTTTAAAAAAATTTGATAATTTTTTATTTTGTTATTTGTTTCAAATTACTATTTTTTTGGTGTTTTAGATCATTTTAATGCGTTGATATTAAAAATAATTTTTTAAAAATAAAAATATATTATTTTAATGTATTTTCAAGTAAAAAACACTTTGAAAAGCAATCACAATCACATAACTACTAAATATTTTATACATGTTTTTTGCTGCACATAAACCTCAACCACAATTTTTATCAAATATGTATCTAAATCCAACTAACCATATATTTTTTAAACCTATTTTTTTTCAAATCATAACCATGAAAACTATATAATCAAAGTTATTACTTCTTCTATAGTGAAAGACAACCAAAACGAATGCTTTTAGCGGTCTTTTTCGTCCCTAAAAATGAAATCCCAAAATGTTAGATATATTTGATGATGTACATAAATGCAAATTAACATGTTTTCAAGGTACTTAGATGGGAATTTTGAGTAGGTTACTCCTTAAATCTATTTTAAAGAGCAATAGATAGATGATGAAAGAAAAAATTAATTATAAAATTTACCAAACATGATAAAAATATTTTCATTTATACTGAAAAAATATATATTTTTTTATTTCTCTCTCTTATGTCTCTTTTCTTCTTGTGTCTATCTCTCTTAAATATTAAATATAAATAGTTACTTCTAAAATACCATAAGATTTCTCATGCATAGTCTACATGGCTTGAGTGATTTATTTTGCCTGTTTTTATTATTATTATTATTATAGAATTCCAACTTACTCAAAAACATAATCTATCACATTTCCATACTTGTACATATATAGAATTATTGAATTTTGCGTAAGCTATTTACCTTTCCATGATTGGAATGACTTCATTTTTGACAAGCTTGTATGATCATGTAATCAAGGATCTATGGGGCTTCGACCCACTCCATGGTGCCTAGGGCTAATTGTAACACCTTGACAGAAAACGAATCAAAGCCCAACATAATCTTAGAACCTGGTATAGTTTCTTACACAACCCAGATGGAAGTCCAATTGTACTATATTATATAAATGAAGGCCCGAAAGGATAGTTACTTGTTGGGTATATTTGTTGAGCAAAAAGAACTAGACAAGATTGTGATAGTACTTTACATGAGAAGGGATAATACAGAAATCTGGGAATTTGTCTGGTCGTGAGAATAATTATGATCTAGTTCATTGCTTATTAAAAATCGAAGGTGCTCTGGTGGGATCTTCAAAAACAGAAATAAATATTGCAATCAATTTGATATTAATTGAAGTGAAAATGTTTCTTTTACTCCAATCAAGAGTTGTTTAGCTCTAATTTGTTTAGTTTCTTCAAAAATATTTTTTAAAAATTTTCTATGATATTGTTTATCACTAGAAAATCTGGTGATAAAGAAAAATTTAATTTAATTTTAAGAAAAATATATTTTTTTATTTTGAGCAGAATGTATTTTTTATAAGTTTCAAAAAATTCAAAGTTTTTTTTATTATTTATTGATTATATCAAATTTAATATTTAATTTTTTTATTGCTTTATATTTTATTTTAAATTATTTTTTTTCAATTTCATCATTTAAAATTTAATTTGATTTAATTTTTATATATATTTTGGTCCTCATTCTCTTTATTGTTATTTGTTTTTTCTTATTCTTTTCTAATTGGATTTTTTTATCTATCAGATTTGATTCTCAATCTTTTAATTATTATTTATTTTATTTAACATAATTTATGAAATTGAATTTTTTTTTCAATTTCATTATCTTTTATCTTTTTTATTTGTTAGATTTGCTTCTCTAATTCCTATTTGATTTATTTGAAATAATTTATGAAATTAAAATTTTTTAATTTCATTCTCCCCCAGCTTTTTATTCCGTTAGATTTGATTCCTATTATTTTAATAAACTTAAAAAATTAAAAATATCAATAAATTATTTTACAGCTTATTTTTCATAACATAACCAAATACTGAAAAATATTTTTTAATTTATTTTTTATGAGATTATCAAATATATAAATAATTTATTTTCCAAGAAATTCACTTTCTATACAAAGTACTTTTCAGTAAATACATTACATATACATGCAAAAATAGTTCTCGTTCTATCTCCACTTCAGTCTCATTTACCAAACTCCTTTTAGATCATAGTCAAGAACCATCATTAACTACATAATGATTTTTTTTTCTTTTGGTCTTAATTATAATAAGACTTAAAATCTGATTGAGGTAACGATAGCAATTCAGAGCACCTCAAGCATTATTTGGAAGAGTTTTTTCGTTTTTCAATGATTCAGTGAAAAATGCATTGCGACTATATAAGTCTCTCCCAGCTCCAACGACAATTAATATTTTCTTAAAGAATCACTAACAAGAAGAAGCAACCATAGTACTATATGCGAATCAAATACCTAAAAAAGAAGCAAGCAAAAAGAAAACAAGATTTGGCCAATCACTAGGACACATGACCCCAACGTACCCATGGGCAAATTAACAACATCACATTACATGGTCTTGTTCTCAAGGATCCTAACAAGTAATTAACGAACCTGTACATTTGAGAAAATATGTCGAGACACAATCAATTGTCGTGGAGCTTCAAGTTTTTGTTTCACAACACATGATGTTGTTTTAACTACCAGCAACACCGAAGGAGCCATCAGGTTCTGTAGCTTCCTATGGTTCTCGTATGATTCTCTTACATGCAAGTAGTAGCTAACATAGGACAGGAGATTAAAGCATTTGTTGCCATTGCGGCATTATTTGCCCAACAACATTGCTAACCAGAAACATGTGGAGCACCATGCTGAGCAGGGAGCAGCCATGGCCCTAAATGATACAATTTCACCATACACATTGCTCACAGCCAATAAGAATACCATAGACTGCTGACTCGGGTGCTAAATGGGATTGCTCTGCATGTTCTAAGAATTAATAAAAAAAGACGTAAAACATAAAATAAATTCATCCTTGAAAAATATTATCCATGTTGAAGCACACGAAGGCATTCATGTGTAATCAGTCAATGCTTGCCACCGACATTCAAATCCCTAGGTGCTTGCAAGCTAGATCTTGCAGCTTTTGTCACAATTTCACCTGCCGACCCGTACACTAATTAACTACTCTGGCTACTTCAACCAATGGAAAACTTGTGGAAAGTCAATCTTGTGCTTTTGGACAAGATCATGCAGGCAGGTCCGTTATGAAAGCAGAAGAAATCTCTAGATACTGCTTTCGGATTCTTAAATTCTACTGCTAAGAAGGGAGTTATGTTTGAATGTGTCAAGCTTACATGTGAAGTGAAGGTATATGGGTGAGTCGTGAATATCACGACATTACAGATAAATAAATGAAAAATTATTTATGAATAAGATGAACTCATAATTCATTAATCTTGGCTTATAAAACAAAGACGGTTTCTATTATTATACGCAAGGTACGTACGACTCTCGGTGCACGCAGAATTACCCCAAGGACCAAAGCTAGGTGGCAGGCAACGGGCAAGCAAACACACGAATCCCTAGTTCTTGTAGATAATTGGGATTTTATTATCGAAATTGCGTGCTGACATATCTTGGATTGTGAACTGGAATTGCCGACGTTTGGTGGTTGTACACAAGATGCTGGACAGCATGTGATCATGACCTTATAAATAATTGACAAAATGATAAGCATAGCCTAACTGAAATTTGATGGCCATATCCATATAAATATGGTATCTCTGTGGTCATGGCTTCAGAGCTTCATGTGAAGGTACGTAGGCCTAACATGAACTGTTCAAAAGATCTTGAATCCTGGCCACTAAAAGAAAGAAAGAAAGGAAATATATAGGGATAATAAGTGAAGAATATGCATAAATAATTGATAGAAAAGAACAAATAGTGCGCAAAAAAGAAAATATATTAATAAATAGAACATTCCTTCTAGGTTAACCTCTTGAAGTTATAATATAAATCAAATGGGTAAATGAAAGGGGAAAAAAACGCTCTCCCCAACTTATGATGCAATCCAAGACTAGTTTGATGAATCAAAATAAATAGTAAGTGTTAGTAAACTTTAAGTGCTAAGAAATATGTGTTTATGTGAGTGAAAATGTTCTTATTTTAGCTAAATTCAATGAAAATCATCTTTTGAAAAAGAATAAATAAATAAAATAAAAATGTGCGTGTCATAATAATTATATCTAGTTTAGTGGTTTAAGAAGTCATGTTTTTTTTTCTAATATTTTTAAACAAAAAAATTATTTTTTTAATCAAATAAAGTTTGGACTGCATTCCCAAATTCTCCCAAAAAATATATTGACCTAAAAATTAAAAAAAAAAGAGGAAAGAATTGTACTGAGTCATATATATGATCAAGAAGATCCCTCGAAAGGTCAAATGTGGGTGTGACAATAAATGTTACGGCTCAAAATTCCCGAGTGTGTTAAGAATGAAGTCAACTGGCTACATTATCTTGAGCTTTTTGACTAGAGGGCCACTTCGGGTGGGCGGTTGTCCTGCCAAATTACTATACTAACTTATCACCGACTATCTAAATTAATTGTATTTGACATAATTTATGTATTTGTTTATATATATATATATATTAATAATTTTAGTTTGAAAAATTAATATTTTTTTAGTATTTTATAATGATTTTGATGTATTAAAAATAAAAAAATATCATACACCGTAATTCCAAACACTTTTATTTTTATTTTAATTAATATTTATTTAATATTAAAAATAATTTTTTTGTAATAAAATGGGCAATTTGTATTTTATGATTATTATGATGTTATGAATTGTGAAATATGAACTTGTATTTTAATTATAAGATATGATTTTATCAAATTATATATAATTATTTTGTTTATAAGTACAAAAATACAAAAGCATATTTTGATCATAATAATTAAAAATTAAAAAAACCAAATTGCACAGAAGATCCTTCTTCGTTTGAAGGGCAATAAATCCCTGTGGTCTAGATCGAAAACCTAACGATATATATCTCCATGAGAGAGCTCCCCACCATAGCTGCTTTTCCAGTTGGGGAATGGCAACTGTGGGCTTTCAATTCTCTAACTAACGGGGCATGTTAATTAGGAAAGAGTAGCTTGCGAATTTTATTATTATTATTATTATTATTATTATTATTATTATTAAAATCATGCATCAAACTAGTGAGTATAGCCACTTTAACTTCAAGGATTTTAAAATTTTATCCAAAACAATATTATTTTAAATTTTACGTTATTTTTTTTTATTCAAATCATATCATTTCTTCAAAAAGCCTTAGAATAAAAATAATATTGTTTTAATAATATATGTTGTAGATAAGTTCGGATTCAAGCTAGATCTTGTAATTATAATTAAAACATATAATTAGAGTTGAAACAAAGAGGATAGAAGAAGATCATAAAAAGAAGAAGAAGTAGTAATCAATTCTCTATTAAACAAGATCTGCAAGGAAAACATTAATAGCCAAGCAAGTAGTTGCCTAAAATGTTTTGTGGTGATATTGTTTTTTAATTTTTGGTAGATTATAAATTTTATATTCTTTTTCATTTTTGTATTTGTTTCTTTTTTTAAAATGAATTTAAAAAATAACTATTAAAATATTATTAATTATTCTCTGAATACCATGAATTTTTTTTCCAGCCAATTCAAGAAGATTTCCTCATCAAAAGACTTTTTTCATTTTCCACTTACCTTATATTCTAGCCAAGAGAATCACATAATTACAAGAAATAATAATTTTAAAATTTAAAATGATTTAATAAGTTATCTTGAGTTCCGATTGATAAAGTCAAAAACTCAAATTAACACAATAATTTAATTTTTATGAAATGAAAAAAAACTATATTTTTTTAAAAAGCAAAACATCAAAATAATATGATTGTTTTTTATCGATTAACCTAATTCAGTCAAAAATCAATAATCAACTTGTTGATTTAAAAACAAGTTATTTTTCAATACTATATCTTTTTTATTCATTTTTTGGGAAAAAAAAGGGCTCCCGGGTTTTAAGACTATATATATAAAACTTCTCTTGCTTTCACAAGGTCCCCAACCCCACAAAGCTAGCATCCCTGGTGGAACCTCCTTAGCTGTTACATGCCACACACACGCACAGTACCAGACAAAAATCTCCCCATATATAAAGGCCACGATTCTTGCTCAGTTGCTCATTATCATCCATGTGCCCCAAGTTACTCATGTTTTGAGCCCCTGAACACATCAACCAAGTTCTTGTTCTTGTCTTGCCACTCTAGTCTCTTGCTAACTAAATATATCATTTTTTTGGGCGGTGAAGCATGGCTAGGTTTGGTTTCTTTTTTTTGATTTTTGTTGGGATCTTGGTACTTCAAGCCATGGCTGATGATAATTCTGAAGTTCAAAATGGAGTGAAGCCGAAAGGAGTTGAAGAAGGAGGGAAGCCCGCATCAAGTCCTATGCAGGCAGAGACAGAGTCAGGAGAAGGAGAAGCTGAAGCTGAAGCTCCTGGGATTAGAAGGCTAGGAAAACATCATTCATCTGATAAGTCTGTTGCTGGTGGTGGTGTTATCCTCGGTGGTCTTGTTACTGCCATTTTTGCTGCTGTTTTTTGCTACATTAGAGTTACTAGAAGAAGACATGGTCATCAAGGTGGCCATTGATGTAATGGGCTTCAAAGTTTGGTGATTCTTGTGGGGTTTTGTGGTATTTTAGGTTCAAATTGTCAAGTATAGAAAAGTAAAGGAATGGTGAATATAGACTGAGGTTTTCTATACATTTTTTGCATCTCTTTTCTTTTTGGGAGTTTCAATTGTTGTGTTTTGGACTGGATTTTGCTAATAAATAAGCTAGGAATTAGTTGTTAATTATTAGAGAAATTTGAAGACTTTGAGAAACCCTACAATTTGCTTAAAATAGAAGGAAAAAAAATACAACTCCAGAGTAAAATTCTTTGGCAAACCTCAAACAAGTCCCTCAACTATATAGAAAACTCTCAAATAAGGATGGAAAACTCACGTTTTCTTGAGAATTTTGGAGACCCAAATGAGATTTTTTTTTAGAGCTCAAATAAGGATGGAAAACTCAAATAAGTCCCCTTGTGGATTGATTTGGAGCTCAATATATGACTTAGGTTGAGTTAAAATAAAAAAATGGATGGAAATTATTCTAATTAAATTTAAATAACTTTGCAGTCTATTTATAATCCGTTAAAATTTCATTGAAATTCTTTTTAAAAAACAAATATTTTATAACTATTTTTGTAAATCTTAAAATCTAAATCAAAATTTAAATTAACGCGTATGAACTCCTCAAACTTATAAATTTATACTCGGAAGAATTCATATGGCTGGCAGAATTTAATAAATTTGGTCAGGTGCTGCACGTTTTGACTTGGTTAAAAAGCTACAAATCGGTTTATAAAGATTCGGGCGATTAAAAATTAATGATAGCAATTATAATTTAAAATATTTTTTATTTAGAAATATATTAAAATAATATTTTTTTTATTTTTAAAAATTATTTTTTAATATCAACATATTAAAATAATTTAAAAATATATATAAAAGAATTTAGCAAAAAAAAAAAAACCAAGAATAAATAGACTGAATTTTAAAAGAAATAGTGACAGTAATAACCACAAGAAGAAGAAAATTTGTCCAAAAAAAAAAATCACAAAGTTTTAATTCTAAGATAATTTAATGTTAAAAAATAAAATTTTTAAAAAATAATTTAAAAATAATAAAATAAAGCGTTTTTAGTCAACCTAAACTAGTATGTTAAACTAATAAACCGTATCATGAGGCTGAATCAATCTCATTAAAAAAAATTAAAAAATATATTGTTGGTTAAACCAAGGTTAAAATTAAAATAAAAACAAAAAAAATTTTAAAAAATAAAACACTTCCAAACCATGATAAGGATGATGCAAGTAGTTAACCTCGTATGGCTATAAATTAACGTGTTCCATCCTTTTATCTTAACAATTTTTTTCTTTAAATATAAATATAAAGAAAAGAGGTGGTGAGGTACGATGATATATAATAGAATTAATTAAATTAATATGGAGAAATTTGATTGAGTATACACATAAATAAAAAATACATCGAATTATTAAAAATAATAAGAATATCTTTATTTTTAGAGTAAATACCACCAATTATTTTTAAAATAATATAAAGTTTCTCATGGGACAAATGTTGACAATGGCAAAACTACCCAAGTAATTTTAGGACAAAGTATCAAATGCAGTAAAGCTAGAACCAACTACAAAGCAAGTCCTCAGCTATCCCTCCCTGTTCATGTCACTTCAAGACCTGCTCTCATTAATACAAATTTCTAGAGCTACCATTGACTCCTACTGAATCTCATGCACCAGCTTGGACTCAAATTCAAATTTGGACTTTTTTCATGCCAGCACATATAAGGCTGTGATCCTCTAGAATCTAATTGCCATTGGAGGGTGTATGTTTAGATTTTGTGATTGTAATTTGAAAAAATAAATTATAGTTTATAGTTTTTTTTACTAAGTTTTTTGTATCCTAATGTCTCACCCTTCTTGTTTGGACAAAAGATTGAAATAAAAAAGGAAAAGAGAAAAAAAAACATTTTAAAAAAAAGAGTTTTGAAATGAAATTATATTTTTCCAAACACATGAAAACCCTAGGATAGAGGACAAGAATTAAGAGATGGTCAAACCAAATCCAATCCATACCTAATCCTAATTTCAAGTAAAATTAGATAAATATATTGATCTTGATTATATTATAAACGGTTAAGGTTATAATTCCATTCAGTTAGGTCAAATTATCATCTAAAAAAAAGAAATAATTATAATTATAATTATTACTATTTGACATAACAGGTTAATTTTTGCTCCTTCAGAATTTGAGTTTGTGTAACAATCTTTGCTCCTTTAAGAATTTGAGTAATAATTATAATATGACAGGTTATTTTTTTAAAAAATTTATTATAATTATAATTTTCATCAGAATTTATTTTTAAAAAATTATTTTTCATATCAAAACATCAAATTTATATAAAAACACTTTGCCTTCTTAGCAATCTCCACAGCATTGAATTCACCATCCAGCAATGCAACAAGACCAACCAGACCAATAAGCAATTACCTCTCATTGAATGCGTCAAGAACTCTAAGGGAATCTAGGTTCCTTATCACGGCTACCCTTCTCTTGCTTTCCCCTGAAATGTTCTTTTTATCTCCTAACATAACCATCTTTGCCATTAAAGACTCTTCCCTTTCTAATACCTCCCTCCCTCCCTGGTTCTTGAAAAAAATCCTTCAATACCACCTCTCCTTTGAAACTATCTATGGAGGATGTCTTTAAGAAACCTCAAGGCAGTTGCTTCCCAACACTTGTCGGTCAAAAGAAACTTGCTGCAACTAGGATTGATGAGAAAGAAAGACTGCTTGAGATCAATCATGTATTGGTATCACAGCCTGACATGGTTCTTGAAAGACATTGCAACTCATGGTGTTCTTGCACCACTTTCATCACTGAGGTCCAAAGATGTTTCTCTTGGATGGTAGCCTATTCAAGCTCCAATTTGTGATGCAATTTCCAATTTAGTTTCAGATGCTAATGACCCCAAGATCATTGTTGAATGGACAAGGATTATCCATTTGCTTAGCTCCCACAGAATTGTGTTATTTGCAATTGGATTGAATTCTGTTATTAACAGGATTCTTGCGGATCACCAAAGCTTGAGTTCTGTAACAATCTTTGCTCCTTCAGAATTTGAGTATGTGGCATCTTCATCTCCGATGCTTGAGAAGATTGTGAGGTTTCACATACTGCCTCCCAGGGTTACATACATTGAACTCGCTGCATTGCCACATAAACAACGACTGATGACATTGCTCCCTTATGAAGATCTTATGATTATTAATGGTGCAAATGTCATACAGGGTTTGTCTATTAATGGAGTAGAGATTGCAGCACCAGAAATCTTCTCATCAAGGAAGCTCATAGTTCATGGGATTTCACAAGCTTTCGAGATGGCTAAATTTCCTAGTGCATCAAGATAGTGGTTAGCTTCATTAGACCTGTTGATAAGCCTTCTGTTCATCCATGCGTTTGATGCACAGTCCAGATAGAATAGTTCCGTTGTTGCTCCATCCCCTGGATGTAGCAAATGCCTTTGGGCGGTTTTTCTAAGCTGAATGAGTACTCGTGTGTTGAACAGGGATATAAAGACTTCATTGTATCTGTAGTTCTTAATTCAACCATGCTATTTAGGTGCTAATGGGTTTTACCCAAATATATATTTTCGCTGGTTGTCTGCTTGAGACCTTGCAGACAACTCAACCAATAGATCTTTCATTTTCAGAAATGAATGGCTGGTTTACTGCTAATGAAAAACTTGGCTCAATCAAAGGTTTAAAAGGTGCAAGAGCCTTGGTGGATGGAGAAGTAAGGATCGTGAAGATGGAGTTCTAATAGAACATAATACAGAAACAAAGATAAAGGGTGAACACATGGATGTAAATAATAACTTGGTCTAAAAATACCTTTATTGATTCAATTCAGTATAAGACTAGAAGGAAACCATCTCGATCAACAATTACTTGCATGAAGTTTACTTTGCTGTTCAATGCCACTACCGAATCTTGAAAATGGTATGGCCAGAAAAAATGGATACGCAAGCAAAAACTAAATGCTTGTCTTGGATGTACTTCAGGAAAAGACAGCTGGAATTAATATTCAAGGGCAAAAATAGTCTGCATGAAAATCTTACTGAATTGTTCATGAACACTTCGACTTAATGCGGTGTCATAAATCAGACACTAACAAGCCATTTATCTCTGAAGAATCATGTGTCCCATGGCAAATTGCAACTTCCTCCTTGATGACAAACTCCATTTGCTAAAGCAGCAAAATAGTTGAGCTTCACTCCAAACAAATTGCTGATCATCAAAGGAGATATTACATGTACTAGCACTGAATTTGCATTTTTTCTTTGACATCCATCGATTATGCCTCTTGAAGCCCTTCATTGATTGGTACAGAAAACTACAGAAAAACAATTTTGACAAGCCAAAGTCATTTACCAGCTAAGGAAATGGATTCAACATAAAACAGTATAGTAATCTTCTTCAAAAGGCAATACTTATTTACTGTGCCAACAAAATCATATAAATTCATTTATACAATGTTACGATTATATCTAAATTTATTAATACTAGTTATGAGCATCCAATCACCAAGGTTCATAATTATTAGTTTCGTTTCATATATATATACAAAACCAACACGAAAGTTGCAAGATAAAGCAAATGGCACAATAGAATCACAGTGCCTGTTACTGAAGGGAGAAAAGAACCAGCACGTCAGTCTGCCGATTCTCAACTTTCTAAGGAATAAAGACATAAACTAGACTGCCAAAATACAATTCGTGTATAAAGAAACTCTCTAGTTAGATTCAGAACTAATACTTAGATTCAGAACTAATACCAACAGAGCCACTGAAAGAGATGTGAAGAAACATGAAAAATACAAAATCTAATTCCTCCAATCTTAAATTCTAAGAAAAAGTCCTTAGCTTATTCAGATTGTAGGAGCTTCAATCATCCAATGGTCAAACAATGTTGCTCTTTTTTCTTCCCAGCTGAATTTTCCACTTCCAATGCCATTTGCCAAAGATTATTAAGATTCAGTTTTGGATTAATATCAACAAAGACTAATAATTTTCATTACCAAAAGCAAACTACAGTAACTGTCAAAAATCATCAACAGAATTACAAACAGAAATTAACACCAACCCCAAAACTGATACAATAAAATCAATCAAGGAAAAAGGAAGCATAATTACCGATGGAAATCATGAAGAAGAAGAAGAAACACCAACTCTCATAATAATCCTCGTCATCCTTATCCCAATCAATGTAACATTCTCAGCGCCAACAAACATAGACTTCCTAAACAATCCAACAATTGCATCCACCTCCACTCCACCACATTCCTCTACAACAACCACACAAACCCCACCATTCCTCACAGTCCTCTCCATCTCCCCAGCAAACCTCAAAGGAAACAAAGCCTCTTCTAAATGAGCACTAAAAGCCAAATCAAAAACACCATCAAAAAAGGGCAAGTTATTGGGGTCAGCCCTTTTAACTAATGGCAAAGAATCCACTATCTCAACACCAGTAACATCACTAACACCCATGTTATTCAGCGCCATCACTTCATGTCCAGCACCTGCTGAAACACAGAGTACTTTGGTTTCATTGTTCAAAAGATTCAGACTTTGGAAGAAAGTTGTGAAAGAAGAGACTTGAGAAAGCCAAGATTTTGAAGACCAAAGTTTCAATCTTTTCTTGGTAGGATCCATGTAAGGGTGGTTTAGAGAAGGGTCGCATGTAGAAGAAGGGAATTTGAGGTGGGGTTTTGTGGGGGGTGTGTTTGGTGGGATACAAGTTTGTGGGGTTTGAAGAGAAAGGTAGAGAAGGGTGATTGTGGCTATGGCTATGAAAACCAATGAGACTTTGTTTAAGAAATTTTCAATGTGTTTCTCCATTGGGTTTTTGGGTTTGGTTTTGTTAGTGGAGGATAGGCAATTGAGAGTTTTGATTTCGATGCATTGTTGATGATGGGGAAGAAGAAAGAGGGATCAAGAAGAAAGAGTTTGGACATGACAATGGAGTTTTTGTTTGCTTTGGTACGATGTCGTTTCGTGTGACAAGTGTGTTTGGTAACGGACTTGTTTTATAAGAAAGGCTTGTTTTAGACTACGGTCACCCTTGTAAAGCTTTCAACATCAAAAAGATTTTCTAGCCATAAGTTCTCAAATCCAGGATACAGGTTGTACTTTTAAATTCAGTTTATTTGCGTGTTTTAAAAATACTTTTTATAATTTTTTTAATATTTTTTTTATTATTTTGATGTTTTAATATAAAAAATAATTAAAAAAATATATTATTTTAATATATTTTTAAATAAAAAATATTTTAAAAAATAATAATTATCAAACCACCGAACACTTTCTTAATAATAGTTTATTCTATTGTTTTTTCAAGTGAAGTTGAATCAGATTAGATTTCATTTTATAATAATAAAACTTGATGAACCCAATTATCCAAGCGAAACAGAGCTGTGCGAGCTTAGAAGGGGATGAAGACCAAAACAGAAGATCACCATGCTAAGAGGCACCCATCTTAGCTAAGATATATGCACAAGTTCATATGCATCACGCAGCACATCTTCCCTGCAAAATTTCTTTAATGGCTTCAAGCAATACAGAACAAGGGTGATAGACGAGTTCATCTGATCAGGCTTGCAACAATACTGTTGGGAATCTGATTCAAGACTAACATCTTTTGTTGCCCAATTCCAAGCTTATTGTTGACACCATATTTGTTATGATCCATATAAGTATAAAGGAACCTGTGATGCGAATATCAAGCAACCATGTCCACTCCTAATTAAACCGCCTGGAACCAAAGGGCCAATATTTTACTAAATGAGCTCCCATCTGCATTTACATCAACCTGTTTTGAAGGAAGACAGCTCCAGCAGACAGACCGCTAGCGGCGAGGAGCAATGCAGCATCCCATTTAAGGCACTGGCACAATCATCACCAAGTCTATGAACATTTTAAGTATGCACAAAGCCAGACAGAGAATGGTACAGCAAGTAATAATAAAGTTTAAAACGTTAATCTCTGATTCGACATTAATCTGCTATAATTTGAGATAAAACCATTCAGCTGAAATGATCCACTGCTGCTGCTGAATTAACTTCAGCCTATACATAATTAGGCAAGGCAGGGATGCTATCCTCCTGTCCAACACATCAATCACACAGCAGATGCAAAAACTACTCAACATATGTTGATTGAAGAAGAAAGAAGAACACAATCGACAACTCGGGCTATGAATCAACAGTCATATAGATAAAGGCAGTTAGATTTAGCCAAAAGTTAAAACAGAAAATGAGAAAATCTGAATTCTATAACTCAGAAAATCAAATAATCTACACTAGCATCATAAACAAATTAAATCCAATAATTTTTTTTTTAAAAAAATGAATACATATTATCATAAGAAAATGTTCAGTTTGTTTGAACAAAACAAATATACATCCGTAATGCTTCATTATCACAATTAATTTTGATAATTACATATTGAAAGATAAAAAATTTCATGAAGAAAATGCATTATATTACCCAAGTTTCAACCAATCCACTTCCTAAACAATATCCATGCAAGTTAAAATGAGAATGGTTGAAATCAAAATTCGTAATGCTCCATTCTCACAATAGAATGGCAAAGAACCCAGCATATCTTTGCTCTTGTATCTCGTTCTAGTTGAATAAGTGCGAAGATCAAACTAGAAACGTGATTGCACCATACCCAATTGCTGTTGAAGATGAAATATTGAATCAATAAAAGCTGAAGCGACTAAGTGACTGCCATGGCTGACTCTATTGTCTGATATACAAGAGAAGATAGGTGACTTGGATAAGGCTTGTTCCTTCCATAAAAAGAGAGGGAGTTTGAGATGGGTGCGGTTTTTTTTTCTTTGGTGGAATTCCTATACGACTTTCGATTAGTTTTTTGGGATTATAAATGCAGAGACAGCGAGAAAGGAAGGGAAGAAGATGAGGGAAGACTTGGACATGGCAGCGGACGGCTTATGCATTGGCAATCATGTCGTTTTATATGGCCCAAAGTGGCTAAGCTAGAGTTTGGTAATTTCATTTTGTAAATTATTCAAACAAAAATATAAATATAAATTATTCAAACAAAAATATAAATATAAATTATTCGACTGTTTCGCACTCTGATGCAGGCTGAAAACACATCATCTTCTTTTCCACCCAAATTGTTCTTGCTATCAAGATTTAAAAAAAAAAAATATTCAACGATAAATATAAATAATTTAAAATTTATTATCTTGAACAGATGAAAAGTCCTTACCCGTGTTAGCTCAATAAGATGAAAATAACATTGTTTCTACAAAATAAATGCTTATTTTACCATGCATTTTAGTTAGCTGATTTCTCATTACAAATTTTAATCTCGTTACACATTTCTAATTTCTGCTCATTTTATGACCTTACTCCAAAACTTATCATTTTAATATTTTTTTACACCTTTAATATTTTACCTTACTCCAAAACTTTTCACCTCAAAGGAAACCTTACATTAAAACTACAAAAGCTATCAAATAAAGACATCATAGACGTAGAAGGAAGCTTTATAAGAAACAAATCCAACGCAAGAGGTGAGAAAGAATCCAATGGTTTAAAATCAATGAGTTCTTGCAAGTGTGCAAGAATCCTGTGTTAAAGTTACTTTTAACAGTCAAAAAGGGTAGAAATCTTTTATTAAAGGTGTACGTTCACTATTTTTCATGTGCATGGCGTTGAATATCTCTACAAATTTCTATTTTGTCTCCTCTAAACTCCAATTAATCTTGGCAGATTGGTATTTTCGGAGGCAAAATCGTGACATATTACATATCCTGGCTCTTCAGTTCAAAATAAACCCTACATGATATTACAAAACTAATTGACACAATCAAACAAAAGGGTATTTAATGAGCTTGCATGAAATTTCACATCTCTTTCACAAAGAGCTTACTGCACCATTTTTAAATTAAAGGGAATAAAGGTTAAGAGTTTGCAAGGAAAATAAAATAAAATAAAGAGCTTAAAATCATGACACATTAGCACTAATCCAAGCGTTTCTGCACCTCTAGCCTAACTGTTTGCATATTGGAAACAAGAAGTTACTACAATGTCACCACAGTACATCTGCTGGTGCTGCTGTATTCACTTTAGCCCACACAAAATCACAAATCATTAATGCTATTCTCTCATTCAGCACATCTTTCTGAAAGCAGGTAGGGATCTTAATTTCTGAAAGCAAGTTGGGATCTGCTCATTATAAGTTGATTCAAGAAAAGAAAGAAGGGTAGATGTGCATGGAACTGAATGGAATATAAATTAAATAAAAAAAAAAAGGGTCCAATATTACAAGCAGTTTCAAAGACAAAAACAAAGAGGCTTATCATACATTCAAAGCACTGGTTGCGCCGTGTAACATAACCCTATTAGCATACTGGAAACAAGTAGTATTACAACACTATATGTTGCAGCAGCCTGAAAAATCAATAAAAGTTATAGTTTGTCGAATACATAAGACAGTACATATACCTAAGAATCAAGCAGGCATATCTGTAGATTTTGCTGAGGGGATCTGAAGCGTTCATCCGATGTGGCATCGCTCCGCTTCCAAAAGCTTTTAAGATTTAGCTAGTAAATCTATCTTTGCAAAGTCATTGATTATAGTAATTAAAGGAAAAATAATAAATGACTTTGCAAAGAAGGATTACTAGCTTAATCATAAACACAATTTTACATAATTATACAAATTACCTTATCCGAACTTCACAGCTAAACAGTATCCATCCATCTATTAAAGCTATGTTAATGATAATTATAGCTGAAAAATCTTATATTCCATTTGATTGCACAAATAGAATATATATTCGTAATGTTTCATTCTCACAATCGATGACTATGTATGATGAAATTCATGAACAAAAGAGAGAGCAAAAACATGTTTCCCTGAAATCTTCCACTAATTGTGATACTAGAAAAATCAAAATATAAAATAGTTTACAGTTACACCATACCAGGAGAGTAATGGTTGAAGAGACAGATGAATTAGAGGATGGGAACTTTGGAGATGACAGCCGACTGCTTACTTTGCTTATCACGTCCTTTTATAGGGACAAAAGAGTGCTGGGTAGGGTTTCAGTTTGTTTATGTGGAGTTTTTGGTAATTTCATATGAATTAAACTATAAATAGTAAATACCTTCTAGACGTGAAAGCAGTAGATTCGTTTTTTTTATTTAGTTATTAAGATCAATGGTGTAAATCATTTTCTGGGCCATGGTGCTTTTGCCTAAGCCCCCCATCCTCACAAAGCCAACGCTGTGGAGTGCCTTGTCTGCATAAATAATCCACCCTTTTATCTCTTTTGCATCCTTTTCCAATCCGATCCTGTTGGACGTGTCAAAAATCTGAGAGGTAAATCCTGTCATTTGGTGTAAATTTTCTTCGATGCTCAATTGTTGCGGTGTCAAACAGCCCCCAAGCTATTCTCCATCTGCTCTATTTGCAAACTGATCTCCTTCAACTTCTTGCCAGTCCGATAAGAGAATAATGACTTCTCAGGCGAGAAATCGAAGCAGTGGTCATCTTTCTGATATTGTTTCTCTAATTAGGCAATCTGTCAGCAAGTCATCAGCTTCATAAATCAAGTCTTTGATCCGAATCATTGTCAACTTCAGAGCTTTCTTCTTATTTTTGAGGGTCTTGTGTCATTGAGAAAGGCCCTCTTATACTCCAGTTGTGTCCTTTTCAATCATGTTTTATGTGTTTAATGAGTGAAATGCAGTACTCTTACAAGTACTTGTTAAGTGTGTAATTTAACTATGAACAAAGACAGCGGAGAGCCCTTCATAAATTTTACCTTCGATACTCTTCATCTTAGCATCACCTCCCTAATGCCAGGACAAGATGGCTAGCATAATACAGTACAAGATGTTTTCTGCTTCCATTACAAGCAAAACGAAGATTCATCTTAAACAAATTTAGAAAACAATCCAACTATCCAAGCATACAAAGCTCATCACCAAGTACATGATGAATGCGCGTGCGACAAACGCTCACATAGAATCAACGAATGGAAGGACATTTCGGTTTGATTCTTGAATTGTGGAGCTTATGGATTCTTCATTCTTCACCTTCCCTCCATAAAAACTTGTTTGGATGGGGAAAATTTCGGAAATTAATACAGCTCCTGACCTCTGCATTGCGTAACAAAGGCATATCCTCTTCCAGGTTCTTCCAGTCTAGCTTTAAGCTCTGCAATTTATTGAAACATAAACCTTCAACATTCCAAGTAAAGAGTCTTCCATTCACTGATTGAGGACTGGTTTCGAAGAAGTTGATGTCTGAATCCTGAATACTGATGTACTGTAAATTAGAAAGTTTTTCAGGATTAATCCATGCAGGAAGTGTTTCGCAGTGATAACCCCCAATATACAGCTCCTGAAGGCTAGGAGGAGGATAAAGGTCATCGAGCATCATTAAAGTATTGTGGTCTTTACAATATTGGGCATTCAGCTCTAGAACCTTAAGTTTCTTGAGCTTTGATAACACCTCCGTTTCATTTTCTGCAATTTCACTGTGAGCATTTAAGTACATTCGAAGTACTCTAAGTTGGGATAGATCCTGAAGCTCAAGAAGATGACAACATTGTTCGTTAGATAAGCGCCCCACCACAAATCCAGACAATTCTTGAAGCTGTGAGAGCATTCCAATACCCTTGGGTAGGTAAATGAGAGGGCAAGACCTCAAGTCTAAGACCACCATATTTTTCAGATAAGTTATAAATGGATGTAGCATGAATAAATCAGTGCAACCGTATAAAACAAAAACCTGGAGGTTACGAAGTTTTTTAATTGAAGATGGTAATTCTCCGATGCCTCTAACTCCACTAAGATTCAAATATGCCAGGTGCTTTAACGAAACAATCCATTTCAGGAGATCCTGCACAGCGGTGGTTGCCAATTCAAAGTAAGATAGATCCAACACTATGAGGGAACTAAGACTTTCCATGTCTTCACAACAGAGTCCTTGAATACTTGACATCATTAACAAGGCCCTGAGCTTTGAACAGTGTTTCAATGATTTAGTGCTCATTTCACTTGTGAAACCTAACCGCCTAAACTCTGATGTCAACTTCTGCCTGCCTTCTTCAAAGCTGCAAAATGACTCATCTTTTGCAATCACAATAGTCATATCACGAACCAGATCGTGCATTCTACAACTGTAGATTTTTCCATCGTAGCCTCTTTGGTCCACTCCTTCAACCAGACATCTTTGGACTAACTCTGTGAGATATACGTACCCCAATTCTATAGCAGTTTTGGAGTCCTTGCCCCGAACGAAACCCTCTCCAATCCACCAAAGCACTAACTGTTCAGCTGGAATCTCAAAATCTTCAGGGTAAATAGAGAAGCACAGAAAGAGTTGCTTTAGATGCACTGGGAGTGCATTGTAGCTCAGTTGCAGACAAGCAAATACTGAGCTAACCTGTCCTCTAGTTGTCAATTCATGGAAACCTCTATAAATATTTTTCCACTCAACAAGGGAGTGCCGTTTCTGTGATAGTAAAGCTGCTATTGTTTTGATTGCTAGTGGAAGTCCACCACATTTCTGAACAATATCTCTGCCTACGTTTTCAAATTGATGATCATCGCATATCCCCTTGCTCGCATAAAATGCGTACTTGCAAAACAATGACCAGCTTTCATCATCGTCTAGAAAACTAGGCCGATGAATTCTGGACTTTTCAACTCCCATATTGGTTGCAACTTCTTCATTTCTTGTTGTGATCATGATGCAACTGTTTTTACCAGTTGGCTTCTCCAGACCAGAGCATAACTGATTCCACAATCTATACTGATGCTCCAGACATTATCCATAACAATGAGACAGGTCATATGCTCAAGTAACAGGTGAATTTTGTGCATGATCTGGGCTTTGTCCTCTATTGGCAATTCTGATATTTCTTTCCCTTTTTTGTCTTCCAACTGTTTTATTTTCTCTGCTATTTCCTGATTCAATACAAATTCAACTTGCTCTAATGTCTCCAGGGATCTTCTTTCCCTTTCGTGCTCAAACCTTTCAATGGATCTGCTTTTCTTCTCTTGTTCTAAATTCTCCACAGATCTGTTTGTCTTTTCTTCATATAACTGTTTCAACATGCTCTTCATGATCTGTTCCTCACTGAAATCTTGAGAAACCGACAACCAAATCATATTCTTAAAGAAAGAACGCACTTCTTCATCATTAAAAAGTTTTTGGGCAATGGTGCTTTTGCCTAAGCCCCCCATCCCTATCATGCCAACCCTATGAAGTACCTTGTCTTTCGAAATAATCCACTCCTTTATCTTTCTTGCATCATGTTCCACTCCAACTTTGTTAGCTGGATCATAATCCTGACAGCTAAATCCTGTCACTTGGTGTACATTTTCTTGAATGCTGAACAGTTGCGGTGTCAGATAGACCCTCAAGGTATTCTCCATTTTCTCTATTCTCAAATTGATGTCTTTCAACTTCTTGCCTGTCCGATATAAGAATAATAACTTGCTAGCCAAGAAATTGGAGCAGCGCCCATCTTTCTGATATTCATCTCTGATTCGGCAATCTGTCAGCAAGTCATCCGCTTCATAAATCAGTTCCCTGATCTGAATCATTGTCAATTTCAGAACTTCCTTCTTGGTCTTGAGGGTCTCAGTGTCATTGAGAAAGGCCTTCATAAGCTCAAGTTGTGTCTTCATTCTCTCAAACTGACTTTTAAAATCAAGTGCATATTGAGCTTGGTTCATGAGAGCTGTAAACAATTCCTCCGTGAGTGTTTGAATCATAGCATCCACCAGTGCCATCACTTCACCTGTATGTAAGTCAACTGTAACATGCATATATTATAACTATTCGTCATCTTACTTGATAAATCATAACACTAGATAATATTATTATGAGCTGAGGAAGAAAAATTCCGGAATTTTTCAAGTAATCTGTTTTCAATATCCTTAGTAATATTTCCAAACTAGCAATCTTTCTAGTTTTTCAAGAAATTGGAGCAGCGCCCATCTTTCTGATATTCATCTCTGATTCGGCAATCTGTCAGCAAGTCATCCGCTTCATAAATCAGTTCCCTGATCTGAATCATTGTCAATTTCAGAACTTCCTTCTTGGTCTTGAGGGTCTCAGTGTCATTGAGAAAGGCCTTCATAAGCTCAAGTTGTGTCTTCATTCTCTCAAACTGACTTTTAAAATCAAGTGCATATTGAGCTTGGTTCATGAGAGCTGTAAACAATTCCTCCGTGAGTGTTTGAATCATAGCATCCACCAGTGCCATCACTTCACCTGTATGTAAGTCAACTGTAACATGCATATATTATAACTATTCGTCATCTTACTTGATAAATCATAACACTAGATAATATTATTATGAGCTGAGGAAGAAAAATTCCGGAATTTTTCAAGTAATCTGTTTTCAATATCCTTAGTAATATTTCCAAACTAGCAATCTATATTGTTGAGTGCTGCCACTCAATCTAGAACTAAATAAAATTCTCACATACATGAGACATGAGAGCAATTTTCCCAAGACTCTGGCGATCAAGAGGAAAGTGTAGCTGAAGGTAATGCTACAATGACATTACAGTATCAAACATTCCTTATGTGATTACGCATATTACAGTTACATTCGCCAATAAGGACATGAACTAATTGACATCCATATATATTCCTTGAGTCAGGAAAATCGAGGATTGTGTTACTAAGAGAGACAGGTGAATTGATGTTTGAAATTTTAAGAGAAAGATGAGACTAATGGGAGCATTAAAGTTTGGATTTGTAAGAGAAAACATTATTCTGCAATTTCCAATCTAATAGTCAATGATATGAAGCTAGCACTATTCCTTGTCAAGTAGATCAATTGATAAATCCATATGAATTATTGTAACATGCTCGCTATTTTTCCTTCTCTTATTTTTATCTTTGTTGCAACAGATATATTGAAAAGAGTTAACTAAAATGAGCATGCTTTCATGGTGGATTAATACAAACACCTGACCGCAGAGAAAAAACTAGGCCAAGAATACCTTAACCTAAGTGCAAAAATGCCAGCCTAAGAAATCCTAACCACTGGAACCGGAGAAACTGACATATGAATCCTTAAATCCTTTCAAATTTATTATCCTTTAGCTGCGAAGCTCCCAGAAGACAGCAGAATTTATGTGAAAAGGGTGAAAAATCTAACACAATAGAGGTTTTAGTTGACGTTTGTAAGAAGCAGGACTTGCTGGAAATCACAGAACAACTTCAAGGATTATAGGATTTTAACTCCTCCTCATTGAATTGGTTCCTAAGATAACAATGACAGGATTTGAAACAGAGTCCAACCCCTCCTACTTAGTCATTGCATGCACGCAAATTGTACAATTTAGACTGAAAAATGAACCAAAAAAAAAAAAACAGATATAAAAAAACAAGGGAACACAAGAAGAAAGTCTTGATTGGTGTTTTGCTCCATCAATGTTCTTGAAAAACTCTCACCTTCGTTTGTTTCACTTCTTGAACCAGAAAATAGAAGAGTCTGAGCAATAGATGTTGGGTTCAACTAGGCTAGTTTGAAGTTTAGGACTTCAACTTCCTTCTTTCCTTGAACATTTTGGATTTGTCATTTCCAAAGCAAAAGAACATAAGATTGTTCTGCATGCACATCAAACTACAAGTATATGAATCACAAGATCCAGGGGAAGTGAAATTCAGGAAGTCTTCCTAAAATATATCCCAAAAAAGTGATGGGAGGAAATGGATGTGGCTGTGTGGGATGATGGGGTTGAAAAGGAATACGAGGAATGAGGCTGTGGAGACGGTTGGGGGATTATTCAGGGGAGGCTGTTTCGGTTACTGTTGAGATGGTTGCAAGGATGGAGATATCAGATAAAAGGAGGGGATGGTGAAAATGAGGGGGTTGAAGTAAATGTGACCAAGTGAGGAGGTGAATAGGAGGCTTTGCGAAGAAGAGCAGGGAGGAGTCAAATATGTCGTCTCTTCTGTAGAGACTGCGAGAGAGAGAGAGAAAGGAACATAAGAAAAGTCAGAACCTTCTCCAAACCTTTTCAAGCCAGCGCCGAATTCCACATTTCGAATGAGATTGTTAACAGGAGTTACCAAGAAAAAAGGAAAATTACTCATACTCCGTCGAAATTTAAATGTGATAGTACTTTGTTTTGATTTTAAGAAATTATATTTTACATTCTATTTTGTTCTCCACTAATCAGACTATTATTCCTTCAAGAAAAAAATGACAGGGGAAAAGAAGTGCATGCTCCTAATCTCAGTAAAGAGAGGCTTGTTGATGCCGAAGATTCTGATCAATCGGATATGATGTCTTGTATTCGAACAACATGTATAGCCTCGTAGGAGATTCTGATCAATCAATCAAATATGATTTATTAGATAGCCTCGCAAATACATATTTGGACCATATGAATAGGTTTAAGCTATAATTTTTAATACGACTTTGATTGGACTCAAATTTTTTTGAAAGATTTTACAGGTCAATTTCTATATTCTGTTTTTTTTTAATTCCTATTCCTTAGGTTCTGCTGCATCACTACTGCTGGAATAGCATTCTGCAGCCATCAGAATAATTTTTCTAAATCTAGCTTAACGAAGCAGAATGCCACTGCTCGTACCTTCGACGAATGGGTTCTTCTTTCTTTTTTTTTGGCAACGAATCTGCTTGTTATCTTCAGATGACATTGCTAATGGGTTGCTATATGCTGCTTCTGAATGTTGTGTGTTTCCCTATATTTTAGAATCTTCTTGCTCTCATACTGGGGGGGGGGGGGTATCTAGATGTTTCACTGAATATGTTTTCTTGATTCGAAGGGCATATGGGGTTTTGGCTGTGTAGACATCTTTCAAGCCTGTAGGTGATTTGTAGAGGCTGATTTTCCATGTTGAAATTAACTACTATCTGGAAGTCATCTTACATCTTTTTTTGAAAGAGAAGGATTATTTCTCGATTGAAATGATCTTCACCAGTAAGAAGATAGCCCTTCTCATTTGAACTCACTCAGGGCCTTTTATGTGGTTGGCCAAATTAAATTAGCTTTCAATGAAGCTTTCCATGGTAATGTGGCGCGTGTGCTGACACCTTAGCTGCTGCAGCTCGCGACTCTGTATCAACTGTAAGGATTTTTCATTTCTTGTGTCTAGTTATCTTCTGTAAAAACAATAATCCTAAATCTCTCACAAAACAAAATCTAAGTGAACTAATCTGCCTCGGCTCTGTGTGTAGTTAGGGGGGTCCTTCATGCACCCACACAGCTTATTTAGGAAGAAATGATTCAAGAACAGCAAGCAAAATTGACGTGAACAGCAACCCGCAGCTTCTTTCCATCTACCGATCTCATGGACTAGACTTCCAGGATGTAGTTGTCGTTTCGGCATCTCACTCAATTGGGCTTGCTCGGTGCGTCACTCTCTGCGATCGAGATTTACAATGGTATAGAGTCCAATTTTGTTCCCTCCTTGAGGTCATGTTGCCCGCAAAGTGGTGGAGACCATGTTACGAAACCATTTGATTCAACTACAACAAGTTTCGATACAAAATATTTTATGGATTTGATGATTAAAAAGGGTATCTTCCATTCGCTAAGCACCTGTAAGGATTTAGTTTATGATCCGAGTTATAAAATTATGATAATTTATAAATAAAAATAATATTTTAAAACAATTTAATTTTTAATTAATTAAATATTAAAAGATTAAATTAAAAAAATACAAAAAATAAATAAAGTATAAAAAAATAATCTAAATCAATCTGGGTTAACATGCTAAATTGAGGTCAGGAAAATAAGATAATTTTATAAAAAATAAATCAAAAAAAATTATACAGTTAAATTCCTAATAAACTCAATGTTAAATGATAAAATTAAAAAAAATTAATTAAAAAAGATAAAAAAAACCCGAGTTAATTTGGCTAACCCACAAAACTCGTTACCCATATCATAAGATCATGATAAACCCATAAAAAAAATAAAGAAACAATCATAAAACTCATTTCTCGATTAATCCAATATTAAAAGATGAAGGTAAGAAAAAAAAATTAATTAAAAAAAAACAAAAAAAAAACCTGAATTAACATGGTTAACTTACAAAACTCATGTCTCAGGTCATGAGACTATGATAAATTCATAAAAAATAATCAAAATAAATTATGAAGTTCAATATCTAGTAAACCCAATATTAAAGAATTAAATTGAAAAAAAAAACTAAGTTTAAAATAAAAAATAAAAAAAAATCCTCAAAATTTTGAAGATTAAAATAAAAAGAGCCTTTATATTTCAATGGAATTCCAAATCTCTTAGTATATTTTAATTCTTAAATAAAAATATTTTAATTCCAAAGAGTTTTTTATTTTAAAAACATTTTTTTTTACGTTGAACCTTAGCTTAACATCTAATACTTCTTTTTAATTTTTTATTTATCAATAAACTAGGTAAGTGGACCCTATCATTAGATAAAACTTAATTTCAATATATATAAAATATTTTGATTAAAGATTACCCTTACTAGTCTAAGTCAAAAAAGATAAAAGAGATTTGCTTTTTTTTTTTTTTTAACAAGGAATCTCAATCCACCATCCTTTGCAAGATTTTTTTAAACCATTAGCGACCAATCCCACGAGAGAAATAATTGCTTGATTAGAAAGACAATAGACAGGGGATGCTCTACCTTAATAGCCAAACTTTTTTTTTTTTCAATATAGAAAAATAATGCTAAGAAGACGTAAGCATTAAAAAGATAAAAAAAAAATTAGGTTATTAATTTAATTTGTGTTGAAGAAGTTTGATGAATTTAAATAATAGAAATAAAAAATATAATGATAATAAATAGATTGATAATGTAAAAAAGATTAAAAAATTCGATTTGAGTTCATCAAGGAGAACATGCTAAATCTATAATTTAGTCGTGATATATATCAAGATAACACTGTTAAAAGCATAATCAATAAATTTATGAAACTTAATTATCAAACAACTTAAATGTTGAAAGACAAAGCTAAAAAAAATAAAATAAAAAAACCTGAGTCAACCTGAATTAACCTGCTAGCTTTGCAATTATGGACATAAAATTGAAATAACCTCATTGAAAGAAAATTGAAAAATAAAAACCAATTCCCAATAAATTAAATATTAAAGAATAAAGTTGAAAAAAAAATAATTTAAAAAATAACAAAACAAAATTTTAAATCATCAAAACGCTAAAGAATGAGATTGAAAAACAAATAAAAATATTCAAAACACAAAAAATAACAATTAAAATAATAAAAAATAAAGTTAACATAAAAATAATGACTAATTAAAAAAAAAAAAAAACCTCCGTGTTTGCTCTCCCTCTATGCATCACTTACCAAAGAGATAAATAAATGAAAAGTTTTCAGTTCATTGGTGCACAGCAGTATCCTGACTTTCTTGGCTGTCTTGTAGTGTCATCTGTTGATTCTCCTCATGAGAGAAGGAATCTATCACATATATTCATGTTTATTGAGCAAGCAAGTGGGAATGCTTTGTGCTCTGTGCTTAATTAGCACCCTCCATCAACAGCTTGCTTCCCTAGCTATCTAGTCGGTCCTCGCAGTGTCAGTTGACACTAATTGTTTCGGGAAATAATTAATTAATAAAAACATAGAAAACAATTTTAATTACTAACAAATTAACATTATAATATAAAGATTCCATTCTCCTTCATCAATTCTCGTTTCTCTTCTGCATTGACTTTCAACCAAATATAGACTCGCAAAATAATCTGGAAACCATGGCTACAGTCCTACACGGTTTTTGAAGGTAGTAAAACCACCATCTACAACAAGATTGTGACCACTTACATACTTGGATTCATCACTAGCAAGATAAAGAGCAGCCTCGGCAATATCCTTAGCTTTTAGTGTTGCTCCCTTTAGATTCCCAAGCCCTCTCACAAGTTCCTCCATCTTCTCCATTTCTTCCTCGCTTGGAGCACCAAAATCCTTGCATTTCTCATCATCATCTCCATCTTCCTCGCAACCCCTCCATGCATTAACAAGCATGGAAGTAGCCACCCCAAAAGGAGATATACAATTAACCCTAATCCCATATCTGCCTAATTCACAAGCTGTGTTCTTTGTTAACCCTACAATAGCATGTTTTGAAGCTGTATATGCATGAGGTCCAAGCCCTCCAATTATACCAGCTACACTAGCTGTGGAAATGACGCAGCCACTTCGTCGAGGCACCATGACTCTTGCTGCATGTTTCATGCCAAGGGCAGCTCCTCTAACATTGATTCTCATGATATTATCAAACTCATCAGCATCGAAATTGATAATGCTTTTGTGCTTTGATTGATTGCCAAGAACTCCAGCATTGTTGAAAAGAATGTCCAGCCGGCCGTATTGAGAAATTGTTAGGTTGATTAGACTTTCTATTTCTTCTTCTAAACACACATCACAGCGTACATAAACTGCTGAAGGAGATAAAGATTCAGCTAAAGCAATACCATTAGCATCCTCAATATCAGCAATCACTACCTTGGCTCCATGCCTCACAAAGAGTTTCACTGTGGCCTCTCCAATCCCTCTTGCACCGCCTGTTATAATCGCAACTTTTCCCTCCAACCTGTTTACGCAGAAGTAAAATTTAGAAACCAAGGTAACATTGAAGTATAAGTAGTTTGAAAGACAAGCTATGCGTATCAGGTATTACTTCGATACATAACATCTTACAATATTTCTGGCATTGACATGTCATATGCTAGCATGTGTAATAAAGCCACAAAAAAGAAAGAGGGAGAGAGTAAAAAAGGAGTGATGATCACCTTTTATATGAGAGAGATGAGGAGCTATCCTTGCCTATGACATGATCAATCCCTTGAACTTGAAGGGTTTTCTCTGGTATCACTTGAGCTAGCATGGTTCAAGGAGAGAAAGGGGGAGATCAGGGATCAGGGAGGGGGAGGGGGGGAGAGGTGATTGAATGAATATTGTGGTGAAAAAAAGGAAGGGCGCCTTTTATAGGAATCCACGAAGGTATAGTGGCAGCCTGGGGTTGGCTTTCGTTGTCTAGTGGAAGGAGCTTTCTTAGTAGGTTCTCAAAGACCACAAACCTCGCCTGTCCCTCAAGTACCGTGCTTTTTTTTTTTTTATATATATATAGATAATATCGATGATTATATAAAAAACAGTCATGACAAAGAAACAGTACAAGAGTTCCCTTAAGCAGCCCATGTTACCAAAACTTTTACACCTAGTTATTCTCTGGCACCAAGTTTATTTATCTCAGGATCTTAGATGAACAAGAACAAGGGATAATGTATTCAATGAATTAAGGGTAACTAACGATTTGATTATTGTCTCGGAGCAAGCATAGGAGACAAAGATAAAAATAATAAGTTTTATTGTATTTTCTGTTTTAAGAGTACTTAAAATTTATTATAAAACTATTACAGAAATAAATTTATTTTATGTTCTTATTTTTTAAATCAAATTTGTTTGTCTTTTATCATTTGTCCTTTCTTCTCATGTGACACTAACCAAAATAATCTAAATTAATTAGTTTCATTAATTTTTATCAACAAATAGTTGCCGCCGCGGCGCTACCAATAACCTCTAGCATTTGAATCTTTATGGTGCATTCAATTCAGTGCATTTTTGTTACAAATACTACTTGGTTCAAGCTTATGAATTCCATGAACAGGGAAGGAACGTTAAGGTTGGTTATTTATAAAAAAGAAGAGAGAATGAAGAAAGTGCAATAAGAGATTGTTTCCAAATTTGAAGGAATTGGTGACTTTTTCAAGCCTAGAGCTACGCTTTGTTGATTGCTCTTTTGTGTGCTTTTGCATGCTGATAAGATTGTTGCCTCCATCAGTATACAGGAGGAGTAGCTAGAGAATATATATTGGTTGACCAAGAAGATTTATTGGAGATAAAATTCAAACCGTTAGGCATGGCTGTGGATACATGCATAGGATCGAGGGAGTCTTGGAGAGTATAATAATTATTATTTTTTAAAAAAATATATTTTTAATATTAGTATTTTAAAACAATTTGAAAATATCAAAATACATTAATTTAAAACAAAAAAATAAAATAAAATTTTAATTTTTTTAAAATATAAAAACAAACAGAGTATGAATGAAACAACAAAAACCCTACTCCTTTTAATTAAATAAGGCGAGGAACAACAAGAAATTTGTTTGTTAATTACTTATTGGCAGTTGCTTCCATATCCAATGATTTCAAGATTTTGGGAACATGCAGTGATCAGATAAGACTCGACATTTAGAAGATGCAAGATATGTTTTATAAGTAAAATCGTTGCTTTTATTTCATTAATTATTAGGCTAAATGTCCAGGGATGTTTTCTTATTACTAGATCATAATTATCATATAATTCTATGCTAATACGATGGATATATTCTTCAAATTGTTAGAAAAAAAAAAGATAGTTTCGATTGACACATGTTAATACAATAATATTTAATTAAAAAAAACCACATCAAACATAATATATGTCTATAAACATATTCAAAGACACTTGTCAATGAATTACCACATAACTTAGAGGGATTTGCACTAACTAGTCCTATTAAACAATGGTTGGTGCCAGAAGTGATTGCTCCATTTTCTCAGGAATGCGACAACTATCTTATAAATATAAATAAAATGAATTAGAATGAGGTATGTGTAAATTAATCTGAATATCATTTTAAAAAACAAAAAAAATCTAGAGTGAGTGAGCCAACCATATTCTTTTATGATGGAACAATCACAATAGTCAAGATTGGTCTCTATGATTCGTGATGTGAGGGTTGAATATATTTAAGATTTGGGTTTAAAAATTCTTCAAAATTTGTATTGATTTCAATTATAATAAAAATAAATTTCAGCTCGTGAACATAGACACAATTGAATTTCGTAAAATTATTATATTGTTTGTTTATTTATTTATTTATTATGATGTATATTCTCTAGCTATAATTAACTTCCACCCTTGACAAATATCCGTATTAATTTGACCAGAGCTGTATGTGCTAGCAATGATCATAAAATCGCTTTTATCAACATCGATCCCTTTTGAAGGAAAAGAAAGATTGAGCTATCATGATTTGATGAGAACCTCTCCTTGACCTAAAAGAATTCACGAAAATGAATGAAGCTGTTGGTGTTGCTTAATTAAAGATCAGCAATTAAACAAAGAAAATTGCAGATTGTTGAAAATTAAAAATAATTAATACAAACTCTTAATTAATTCGTGCCGTTGATGTGTTTGCATGGTATTATTATTATTATTATTATTGTAAGAACCATTTAGCTGGACCATTATGTCACTAATGAATGCGATACCCACCAAATTAAAGTACAAACCCTAGATAGTGCTTGTTTAATTTAATAGAGGGTTTTTTCTTTTTTTTTGGATTCTAAACGCTAATATATATATATATCTGGGCCCTGAATTCTTAAAGTTAATTATCTTGAAATCAAATCTTAATTAATTAAATCTTTTTGGCCGGCATGGATTAATTATCATTAACTGTTTAATTATTAATGTTGTTACGACTTATGACCTAATTTTGTTCATCCAAACTACAACAATGCTGGTGCCCACAAATTCATATAGAACCATAAATGGATTAAAAAAGAAGGGATTTCCTGCTTTCTTCTATTGGACTGGTCACTGTTCAGATTGCAGCCTGTTAGAATCTTTTTTTTTTTTACGGGTTGCGCAAACATGATATATATAACATTTAACGATGAATTCCTAGCTAGTAAATACATGTCATCAGTTCATATCTACTATGTAAATGCCCATCGTGTGTTGTTCCTTATTATTAAGGTCTGTATTGTGGTAGCAGTGATGATTTAAAGTGTTTTTCGTTTAGAAATGTATCAGAATGAATTTTTTTTATTTTTTAAAAATTCATTTTAGACATCAGCACATTAAAATGATATAAAAATATAAAAAAATTTATTTTATGCAAAAAAACAGCAAAATTTTTAGGAACGCGGTTTGCACGGCGTTCCTAAACGCTCCCTAAATCATCTAATAAAGAATCTGTTTGATATTGTGATAACAATTACTTTTTAAAGTGTTTTTTTATTTGAAAATACATTGAAATAATGTTTTTCTTATAAGAAAAAATTATTTTTAACTTCAGCGCATCAAAACAATTAGAAAATACACAAAAAAATTAATTTGAAGTAAGGAAAAAATATATAAAATTTAATTTTTTTAAAACGCAAAAATAAATAGATTAGAAGTGCTTGGATCATGGTGACGTAGGCAAGCCTATATTATATATGCATTAATTAACTTGGATACCACTATATAATTTCAAAAACACCTTTATAGTTGTTAATAAAATCATATTATAATTCCAGTTCAAATCTAATGAAGGAAATTCAAAAAATTATTAATTGTGCTCATGAATGTATTAATTAATTCAGATGTTTTGGATATGGATATAATAGTTTATATATATATATATATATATAAAAGTTCATACGAGGGAGGGTACGTAGTCCATTGAATTGAGTATACTAAATGCACAGAATAACAATCACATTTCCACAATTTTCTGAGTGGAAAGTAAGAAGAGGAATGAGCATAAGAAAAAGACAAGGCATACACCACATTTGATGTGGAAAACTAATATGCATAGTGGGAGGGACCAGTTTGTGTCGGTCCAATGCATGAGTTGGATGAAAATATATTACCAAAAGCATATATATATATATATATTGGGATCTTAATTAATATTATCGGGCAGTGCTCACTATTAAAGGCAGACGGTCCCAATTGGAAAAGCTTCGAAACAAGAATTGTTATCCCATATATATCACACAATCAAAACGTGATTGATATTAACAAAATAAAATAAAAACTAATTGCGAAGGCAACTTTATTGTTTCAACCACAATACCACCACACTTATTGACAAGAGTACCATTTTTTTTATTTGATTTATTCATAATTGTTTTTTTATTGTTTGTTTCTAAGAGCTCGATATCAATCTCACAAGAACAAAATATTTGCCATTTTTATCACGCTGGGTTATGCAAAAGATTGATCGGTTTTTTGTCTTGTAAGAAATTAAAAAATAAAATCAAGGGACAATAATTGATTATTAATAAGAAATCAGTCTTAAAGGAAACAAATAGATTTCAAGGGAAGGAGAGAGAGAGAGAGAATATTCGTAGACGTCGACACAGGGAGAGAAACACGACACACACCATCTATAATGAAAGAGGATGTTGAGAACGAGATGGGTCCTCCCACACACTAGCGCATGTTCAACATGTATCCCTTCTAGTTTGGTTCTTGATTGTATAAAAACCCTTAAATTAAGTCCAAAATTGTATCCCATCTTCGTCTAAACTATTTTTTTTAATTAATTTAATATTTGATTATTTAATAACTCTTCAATTTAGATTTGAATTCAATCTGATCCAGCCAAGTGTAAGGCCTTCCGAGGAGAGAATAGAGACAAGGGAAGGAAAAACAACAAACAACCACCCAAGTCAATGTATTTTGATTGTGTTCATTATCCAAGTTGACTATGAGGTGATTTGTTTGCTCTTGTCCAAAAAAAAATGTCATTTTTTTTTAAAATTAATTTATATTTTTATTAGTTATTCAAATTATTTTTAACCTTATTAAATTGACTTAGCCGTATTGTATTAACTTTTACACTGTCAAATCAAAACTTAACTAATAAAAATAATCGAATCGATAGGTTTCAAGATTGATATTCTAATAAAAATAATCGAATCGATAGGTTTCAAGATTGATATTCTAGACCGAGATTAATGACACTGAGAAAAGTTCTCTATAGCCTACTTATTTTTTCAAGTTTAAAAAAATATCGCTCAAGATTTTCAGTGATTAGATTTATTTTTACTCTTATCAGGTTTTTTCCGGAAGTTTGAGATTGCAAGTAATGTTTACTTAAAAAAAACTTGCAAAAAGGTTATTCCCATGAGTGAGTTTATTCATGTTTATAATCATCACAGGCTAGACAACAGAACTAATTTGTTTCTAATCATCTTTATAATTGAGTTTATTCCCGTGTTATCGTCTAGAATCTCAATCCATCATAGAATATATATATATAGTGAATGTACTAGTTTTAATTAAGAATCGTAACCGTGTATCCACAAATTTAATAGTAGAAAAAATTCAAAAAATTCATTATTAAGAATTCATTATTAAGAAATAATAAGAAATAAAATTTTAATTTAATTTCATATTTCAAAAAAAATTATTTTTCATAGAATCATTAATTTTAATAATTTGGGTTAACCATATGTAGAAAAAATTCATTATTAAGAAATAAAATCATCATAAAAAATAACAATAAAAAATATTTTTATAACATATGCATTTATAATATATAACCAGGTAAATTAAATTCAATATTCTAGATTCACATGTTCATTTCAATTCCTCTCTCTTTTAATTTAGCAGGCCACTAGTGGGATTTCCTGAACTGAACTTAGGCTACTCGCATGCCTAAATCAGCCCTTGTTTTTTTTTTTTTGGTTCAGCCCCAAAACTTTGTTTTATCTCAATCAGCCTCTTCAAGTTTGAATATTCATTCAATTTCCCCCCATCTTTCCATTGAGCATCGATGATATGAATCCATTTTCGAAAGTATTCTAAGTTTCGATCTTCGCAAATCTCTGAAAGCATGTAGAGATACACTTAAAGGATGAAAATGAAATAGAGATAGCATTGTTCCACAAAAATATATATACATATGTTGTAGGCCTAAGACAATAGGCAACTTTGGGTGGCAAATGTGTGCAAAAATTGGTATGAGTAGAAGAAATGGGATTTCATTGCAGCTATATACAAACAAAATAATATCATGATCTATTAATTCATAAGAAAATGTGGGTTCAGCTTCTTTATCTGTGTTTTCTTATTTTAATATTGCATAAAAAAACCTGGGGAGTAGTGATTTCTTGATCTTGAAGATGACTGCACTCCTGTGAAAGATACCATCAGTGGAGTACTTGCAGCATTTGAATTACTTGTATCTTAGTAATAATCAGCTCACGAGTCTTTCGAATTTTATTGGATCCTTAAGCGAATTAAGGTACCTGGTCTTTACAACAATTTCTTTTGCGTAACTCTTCCATGTCAGCTTGGGAACCTTCCAAGATTGCAAACTCTTGATCTTGGCCTTAAATCTTTTGTTTGACTAACCCGAGTAAGGCCAATGACTGGCTTCAAGGGGTTAGCAAGAAATTAAATGGGGGTAGTCTGCCAAGTATAACTCTTCTCTTTCTTTCATTAAACAGTTCTTCTAAATCTCTAGCTATCCTTGATCTTTCTTTTAGCCATGTTACTTCTTCAGTGTACCCTTGGTTAAACAATCACAGTGAATAAGATTTTCAATTAGAAAGAACCAGATTATGATTCTTTATTTCTTCTCATCTTGACTAGATTATGTGCGGTCGAAAGCTCTTGACCCTGAGTTCCCTTATAATGCATTAGACTTGCTGGTATCTGCTGAGGGATTAGTTAATTGGACCACTCACAGAAAATCTAGAATAAACATTATGTGGTCCATGCCTGCCATTGAAGAGCTAAAATGGAATGTGGATGGTTCAGCCGTTGGAAAACCTGGTAAAGCTGTCATTTGTGGGGTACTGAGGGATCATAAAGGTGTGGTGTTGTGTCTTTTCTTAGCTTTTGTTGGAATCAAGGAGTCAAATGGCATTGAATTACTTGCAGTTTTGAAAACTTTGGAATTAGCAGCTTCAAGAGAAGAGTTATGTGGAAAAAAGATTTATCATTGAATTAGATTCAGCAAACATGGTAACTGGATGAGGGATAAGTCGAAACGTCCATGGAAATCTCATGATATATTCATGAGAGCTGCTAGATTTATGGCAGTGTTGAAACTGGTGCATTATGCTCATGTTTTGAGAGAAGGTAACCATATGGCTGATTCCTTGGCAAAGCAAGGCGCTAACAAAGGCAGTGACCTTGTAGCAAGGCTCTAACAAATATTTTAATCTATTTTCTTTCTTTCTCAGTAATGAATTGGGTGATTGGCGGTCTTGGTTATTCTGGCTCCATTCGATCGGAACTTGTACGAATGCATAGAGAACTCACGGGTTCTGAGTTGAATTAACTATCTTAGATTATATTTTATTAAAGATTGGGATTATTTTTTTATCAATTCTTGTAATTTTTCTTTTATTAGAACTCTTGTTAGGCTATAAATAGTCCAAGTGTGTTGAACATTTATCAAGCAATAAAAATAAAATATCAAACACCTTTCTAAAACCTTAATTAGAAGATGGCTTTTGGCGCCATTATATCAACAGGGCCTATGTTGAATAGAAAGGAAGACAGTGCGAGTATGACAGGATTCCTGGACTGGTAAGGCTAATTGATTTTGCCAAAAGTTGTCATGCGAAATTCTGGAAGAAATAACTGATCTTTTTTTACTCTTAACGGCATTGAACGTGTCCAGAAATACTTTGACTAGAGTAATCCCTCGAAAGATTGGTCACTTGAAACAACTAGAGTCGCTAGATTTATCAATAAATCGGTTATTAGGTGCAATTCTATGTGTCAAAGAACCATCTCAATTCAATAGCTTAAACTGTTAGGTGAGATCCCGAGATATGATTTATATTATTCTCTAACACACCCCCTCAAGTGAAAGCCATTTGAGCTTGAAACTTGTACAGGTCCACATTACCTTGTGCTTAATTTTTATCAAATAAATAGGGATGATAAGATTCGAACTCGTGACCGCTTGTTCATCAAAGCTCTAATACCATGTCAAGGAACTATCTCAATCCAATAGCTTAAACTGTTAGGTGAGGTCCCGGGATATAATTTATATCTATTGGATGAAGTTCGAGAATATAATTTATATTATTCTCTAACACTATGTCCATGGCTGATCATGGTTCTTCGAGTCACTTGGATCTCTCCTACAATAACCTGTCAGGAAAAACTCCATCAAGCAATCAACTTTTTTCCTGTAATCTAGCATCGTGCGGCTCCGCCTATCACAGAGACATGCCTGGAGAGGATATGCCTAAAAGTCCACCAACCTATAATGACAGCCAAGACAACGAAGAAAATGTTGATGAATTCAAGTAATGGTTTTACACTGGTTTTGAGACTGGATTTGGGTGCATGCTTATGGGCTGTTGTGTGGTCCCGCACCATGTGATGGGGGGACCACCACATTAATTAAGGAGGCAGCTGGCTGCCTCTTTGATTTAAAATGAAACTGCCACTGTAGAGGCAGTGGTGAAGAACGAGAGAGCAGAGAAAAACCGAGAGAAAGAAAGAAGAGGAGGCAGCAGAGCAGTCTGTCTTCTTTCTTTGATTTCCAGTTCGTTCACCGTTGGATCGGGCTGAGATTTGGACAGCAGCTTCTAGACACGTTACTCTTCATTCTGAACGGTTGGATTGAAGATTGGTGGTGTGGAAGCTGGTCGTTTTGATAGAAAACGGGGCTGTCAGTGTTGTGAGCTTTTCTCTAACATTACTCTCTTTAATCTTGTTGTAATCCGAGAATAAGTTGTTCTTGATGATATTTATGTTGTAGCCCTTAGTTGAATCTGAGGAAGAACAATTGTGAACCCATTATTTGTGATAGTGGAAGTTTTTAGGTGGACTCCGGTCCCGTGGTTTTTCCCGCATCGGGTTTTCCACGTAAAAATCTTGGTGTTGATTTGTGTGATTGTTGCATTATATTTGTTCATTGTTTGATTTTGTTTTTTACTGCACAAAGAGGGAAAAAGGATTGGGACTTGTGAATTGTGAATTGTATTCCGCTGAATTGATCCGGTTAGTTGTCCCTAATTTTCCCAACATGGAGGGTGTGGTTGGGGTGTGGTGTGGGGGCTGGTGGGGAGACCAAAGCCAAAAGCGTAAGAGCTTGCTTTCACAAATGGCCTGCAAGATAACATTTATTTCTTCTTCTTTTCTTTCATATGAAACAATGATTAAACAATATATTATGTTAGCATTACAGCAGTGAACTTAAGGTGTAAGCGTGAATCTCTTCCTTTCAAATCTGGGTCATTTAGCCATGTGGAAACCTGTCATTGACAAAATTAGCTCGAGATTATCTTCTTCGAAAGGAAGACATCTTTCTATTGGAGGCCGTGTCTGTCTTGTAAAATCAGTCCTCAATAATCTGCCAGTTTACTTCTTATCCATGTTTTCTATTCCAAAGAAGATCGCAACAAAAATAGAGAGGCAAATCAGATCTTTCTTGTGGTCTCGGGAAGAGGAGGGAAGGAAGATTTGCAATGTAAAATGGGCATCAGTTATTCTTCCCAAGAGCCAAGGTGGTCTAGGAATAAGATCAATCTTAGCCAAAAACAAGGATTTTTTTTTTTTTTTGTGCGGGAACTAAAAATAGGTTACAAGAATCTTTGTTATCTGATTATCTTTTGACTCATTATTTTTGCAAATTCACTTTTGTCTCTATTTTTTTTTTCTTTTGGTGCAATCTTTTCACTATCTTTATCTTTTATATATCAAAACAGTAATTAAATGCTACCTTAAACAATGATTATTATAAAGAAAACAAGATAAAAAACATACGAGTTTAAATTTAATCAAAATGTATAACAATAATTTGACATACATGATCATGACTTTCCGATTTTGTTCTATCAAAAAACTATCTTAATCCAATAATTTAAGTTGTCAGGTAATATTCTAAATTATGATTTATATTATTCTCTAACACACCCTTTCAAGTAAAAGTCATTTAAGCTAGACCCATATTATTTTATGCTTAATTTTTATCAATTAAATAGGAATGGTAAGATTCGAATTCATGATTGCTTGGTCATCAAGGTTCTGAAATTATGTTAAAAAATCATCTTAATCTAATAACTTAAACTGTTAGATGAAGTTTCAAAATATAATTTATATTATTTTTTAATATGTTTTATTTTTTTTATTACCCAAATCCCCCCAAAGAATTCCATAAAACAACGATTAAGATTAAAATTGCTCGTGTGTGCTACGCGCAAAGTCTCACATAAAGTACAAGTGATATTACAACACTTCTAAACCCATCAAGATATACAAACCACATTGTGACATACCATGAACATTAATTAGTACTTTAATTTATTAATTAAGATATCCTGATTGATTTAGAATGACAAAGTCCATGACCATTTTCATAAGCTAATCATTCAACAGAGTGCCAAAACAAGACCAGGCACAGACTTATTATCAGAGACCTTGCTTTGCCAAACGCTTTGGCAATTAGCTCTAGGCTGAGAAGTAATACCCAGTGATGATGCTATTGATCCTCCATCTCCAAAACGGGTGACAGTGACGGAAGTATTGAAGTATTCTTTAACTTGAGTGATAATCCCATTCGTGACAGTCCATGCATGAACCCATGAAACATTCCAATCTTTATTAAACCCTTCAACAAGTACCATTGATCCAAAGGCAACAATATTGGAGATAGGGTGAAAAATGAAGGATTTGCTTGGTCTTGTTGATGAAGATGTTGATGTTGATTGGTTTGTGAGTAAGCTTATCAAATGTTGTTGGTGGATTGGTGGACCATGGAACCACCATTCTAGGTCAGGTGGTAGCAAGCGGTGTGCTGTTTTGATGTCTTTGCTAGCAAGGGCTTCATATAGGGCTACTACCACCCTCTTGTTATGTTCTTCCTCTATCTCCCCCAGGCTTGCTTGATTGGTCGCCAGTTTAAGCTGCAAAGAAATGTAGTCTTAGAGGAAGAAAAGAGAGGTGATTTGTGTCGTGCTTTTGTTGGTTTTGGATTTGAGATTTGATGGGAGATATGGGGATGGCTTTATAAGGAATGTAAAGAGGATGTGGACGGTTTGAGCTGCGTGGGTGGTGATGAGTCAAGCACCTCCTAAATCAAGCTTTAGTTGACATTATTTTGAGGCCAATATTAAATTATTTGCATGTTAAGTGAGAAACTTTTATACGGCTAATGATCGCTAAAATAAAAGTTTCATTGTTTTAATATTATATATCATTTTAGCTTTTAAATCAGAGAAATTATTAGGCATCAGTAATTATTTTCTTCTTTTTTTCAATGTATATAAATATGAAATTCAACATAAAATTATATATGGATTATTACAGAAATCTAATTAATCTTAAAGCACCGAGTAATTTCTTGATAAACGGAAAGTTTTGCTTTGATACATATACTTCTTTTTGGACTCATAAACAACACATAGCAATTCTTAATTTTATAAAACTCCGTGATTATCCAATCTATTTATATTCTTTGATACATATACCTCGCGTGAAAACATGATATTCATACAATGTCTAAGCAATTGCGATACAAAGAGAACAAGGGAGATCTGTTTAGGCAACTCTTAGGTAGCGTATTAGGTAGACTAGAATGAGACGATGCCATAATGTTCCAAGCTAAGGTTTCCTATATTGGACAATTAATGACATAGACGACCTTGAACAAACATATTTTCAAAAGGCTCTTTGTATAGCCATTTAGATGGTAGCCCAGTAATAAAAATTTAGGACCAAGAGATTTGCTTTCTTTATAGTTTCAGGTTCGAGTCCTATGGTTGTTTAGATGATGGTCACTGGAAGTTTACATGGTCGTTAACTTCAGAATTCATAAAATTAGTCGAGATACATACAAGTTGATCATGACATCCATATTAAATTAAAAAAATAAAAATAAAAAGGCTCTTTGCATGCCATAACTTCTTAACTTGTTATGCGTTTCAAACCAAGCTTTAAATAGCCACAAAATTAATCTGTCCAAGAGGCTCAACCAATAGGGTCAGCATCGCTTTCTTTGACAGTGGACCAACTGTCGAGCTTTTGCTTGTGTGCCTAACACTGACAGAAATTTGACAATGACATGCATGACCTATAATTAAATTTTCTGTGGCCCCACCAACTTTACAAGCTTTTCAATTATGTGCGATTTGGGCTTGAAAATAATGCTCATTGGAGTTCTCGACACAAATCTTTTTATAAGTTTCTCAAAAAGGTTGAACGAGACTAGTCACCTTTCGGTTATCTTGGGAAGAAGTCATTGGTGTTAATAATAATATAAATTATTTTTTAAAATTTTATTTAATAATTTAAATTATTGGGTTAAGATAATTTTTTAATATGGCATTAAAGTTTTAATGATCAAGTGATCATAAATTTAAATCTCATCATTCAAGGGCGGAGTCAAGAATTGTTTTTGTCCTGAAATATTAAACAAATATAGTTTTTTTAAGATAAATTATTAATTTATGTACATAAATTTTTAAAGTTAACAGTAAAGTTTTAATTCAAATACACTACTCAAAATATTAAAAAATAAATTTGAAAGTACATAAAATTGAAGTGAAAGTAAAAATAAATTCACTATTGAAGTTATATCCTTCGATATTTTGTGGAATATAATTCATCTATAATCGAATCTGAATCGATATTGTAACAACCCCTAAACCGGGATAAAATAATAATCTCATGTCAACTGAAAAACAAAGTAATTAAGTTTTTTCCCTCTCTCAATTCCTCTTTTCTTCACTTGATTCTTCCTTAAATTAGTGTTTTATAAGTTGGACTTTGTAAGTTTACAAAACTATTCTTTCACTTTTCTTATTTTTTTCCTTGGATTTTTTTTATATTTTTTCTTTACTTTTCTCTCTTTCTCTCTCGCCTTTTCTTTTCCTATTATGCTTTTGCCCAGTCGGCAACATATAAAAGGAAGGAAGAATTGATTTGTTTCATTTTTTAATCGCAAATAACCATATTACTTTTAATGAGTCGTTTTGCTTTTATTTGACGGTTTTTTTTTTGTTGTTAACATTACCAAACTATATTCATCCTAAAATTTTAATCAGATTTTATTCAATATATTTTAAGATCCCTCATAAAATTTCAGTTCAATCTGATGGTTGGATTGAAAATTACACACAATAATGTAAAACTGGCTAAATTGTGATTTTTTTTTATCAAATTTCTGAATTTCTCCAAAAATTTTGAAATTTTAAACCAAGCTAAAGCATCAGATTAGAAGACTCTATATAAATTTTTAGAATTTTTTGATAACTCAATCAAGAATTACAAATTTGTTTAATATAAAACTAGTAAAAAAATATTGATAAAATATTAACCTGGGCTAGGGCCCACCCAAGCCTCTGCCTTGCCTCCGCCCTTGTCATTATCCCTATTTATTTGATAAAAATTAAGCACAGGATAATTTGAACAAATGCAAGTTTCAAGTCCAAAGGATTTTCACTTGAGGTGGTGTGTTAGAAAATATTATAAATTATATATTGGAATCACACTTAATAGCTTAAACTATTGAGTTGGGATAGTTCTTTGATATCCCTAAGTTATGACCCCAGCTCTAGGAATAGTCTCTGATAGTTATATTTTGATTGCTGCTATAATTTAACAGTCTTTCTCTTCTTTTTTTCTCTGATTGTTTGAATATATTTTTTCGTGTGTGGGAACTTTTAAATCACATTTAATAAAAAAAAATAAAAAATTTTATACAATATTGGCAAGATTATTTGATTGACTAATGGATCTATTATAAGCATTTGGCAATAATTTGCTCATCTACCCTACAATTGTACAATGACTCTCGGTTTAGATTGAAGAAGTAATTATGTAACTCCCTCGAATTATCAACAGATTGATTTTATGTTATAATAAATTTGATAATAATTTTCTTTTTTTAAAATATATAATTATATTGATTATGGAGAGTGTGTTTTTAAAATTGCTCGAGGTTATCTGAATACCATGGAGCCAAAAATAAAAAATAAAACCCAATTTTCATTTGTGAGCAATAATCTCTGTGGACAAATCAAACTAATTGCATGCAGCTTACTAAAATTATTGGGCTACAAATTAATTAGCATGCATATATTAAAAGTCATATGCAATATGCAAACACATGTACATATGCAATGCATTAATTTGAGGATTCAGACAAACAGTAAATTAAGGCCTACATGTCGTTTAGTGATTTTCGCATTGGCATCCTTGACATTAATTGTGTTATCATTCTCGGACGAGCACTGACAGTGAGAGGGCAATATTAGCTAGCTACGAGTCTAAAGGCGCACGATGAATCCATATATTACTAATTAAGGAATTAGATCTTACAATTACATAAATCATGATGAGCACTTACATTAATTATTAGTTAGTCTCGATTTACCTTTTCCTCTTGATATTTACAAGTGGAGTTTACAAGTGGTGAGCACTTACGAGTCCATATATGTGTGTGTGTGTGTGTGTGTGTGTGTGTGTGTGTGAGAGAGAGAGAGAGAGAGAGAGAGAGTAGACATTCATGAGCTATGACTTGAAACTTTCAAGTCTTAATCACTTACATTTTTCTTGAGGGGTTAATTAGTGTATCTCTACTTCACGGTAATTAGTTGTTTGATTATAAATCAATCTCTTTATTAACCTTGAAACTTCCAATTGAAAAATGGTATAATTCATTTGCTTTTCGTAAAACACCCACTTGATTAAATAAGATAATGTTTTATATACTTTTAGAGTGTTAGTAATTAATAGCTTACTCAAATTGTGTAAATCAAACAAACTTTTTTTAAAATGAGTGAAAATAATTTTTTGTGGTTTAAAAAAATATTTTACAATAAACTCAAACTTAAATTATAGTCAAGCTACCCAGCATGCATATATATATATATATATATATATATATATAATTTTAAGCTCAAATTTGAATGTCATTTGGATTCAATATTAACTCTTCACTTTCTCATAATATAAACAACAAGAAAGACTTATTTATTTTCTATATGAGATAGAGTTTTTAAAAGGATTTAAGTTTCGTTAAAATATGCTATTTAAAGGTTTTTTGAGATTAATTTCTTATTCACTTATAATTTATTTAAATTATATTAATAATCTATGTTAAAGAGTTTATCTTGAATATTAAATTTTAATAAATTTTTAACTATAAAAGTGAGTGAACACTAAACACCACTTTTATTATTTTGATCTCAAAAATATCCATCAACCATGTTTTAAAGAGATTTTTTGTACAATCATATCATATGACAACACAAGCCTTAAAACCCTACAAACAACCCCCTAGAAACCCTGTTTCTACACCAAAAAGCAAGCTTAATCCTAAAACAATGCTAAAAAAAACACCTCAGCAACTAAAAGACTACTCTTCCTTCTTTTGTTTCTTTTGATTTAGAGTCAGTTTTGTTATTGTTGATTTGAGTTTTGGAGACTTCATTTTAAGATAATAAATTGATCTTCATGTAGAGATAAATGAAGTATGGCAAAAGACAACAAAGAGTTTCCCACATTTGCACTTGAAGAAGAAAGCTTACTGAGATAGTATTTTTGAATGCTAACAGGCTCGAGGTCAAAGGAAGCTTTGGTGCTAGCTAAGCAAAATATCACAGTTGCAAATGTCATCTCTTATACAACCAGGAAAGTAACAACTATATATATATCTCTTTCTTCCATGTTCATGGTGTAGTGTTGGTGAGAAGAAGAAGAAGAAGAAAATAAAATGAAAATGAGAGAATGGTCACCGATGACAAGTTATGAGAGAGAATTGGTGACCGGTGAGGTATAGATGTTGTCAACGGCTAGTAAGAGGGAGGAGGGAGAAGAAAATGAGAGGAGAAAAGAAAACTAAAACAGATACCACGTCATTAAATAATTAAAAATAATATCACAAAATTAAAAACACACATTTTCTCTTTCAATAAACTCTTTCTCTACATCTTTTAAAATAATAGAAAAAAGATTAAAAAAAAAAGAGGAAAACCAACACAAACTTAATTTATGTTCATTAAAGTTTGAATCTTACCAATATAAATTATGAGGTTGTTGAATTATAATTTAAAAATTCAAAAACCTAACAAAAAAAAAATCAAAGTAGATGAAAAATCTTAAGTATAACTCTCCCTCATATCCAAATCCTAATTCATTTATTTTATTAATCAACATGAAAACCCATCAAGATTTTACAATTTGTATTTCAATTTTAAAATTGTCATACTTTATACCCAAAAAAAAATTGCAAAACTAATCAAAACACATTTTTCTTTGTCAATTTTCTTGTATCTAATTCTAATTTATTGATGACTATTTCTTATTTCTATGGTTTGAACATCAAATCAAAACATTCATAATATTTTTTAGATTAACAAAGAGCATGCATTGAAATAGAGAAATGTGAAGAGGAAGGAATCATGGTAAAGATAGAGAGAAAGTGGGGTTAGTGTTAAAAGATAAAAAAAATGTTTTTTTTAGGATGTAGCATTATTCTCATTATTTGAATAGTTATGATATATATATATATATATATATTAGTTAGACTAAATTATAACTTTTTAATTTAAAGATAAATTTTATGGTGTTCGGAGAATAACTACTAATAATTGTAAAAAAAAAAAAGAGACACAAAGAGAAGGAGAAAAACCTAAATAAGAATATTCTTATCATTTTTTATAAATTTTATATTTAATTTTCTTCTTAATCATCTATTTATCTATGTTTTAAAAGTGGGCTAACATAGAATAAATTAATAGAATGATGAACACCATAAAAAAAATTTATAATTTTACTAGTTATATATATTTAGTATCATAAAATTATAGATAAAGAGTTAATTTAAAATGGCCGAAAAATTAATAACGATGAACTCGAAATTAAAATTTCATGAACTATATATCAAATTATGTATCCAATTTAACCTTAAAAAAAATGTTATTAACTTGTCGAGAAATTTGGGCTTGAACTCAATGCCAATACCTATTAGAGATGCACACAATACACTACACAGCCCAACAAATAACAACCTTAAAATCCATGCCTAAATTTGGGCTCTCGACACCAATAACAAAAGGCCAAACCTTCCTCCTAGTAAATTACCAAAAACACACCCTAACCTCCTTACACAGAAACCTCAAAAATCCAAGACCTCATCAAGACAAAACCACAAGGCACAAACAAATCATCAAAAATCATAAAAACTTAGAAATGTTAAGACTTCTTGTAAGATCCTCACTGAAGAATCCTCAATTGAATCCGAAACCCATCATCCCAATATCTTAATCACCTCTTCACAATTACTTTTTTCTGCATAATCAGGCAAATCATCAGCTTATAAAGGTGACAACGAAGCCAACAATCGAAAGGCCAATAAGAACCTAAAAAAATCTGGTCTTGATGAATAAAAAACTGCTTTAACTAACACCACAGAGACTACTGATGAATCAATTTAAAACACTGACCTAACCTTCTCCTTTATTCATACAATGTTTCAGGCATGCGTTTATCCCAAACTGGTGAATCAATTCTTGCATTAGAAGTTTTAAAGGAAATGAAACTTTGGATACCATCTTGTTTGGTCAAATGTTTGTATCAATATTGCAGACTTCAATATCTTCAATGTAGGTCTGATATCATCTCTAAGGCCACTAATGAAACTTGAAATGTACTTGTTGAATGTACTTGTTCAAAGTTCTCATTAAGTTCTTGAGTTCCTCAAACCTTTCAACATACTTTCTCATGTGTCAACTTGTTGAATTCTTCCACCACATCTTACTTGCTACAAAATCGCATATACTTGGCTCATACAAATTCTTCTTAATTAGTTAAATAATGATCACCAGTCCCTCTGTATCACACTTCTGCTTTTCCTTCCAAATAAAAGGGAAGCAATCTCAGCCTATTGGTGAACTTGGATGAAATGTAACTTGAAAAACTTTCTACATTTTCTGATCCAGCCCTGAGGATTATCACCATGAAATGCTGACAGTTCCACCTTATGAAGAGTTTCATTGTAAATATTCATGTGCCCTTTGTTAAAGCCTGCTGGTTCTTCTTGATTATGATGTTGCTGCCTACGGATCATTCCTCCATGATCGGACTGATTCCTTGCTTCTTTCTCTATATCTTGTCCCCCTCTGAATGTTTTGATTGTAGCTATCAGATTTTCCATCTGCACATTAACTGCTCATTCCATTTAGTCTGCTCCCACCATTGTCTCTTTTTTTCTCTTCCTTGGATTCCAGTAATTCTTGTTGGAGAACCTGTATCTGCTTGTCCACTTGTTTGCCATGTTCCTCCAAGGCTTTAACTTCGTTATTTTCCACCATCTTTGGTTATCTAAGAGCAAAAAATGCTACCTTCATTTTCTCCTGGGAAGTGGCTCTGATACCAAATTATCAAGAGCTTCTCTTAACAATACAAGAAGTGGGAATAAAGATAGAAGAAAGTAGAAAGGAAGAGAGAATCCCTGCAAATACAGAAAGACTTCAGTGTTATTACTTACCCATACTCAATACAAGACTTGCTATTTATACAAAGATCCTTTTCTAACAACTAATTTATTCTTCTACTAACTGCTTATTCATCTCTAACTGCTAACAATAATTCCCGCCAAGACTAGGAGCTTCCTTATCCACCTAGAATACTTCTTCTTCTCTGTTTTTACCCACGTGCCATAACATCAATGAGGAGTGCTTTGCTTGTTAGACGGAGTTTTCTGGATCTTCGTGATAATTTTAGATGCGTTGTTGATCCTCCTTTGCTCTCTTATGATGGTAAAGGTAAAGTTTTCTATTACTATTGTCGTTGTTTTCTGGGTTTCATTGGTTCATTATTAGAATCATATCAATTATCTGGTTTTTATTGCGTAGTGCAAATATCATTGAAATCTTCCGAGTAGAGCTTCAATGGATCCTCCTATCGTTTCTGATTTGACGTGGAAAAAAAGTTAGGCAGTATCTGTGAAGATGCTAAGAAATAGTTATCTGTGTATACGTATTGATAAAATAAATGGTGGATGTGTGGGAGGTTTGTGGTAGGTTTGAGTTGATCAATTACTTTTTGCAGGTTCAAAAGTTAGAAAGCAAATTGTGTTGGATGGTCCTGTTAACTGTGGGAAGAGAATCACACCTGCAATGCTTGTTCACTGGGCTCGTGAAGAAGGTCGGCTTGTGTTCTATGTTCCCGGATGACAAGAGTGGACACATGGTGGATTTTTCTATAAAAACCCAAATACTGGTCTTTGGGATACGCCTCTTCAGGCTGAAAATGCTCCCAAGATAAGAATTTTAAACATGTATTCTATCAAATGATGTGATTGAAGAAGTATGCATGGTCTGAACTGCTAATCTCATAAGTAGAGCAGTTGATATCCGTAACATTAGTTTTTTTTTTTGGAAAAATTAAGATAAACAGGCATGCCCGTATTTCCTTCATTATGGTTGTAAGATATGGAATGGAGTTCCGAAAAATGGTGATTGATTATCCAAGGTTACTCATCTAGCATGTTTAGATTCAATCCCGCCACGGCCTCCTGGTCAAAGAGAGAAGATAATCCACTATCATGATTCTCTTTTCTACAAATGATACTTCGGAATGTGTGGATGTGTCTGTTATCGACTTCTTGGTCGTTTTCTTCCTTGTTTTTCCTGATAAATATGCACATTGTTCTTACAGAGAGTTTGTATTTTCCATATTGGTTATTTCTCTGCAGGATTTTGTGAAATACAATGAATCTCACTTGAAGCAATTGTCATGCCATATATTCGATCCTGTTCCACTTGGAGACGGTGCTGGAATTGGATTTTTAAAAAGGAGTTGATTCGATGCCAGTGCCTGAAAACTCGACTTTGTATGACCTGGTTCAAATAGGAATCAAGCACACTCATGCAGCTGTTGGAGTAGTGGGTCGCTTGAGGAAAGAGTTGTCATTTGTGAAGGATATTCCTGTTCTCTTTGCAATTGATCAAGTGAGGCAGATTCTGGAATCAAATTCCCAAATCATGTCATTAAGTGCCTTAATTGTGCTAATTTTGTAGTCATTCCTGAGTTACTGATGTATCTTTCTTATTTGTTGCTATTACTTCTACTCCAGTATTACAACTGGTTTCCATTCAGCAATTATGAGGAACCAGTTACTCTGAGTTCATGTCGACCAGTACATTGCTAGAGAACTTGCAGTGGTCAGTATCAAATGCCCATCTTTGTCAAGTCTTTGATTCAATGTTCTGTTTAACATTTTGTGGCAAATTTTACTGCTCACAATGTTCCAGCGACGTCTGGGATTTATGGCGTAATATCATTCCACTGTTTTTAGTTGAAATGAGCATGTGTATATATAGCAGATGTACCCTTGTAGAGACCTCACATTATTAGTCTATTGATCATCCTTCTACATGCCTCGAGGATTGGCCCTTGAGATTTTGTTTTCTTCCACCATGGACATCTTGAGATTTGGTCCTAGATAATCAATTTATCGAGCTCTGGACTGCTGGTTGGAGCTCAGTGAATGTGCACTTCATAACGGTCCCATTCAACAGCAGTTGTAAAGTTGCGCAAGGACTTGCCTCATGTTCCTTTAGATGCTCGTGTTAATTTACCTCGATATATTTTAGATGAATCAGATGCTGTTTGCCATTACCGTCACAGGTATGTAAAGGAATGCATATGCTTAAAAGGTAGGCTATATAAACGATGAAGCACACTTGCTTTCCCATTCAACAAGGCTGGATTCTTTCGATAATGCAGAACTAGCCAAATGCTTCCTCCCTTGTTATTTTCAAATGGCTTTTTGACCGTTGTCAAAATGAAGGGATTCTTGGTTTTGGACATCATGTTCACTTAAACAGCGTTTGGTTATAAAAGAGTTCCTGTTTTGATTTGGAAGTATATGAGTTCAATGTCTCCATCTTTTATCTCTTGAACCAAACACGGGCAAAATACTAAATGAGTAAACATTGAAATGTATATAAACAGTCGTCTGAACTAGTGGTAAAATTCTTGGGAAAATTTGATACAGAGACTAACTGTATACACTGCTTATAGTTGATCTATTTGATGGTGTCTGAGTATTTCACATTAATGTACATTAATCAAGCAGCCATGATTTTTCTAGTAGCATTGCTCCAATAACGATGAAAAACAAAAATAGTAAGAGAACTTGATAGTTCTTGCCTACGAAGCCTGCATTTGAAAAGGGATAACAAATTTTGCCCCGTGCATGTATGTATTCTTAACTTATTGATAAGAGTAGTCAATGTCAGAAAGGGAATTTCCACAAGATCTATGACTCAAAATTGATGTCGAGGTCAGAATGGAGACTGGCACAGTGGACATGATGATTTGTGGGAGGTTGAGAACCACTTGTAGAGGCAAGCCGAATGGAACTTGTGCTTGCAAGTTCTGCAAGCAAGCCGAGGAAGGCTGTGGTTGGTCGTATGAATGACACTATAACATATTGGGCACTCCTCGACACCTTCAAATTCCTTGTCGAAATTGCTTTTCCATGTCTGTATAGCTTCTGCTAAAGCTCCATTCTGCATCACAAATAAGAAGCATCTTGATCAGCTAAAATGTCTTTAAATTAATGATATCACCATTTATTGAAAACCAACAATTATTACCTTTTCCCATTTCGTTGTTACTTTCCTCTTTTTAAGACCATAAATGGATATGGTTCATAATTAAGATTGTAATATATGTCTAGGATTTCTAAGTTTTAAACTTAGCTTTAAGAACTTGAGTTTCTGGTCTATACAGGAAATACCCAGCTTTCTAAACCACACATAAGCTATCTCTGTGACAATAACAGGAAATAAAAATGACATCCTTTGCATTTACCTGATTGCGAACAAACAACATCATTGACATCAACCATTTCCTCTGCTTCACCTCACTGATTCCCAGACTTCGCATACATTCAACATCCACAGGGCGCAATGGATAAGATGGAGGAAGACGAATAACTAGATCCATTCCTGTTTCATCCTTCATATATGTAGCAACGACTTCATTTGCTGATTTGCTCACACTGACTGAAAAATTCTCATCAGCAAAATTGGCTTTCTTTATCTGCATCAAAAGAAATTATATTAGATCTAAGCGATAATAAATTAGCATAGATTGCCAGACTTTTTGAAATTATCTAAAATGAACCTTCCGAGAATTCAAACTATCACCTGAGACAGTTCGTTCACAATAAGAGGAGGACTACACCATGTTCTTGTAAATGATTCAATAAGAGATGATGCAGTGCGGTCACGCAAGTCAGTAAACCATCCCCGAACATAAGCAGGAAGAATGCAAAGCATCAGTCCAAACAAAGCCCCAGCAAGCGAAGTCATTTTCTTGGGTTCAATAGGCCACAGTGTTTCAATGGAAAACAATAGTGACCCTGTTGTGATGGCAGTTTTTACTGCACTAGCAGCCTCTGAAATGTCTACAGGAAGCTCCATGTCTTTCTTCTTAAGATTATGTGCCAGACACAATTCCAGAGGAATATGCTGGAAAAGGCAATCTAATATCAATGAATTAGCAGAATCTTGCACATACTGGACTAATTGCTCCCTTGCAGATGATGATGATGATAATGACCACAAATGTGATAGCAATAAAGACCAAGCAAGGAACACATTTACCTGCAAATTTGATGATATTAGCTAGTGGAAAACCAAGCAAACCTTCTCAGACTATTATTTGATCATACACTTCCATTTGATCGTTTTAAGTTTTTTGGTAGTTAATAGGGAATAGAAATTAGGAACTTCTCAATCCTCTACCAGTAGCAAGACGCTAAACTAAAAGGGAATTTAGTTTTTTTTCCTGTCCTCATCATTAGCTACTGCAGACATTTAAATTCAAACAAGAAAACTAACAAAATATAGCAATCAAGAAACTTTACCCGTTCTTGTGATATTAAATCGACTTCAAAAACTTCATCAGGTAGCTTTTCAATCATAAGAGATAATTCCTCCTTCAAACGTATGTTTCTTTCTGATGACATTTCAAGAGCACCTGAATTCCGGTCACCACTAGTCTCGCCATCCAAGGAACATGCAGTGTCTTCTTCAAGAATAGCCAACTGTGAAATAGGTGCAGTTGAGAGAATAACATAAGTAGCAAACTGCAATGGCGGAAATGGAGTAGAGGAGAACAGGATAGCATACAAAGAGCTAATCGGCCCTTTGATTAACCCCCAAAATTCAACTGATTTCACTGCTCTGTCTCTAGCATGTTGCGATGATTTAACCACGTTTGAGGCCACCAACTCCCAGAAGTAAGGATTATTAAACCGAGTTGCTGCTACAATGGATGCAGCTTCAACACTGTAGGAACTTGCTATGGACTCCGCAATGCCTGTGCAAAAGAACAACCGAAGAATGCCTTCTAGGATTCTATCTCTGGTAGAATCCCATCTTTCTGCTCTCAGGGGGTTATCCTCAGCAGGTTGTTGGAGTTCCAAAATAGCGCAAAATAAAGAAAAGGATGCCAAGGCATTAATAGCAACAGTTATAGGATAAGGGTCCGGGATCAAAACAATCTTCTCAAGGTTCTTAAAAACATCCAAATTTTCAGAAGTAGAGCTGTTGGTGATAAGATCATTCACATTTTCCGTGACTTCCTCCATGATCACAACCGCTGACTGAATCCAGGACCTCAAATTTGAGAAGAAAAACTCCCAATCTTCTTCAGTAAATTCAGTCCAGCAATAACCAACAGAAAGAACCATTAATTTTGATAGCAAAATCCGGAACAGTGGTAGTTGATTTGAAGCTACTAATGCACTAACACCATGTCTCTGCTTTCTGAATACATCAAGTATGAGTATTCTCTCCTCAGGACTTATTTCCCTCACCAGCTTCAATGATTTTGTATCATCCATTGCACTAAGAGGATAGCAAGCAATAACCAGTTGGAACCATTCTTCCATATCTAAGATTGATAAAGAAGTTAGTTGTGTAAATTTCATTTTTTAATTCAAGGAAATATTTAATAAATGGATCACTTGAATTTAAAATATAATGGCTAGACCTTACAAACACCCCTTGTAGTACAGGCCTACAATCTTATTTGATTCTAAGCCCTGAGGTATGGATGGGGTATAACCATAACCAGAATATCCTAATATCACTGAGGTCAAATTCAAACATTTTAATATTGACAGGGTGTCGATCAATGAACTGTATTGCAGGGAGTGTTTCTGCATTTAGCCACAATAATGGTTCATCAACATTCGATGCTCCTGGATATGTCAAGTGTTTGGCAAATTAAGTCTTCCTCAATGTCACTGAGTGGCATATACACCAACCAAAAGAAAAGGAGAGAACGACCAACAGTAGCAAGGGTGAGTGTTGGTTCACTATCAATAGTGACACATGATCCTAATTCAGTTCTAACAATGGAACATTTCCTAAGCCAAGAAAATGATACCAGACTATAACATGAACAAAACCTTGTATTTTTAAATAAGCATGTGTTTACCTTGTCCTGCCTGCCATGTAACTAAAGGTGGGAAGGATAAAAGCCTTCGTAGCCAGTCTTTAACAGTATCCTGCATCTGTTTTTCACCCAAAGAAGCAACTTGAGAATCACCGTTAGATTCCTCCGATTCGATGCTTCTCTGACATAATGGATGGACAAGAACACTAACAATCGCAGGCAGAATCTTCAAACAATTTTGGTTTACTGCTTCACCGATAAAAAGCTTATGTATGAGTAGGTCAAAGAGTCTTATAGCTTTGTCTCCTTCCCATATATTTTCTTTGAACAGATTGACTAATAAAGATAAAAGAGCTCTCAAGAATGGTTCTTCAACCTTTTCCAATTCATCACCAAAAGCAGGCCACAGATTAAATGAACTTTGTGTACCACGTTCTCCGTGAACAAGAGCACCATCAAGTAAGATGTTGAAGATGGAATCTAAAAGGCTTTCCTGGAAAGGATAATTTCCACTCCGGCAACCTGCACTCAGAAGAGGCAAGAAAGAAGCTACAGCACTACCTCCTGGCCATTTCCAAGTGCACAATATTTCAGCAGCAAGCCAGGCTCGAGAAGTAATCTCTTCTTTAGCTGCTTCCTTCAGGGGGTTTGAAAGAGTATTTTCAACATAGCCTGTTATAACTCTATTGATCCCAATTTTCAAGATGAGCTTGTCAACTAAAGAAACAAATTTGAGATTCCCAGTGGCCTGCACTCAGCATTTGATTGTAGTTCATTAGTTGGAATGATTTATATGAGTTAAAATGATAAGACAATGTAACAAATCATATATTGAAGATGACTGCCTCAAAGATTGTACATAAATCTTTCACACAAAAAGATACTCGATTTCAATTCCAGAATCAACCAAAACAGCATTCATGCATACAAATAATTACTCTCAAATTATGTAAATGATGAGCCATTTTTTATTATATAAAACTATAACCACTTAAAAGGGCTTTCCATACAGGCCTAAAGACCATCTAAAAATTTATACCAATTTTGAAAAAATTGGAAAAAGAAAAAAAGTTCTGAAAATATAAGACAAAAGGCATACTAACTACAGGATACCAAGCAAAATGAAGATAAGATAACTTGGAAAAATGCAGACTGTTAAACATGATAGAAATGCAGTTAAGCATGTTGGGGTGGAAAATAATAAACCAGCCAAATGCAAACTGCTTACACAACCAAGAAAGAAAAAAGTTAAACAATGAAGAAGCAAATATGGCATTATGACATGTTTGGATTAAAGGACCAAGTTAAAAGGAACCTCCGACAAAAACCAATCAATAGAACCAAAGGCCCCCCCGGAGGCCTTCAAATGAGACAGAGAAAAAGATCTTAAATTCTTAAACCCAATAGGCATGTCTCATTTAAGTGTATTAAAGAATTGGAAACAAAAAGGAAAAAGAAATATATAAGAACAAATCAAACAAAGAACAAAAATGATCACAAAAAAGTAACAAATAACAATCCTTATTGCTACAAGTGAGCAAGAATAATGATCAAAATGCAACTCACATAGATATCAACAGAGACTGCTCCAGCATTTAAATTGACCAATCCTTTTGGAGCACTAAAATCTGGAATGATCCAAACCGGCCAAGTATCACTCTTGCTAAGAAGCTGGTCTAACAGATTTTGTTCCTCATCATGGTCATGGCAGAGACATTCAAGAACTTCAAGAACCCAAGAAAAGCACAGAGTGGTTATCTTATCCGCACCAAGTTTATCTTCCTTGAATATGACAGACCTAATAAAGTGAACCAAATTACTTCCCAATCTCTTTCTATTGTCAATGCCGAGGATTTTCCAAAATTCATCATTCATCTTGGAACAGAAACCATTCAAAGATTCACCAAATCTCAACCTACCCTTGATTTTTTCCTTTGATTCATCATTAAGGACATCTTCTTCCAATGTATCCAAGCTATTCTCCCAGCCTATGATAAATACCAAAGTCAAAATACCTGAAACCAGCTCAATTTCATTGCTGACTGTCTTTAGGCAAAAGAAGCTGCCACCAAGTACTTTCAGAGCAAACTGAGCTGTCTCGGTTTTGTTTATGGAACTTTCATTTTCCACTGCGAAATTGGTTGATCCAGCAACTAATAAAGCACATGAATCTCTCACTACACTGAAAGAGGACTCAAGACCAAAAGCAACCAACTTTTTGAAAACTATCGTAAATATCAGAACCATTGCATTTTTGGAGGCGAACGATATACAATTGTCTTTGCTTGAGCCACCAAGGACCGCACTGCAGATGAGACATATAAGAGAAGTCATGGAATGGAGTTAGCAGAATTAAAGACTCAGATTTATCAATTTATGCTCCTCTGGTACTGAAAATGCAGATTCATATTTAGGGAACACATTCAAAGTATGTCTATCTTTGCCTCAGAAATGCAGAAGCATAAATAAGCCAATTAATTAGAACATAATGTTTAATAACCTATACAGCGTAAATATGATCAGTGATTTTTACTACCATGGTAATCATTGTTTTAGCATTCAGTTATACAGAATAATGTATTATAGTGAGATTCGGTTCACTTACCACAAAAAGCGAGCAGAAGAAGTCATATGGGGAGAAGGTGAACAGGCAACAGCAACTGCAGTTGATTCCAGAAGCTCATGCTGCCACTTGTCTGGTGTGAACCAGAACTGGTGAATGAAATCATTATTCATCTTCCTCCTTGCAATTTCAGTTCTCGCTTTTTCTAAAAGCATTGCCAACAGATCTAAGTAATGAACTTCCTGTGGCCCAGGCTCAGATTCAGATTTTTCTTGATTAATTGCATATGAAAGGATCATCTGCCATTGCTCAGAGAAATATTCATCATTGAGCAATGCAAGCAATAGATCAAGTCGAGCATTGGGGGAGGAATTATATTCAAGCAAACACCAAGGAACAAATGTTCCTTCGAAAACTTGCATGAAAAGCTCTGGTCCCAATTCTTTGTCTTTGTGGGCAGGTGCATAATAGGAGGAATTTGCTTCATTGGAGATGCAAAGTTCTTGGACTATCTTCTGCGGGCCAAATAATGAAACTGCAACTGATAAAAGTCTCACACCATCTGGTGTGTCCTGAGATCAAGACAAAATTTAAGAGTAAAAATTTGAGTAAGAATGTGATATTAAACAACAATATGAAAGAAAGAGAAAGTTGTCAACTTAAAAACAAAATATGAGCTCTCTTTGAGGATTCGGAAACAAAATTGAAAAAAATCATAAAAATCTACAAATACAATTCTTGCTAAGCATTTTAAGGGTTAAGTTGAGCAACATTAACTTACATGAGATCTTATCAACGGGAAAGACTTCGCCAACATTGGTCCCACTACATAAACCAAGGGCCAACTTTCACCTTTTCGCACAGAATGTTTTTCCAGCAGTGACAAGAACTCAATGACCTGTTCTACATTCTCAGTAGTACTTTCTGTGTTTCTCATTGGCTGAAACATCCGGAGGCAGTTTTCCTTAAATGCCACAGAGAAAGTAGAAAGCAGATCATGCTCCAGTAAATAAACGCCAGATAGAATTTCCACAATACATTTTCCCAACTCTTGAAAATAACTCCTAGAATACTTGATCTTCAGCGGTTCTACTGACTTATGGTGAAAAGGTAAATTTCCATGCTCCAAAGAATTCCCAGGTGCTCCAGAGGTTACTCCATCCTGATTCTTCAATCTGACAGAAAATAGGTATTCTTGCCACAGAAGTTTCACAAGAATATTGTCCACAAGACTGACTTGAAAATGATGTGTGGAATCTGAATCATCACAAATCCTGACATCAAAAGAGTTAGAATACCATAAAACTAAAACAAATACCCAAAAATACTAAACAAGATCACCAGATCCATCATTGGACACAAGCAATTGTATGAAACTGAAGATAGAATGTCATGAGAACAGCTAAGCAAAATCGCACCTAGATGCATTACATAGCCCCCATAGAAAACATTCTTTAAGTGCACGAAAAAATGCTAGACGATCCGGATTTGTTGCATTGGATGGGTTCCTTCCATCCCATAGGTTTTGGAAAAAATCAATAAAAAACTTTTCTCCAGAGATTGCTTTTGGAGGCAGAATGTCTAGCAATATAACTAGAGCAGGATAAGAGACCTGCTGAGATCCAAAGCACCCATTTCTAAGAAAATGCCACAACCGGTTTATTGCAGTTTTCTGAACATTGAACGAAGTCCAGCAGTCAGGAAATCTTTTTGAAAATAATAATATTGCATCCCACATTGATGAATGACAAGTAGGATCCTTTTCCTGAAAAGCACCAAGTATTGCAGCTGCAAGAGTTTTCATATTTCCTTCATTAAAAGCATCAGGAATATTTTTAATGAAACTCTTTAATGCAGAATATGTCGCTGACCGGATTGCAGGGGTTTTGGACTTCAGAAAGTCAAGAAAATAGTTCTGAGTAGAAAACAACTTTTCACCAAAAGAAATAGCAGTTTCCCTAGCCTTTGAAGCATGTTTTGGTTCTGAGGTTATGTTCTCAAAACCAGGTCTCTCAGATTGCATACAGACCAAAACATCAAGAAGAGTGGCCAATGCCAGTAATGACGAAGATATCACCTAAAATCACACAAAAAAAAGAACCAACAAATTCATTAGTGGGAAAACAGCAAAACAAGGGGATACGTAAAGCAAACCCAGTAGCAACAATTGAGGTATGATTTTGAGAACAGAAACATCAGGGTTTAGAAAACACACCAGCTTTTAGAAGGGGGAAAAAAAAACCATGATTTTGACTATTATCAGTCTTTCATTTCAAAGATAACATAAAAAATAAAATTTTTTAAATTTAATTAGTCAAAACTCAAATTTCAATTCTAAACAAATTTTATATATTCAAGGATTATCCAAGAATATTTTGATCAAGATATACATTTTTTACATCACATGAACTGATTTGCTTTGAACTTAATGTTTACTGTCATTGAAGTAAACCCTTTAAAGTTTTTCCTTTTTGTCATTTTATGTTCATTTTCTCCATCATCCAAGCTGCAGATGGTATGTTTTAATAGCATATTGAAAAACAAAAGACACAGAACAAATAAGTGGTAAAAAATAAATAGTTAATCAATCAAAGAAAGGGATAGAAACAAAGAATCATAGCATACCTGCTGGTACATCTCTTCTAATTCATCCAAAGCAGTTACTTTATCTGATGACATACTTTGTGGTGTGTGCTTCAGGTTTTCTTCCAAATACATAAATATCTCAGATGTGCATAGAATTAAGGCATCTAATCTCTTTTCCTGAGCTGGGAAGGCTGCCTGTTGCACACAATATACAGTAAGACCATAACAAATTCATTAGCAACAAAAACTTGAACATTAGTTGCTTACTAAAAGCTCACATGAGCTATCATACATTAAAAGACTCTGCCCCAGAAATAAATGGAAGTAAAAGTTCATGAAGAAGCCAGTAACACTTTGCAAATACCAATTAAACATACACATTCTTTTCTGAAAGGAATAAAACTTAAAATATTTGTACCAGAGTAATCACGATCAAAAACCAATATATATAAATATCAGTCAATTTATTTTCTGCTAACCATGAGTATCCTTAGACAGAATGCAAAATGTCGCTAATCAGATATTCATACTTTGTATGTATAATCAGGGATTCACAATGCAAAATGACATAGAACAATTGTCCCAGGAGTTTATAGACCAGATTGACAAGGTCAAGCCCGAAAAGAAGTCCTTGAAGAAACCAAGAAGCATCTCATATAAAACTTAAAGTTACTGTTTTTCTATTTTAATTATTTTGCTAGTTAATTTTGGATTTTAATTTTTTGTTTCCCACTTAGCTTAGGACTTTTAATTTAATTAGTATTTTACTATTTAGGAATCTTAATGCTGGATAAATTCTATTAATTAGGTAAGTTTTAATTAGGAATCCTTTCCTTTAAAGGATTTTAGTAATAATATAAATAGGGATGTTTAGTTTATTTTATGGAGATCAAGACTATTATTCAGATTTAATAAAAAAAATCAGAGAATTTTCCCTAGATTTCTCAACAATTTGGTTTGTAACCTTAGGTCTTGAGAACCCTAGTTTTATCTTCGTTGTATGTTGCATCACCAAATTTCGAAAAAGAATATATTCCTACTCTTTGTATAATCAGATATTCACGATGCAAAATTTCAGAAAAGAATATCAGAAATTCTAAGGAGTAATTTCCAGACAAATATAACCAAAGTTGTGTTAGACTGAACCAGAATGCAGGCCCACATTATAAAACAGGTCAACCCCATCAATCTTCCAGAATACTGACTGGAGTGCCACCCAGCTTGATTTTCATTTAACTCTATTTGAACAGGCTTAATCAAATAAATTATCAGTGTGTTTCTTCCCCTCTTATAGATCATGAAAATTTTGATATTCACAACAGCAAACTGCTTTTTCAGCATCTGTCTGCTATTTTATTGGCAGTTTCCCTTATCTGCCACTTCTAGCAAAAGAAACAATGGCAACCTTCTAAAGCTTGAATGAAATGATAGCAAACCTCCAATGATCTTTTGGCAGCTAAAGAAACTTCAGGAACTGTATCAAATTGAGAAAACCACCACGGTCCCATCAAAGACTTCAGATACGGAGCTAAATCTCTTCTGAGAAAAAAATAAGATCCACAGCAAGTTATTAGCGTGGACTAAGAATCATGCACCCTTAAACAATCATATTAAAAAGAAGCTAAAACATTCTAACAATCTGCCAACATGATGGCATCAGAAAAGGTAGAATACAAAGGATGTACAGAATTCCATCCATTTACTAATATTTCCAAACAGTTCTTATTTTACAGTAGGGAATATCAAAAGTCCCCAGTAAGAATTATGAATGAGAAATGTCCTTTACCCAACTGCTGTAACAAGATTTGTCATGGTCTCATTTGTGGCTCGTCGAACTTCTCTATTATAGTCCAACAACAGCTTCTTGTATTCATAGCCCTGAATGCAAGATAACATTCAAAAAATGTGAACTGAATAAAGTTTTCTTCAAATAAGAGTGAGACAGAGGAAATAGAAAACCAAAAGGAAGAAAAGAAACTATACCCATTGTGGAATAATCAGAACTATTTCCTTTCCAGACTTTTCCTTGAACAGAGCAGATAGAGTTTGCAAAGCTTTAAGCTGTTCAAAACATTAAAAACACCTCAATAAGCTTCTTCTACTACTACTATGCAGTCATTCACAAAGCATGATCAAATATTCCCTTTTCTTTTGTTCATCTTAACAAAAAGTGGGATATATCTTACCTTTGTAGTAGGATCCTTCCTTCCTAATCGCTTTACATGTTGTGCCACTTCGCCATCTATATCCTACAAACAACCCAACCAAAATTTTTAAAAAAAAAAAATCCAAGAAACCATTATAGCAACAAGCTTCCATTTTTACACCTTCCGCATACAAATAATCACTATCAGCTTCACTAATTACATGAATCACCAACAAAACCAATCCATATCACAAAACATGCATTTAAAAGCGCTTTTCAGAAGCACAAAATTGGTCTTTTTTCAGGCGGAAAGCGCTTTACGTCCCTAAAGCAACAAACTTTCTAAAACTTCTGTTAGAAAATCCCTAAATTAATATCATTTAGGCACAAATAATCACTAATTACAAGAATTAACTAACAAAACCAATGCCAAGTTGATTTAACTTCAGCAGAAGCATAAAGCACGCATACCAAAAAGGCGGTAGTATCATCTGTATCAAAACGAGAGCTACCAATATAACCACCGAACCCCACCGTTACCGCCGCCGGACCCGACGGCACTAGAGACGCCGCAAGACTGCAAAATCATATCAGAAAATCACAAAACTATCATTTAATTAAAAAAAAACTTAATTTCTCTTTAAGATTTAATATAAAAAAATAACTAGCTAATTAATTAATTACCTGCTACTGGAAGCGCGAGACTTGCTTCTGTTAGCTGCTGCTTCTCCTTTCTGTCTGCCCATTTTCTTCGCCCTTTATTTGTTCTTAAACGAAGCGTCTCCGGAGAAGGGTGAATTTTGGAGGTTTTAGAGAGAGAGAGAGATTTTCTGTGTGTTTTTCTGAATTTGAAGCTGGAGCTACTTTTCTAGAACGGAAGGAGAAAGGAGGGCTAAGTGTTTGAACGACATGTCATTTTTCATGGAACCCATTGGATGATGAGTCGTCTAGTCTGATTTGGGGGAGCATGGGTATATATGTTTTTTTCTTGAAGATAGATTTTTTTATAAATACAATGATAGAGTATTTTAAAACTTTTTTCATGATAAGTTTCTTTTCTTATAATATTTTATTATATTTAAATATGAGACTATGTAAAATTAAATATTATTTTTCTTCAAAGCATATTAATTAAACAGTTTGTTATTCATCCTTTTTAAAAAAATAATGAATCATTAGTCTTTTAAAGATTGTGAATTGTACATGCCAATTTAATTACTAATTAGATTTATGTGGATTAAAATTGTTTGATTATTAATGCTTTTAATTATAGTATAGTTTTTTTATTGGACAATGAATCTTTGTAACTTCATTGGTTTAATGCATATAGAACATCTAAATATAATAATGATGTTTTTTTTTATTTTAAAAATATAAAAAATACTTAAAACATTTTATAGAGAGAAATTAATTTTATATTTTTGTCCTTGTCTTTTCATCAAGCATATTTTCATCTTTTATATATTTATTATCTTCAGACACTAACTAAATATATAGATGTTGAGTTGTGAAATTGCTTAAATGTTATTACTCCATTTGGTGATTATATCAAGCAATAAATAACAGGAAATCAGGGCAAACAATTCCTCTAATCCAAGCTCAAATCAATTAGGTTTAATATCACCTGAACTTATATTACTTCAGTATTTGTTGCTTCACAGCTCAGGATGCAAGCAAAACTTTAGCAATGTAGGATTTTCTGAAATAACAAGAATTAACATCACCATGAAACAGAAATTACATAGATTTTGAATAATCAAATGAAATTGGATGACCATGTAAGCTCATCATGACTCGAGTAACTCGATAAATCAACCTATAACTTGATTAACCTTACCAAACTTGAATGAGACTTTAACAAGTTAACTGTAATGAATTTTTTAAGAAAATTGGAATGATTATTTTTAAACAAATAATTAGCTCAGGTCGACTTGATGATTTACAGGTTAGCTTGGCAATCCAATGATAGAGGCCCTGAATTGAGTCAGATCCCATGCCAGGTTAGACAACTATCGCCAAGATCATTGCTTCGCATGTCCAATGTGGGATCATGAAGCACAAGATTGCCAGTTTTGTTACTTTCGTAGACAATTCTTAGAAGCTGTATTTCTAGCCAGTATGAGAGAAGAGTTGAGAGTGAGAGTTGTACACATACAAATCGGAAAAATGCTATAAATTATTTTTTGTTCTTTCAAAGAAATAATATATGCATTCTCGTGTGAGCATGGAGAAATTGATGTACAAATGTAAATGCTCAGAGTCCAATTTTTATTGTCCATATAAGAAAATTACAATCAAAGATGCAATCAAGGAATGATCTACAGATCCAGGAAATATGGTTAGTCGATATTTACTCCGCCGGGCATAAATCTGGTGAAGCTTGTACATGAGACTAGTCTGCATCAAACCAAATGTAATATTAGAATCTGTATTTGATATCACAAAACAGTGATCATAACTAGAACTTCCCATATATCATGAAAAGCATGAACTTCTAATGCAAGAGATTAAGCAGAATCCATGGCTGGTGAGCTATATACAGACCATAAACAGAAGGAAACCATTTTAACAGGACTGAACAGCGATGACTTTAATGAATAGTTCGAGAAAAGCATCCATTAAGATTGGAAAGAAGAGAAAAATCCATCGCAACAGAATAATATATGCACATGAATAGCACAAAGCACCCTGATGACTAGAGTGATTGAAATCGAACATTATAGATACTGCTGTGATTATCTACCTAAATATGGGGTAGATAATTCAAATGCAGAGGCAAGTACAGAAAATGAGTTTAAAGCAATCTTCAAAGAAGATGAATAATCCATAATTAAGCTAGCTTGCGAAAGTTGAAGCAGCTTATCAGGATTTTTTTAAGCGAAAAAGGAAAGATTAAAACAAAACGATTTTTATTCTTCCAACTAAATATAGTAATTGTTGATAATGTTCATTTCACATCTACGGGGAATATTCTAAGCCTGTCTCAATTGCAGCTTATGAATAATACCTGGGCTACAATGGAATCGCTTCTATAGATTGTGCATGATCTTTGGAAGGGGAAACCTTTCACCTTAAAGTCAGGTGTCGACTCTCTCGAAATTTCTCCAACAAGAAAGACCTCAAGCTCAGTTCTTGTAAGCTTTTTCACAGTCCTTTTCACTCTGAAGATCAAGTCCTTCTCCCTATTATCACCACCCTTAAACCCTTGCCAAGAACCTTTCTGCAACCAAGAAATAAATCAAGTAGCTTCTCTCAGTCACACGGAAGGATAATCACACAGAATCTGCAACCAATGAAATGAAGCAATAACCTAATTAACTAATTAGGCATCATCCTTTATCAAAGAAAGAAAAGTCCATTGGAAAGATTTGGTTCTTAAATAAGAGATGCAAGACCATTAAAATGATGCTCATGATGTCCCAGTGTTAACAAAAAAAGGGCATACAAGTTCAAATCACATATAGAAGAAACTGTCATAATAAGATAGAGACTTGCGTTTGATTGGTGTTCTAGAACAGAAGGGACAGATATAGAAGAAACAAAAATGTATTTGGTTACAGGGATGAACATTAAAAAAAAAATGTTGGAGTGAATTTCTGTGCTTTCAAAATAAAAAATACAAGGGAACATATCCTCATAAACTTGAAAATCCACAAGTAAAATCAGAAAAAAAAAATTGAATTAATCCTCACATCAATTTTTTTCAGCTAAATCATCATTTCTTCAAAGTTTGTAATAGCCATGAACTCAAGATAACATAAGCCGCGTGGGGAGCCCAGCAAGTGGGTTGTTGTTTTTCCATCTTTTGAAGACTCAACAAGAGCTTGAACACACACTACCACAGCATTCTCTAACATGTAAAAATCGTGCAATTCAATGCTATAATAGTCAACTTGATTGGCTTAGATTACAATAATCAAACATAGCTAATTTACAAGCATCGATTTGTTGTCAAAGTTAGAAACTTTACTCAACAAAACATAAATCTCAATATCCATAGAAATGAACTCACACCATCACGAAACACGGTGATCAAAGGATTTCCTGATGCATCGAGAAGGACCCTTTTGAAGGATGACTTTGAAGACTTATCAAAATTGACCTTGAAAACAATATTTCCTAGAGAATCTGCAAAACCCAAGTCACCATTAAGACCAGGATGTTTCTTGGAGACAAAAAGATCAACCGGGATAGGCACAACAGCTGGATACACAGGAGCCCAAGAAGCCATAGAAAAGAAGAAAAGTCACCACTTTATGGTTTTCAATTCTTTTGGACACAAAAGAATTATGGGCTTTGGGGAAGAGAAAGAGAAGAGAGTAAAGAGAGTAATGGAACACGACCCAGAGAGTGCCTTCGTCAACAAAGAGTGGATTGGTGTTGATAAAGGAAGAGAATCAGAAATAAAGACAATTGGCAGACAACTTTGTTTCAAGACAACAAGATTGGGTGGGAAGAAGAGTTGAAACTCTGAAGGTAAATGACCAAACAGTTGGAAAGATCGCCTCTTTACAAAAGTTATTAAACTCGGCCGAGTCAGGCTCACGAATGGACAGGTTTGGTGAGGGCATGTCATGTTTTTCTAATCTACTATTTCTAGTTTTAGAATGTTTTTAAAAGTTTTTTTTAACTTAAAAAAAAATATTATATTAAATTGATTTTTTCATATTTTATAATAATTTTATTTTAATATATTTTTAAATAAAAAACTATCTTGAAAAGAAATTTACACCACAATCTTAAAAACACTGAAGTTATAAAATTTATTTTTAAAATATTAAAATAATACCGTTTTAAAATTTTAAAAAAATTAAATTGAATTTCAACTAGATCAATCCAGTAATAAGTTTATCCATAAAAATAAAATAGATTATACTAAATCAATTCTTATTTATTTTTTTTTAAACTCAACATAAACTTGTCAAATTAACTTAAATTTAATAACAATAATACGGATAGTTCATAAGAACACCTAATTTTTTTTTTACAGCTTTTATTTTAAAAAATTAATAAAACTCGAATTAAAAATACAATATTAGATCAATCTTCATAATACTTAGTCCAATTTTTTTAGAGGCATATCTTTGAGATCAGACATGAATGATTAAATATAAGGTAATGTAATATTATTAATTAATTATTAATGATATCTTAATTGTGGTTTAATATATAGCTACATTGCCTTGTACAAATAATTGTTAGTTGACTCCTTTTGCATGGAAATGGATTGGTATCCCAATAAAAAAAAAGTTGCTAAGCCTTTCTCCTTCTATTTTTGCATGGAAATGGATTGGAACCCCAATGAGCCATATTTGCAGTGGTCACTAATTAGCAGTAGAGGGAGATCTTCAACACAATTTCAAAGATATTGAAAGGTATTTTTTTTATGGTAATAGTTTATTTTTGATATTATCATATTAAAATAATCTAAAAATATTAATTTAAAATAAAAATAAAATTTAATTTAAAAAAAATAATAATAATAATTAGTGGAGAATGTCTTGTTTCTCATGCCCTTGAAAGGATTCACAAGCAGCCCATCAAAGTTTGTGCGCCAGATATCATGTCAAAGCTTGTACAAGAAGGAATTTATTGCATGTTATAGGCTTGTTTTCATATTTAAAGACTATAAAAATTTACTTTAAAATTATGTTGAATTATTTATTTTATATATTTATCTCTTCAATTGAATATATTTTTAAATCTTGTAATAGAAAGTTAATCTGCGCAGCG